>Ga0316204_10000781_pt1 | contig 103512 bp, 90 predicted proteins | sample 6monrhotite_MG_2_FD_205661 | JGI IMG/M metagenome (GOLD analysis project Ga0316204, IMG submission 205661) | Microbial mat bacterial communities from mineral coupon in-situ incubated in ocean water Damariscotta River, Maine, United States -... | ecosystem: Environmental > Aquatic > Marine >... | reverse complement strand
GGCCGGGCATTCTCGGTCAGTCGCGCTTTGGCGGCGTTGCGGCGGTTTGCGATGCGCAAGAGTGCATATTCGATCGGGAGCTCGTCGATGGTGTCCGGGTCGTATGCGTCGGTCCATTCAGTAGCGTTGGCGTGGTTGGGATGGTCCGGATCGGCCAGCACGTCGAGCATGTCGTAGAAGCCGGGGATTCCGCCACAATCCTCCGGCGGCGCGTTTCTCTCGCCGCCGACATAGCGCGGATAGGAGGCCTCCGGGTCGCCGATCCTGACGTCGGTTACGGTGAGCCGATGCTCCCAGCTGTCACCGAAGTCGTAGAGGTAACCGATCGTCGTCGTGCCAGGCTTCAGGATGTCACGCAGACGCACCCTGGCCGCCTCCTTGCGCGGCTCGGTCCCCCAATCTTCGTCCATCGGCAGGCCGTATCTCAGCTTGTCGACGGTAAACTCCCAGAGATGATAGTCGAACCAGCCCATCACGGCCTGAACGACGTCGTGCAGCACTTTCAGTGTGATCGAGGTCGGCACCTCGACCTCGCGCCAGATCACGGGATCGGTGTCGGACAATTCGATGCGAACCGTTGCGATCTCGTTGACGCTGTCGAATGCCGCAGTCTTTAGTGATTTGTTCATGCCGCCAATCTTGCAGATAGCGCCTTCCAGTTCCACGGGGATCTTTCGTCCGCTTCCGGGAACTGCCGAAGTTCGGAAATCACCCAACCGAGTGTAGGTCTGGTTCCCAGGACGTCTCCCATGCCAGATCGGCATTGCTTCAGGTCGACCCAACTGCCGCATCAACTCGGGGAGTTTGGCCCAGCGTCCTCCTGCCCTCCCCCCCATCCCCGCTTCGACGCTCTTCGTGGCTGCGGCGCCCCTCAACTTGCCCGTTGAGCAGGTTTGGTTGTCTTTTCCAGGCGGCGTGCACCAAATGCGCCGCCTCTTGCGACGAGCTGTTTCCTTTCAAAGGTTTTGCGGCAATTCAACGCGACGAAACCCCGTGTCCCGCCCGCACTAGCATCGCCCCATATGCGACGATACCACGAGTGGAAATGTTGTATTCTCAAGGGCTTACCTTTTGCGCAAACTGTGTTAGCGTGCGATTCTCCTAGGGGATTCGCCATGAACAGTTTGCCAACCCAGCACGAGCTTCAATTTCCGCTCGACGACGGCGTCCACAATCTTCGGGACGATCGCGATATTCTCTCGATGCCCTATTTCGCATCCGGTGCGAAAGGCCAGGTCGTCCAGCATATTCGCGTGGACCTGGAAACGAACAGCGATCGGGCCTGGGTCGACATCAAGGGTACCGAGGACGGTATCGCGGACATGTTCGACAAAAGAATTCTGCTGTTCATCCGGATGATGCTCGATCAATCAACACGCGATGGGCGCGAACTGTCCCGCACGGTGCGCTTTGCGCCCTACGACTATTTTCAGGCGATTGGCACGCGCCGGCCCAGCAAAAAAGATTATGAGGCCTTTGATCGAAGCCTTGATCGGCTCAAAGGCACATATATTAAATCGAGTGTCGATGCTGTTCTGCCCGATGGTGAAATCATCCGTGGCAATATGCGCCGCGGTTGGATTGATGAAGCCGATTATATCGAACACAGGAATGCCACCGGTGTTGTTAAACGCGGCGTCCGGATTCGGGTGTCAGAATGGCTTTTTGCGATGTGGATGCAGGCCGGCAAATCACTCGCGGTGCCGCGTGAATACTTCCAGATCCGATCGCCAATCAAAATGCGGATCTATGAATTGTGCCGGCGCTTCGTCGGAAATCAGCGCGTTCCCGTGCGGATGAATCTCGCGCTTTTCCACCAACGCATCAATGGCGGCGAAGGGCGGCCGACCGATCTCAAGAAGAAAATCCGAGAAGTACAAGAAGAGGGCGGGATACTGGGCTACGACATTCGGCTCGAACCGCATCGCAAGCGCACACCGCCGCGCCGGGTGATTGTGTGCATGACAAACGCGCTCCTGGTGCCCCGCCTCACATCCATCAAGTGAGACGAAACCACGAATCTGTTCTCGAAACGTACACATAGCGCGTTTTAGTGAGACGATACCACGAGTCTCGTGTCTCAATCGTCTTCGAGCCCCCTGCCCTGCACGCTTTCGTCGGGCTGCAAGATCCCCGTCGGATATCCTGGACGCCTGGCTTCCTCTCGGAACAGCGATCATGTTGATAGCTATCGTGGTAACGCCGCAATCAGCGCTCGCTGTCCACCTCGAATGTGCAGCGTTCTGCCAAGCGCGGCGTCGATCATTTGATGACGGTGGCGGGAGTGAGCTGAAACCACGAAGGACCCAACAATAGTGAGCTGTAACCACGATGTTACCCGGTGCTTTGCTGGCCGGCGCCGTTGAAACGTCCCTTTCGTTGCGGCCGCACGGGGTATCGGCGCACTCTTTCGTCCGATTTACACGTCGACTCGGGGTTTCAACTCGTTCGACCCGGGCTTTCGTCTCACAATAATGTCGCGCCTGGCTGGCCCGCACGGGGTATCATCTCACAGACCCGGGGTATCGCCGCATTCATCGGAGGAATTCTTGCATTGCGACGGCGGGCGCGGGGTAACGGTTCGCCAGGCACGGGGAATCTGCACATTGAACACGGGCAGGCGATGACTGTTAACCGGGGTAACGTCGCGAAAATGTTCCATAACCAACGGAAATGTCAGCGGTTTTCGAGGTGCTAAATCTATCTAAAGTGAATAAACCTATAAAGAACCGCCCCCTGACAGGTCGTTTTTCATAGGTATTGATGGTCAAAGTCTCTTTTGGCTTTTCAGGTCGCTTGGCTCGACGTAGGCGAGCAATCTTCCTGTCGGTTCGGATCACTTGCTCAACTATGACGATCATAGGCGGCCAGTCGGAGGAAATGGTCAGGCATGCGCCGCCAGTTTACCCAAGGACTGCGCCAACTAGGCCGGCAGGAGATAATCCGTTGAAACAAGCTCCCCGAACGCCGCTGGCGGGAGGATGGTGTTGATAGTGCGCAAGGCGGCCCCAGCCAGCCAGGCGCCCGAACCGCCTCGCCGTGTTTCATCAGATCATCGCGTTTGCCTCATCCCGCATGGCATGGGGCAGCTCCCATACTGATCGATACTCGTCGAGGCCGTCGTTCGTGCCCAAGGACCTGTCTCCGGGGTGGATCTGGATCCCGGCTCGCACCGGACGATCATTTCCGAGATCCGTTGACGGTCTGCTGCCTGATAGATCGCGAAAGCAAAGAGGGGGGAAGCAAGGCGCAATGCCTTGCGGAGGAAAGTCCCAATGTCACAATCAGCTCTCGATCTGCCCCAACATCTCGATGCACACTCAACGATCTACTCCCAACGACCGAGCAGCAAAGAGCTTCTCTCACGCTATCTTGGCCGTCACCTGGGCCCCTCCTCCATGAGCGAGGCAGAGCGCCTCCTGCTCGCTTACGGTGACATCGGGGGCATTTCCCAGGCCGCAGCCGAACTTCCACCCACGATACTGGGTGTCAGCGAAAGTGTAGCGGCGGACCTGGCTTTGCTTCGCCCACTGGCCGAAGAATTCTGCCGCGATGCCCTGCTCAAACGGGACTTGCTGACGTCATTCAGCGCGGTTCTCAGCTTTCTGAAATCGAGCATGCAACACGACGCGGTCGAACGCGTCCGCATTCTCTTCCTGGACAGCAAAAACCGCCTGATCACCGATGAGGTTCATACTAGCGGCACTGTGAACCACACATCCGTCTACCCGCGAGAAGTCGCGAGGCGGGCGTTAATTCACAACGCGACCGCCGTCATCCTTGCGCACAATCATCCAAGTGGCGACCCCCAGCCCTCTCAGAATGATATATCGATGACCCGCACGCTCGTCGAAGCCCTCAGACCGCTCGACATCGTCGTTCACGACCACCTCGTCATCGGGCGAAATGGCCATGCGTCCTTCCGGTCGCTTGGCCTGATCTAGTCCCGGCCGGCATGATGTCAGAGATCTATTGCGTGAGCGTGGCGCTTCTCGCTAGCGCAGAGCAGGGCCGATCAGCCGCAATATCCGATTATTCAACTAACCGGGTTTTCGATCATCGCAGCCCCGCTTCAGGCGCATGGCAGGTCGGCACCTTTATGATCTCACGACCGGCGTGAAGACGCTCATCGTAACCATCGTTGCGGTTGGTGACGCCGACATGTCTCGCTTTGAAGACGCTGTGGGCCTTCTGCAAGCCGCGCCTATTGTGCTCGCGAGCATCGGGAAGGCACTGGTCATCCTGGCCCACCCCCTATGCCGACGATTCATTGCGGGCTCAGATTCACAATCTGCTCACAGCTTCTCTTCGCCATGGCGGCGCCGCTTTCAAGGCGTGAGCCCCCTCGCCTCCAACGCGTCAAAAACTGCCCTCCCCCAATCGATTCTACGACCGTAGCGTGCTATACGCGCGGAATGAGCGACCTTGACTACGAATCTTCGACTTCCAAATGGTGTCCGGAGCGACCGTATGGCGGGCCGCCCTCTTGGGATCTTCCTCACGTCCGGTCTTCGCCGTCTGACGAGGCGAGGATTAGGAATTCGGGTGGTGATGTCATCAGCGTGAAGGATGCGGCTAAGGTGCTGCTGGTGCTTTTCTGGCTGCAGATAGCGGTCGCCTTCGTGGCATGCCTCGGCGCTCTCTATTTTGTTATTGTGCATGCGGCACCAACATCGGCCCTTGAGGCGGTTGGCCTCGTGGCGGGGTTCGGTGGTGTTCCTGCTCTAGCGATTGTCTTGGTCTTAGAACTGGTCAAGACGAACAACAGGGCCGCTATCCGAGCGATGAACGGTTAAGCCCTCGCCAAGCGAAAGCCGATCAGTCATCCGAGGCGCGGAATTGGTATGTCCCTTCGCGCCGGGCTAGCGTCATCTAGCTGCACGCTCCCCTCATTATCAGGCAGCATAGATCGCTGTTCTTCCGAATTATTGACGTCTGGCCGGCCATCTACATCTCGGCGCCGACCGCTGACGCGCTCGCGCATGTCTGTGTAATTGATCGACGGGTTCTGCGCGTCGTTGACCCTCGACATCGTGTCGGCGCCTGTAGCAGGGACTAGGTCTGCCACACTTCTCACTTGGCTTGATCCGCGCTCGACTCCGTCGATAACCGATTGATTTGGGCCATAGTCCACCGTTTGGGCTCTCATGATGCGGTCGTCGAGATCTGTCTGGCTCGTCTCGGCCATGCTTTGGCCGGTTCCCAACTGATTCTGGATCCCCGCCATGTCTTGCCCCCCCACTGCAGTGCGCACCTGGCCCCAGCCATCAATTCTAGGCATCAGCGTTTCAGCGAAGTCTTCCACCAAAGCATCGAACCCGTCGCGGTCTGTATGGTACATTGTGTTCAAGCCGCCCTGCCAACCGGACATCGACCGGTTTTGATCGCCGTGCGCGCCGATCTGGTCACCATAAAATTCGAGCAGTTGGTCATGCAGCGGCGCATCGTAGCGAAAGGCGTCCGATTCATACCGGCGCGCCTGGTCGCTGGCCTGCTCAGACTCCCGATGCGCCCGATCTGCTCGGGTCTGGTAGTCTTCGCTTTGGCGCATGTCCTGTTGAATCGAGGACACCCTGGAATTTTGCGTACCGGCGCTCTCGCTTACCTGCGAGGACGTCATAGCGGACAATACCTGATCCATCGATGTATTGAAGGCTTCGCGATCAGCCGAGGATAATGATTGCGAAAATTCTTCGGCGGACCGTTCGGTGTCATTCTGCGACCAACGCGCTCCGGTCTCCGCCCTTGTACCGACTCTGCCGCTCAGCGGCCCCAATCTACCGCCGAGTGAACCCTCTACAAATGCTGCTCCCTGAGCGTGAAGCCCCAACTCACGCGCATCTGAAACGACGTTCGACTGCCCATGGCTTGAGGCATTTGCCATTTCGACAATCCGGCTGACTGCCTGGACGGCTTGGGAATTGTCGCCGAAGCGCCGCTCCGCGGCTGTCATCAGGCCCTCGCTATCTGTTTGGGCCCAGGACCAAAGCTCATTCATACCCGATTGATAGGATCTTGAGGCCGCTTCTGACTGGGTCTGACTGTAGTCGCTCATTTGCGAACTCATTTGTGCCAGCTCGGCACCGACAGCGCGCGCCATCGATACCGGGATGCCGGTATTGCTCATCGCGCCGCTGCCATCATAGACCTGACGGCCGTCGGCCGTATGCATGACGCGGCCGCCGCCCGGCAGGACCTGGCTCAATTGGCCCTCATCAATCGACCCGGAGGTGTGGTGCTGATTGGCAAATGTCTGGTTGGCCCGGTGCGTATCAAAACTCGTCGAGCCCAGGGAGAAATCCCCCGTGGTCTCGGCCCGCGCCGCATCTTGGGCACCGGCCCGCACCGTTGAAAGCAGGCTTTCAGACTGACCCGCCAGCTTGTCGACGCCGAATGCGAGGGTCGAGGCGATCACCGGGGTAAGCGACATCATGAAGCCGGCGATCGAGGCGATGTCCGAATTGACGGTCGCCAGACTTTCCATGTTGAACAGCGTTATCGAGGCCGAATCGGCGCCCGCCATGACGTCGAAGGCTGCCGCCTGGCTTTGTACGATCGCACCCGTCATCATGATCTTGTTCATGATCACAAAAAGCGGCGGCCACGCCTGGAGCATGACGAAGCCACCAAAATAGCTGCGGATGAGCGACCAGCCCAGCCCCGGCAGCAAAAAGAAGGGCGCCATCAGCGGAAACATTCCATAGAAGATCAACTCGAGCACGATCTTGAGATACGGAATCCATTTGTGCGCCAGATCGGCCGAGAAGAGGTTTGTATTGCGCGTCTGAAGATCAGCGCGGGCCTGGGAATAGGATGAGTTCTCAACCCCCGCCTGAGCCGCGAACGTGTCCATGCCCTCGCGCATCGAGTTGATCATCATGGCCTGGACGAAAATGTCGGTCGAATCGCGCGATTGGTCGATCAAGAGCTGGTGAGCACCTTCCACATCGACCCGGATCATGGCCAGCGCCAGCGCATCGGGCTGGTCGGGCAGCAGATCGCGAGCCATCAGTTGCTCGGTGCGCTCTGCAACAGCGCTTGCAGTGCCTGCGAGCAGATTGCCCAGATCCGGACAGGCCACAATTGTCTCCTCGCCAGCCTCGTCAATCATCGGTGCTGAACGCGCAGGATTGGGTGGATTGCCGGCAGTGAGAAAGCTCAAAAGCTCGGTCTCATTGCGCAATTCATTCATGCTATATGTGCCGTCCAGCAGCTCGTAATAGACGCAATTGGACACGAAGCTCTGCATGTTCGTGTTGTAGGTCTCATCCATCCACCGGACCCGATTGAGCTCCATCATGATGCGCGAGCCGAAGACCATTCCGTGCCCCGAAAACGTTTGAATATCGGGATCGCCGAACGCTGTTTCCATTGACTGCGTCGCGCGGTCACCGGCAGTCGAGGCGATCGAGAACACCAAAGCGACAGCGAGCGGCACATTATCGACGACCGCAGGGGCGCTGGGCTGCAAGCGGTCATGAATAACCACGGTAGATTTGGGGAAAATAGTGATCGAGAAAATCACAAAGGCAGTGATGAACCATTGCAAAATCATCGCCGGCCGCTGATTGAACGCGGCCTGGAACAGCACCATTGCCAGCCCCAACAGCAAGGTGACCCTGATCAGCGATTCAACCGCGCTGAGGCCCGCCATGATGGCGATGGCGTTGAACATGTCGCGATAAAGATCGAGGCCGCCGTAGACATAGCCTTCCATCGTCTACATCCCACGCGCGGATCGAAGACCCCGTGCCATCCGCACTTCCATCCGCCGGGCGAGAACTTGCTCGATGACGCGATAGCTGGCGATGACATCATCGGTATAGCCATGACGCGCTGCGATTTCCTCGCGAAGCGTGTTCAGTTGCTCTTGAACGTGGCGCACCTGCTGGCGCCAATCGATATAGTCTTGCGTGCCTTGAGAGAACTCAACTTCAGCGCGCCCGCGGTAAGCCTCATCGACCATCGCGTTGAGATAGACAGTCATCAGATCGACGGCGATATATTCGCTGAGCCGGGGGATTTCGAGGCGCGCATTGTCACCGGAATAAGCGTAGCTCACCGACAAGATCTTGTAGACTGGCACCGAGGTCATGTTGAGAAAATTGCGTTCGCTTTGCGATAGACCGCCTTCGTCCCGGGTGGAGATCTTGTCCAAAATGCTGGTAATCACCTCGCGGGTGCGCACGAGCAATCCATTGTCAGGATGGATCGTTTCATTGACCGGATGGGGCGCCAGGCACCGATCATCGGGATCGTTGGTGTTGCAACGCAGGATCGATGCCGATCCGCCATTGAGGAGCGCCTCAAACACGGCCTCATCATTGGCTTGCGGCGCGATGTACTGGTAGCTTGGTCCGTCGTCACCTTGTGCTGCGCCGATCACCAATGTGCCGGTCAGCGTCATGATGAATTCCGCTTCTTCGCGGCCACCGGCCGAGGAGAAGATCGGTGTTTGCTTGAGGGCCTCCCAGGCGATATTCGTGTCCGTAATGCTGTTGCGTTCAGCTTGGGCATCTTCCGTCGCCGGATTGCCGCCAGAGCCACAATTGTGACGCGCCGAGACCCAGTCAGAAAACTGGCCCGTTCGCGTCCCCGTCGTTGAACAAATCAGCGACTGGGCATTTTGGTGCCGCGGCCAAACGGCATTGACCATGTCCTGTGCGGCCTGACAGCTGGAGATGTTCTGGGAATTGATTTCCTGGGCCAGCGCATTGAGCTTGTCCATCTGCTCGGCGCATTGCGGGCATACCGTCTCCAAAGCCAGCTGGAAGGCATATCCGGTCGCATTCGACGCGATCGCTCGCATCATCGCGACCAATTGTTCGGAATCCACAAACCCGAACCCGCCGGTAAACAAGTCGATGCCGCCGCAGCCCGCGCGTATCGACGGCGCTGTCATCCGCAGCGGCTGCAACCTGTCCTGGGGAGCGCGGACAACAATGCTGCCGCCGGTAAAATAGCCCCCTTCCTGGCCGATATCGGCGCGAGGGGCGGTGACATTTGCGTTTTCGCTGACGCCGTCCCAGAAGTCGTCGAGGCTGCCCCCAACATCCTGACCGCTGGCGGCGCCCATGAGCGAAGCGCCGGCCATCAGAGCAAGGAGTGCCATTTTCCATCCCGACGCTGATGTCGTCGTCGTCTTCACAGGCCGCGCCATCAATAGTCCTCCCCTACTTCACGTGTCATCGTGACAAAGATGCGGTCGGCCAGGTCCTGGCCCGAGATCAGCCCAAAGGTGATCCACTCCGCTTCATTCGTTTGAGTGTTCAAGAGCAGCACAGCGGGCACCACTGCTGGCTGACCGGCTAGAAGCTGCTGGAATTGCCCCGCATCTGTCCGGGCACCGGGAAAATCTGGCATTGGGCCGCCATCCACCGAGATCGCTCGGACCTCGGCGCCATAATGATCTGCGAAGGCGCGCAGAACCGGCGAAAAACGCTGGCAGAACGGGCAATCGGACCGATAGAAATAGAAAAGCCCGTACTCATCGCTCATGTGCGCGAGAGCCTCGGTCATCTCCGCCCCGCGCTGATCGAGCCATTCGTGGCGGGCGTATTGAGCGACAGGCCTCTGGACAGTGTAATCCAGCTGGGAATTACCCCAGGTATTGCGGCGCCATTGATCAGAGAAAGTGGCCGCGCGAACCGTGGCCTCCCACTGCATCTGCTGGTAGGTCATCACGTTTTCCTGAGTTGGCGCCCACACAGCGAGAAGCCGCTGCTCCTCGAGGCGCTGGCGAAACGCTTCCGCCGATTCCAGCACAGCCTCTCGCGTCGTCTGCGCGGTGTCAGACGCCTCGGGGTCGCGCTCAGCCTCGTCTTGAGGCGGATGGCAATAAAACCAGTGCCCAAGGTTTTGAGAGCCGCAATAGCGATCATCTTCGCCTTGGCCGATTGCCTCATTCGGGCCGGCCGCGGCGAGCGCCGCCAGGGATGCAATGAACAGGGCCCTGCCCGGCCCGCACCTGTGATTGCCCATCAATTACCTCCATCGTGCGATCCGCCCGAACCAGACGATCCCGTTCCGCTAGATCCGCTTGAATAAAAGCCGCTGAGACGGTCGCGAATCCGGCTCTCCACGCTGGCCTGACCGTCCGGAGCAAAGCCTTCAACGACATCGTCGAACAATGACGTCAAATCGACATTTGACAGATCCACGCGCGCGAACTGGCCTGGTGTCAGGCCCTCGCAATTGGGGCTGGCCGGTGTGCCCCAGCTCAGGCCAAGCTGGTTATGGCCCGCTTCATTCACAATCCGCGCGAGCTCGGAGCCGAAACAACAGCTCGTGCGCTGACGCTTGCGGCAGCCAAACCAGCCGCGACGGGCGCAGAACCAGCCGATCTCCACGCATTGCGCCTGTGCCGAGCGCACAGCCAATTCCTGCTCTTGCTCACTGCACGCCCCGCCCAGAAGGTCGATCGACAGGCCGGAGCCGCCTTCAGTGCAGCAATTCTTCCAAATGCCGGATTTGTGGCAACGCAGATCCTCTCCGCCCATCAGGCGTAGCGTTGAACTCGATACGCCTTCAGTCTCGTGCGCCTGACCGAGTGCGGCCAGTCGCGACAAGGCCTCGGGCATATTCGTCGATTGCTCGCGTTCGGTCTCAACGCAAGTGCCGCCAAAACAGGTAATTTCGCTGCCACAGCGCTCTTCCTCGACGATCTGTGCGACCGTCTGCTCACACGCATAACGCCGCTCCAATGACCGGCACGCGCCGATCAGCGGATCATCAAGGCAAACCTCTTCATCGAGCACGCAGTGCTCGGGCGGGTCGCAATCGGTTCGAACCTCGCCCACTCCGTCGCAGGTATAGGGAAGCTGCTCAGCCCAGCACTCCTGGAATATCTCCTGCTCACCGATGATCCGTGTCTGTTGGCGCTCGGTGCACACCGGCTCGCCCGGCGAGCAGCCAAGCTCGGGATCGTCGAAAGCGTCGCAACCGTTCTGCTCCCAGTATGGCTCGCCAACGGTTGTGATCACATCGCCGGGTTGACCTGCGCCATCAACAAGGTCTTCGCAGCGCCAGGTGCGCGAGCGATCGACGCAGCCCGCTTCGCGCGCAGTGCATCTGTAGGTCAAGGCTTGGCGAATGCAGACGTTTTCGCGGTCATATTGCGCGCATGTTGCTGCGGTCTGGACACAGCTCTCATCGGGTATTTCGCAGGTTGTCGCGTCGGAATATTGCGCACAGGTGTAATCGCGCTCGCGTACCTGACAGCCGCCAACGGTGACGCCATCGAGATTTGCCCTGTCTTCCAGCAGAGTAGCAAACTCGCCCTCGCGCCAATTCCAAAGCCTGACCGGCTGGGGGTCGACCCAGTCTTCAACACAATGCGTGGCTGGATCGGCTTCACAGCTCTGCGCCGCCGAGACCGCCGGGCACTGAGAGCTCACCCAGCTGGAGCCGTCTACTGAAATGACGACGTCGCGCGGCTCGCCGCCGCCATCGACCACCGTTTCACAGATCGATTGCACCTCTGACACCGCGCAGCCGCCTGAGCCGTCATCGCCCGGGCATTGATAATTGCGCGCCTCGCGAATGCAGGACCCATCGATACCGCTCTCCAGACAATGGCTTGAAGACAGCGTGCAGCCCTCGCCCGGCGAACACCCGTTCGGGAGTGGAACCGCGGCGCACTCATAATCTTGCGTCAACTCCCAGCACTCGTCCTCAATCGTCAAATTATGCCCGATGGGTCGGCGTCGCGGGGCATCGTCGGTGCAGTATGGCGCGCGCACCGCACGGCAGCGCGCCGTGTCGTCATAGGCTGAGCAGCCCTGCCATTGCCAATGGCGCTCGCCGGCGGAATAGACCGTTTCGGCAGGTTCACCTGTGAGCAGACGCTCGTCGCACCTCCATTCGTCAGTTCGATTGGCGCAGCCAGCCGAGCCGTCGCCGACCTCGCAGGAATAGCGTTTACGCCATCGCACGCACGCACCTGAGCGCGAGGTCTCGATACAGTCCTGATCTTGATAGATACAGTCCGCGATCTCGCCCTCGCCGGGACGAGGTTGCGGAGTTGGATCGGGAGTGCCGCCGTCTCCGTCGCAAAGCCTTGGATAGACCTCACACAGCTCCGGTTCGCGATCCCAACCACATCCCTCACCCCATAGATACCGGTCGCAGCGGTCTTGAGCTGTTGGAAGCGTCGTCAGGAGGGACGCAAAACGCGTCAAGACCGGTGAGCGCGGCGCTGGAATCGGCGAACGATCAGGCCGCCGCTGCATCCAGGTCCGCTGGACTGGTTCGGGTAGAGCCAGCCCGGTGCTGGCATATTGCACCCCGGTCGGCAAAGCCGCCGCTTGCTCTTGGTATTGATCGCACGTGTTGACGGCTGTGCCCACTTCACAGAGGTAGGTTACCTCCCGGCGCGCGCAATCGACGGACGCCGAGCCGGCCTCCAGCTGCGCCGCGGTGACACGCCATAGACCACCGGCACCGACAATCTCATTGGGGTGCCCGGAGCCTTCCGACACACCGCGCAGCTCCAGCGCGGCGGCCAGAGCTGGATCAGATTGCAGATCCTGCGCGGATACGACCGCGCGAACGGGCCGTATTCCGGGTCCATCCAGGCATTGTTCCTGCGCGATCACGCAGGCGCCCGGCGTGGAGCTGTTGATGCACCGTTCATCCCAATGGGGCGTGGTCGCAGAGGCAATGCGGACCCGTTGCGGGGTTCCCGCAGCGGCCACAGCCGATGTGCACTGGAAACCGAGCGAACGCTGCGCACAGCCCTGCGAACCGTCGTCCACTTCGCACGAATAGGTCCGAAGGCGGGTCGCACACGTCCCATCGGCGGCATTTTGTTCGCACACCTCATTGGCCAGGGTGCATTGCGCCATGCCGGCGCATTCATCCAGCGCGATGCGGGTCTCACAGGTATAGGTGCGCTCGCGCTCCCAGCAATCTGCGCTTACGGCCTGACCGGCCACCAGGCGGGTCGCCGGGTCGCTATCGACGCATCGCGTGCTGGTCTGCCGGCAACCCGGATCGGCGTCATGCGAGGAACACTGGCTATCGTTGAACACACCATTGGCCACCGTGCGCGGCGAGCGTAAGACCGGCCCGGCCCCGGACACAGGATCCTGGCAGCGATATTCGCCCGTATAGACGTGACAACCGTCGGAGCCATCGGCGGCAGCGCATTTGTAAAGTTTCTCAACGAGCGAACAGCTGCCATCCGCATTGGTATCGACACACCGTTCGCTGTCGAAGGTGCAATGGCTGGCGGGCTGACACCCGTCATAGGCCTGCCGGATCTGACACTGATAAAGGTCACGTTGAGCCCAACAATCGCGCGTAACCGAAAGCCCGCTGATGGTCCGGGTCGCAGGCCCTGACGTGCATTGCGAGCTCTGGAAGACACAACCACGCTGTTCGAGGACAGAGGTCTGCGCGGCACCATCGAAATAGTCGTTATCGACCGTGCGCACCGTATCGACGGGCAGAGGAATGCCGCCCACATAGTTCTCGCACAAGAATCGGCGATCATATCGAAGGCAGCCTCCCGACGGGTCGGCTTCCTCGCGGCTGTGGGTTTCACGATAGAGCCGGCACGTGCCGCCCGCATCCGACCAGACACACTCGCGGCTTTCCAGCACCGAGCCGACCGGCGGCGAGCACGTGTTGATGTCCTGCCGGACATCGCACGCATATGTGTCCTCGCTTTCCCAGCAATCGCGCGTGACCGCGAGACCGTTGATCGTGCGCGTGGCGCGCCCCGATATGCAGCGCGTACCGGTCTTGCGGCAAATGCTATCCCCGTCGAGCGAGCCACATTGCGCGCGATTGAACCCCTCACTCGTGATGTCGTGATGCAGCGCGACCGGCTGACCCACCATGCTGACGGTATTTTCACAACGCATTGTGTCCGTGAAAGCATGACAGCCGCCTGACGGATCGCGATCCTCGCGCTCATAGAGCCGATCAAACAGCCGGCAAGTGCTGGCCTGGCTCCAGGCGCAGGTTTGCGATTTCAGCCGGGACCCGGCCGGCGGATTGCAGGTATTGATGTCCTGACGAACGGTGCAGCTGTATTCGAGCCGTTGGCGCCAGCACGATTTATGGACGCTCATGCCATTGACCCGGCGTGTCGCTGCCCCTTCGGTGCAGACAGTGCGCAAGAGGGCGCAGCTGGCTCCCGACGTTGCGGCGCTGCATTGGCTGGTATCCCACCTTGAACCGGTTTCATCGTGGAATGTCCGGTTTGCAACAGCGCCGGCGACGCGGTCCTCGCACCGGAAAGTATTGGTGTATTGATGACAACCACCCGACGGGTCGCGCTGAGGGACGCGATAGCTCAACTCGGTATGGACGCACCGGCCGCCCTCGCTGCGCAAGCAGCGATCGGAGACATGTTGCGCCCCGCTCGGCGGGCTGCAGGTGTTTTCCTGGCGCGCCTGCTGGCAGGAATAATTGCGCCGGTATTTCCAGCAATCGCGGGTAACCGCCACACCGTTGATCGTCCGGGTGGCACGGCCCTGCACACAGCTCTGGCCTGTATAGGCGCAACTCGAGGCATAGCCATCGCATGCCGCGACATTCCAGCTCTCATTGATGATCGGTGCCATTGCAGCACCATCGCGGCCATCGATCCGCGAGGTTGAGCAAATATAGGATTGGGTACAGCTTCGCTGTGCTGTCCGCCCGCGGCCCACAAGCCTGCATTGGGGCGCCCCAATTTCCTCGCATCCCGAGTAGCTCAGGCACCGATTGTCCCACTCGGGCTCATAAATATTGCGAGACGTGAATGCGCAGGTGTGTCGATACTGCGCCTGAGCGCTGACCTGGAGCGGCACGTCGCACGTTCGGTTCACAGCGCTTGTTACGGTGCCTTGCCGGCAGGTGTAGGTGGTGTAGACCCCCGGCGAAGCGGTCGTGCAGCGACGGTTTGTGCGGCTGCAACCGCGCGCCGCCTGGATTTGACCTTGTGTCGTGTCGGGCACGAAGCGAGACCCGCTCCAGTCTTCCCGGCCAACATATTCGTAATCCTCGTCGACCGTGACGGCGAGCGTCTGATTGCAGGATCGCGCTTCGCTCACATTGCGCCAGCCCCTCTGGCACTGATGACGCGTGAAAACGCCTGGCGAGGGCGTCGCACACCGGGTGGAGGTCACAACACAGCCATTTTGTTGCAGCCGCCGGTGCGCCCAGCTTGGATCGAAGCGGTTCTGAGCGGCCGTCCAGAGCCGCTGCGCTTCGTAGGAGTAATCTTCGTCGACAGTCACCTGCAGCGCAGCGTGACAGGAGCGGTCCTCCTGATTGATGCGGTAGCCTCGCTCGCAGCTATGGGTGGAGAAGACGCCCGGGCTTGCAGTTTCGCAGCTATTGGAAACTTCGCGGCAGCTCGTCGTTCTCGTCAATATGCCACACGCACGATCATCTTCGAACCGGTTCGCCATTGTGTTGAAATTGCGATGGCACCGATAGATGTAGTCGAGATCAACGGTGACCCGCCGCGATCGATCAACCGTCGCGGCCTGTTGCACCCGCACTTGACCGACCCGGCACGTGTAGTCGTCGTACACGGCTGGCGCGGGCGTGGTGCAGGTCTCAGACACACGCTGACATGTGCTGGCCGCCTGGATTGGGGCACAATTGGCATCGTCGACATAATGACGTGTCGCCGGATCGAACCGCCGCGCGCAGCCATAGACGTAATCAGTATCCACCTGATGTTCGAGCGGCAGGCGGCAGGTTCGGTTCTGCGAGCCCAATGAAAACCCGGTGCGACACTCCTGCTCCACGCGCGGCGGCTCGCGCGTAACCACGCAAGTCTCGTCAGAACGCGAACAGGCAGCGCTCGCGTCGAGCGCTTGTCCGGCAGCATCGAGGGTCCAATCGCGCCTTGATGGGTCAAAGGTCTCAAAAACCTCATAGTCGAAGTCGAAATCTGCTTCCGAATAGAGATCCTGCTGGCAGGTTTGGCTGGTATCGGTGAGTGCCAGCCCCACTTCGCAGAAGCGATCCTCAATATTGGGCTGAGCGCCCGCTGCGCACGACCAGTCTTCAACGCGCGTACACGCGGTTGCCGCAGCGCTGCAGGTTTCGGGGTTTACGAACACCCAGCTGCGGTCGCGGGCATCCCACCGCTGCTCACAGCGGTAAAGATAATCCTCCGCGATATCGACCACGAGCGTGCCGGTACAATTGTGGGTGCTGGCCGGGGCGCCTGGCCCGGCTTCGCAGCTAAAGTCCTCCAGGATCGGTGGCCCCTGCTCTATGCAGATTGTGTCCGTCTCGACGCATGAGGGCGACGCGGCGAGCGCCTCACACTCCGGCGAATACTCCCAATGATCGCGGTCCCAGCGACGCGTGCAGGAATACTCATAGTCAGGATCGAGCACATATTCGCGCGTCTCAGTGCATTGCTCCGCCGAGTACGCGACTGTTTGTCCACTTTCGCACTGATATTGCTGCGGCACTGCCGGGACCGTCTGACGGCAGGTCTCGTCGGTCTGCTCGCACTGGGCATCCTCGTCAAAACGGCCGCATTGACCCGACCATGGATCTGACGGCATCTTGCGCGTTTCTGTGCACTCATAGAGGTAGTCCTCGTCTGTGGGATAGACGAGGAGGCGTTCGCAAGCGGGCTGCGTGACGGCTGTGCCATCGTCGACGCTGCAGGAATAACGCGAATGTTGTGTCGTCTCGCGCCGGGTGGGCGTTGTCACACACGACGAGGTCGGCGTTGACGGGGACAGCCCGCTGATCTCGAACGGATCGGTTGATCCGCCCATGATCGAGTTGACCCAATCGGTAAAATCCCCTGTCCCGACATCATTGTCGAACGCGTCCTGGACCAGGCTTGTAAGGTCGCTGTCGCCGAGCGCATCCAGGAGCGCGTTCGGGTCTGCCTCAAGGGCTGTCAAATTGGTCGGCAGCGTATTTTGCCCGGCCAGGTCTGCGGGATCGATACCGAGATGGTCAAAATCGATCGAGACGCCGCCGACGCTGGCTGCCGCGTCGTCATTCGCGCTCGCGCGCCTGGGGTCGTTGAAGTGGACACCTGTCGACGTGGTGTTTGGCGCTACTGTGGAGCTTGAACTTGGCTGGATCGAGCCAGACAGTCTGGGGGCGTCAGGCCCGCCCGGCTCATCGCGGCTTTGCGCGAGGGCGCCAGCGCCCAACACCAGTGCGCAAAAAATGCCCGAAAAAAGTTTATAGAAAGCCGTCAACGGTGGGCCCGCCTTAAAGATCCAGTCGGTCGCCAGGCCAACACCTACCCGGCGAACTGATTTAAGGCGGCCCGACATCCCCGAGGGGCCGTGAGCCATTATGCTCTATGAATTTTACGGATGCAAGGCGTGAAGGGGGTGACGACGCGAAGCTGGCCGAGGATGGGCCGAAGCTCCAGTGATGCGAATCGAACAGATTTGCCGAGCCAACTCTGTTCGCAGAACAGCGGCATTACCTCGCCAGAATCTCTCCCACCATCTCGTCCAGGCGCGCCTTCACGCTTTGCCAACCCGGCATCAACCGATCCACCAGGGTGTAGAAGGCCGGGCGGTGATCGTCTTCTTGACCAGGCTGCGAATGAAGTCGGTCTCAGCGCAAAGGCGAAAGGACTCTACTCTATTCTGGCGGGAAATCCGGGGCTGAGTCGAATTGAGCGCCACACCTTGGCGCTCTGCTCAGCCAAAAGGTTGCTCCCCCTTCCAACGGACATTAGATGCTCACAAGGGAAGAGGTCAGCAGCACGCACAAACCTAGAGCCCCTTTCGTGGCCCCAATCCCGCCTGAGTTGAGCCACGAGACATGGAAGCTCATGTCAGCCGGCGCCTAATCGTTTGGCAATTTAACAATCACACTTTTGGCTGTCAGCGCCCTTACCTCATGAATAAGCACAAAAACCTGATAAGTCTGGGTAAATGCTTCGGCAATACATTCGTGTGGATCGCCATTTATATCCTTGAGGACAACCGCACGCGGCCGAGAGGACCGCCGGCCGCCAATCGGGACCATTGCGCCCAATTGATCATCTGGAGTGTAGACGAGCTGCCACTGTTCCTGGCCAAACATTTCGGTGAAACTTGAAGACTGAACCACACGCCGAAAAGAGGCGCGAAAGCCGTCGCCCTCCACCAATTCTGGTGGATTCAGGATAAGCACCGCACAATTGCGACGGTTCTTCGAAACATATTGCCGGATTGAAGCGTAGAGCGAAGCGCCGTATTTTTTTGCCAACCCGATGGGGGTGAAGATACTGAACTTCTTATCTGCTGCTTCGTCTATAAAGGCTGCGCCCTGGAAGAGTACCTCGGAGGCGAATACGTTGGCCTCGCGGTCAAAATCGTCCGCTAATTCTGGATCAAGTGCTTTTTCACAATCCTCAACGACAGCGTACATAGGACGTTGCCAAGGTAAAAAGCCATGAGCGGCCTCATGGAGCCTGACAAAGGTTTGCTTCACCTCGTTCAAGGACCGATCAATAAACACTAGCGACGCCCTTGCATCGAATAGGCCGCACACCTTCCCTAAAGCTCGCTTAAGTACGTCCCCGGACTTTCCGACTTCTGATCTGATCCGCGCCAGGAAATCTGGGTTCAGAACGTCATCCTCAACCTCTTCGAGATTTGCCGCGCTCATGATCGCAGCGACGGGGGTTGGAAACACGCCAGCTGCACCAGATTCTCGGAGCGCGCGCTCTGCTTCCCTACAGACTCTGCGACATTGCTCTTCTGTAAGTGAGCTATCGTCTGGAAGCCTCAAGATTTTTTTCGCGTCGAGCGTATAAACGACAGATATTCCAAGAGCTTTCCCTCTTCCTCAACTGTCAAATTGGCAATCGCATTTGTCGCAGCGCGCCCGTGCTTCTCATGATTTCCCCTGGAAGATGAAGGCGCGATATAGCCCGCGCGCCGCATGAGATCTTCGTACGACACGCGATAAACCTCAGATAGCGTATGCAGCACATGCGGCGATGGCTTGTCAATTTTACCATTCTCCAACTGGCTAAGGTAAGCGTTTGACACCTCCCTTGAGGTAGCTTCCTCCACCTGCCTTAGGCTCCACTCCATTCCACCGCGAAGGCTCTTTAGGTAGACCCCGAGCGTGGAGCCTTCGCGCCCGATTTCGTCATTTCCCATTGCCTGTTTCTCCTAGGCGATTGTTTTAGAGACAGGAAATAGTACCACATAGCGCTTGATGGCTCAAGCATGCGAATTGTTTGCTTGACAAATTTAGCATGCGTCGGGTAATGTGCAGCCAGAATTCTAGAAACTCGCCATCCAGCAAGGAGCGGAAATAATGATTATCAATACGACCGACGAACAGAACGACAGCGGCGAGCCACGAGGGTTTGAAATCCGCATTGGCGATATGGACCTCAATTACACCAGCCATCAAACAAGCGATCCGATCATCGTGCTTGACCAGCTTCTGGAGCTGGCGGGCGCTCACCCGAACGACGAGTTCGACGCCTATATGTTCCGCAACGATGGAACTCTGGAACGCCTTAGCACGGACAACCAGATTGATTTGCGGCAGGCCGGAATAGAGTCGTTTTTGGTCATGCGGACCGACCGCGCCTTTCGGATCATCGTAGACGATGAGCGCTATGACTGGGGTATGCGCTGGGTGAGTGGCAAGGCTCTCCGGGCAATTGCCAATGTGCCTGTTGACCAAGCCATCTGGCACGAACGGCGCGATGATCATGACAATGAAATCGGGGACATGGAGCTGGTCGATCTCGACGCCTCGGGGACCGAGAAGTTCTATTCTCGCAAGCCGACATGGCAGCTCAAAATTCGTCGGAAGACATATTCATTTGCCACTTCACTGGTCCCGGCACGAGATGCGCTTTCAGCGGCGGGCTTTGACTTGGATAAGGCCTACCGCCTGCTGATCGTGAGCGCCAGTGGCCGTAAAACGATCAACATCGATGACAAGATCGATCTAAGCGAGCCCGGCATCGAATACCTTCGTGTGAAACCGGCGGTCATCAACAATGGTGAAGCCGCACCTTCAGCCGAGCGGCAATTTGAGCTTCTCGATGGGGACGTGGAGTTTCTCGATACCTTCGGCTTGGCGTGGGAGTCGGTGTTGGATGGGAAGAAGCGATGGTTGCTTATTCACGGATATGAACTGCCAGCTGGCTTCAATGTGGCCAAGGTGGACTTGGCCTTGGACATTCCGCCCTCATACCCATCGGAACAGATCGACATGTTTTACTGCTCGCCGCACGTCACCCTCGCAAATGGGAAAGAGCTTCCCGATGCGACCGTCATTCAGAAGATTCAGAACATCGCCTTTCAACGATGGAGTCGGCATCGGAAGAACAATGCAGAATGGGATCCGGCTACAGACTGCATCGAAACGCACCTTGAACTGGTCGAAGAGTCCATAGACCGTGAGGTGAGATGATGCACAACCAGTCGTCGCGCCTCGCCTTGGCAGGAATTCATCATCGTCAACTGATGGCACACCTATTTCCCGGTGACGGCCTTGAGGCAGCGGCTGTTTTATTGTGCGGCCAGGCCCGACCCGGTCGGCCATTGCTCTGCGTACGCGACATAGTCCTCGTGCCGCACGCGACATGCAAGCGTCGGCGCGACGTTATCACGTGGCCTAGTGACCTTCTTGAGGAGGCACTGGAACGTGCTAACGATGAAAAGCTTTCGATCATCCTCGTTCACTCCCACCCAGGCGAGAATCGGGAATTTTCTACCATCGACAATGATAGTGATCGGGAAATTGTTCCTGACCTCTACGATGGATTGGCACACGCGATACAACTGGTTGGCACAGCTATTATGCTCAGCGACGGCTGGATCAAGAGCAGAATATACGACTACGAATGCAACGCGATTGACATCGATATCGTGCGCATGGCGGGTGACGATATCGCATTCTACACGCCCGGGGGTAGCGCGCAGCGACCGTTGGCGTTCGGCGACACGATGCGAGATGAACTGGGTAGCCTGACAGCCGGCTTCGTGGGTGCTTCAGGCACTGTGTCGATTGTCGGCGAACAAATTGCCCGCTTGGGATTCGGCCGCATCGTCACCATCGATCCCGATCACATCGAAACCAAGAATCTCAATCGCATCCTGAACGCGACGACGGAAGACGCGATCAGCTCCCGCCTTAAGACGGATCGTTATGCTGACAGCGTCCGATCTCACAGGGGTAATGTGGAGATTGTGTGCCACCCTATATCAGTGGAAAGCCGCCCGGCGATTGAGGCGCTGGCGGTTGCAGATGTTATATTTTGTTGCGTGGATAGCGCGATAGGCCGGCAATATTGTGATCTAATCGCTAGCGCATTTGTTATCCCATTATTCGACGTTGGGGTGACGATTCCAACAGCGAATGAAGGTGATGGCATTATGATCGCGGATGTCAACGGGCGCATTGACTATGTCCAACCGGGTGGCAGCGCGTTAGGCGATAGGAATGTCTATACGCAAGCACAGTTGCGTGCCGAACGGCTTGCCTCAACCGATCCAGAGGGATTTGCCCAGGAGCTGGATGATGGATATATCGAAGGCGCGCATGAAGAAGCGCCATCTGTCATCACGCTAAATATGCGTGCCGCGTCGGCGGCGGTCTCGGAATTCATTGCTCGAGCCTACCCATACAGATTCGAATCCAATCGACTGTACGCACGCACGGAATTCTCTCTGGCAGAGATGCTGGAAGAGTATACGTCAGAGGATGAATGGGGACCGCGTATTGCCTCGCATCTGGTCGGACGGGGTGCTTGGGAACCGCTGCTGGGCATCCCTGGCCTTTCAACGACCAATCGGGGACGAACTTCATGAAAATGCCGATGTGGTGGTTACGGCTTTGGTCACATGTCGCGCCTCGAAAGACCGTTCGGTTTTGTCAAGGGGACGAGGTCTTGTGTGAAATCGGCGGTCGCGAATTGGTCGTAGCGCGAGAAGATCAACTCGATTGGGAGGCTGCAATGCGTTGTCCGTGCGGTTGTGGCGACAAGTTAGAATTAGAACTCGTGCCTGAAGCCAAGCCACGCTGGAATCTTACTCTCGACCATCATAGGCGCCCAACTCTCCACCCATCGATCCATCGCGTTGACCGATGCAAGGCGCATTTTTTCGTTCGCAAGGGTAAAATTATTTGGTGCTAGCTCATCAATAGAACGCCCCTTGGCATGGTCTCGACGGGCGTTTGGTTGTCTGCTCTTTGTAGACCATTGCCTTCCGCAGCATCCCTTGGTGAGACTAAAGCCCAACATTCCCTCGGAGCCGACACGCCTCCCCCAACACTGCTTCGCAGCGACCGTTATACCCCCGAAGCGGGGTTGACGAAGCAAGAGCGGTGTTAGGATCAATGTCATATCTTCAGCTCCGCTCGATGTTTTTCTATCGCGCCAATGACCCCTCTGGTCAGTGGTAGCGCACCTTTTTCCCTCTTCCACACCTCATCAAATCGCGTGTGCGTTTCATCCACGGCATCCGTGATGATTTTTTCCGGCGCTCCAACCTTGTTGGCAAAGCGGCGAAAGGCCTCAAGATCGAGATCGGCAAATTTCTTGGTTCTCGTGGGAGCAAGGTTCAGCGCCATCTTCTCGTCCTCGATGTAGGCGATCGTCGATACAAAGTCGTAAGCGGGCGCCAGCTCTGGCGCGCGACCATCGGGGTAGATCAGCGACCAGTTCTTGAGGTGCATGTCTGCGTTCCCGATCAAGGCATTAAACACCAGCCGGCGCACGAACTCGGTCACGCCTGGCGCACCGATCTCCGTCCAGATCACCTCAGCGAGATTACGATAATTGGCCTTCTCGTATTTTCGTTCAGGGAAAACACTGAAGATCTGGGCGAAGTCCTCCATGTGCGTGCGCGCATTGTCCGCGCCACGGTCAAACCTTCGGATGGCAAAGGCATCACCGCCAATTTCCCCGGTGCCGGCCGGCAAGCCGCCGATGTCCTGCACCGAAACGAGTTTCACCTCCGGCACGTCGATACCGACATGGCGCGCAAGCTCCATCATGGAGAATTCATTTTCCGGAACACCGGTATAGGTGGCGGAGGGGAGTTTGATGATCCAATCACCGCCGGCACCGGACGCTGGAATCGTAAGCCCGCCGCGCGCCTCCATCACCGCCGAGAATTTGAGTTGAACGCCGGCGAGTGAGAAGCGCATCGCGTGCTCTTCATCTTCATCATGTTGATGATCATCGCCGTCAGGCCATTCTTCGCCATCGGCAGGCCGAACAACGACCGCACCGGGCAGATCCCCGCCGAGAATGCCAAGAAGTGGAAACTCACGCACCTCCTTGATGCCCGCCCGCCCGGCAAGATAGCGCCGCAACGCCCCTTCCGGCAGCAGGTTGGAGAAGAAGGGCGGCACGCGCGTCTGCACCGGGCGAAAGCCGGTCAACAGGCCCCCATAGACATCTTTGAACGAAAGGCTCAGCGTCGGCCGGTTCTCGTCCGCGATATAGGCCTCGTCAAACACGAACAGCGTTTGATCGCCCGGCAAATGGGTGATCGTTCCAGCCGACCTGCCGTGTAGGGAGACGTCGAGCACAGAGATTTTACTCATCGTCGCGCTCCTCATCCAGGCGGTACGCAGGTGGCGCCGACTTGCTCGCGAATGTCTCCATCATCTGATTGAGACTGTTGAGAACATAATCAGTTGAGCTCTTGGGTCGCGTCGTGATGGCGCGCACGGCAGGAACTTTGTCCCGAGGCACCAGCATGATTTCCAGATCGAGCGCCCGCGCGATTTCCGTCAGCGTTGCGATATTGGGGTTAGATTGCCCGGACTCGATGCGGGACAAATGCCCTGGATCCATGCCAATTGTGCGTGCAAGCTCGGATTGGCGAATGCCCTTCGCCTCTCTGATCGCTCGTAATGTTTCCGATATGACCGTTCCTGTATCACTCATTTTTTGTGTTTCTCTACAATTTCTCTAAGAGAATTGTATCAAAAAACAAAATCAATATCAACAAGGATTGTATTTTTTACAATTTGCGAAATGTAGTTGTATTATAATACAATTTCATGCGCTGCATCGCATAGAATCGCTTCAAAGGCACGCTCAGCTTGGCGTCCACCGAACCGGTAGCAGCTCAGAATGATGCCAGCGCAACCACGCTGCCGTCCTACACATCCCTTCGGTGCTGCGATGTCTGGACGGCCCTTGCTTGGCCAGGCCCGATCCAAGTGATTTTGACCCTCGCCCGGATCGGCGCCGGAAACGTCGACGGATTTTAGCGACAGCGTTTGGCCGATTTCTAACTGCCCGTCTTGTTCGGATATTGCATGGTCAAATCGCGATCCGGTCGCTAAGCCTTTAGGCAATCAAGGGGAACTGAATGACCGCGAAACTGACACTCGCCCGGCTGGAACGGCTGTTGATGGATGCCTGCGATGACCTTCGCGGGAGCATGGATGCCAGCGAGTTCAAGGAATTCATCTTCGGGATGCTGTTCTTGAAGCGGGCCAGTGATTTGTTCGATCAGCGACGCGATGAATTGCGCGCAGAGCTGGCGGCCGAGGGGCTTCCGGAAGTGGACATAATTGTCGCGCTGGAGGACTCGGACAATTACTCCGGCCGCTTTTTCTATGTCCCGGAGCGCGCGCGCTGGAATACAGGCTGGTCGGAAGAGAGGCAGACAGAAGACGGTCAGATTGAAAGCATTCAGCACCCGGCACTGAAGCATATGAAGGTCAATGTCGGGACGATGCTGAACATGGCGCTAGAAGCGGTCGAGGATGCCAACTCGGACGCTCTGGAAGACGTTCTAGCGAACAACATCAACTTCAACCGGTCAATCGGCAAGAGCAAGATGTCCGACGACAAGCTGGCGGACTTCATCCAGAACTTTGAGAAGATCCCGCTCCGCGATGAGGATTTCGAATTTCCTGACCTCCTCGGCGCCGCCTATGAATGGTTGATCAAGTATTTCGCCGACTCCGCGGGCAAGAAGGCGGGCGAATTTTACACGCCCGCCGAAGTCGTCCGCCTTTGCGTGGAAATCTGCGACCCAAAAGAGGGCATGTCGGTTTATGACCCGACGGTCGGATCAGGCGGCATGTTGATCCAGACCCGCGATTATCTGCGCGAGAACAAGCAGGATGCCGGCGAGCTGATCCTGGCCGGTCAGGAAGAGAACGGCACCACCTGGTCGATCTGCAAGATGAACATGCTGCTGCACGGCATTTCCGACGCCAAGATCGAACAGGGCGACACGCTGCGCGAACCCAAGCATTTCGCCCCGTCAAATGAGCTGGATCGCTTTGATCGCGTGCTGGCCAACCCCCCTTTCAGTCAGAACTACATCAAGAAAGACATCATGCAGCCGGGCCGGTTCCACATCTTCCTGCCGGAAAAGGGCAAAAAGGCAGACCTGATGTTCGTCCAGCATATGCTGGCCGTGCTGAAGAGTGATGGGCGGCTGGCGACTATCATGCCGCACGGTGTCCTGTTCCGGAGCGGCGATGAGCGGGAGGTCCGCAAGCACTTCATCAGGAACGGTTATCTGGAAGCGGTGATCGGCCTGCCGGGGAACCTGTTCTATGGGACCGGTATTCCAGCCTGTATTCTCGTTCTGAACAAGCTCGGCGCAAAAGATGCGAACCAGAAGCCGCGTAGTCATGTTCTATTCGTCAATGCCGACCGGGAATATCGCGAAGGCAAGGCGCAGAACCATTTGCGGCCTGAAGATGTCGACAAGATGGTGCGCGCCTATCGCGCCAAGGCCGACATTCCTGCCTATGCGCGCATGGTTCCGGTCGCAGAGATCGCGGCCGAGGACTGGAACTGCAATATCCGCCGCTATATCGACAATACGCCGCCGCCAGAGCCGCATGATGTGCGCGCTCATCTGAAGGGTGGCGTCCCGGTCGCGGAGGTCGACGCCTTGGCGCATTACTGGGAGAATTACCCAGGCCTGCGCGAGGCCTGTTTCCTGCCGCGCGATGAGGCCTATTGCGATCTGGCGCCTGCGATTGCGGAAAAGCGCGCGATTGCCGCTCTTGTGTCCGACCATCCCGGGGTCACCGCTTGCCATGGTGCAATTATGGAGACGATCTCGACCTGGTGGGATGCCAATCAGGAGATTGTCGAGGCACTGGCGGTCGATCCTGAAAACCAGACCGATACGGCGGGCAATGTCTATGCCATGCGGGCGGCGCTGCTGACCAGCATCGAAACGGTGCTGAAGGGTCAGACCCTGCTGAACGCCTATCAGGTGCGCGGCGCGTTCGCGAATTACGTTGGCCAGCTGAAAGCCGATTTCAAATCCATCGCGGCGAGCGGCTGGGGGCCGGAACTGATTCCGGATGAGGATTTGTTGCAGGTCAAATTTTCCGAGGTGCTGGAAGAGCAGGTAACGGCCCAGGCCCGGCTCGCCGAGTTGCAGGCCCTGTTTGCCGCGGCCAACGAGGAGGACTTCGAGGATGAGGACGAGACCGGCGTTCTGCCATCTGCTGAGGTGAACACCAAAAAAGCCACATTGAAAGAGCTGACAGCGACTTGGAAGGCGGCGCTGAAAGAGGTTAAGGCGCGGGCGGGAAATATCTGGGTCGAGGTTCACGCCGCCGGCCAGACCCCCGCGGGGGCCAAGAAAGGCTACTACTGTACTGACGGCCTGAGCCCGCCCGCGCCGGTCTTTGCCAATGGCGGGCGAAGCCTTGATATTCTCGTTCAAGCCGGGATGAAGAGCGAGTTTGCCGCGCCCTTGACGGCGGCGATGGATCAGGGACAGGCGGCGCTGGAACAGGCGCAGGCGATTGGGGCAGCCCTGACCCAGCACAAGGCTTTGGAGGATGAGGCCAAAATCCTCAAGGCGGCGATCAAGGCGATTGAGGGCAGCAAGCAGGAACTGGTCGCGCAAGCGCGCGCGGAAATTTCAAATGATGACGCCCGCATTGCCATTATCGCCCGGCTGAAACAGGTGTTGTTGCAAACCTACGAAGCCTACCTGCGCGCCGACCAGCGCGCCTGCGTGAAGGCCGTCGAAAATCTGCACGGCAAATATGCGGTGACGGCGCAGACGATTGCGGACGCGCGCGACAAAGCGAACACCCGCCTGCACGAGTATCTGGTGGAGCTGGGGTATGAGTGAGGCACTCTTTTCGCTGGCAGATATTCACTACGGAAAGTCTCCCGGGGACGTTCGGGATGAGGACGGTGCGTATCCCGTGTATGGGACCGGCGGTGTCTACCTTAAGAGTCGCGAAGCTTTGTTTTTGGGGCCTGGAATTATCGTTGCGCGAAAAGGGTCGCTAGGGAGGCCACATTTTTCTGCGGGCCCATATTGGGCCTCTGACACTACTTACGCTGTTATTCCAATCGCCCCAACAAGTCCAAAATGGCTTTATTATCAGTTATGCAATTTCGAACTCGAAAAACTCAATGAGGCGACCGGCGTTCCAAGCATTAGCCGAGACCTGCTCTCTCGGGTCAACTTTCCCGAGCAAACACCGGACCAACAGAAGAAGATCGCGACCATTCTCGAAACGGTGGATGAGGCGATTGAGCGGACGCAGGCGCTGATCGGGAAGTATGAACAGGTCAAGGCGGGGATGATGCAGGACCTGTTCACGCGCGGCCTGACCCCGGACGGCAAACTCCGCCCGCCCCGGCACGACGCCCCCGACCTATATCAGGACACCCCTATCGGGTGGATCCCGAAGGATTGGGAGGTGAGGCCAGCCTCCGAACTCTGTCACAATATAATCGACTGTAAGAATAGAACTCCACCCGTGACCGCTGGCGGATTTCCCGTCATTCGAACCTCAAATGTGAGGCGTGGGCGGTTTATCGATGTCGGCCTAAATTTCACTGATCACGCTTCGTATGTCGTGTGGACGGCGCGCGGCGCTCCTATAGTAGGTGATATTGTGATCACGCGCGAAGCGCCCGTTGGTGAAGTCTGTGCAATTCCTGAGCGGCATCCCTACGCATGCTTGGGGCAGAGAATGATGCTGTATAGAACCAACCCTGCCGAGGTCGATAAGTTCTACTTTTTGCATGTACTGCAGTCTCAGCGATTGAGGAACTACCTTGACCTTATTTCTGGCGGATCGACAGTCGGTCACGTTAAGGTGGGTGAAATTAGAGAGCTGCCTATCCCTACGCCGACGTCACTCGCCGAGCAGGCTGAAATCGCCAAGATTATTGAGCGGCAAGCTGAGTATCTTGGCGTCTTGGGAGACGATCTTCAAAAGCTCCGCCAACAGAAATCCGGTTTGATGCAGGACCTGCTAACGGGCAAAGTCCACGTAGAGGGTTAGGGGAAGCCGGATGTCGGAATACACCGAAGTCGAGCAACCTTTCCTGCAAAGCCTTCAAGCGCTGGGCTGGACCGCGATCGATCAAGGGGCCGGCGTGCCCGGTGATCCGGCGCGCAGCCTGCGCCACAGTTTTCGCGAATGGATTTTGCCGGATGTCTTTGCGGAGGCCTTGACGCGTCTGAACCTGACCGCCGAGGGCAAGCCTTGGCTGACGACGCGCCAGATCGACGACCTGAAAAGCCAGATCACCCGTCAGCCCAACAAGACCATGCTGGAAGCCAGTGAGGCCATCCAGTCGCTGCTGTTCAAGGCCCAGGTCGATGTGAACGACGTGACCGGCGAGGCCGATCCGGTGGTCAAGTTGATCGATTTCGCCAATCCGGAGCGCAACACTTTTCACGCCATCAATCAGTTCCGCATCGATACGCCTGGGTGCGTGAAGGGTTTCATCATTCCCGACATCGTGCTGTTCGTGAACGGCATTCCGTTGGTCGTGATCGAAGCCAAGGTGAGCGGGCCAAACTGTGCGCAGCCGATGGAAGAGGCCTTCGTTCAGTTGCAGCGCTATATGGGCAAGCGGCCCGACACGCTGGCAGCAGACTTGAAAGAAGGCGAGCCGCGTCTGTTCCACACCAATTTGTTTCTTGTGCGCACGACATGGGCAGAGGCCGATTTCGGCACGATCACGTCTGGCGAAGAGCATTTCTATCCCTGGAAGACGCAGTGGCCGCGCGATGACCGGACCGCGGATGGGATGAGCCAGCAGGAGCAGCTCATCCAAGGCATGCTGACGAAGGCGAACCTGATCTCAATCCTGCGCAGTTTCGCCGTTTTCAAGGACACCGATGTCGGCCCGCGCATCAAGGTCGTCTGCCGCTACCAACAGTTTCGGGCCGCCAACAAGATCATCGAGAAGCTGCGCCAGGGCGGAACGGCGGATGAGCGCAGCGGCGTCGTCTGGCATACGCAAGGCTCGGGCAAGAGCCTGACCATGGTTTTCGTTGCACGCATGCTGCGCGCATCGGGAGATCTGAGCGATTACAAAATCCTGCTGATCAATGACCGCGTCGACCTGGAAGACCAGCTTGGCGAAACCGCAAAATTGATCGGTGGTCGGGTGAACACGATTGACTCCACCAGGGCATTGCGCGCGCGGCTTTCTGGCGACAGCTCTGACGTCAACATGGTCATGGTTCACAAGTTTCAGGTGCGCCAGAAAACGATGCCGGTGAAGCTGGCGCAGGCGTTGGGCACCTATAAGGCCATCCCGACGGCCGAGACCTTTGGTGTCGTAAACGCATCGTCCCGTATCGTCCTGATGATTGATGAGGCGCACCGCACCCAGGGCTCTGATCTTGGCGACAATATCTTTGAAGCCTTCCCGAATGCGGCGCGGCTTGCCTTTACCGGGACCCCGCTGATCACCGAGCGGCATGGCGAGCGAAAAACCAACAAGCGGTTCGGCGATTATATCGACGAATACAAGCTGATGGACGCGGTGGCAGACGGAGCGACGCTGCAAATCCTGTATGAGGGCCGAACCGCAGACTCAGCGCTGAATGACAAGCACGGGTTCGAAACGAAGTTCGAAAACCTGTTCCGGGATCGCTCGGATGAGGAATTGCTGGCGATCAAGAGGAAATACGGGGCGACCGGCGACATTTTTGAAGCGGAACAGCGGATCGAAGCTATCGCCAGGGACATGGTTGCCCATTATCTCGACCACATCCACCCGAATGGGTTCAAGGCGCAGGTGGTCTGCCATTCGAAACTGGCGGCGGTGCGCTATAGGGCTGCGATTGATGCCGAGCTGAAACGGCGGCTGGAAGCGCTGCGCGCTGATCCCGAGACGGATCAGGACTATATCGCACGCCTGGCCTTTCTGAAGTCAGCGGTGATTATTTCCAGCGATGGCACAAATGAGCCGGCCTTTGTGACGCAAACCCGCCGCGAGGCGCGGGAGCGAAAAGCGGTGGAGAATTTTTGCCGGTCGTTCGACATGGACGACCCGGACAAGGCCAATACAGGCATCGCCTTTCTGATCGTTTGCGACATGCTGCTGACTGGGTTCGACGCGCCGATTGAGCAGGTGATGTATATCGACAAGAAGATCAGCGAGCACACACTGCTCCAGGCGATTGCTCGCACCAATCGGGTCAAGAAGGGTAAATCACGCGGCTACATCGTGGATTATGTCGGGCTGACAGAAAACCTGACCGATGCCCTGAAAGTCTATGCTGCAACCGGCGAGCAAGAGGAGCTGGCGAAGGGTCTGAAAGGCATCACAACGGAAATTCCGATCCTTGAAGAACGCTATCGACGCCTGCTGCAACTCTTCCATGAGCACAAAATCAGTGAGATTGAGGCCTTCGTAACGGGCAAAATGAAGACGACCGAAGACGAAGCGGAAGTGGTGAAGTTGGCCGTCCGTGCCCTCAAGGATGAGCGGGTTCGCGCCGACTTCGATGTCTATCTGAAGAAGTTCCTGAACAGTCTGGATGTGATCCTGCCGCATGCATCGGGTCACAGCTTTCGCGTGCCCGCCCGTCGGTTCGGCTATCTTCAGGCTGTGGCCAGGGAGCGCTACAAGGATACCAGTCTGAACCTGCGCGATGCCGGTCAGAAGGTCAGAAACCTCATCAATGAGCACCTGATCAGTCTCGGCATCAATCCGAAAGTGCCGCCCGTCGAACTCCTGGACCCTGATTTCATCAAGAAACTGGGCCAGGGCGCAAGCGGAGACGATGAGGCCAAGGCTAGCGAGATGGAACACGCCATCCGCAAGCATTGCACGGTTCACCACGACGAAGACCCTGCTTTCTACAAGAGCCTGTCCGAAAAGGTTGAGAACCTGATCACCCAGCATCGCGACGACTGGAGCCGGCTGGCGAAAGAGTTGGACAAGCTGCGGACCGTCGCCCTTGAAGGACGCAAGCAAGGCCAGGGCGGCATGAGCCGCGAGGCAACGACTTTCTTCGAACACATCGCCAATGAGATTTACCCGGATGGCAAAGTGCCCGATGCCGATCAGGGCCTCATGAAGGCCCTGATGGAGGCGCTGGTCGATACGATGCAGGAAACCATTGGCAGCATCGATTTCTGGAATAATGCGAACAAGCAGAAGCAATTACGCAGCGAGATCAAGAAAGCCCTGCTACTTTCGAGCATCGAAACGCTAAAAGAGAAACGGGAGCGTGTCGCGGTCGAGATATTGCGCCTGGCCAAGAACAGGCACACAGAATTGCTTCAGAGCGCGAGACCGGGGGATGAGGCATGATGGAGCGACAGGTCCGGGACATTTCCTACACGCTGCTTCCGGGCACGGACCGGAACACGACCGACATTGTGATCGAGCGGAATGGTCAAATCGTCGTGCGGCCGCCCAAAGCACTGACATCTGAAAAAGTCGATGCCGTTGTTGAATCGAAACGCCTCTGGATCTACCGCAACCTGGCAGAATGGCGCGACCTCAACGCCGCTGCCGTAGCCCGCGAATGGGTGAACGGTGAGACCTTTCTCTATCTGGGCCGGTCCTATCGCCTCTCCATCGTCGAGAGCACCGAAACGGCCCTCGCCTTGAAAGACGGCCGCTTCCTGTTGTCTCGTTCAGTCATCGAGCGTGATGGCGTGGTCGGTGCGCGGCGAGCCTTTGAAGCCTATTACAGTGAGAGGGCATTGGAACGGGTCCGTTCGCGCATTCGCTATTATGCGCCGAAAGTCGGCGTCGAAGCCCGGTCCGTTGAGGTCAAGGATATTGGTTTCAAGTGGGCAAGTTGCGGCAAGAATGGCGCGCTGGCATTTCACTGGAAGTGTATGATGGCTCCGGCGCGGGTCTTCGACTATCTGGTCGTTCACGAGCTCTGCCATCTGATCCAGCGCAATCACACTGCAGCCTACTGGAATGAGGTGGACAAGGTCATGCCCGACTATCGCGAGCGGAAAGCCTGGCTCCGCAAACATGGGGCAGGCCTGGATTTGTAGTTCTGGGGTTTAAGATGGTGGTTTCTATGGCGTTGCTGCCCGGCCCATCAAATAAGCTACCGAACGATATTGCGAACCCAAGAGGATTCGAACCTCTGAGCTCTGCGTTCGGAGGGCAGCGCCCCACCCTGCACCGCCCGTAGTCTGTCGTCGCTCAATAGCGCCGACCTTGAACGCAACTGACCCGACCCCCAACCTTTATCCAGTTGGGATTGGAGCACGTTGAATCACCTGTGCGCTTGGCAGGATAGTTTCAACACGAGCCTTCACGCGGCCCAGCGCATCTCGGATATTCTGAAAACTGGTATCCCGATCCTCGATCGGCACATAGGTAAGATCGATATCGACCGACAATCGGGGCATGTTGCGAATGAACAAGTTGATGGCCGTTCCGCCATGCAATGCGAAGCACGCCTCTTTCGCGACCTCGGGCAACACCCGGAGCAGGAGTTGAACTTGCTTTTTATAGATCTGATTTGCCATGCGCCGCTAGTTCTCGTGGGATCATCAGTCGATATTTTGGGTCATACACACCGGGCGTCGTAACGCTTCGCGGGCCACTACCAAGATCGACTTTGGTTAGGTTCAGATAGTTGAACCAAGCATGTCCGGCTTTCTCAGCCATAAAGAGGAAGAGGCGCTTCACTTTGACTGATTGGCATGTTTCCAAGAGCGATTGAACCTGGGTGGGACGCAAATTGTTCAATCCCTCCATTAGTTCGTAGCACTCCATGAGGTCTTGCCTAGCCGGCGCCAGATAGAGGCATTCCATCATCGCGCGGGCCGCTCCGGACACATGTACCGAGAATGATTTATGGGTGATCTCGACCATCCCGACACCGGTCGGCAAAAAGCCCGTCGCATGGTAGTCAACTTCAACACGCCAGTCATGGTTCTGGAACCAAGCTGGCAGGCGCTCGCTCTTGTCTCCGAACACGACAACCCTTTTCGTCGCGAGTTCAAGATAGTGGGCGCTACCAAGGAGTGAGAGCGCCGTGCGGCCACCAGGGTGGATGGATGCGCCCTGTTGGGTCTGTAGGGCATTGACACCACCAAGATAGTCAACCGCATCTCCAGGGCGCACAAATGCACCTCGACCGATTGGTTTGAGCCATCCGCTCTTTTTGTAGCGTTGCTGCAGATCGGAGCTATAGCCCCGGCTCACCAGCCAACTCGATAGCAGGACAGTGCCGCTGGATTGCTCGCTCAATAGTCCTTTTAATTTTTGTGTCGTATCAGTACCCATAGTACCAGAATATGTATTTTTTTAAAATTATTCAATCGTTCTTTTTAAAAACGAACAAGTACAAGTACCAGCAGTACGATTGCAGTGAGTTTTTTAAAAATCACTGCAATCGATCAAACGCGTATCAGACGATTCAACCCGTCTACCACGCAACACGGGAGCCAACAGTCAAACCCAGACCCGAACATCAGCCAGCTTTTGAGCAATTTCACTCGCCGACTTGCGCGTAACCCCCGCGTCAGCGGCAAAACGTCTCCATTCACCGATCGCTGTGGCCACGCGATCGATGAGCTCGCTCGCAGATTTCTCATTCAAGTCTGCTTCGCCAGCCAGTTTGAGCAGGTGATCTCGGGTGATGTTCTTGCCGTGACCAAGCACTGAGGTCGAGTGCTCGCCGCCAGGCCCGGCCGCAAAGGTGAGGTCATAGGCGGGTGCCAGGCGCCAAATGCCCGCGCGATTCATGAGAAAACTGAACTGTCTTGCGTGATCATCGCGATTATGGGCAAGCACGTTGAAGATCGCGAGGTGGAACATCTTGATCGCTTCACGCCGATCACGTGTGACCATTCGGGTCAACCGGATCAGGTCTTTATAGTCCAGCGCCGGGATACGAAAATCGGAGTAGAGTAAGCCACTTGCGGAATGAACGTGCAGGCGCCCGCCATTCACCCGATCAAAGCGGCGCGTCGCAAAGTAGCGCTCACCCTTTTTGCCCTCGATCAGGCGTGTCTGTGACATGTCGATGCCAGCTGCACGCGCCATTTGCGCGTAGGCCTCCTCGATCGCGGCTATGTCGTCTGGGTCGTCTTGGCCGGGGAATTTGACCAGAAAAGGTTCGAATCCGGCCGGTATTTCTTCGGTTCCGTGTTGCGCCTCGCCATCGGCATTTAGAGCAATCAAGGCTTTGGGCCGGGCCCCGCCAGGCGAGCCACCAGCCTTGCCAAGGGCGGCGATCACATCGCTCACTTCACCCGCCAGAACGCGTTTGGCATCAGCCGCAAGTTGATCAAGATCGAGGACTGCGGTCTCATCATCCCACACGTCAAAAACGGGCGCGTAGGTCAGCGCGCCAATCCCGCCTCTGCCGACGCAGGCCAATCGATCGAGTGGCGTCAGCGTTGCCGGGTCAGTGCCTAGTTGGCGAGCGCGCCGGTCAACGAGAAGGCGCCCCCACCCATCTGGCAGGCTGTCAGCAAAGACACCATGCAGGCCCTCGAACGCCTCGCCATTGTAAGGTGGATCCAGTTGAGCGCGCGTCTCATGGTGCAATGGTGAAATCTGCAGGCCGGTTGTCAGAAACGCCTGGTCATATTCCAGGAACGCCCGCCGGTCGCGGTAGGCGAGCCGCCCCACAGGCATAATCGTTTTCGAATCCCAATGAAGAGCGATTTGAATGGGCGTGCCAGGTCGGATTTTCACTTGAGCCGGCCTCGTTTTGGAGTTTTGGATTGCTTCAAAACGTCGTCGAGCGAGGCGTAGGTCTCGTGCGCCTGGAGCAGTCCATCCAGCGCGGCGTCGTCACCCAATGTCACGGCAAGGCGAATGAATGAGGTAAAAGAGATTGTTCCTTTGCGTTCAAAACTGCGGAGCGTTGAAATGGGAACGCCGCTGCGCTCTGCCAGCCCCTCCTGGGTCAGGTTCGCAGCCAGACGCCGCGCACGGAGCCGTTGCCCCATCTCTGCAGAAATCTCCTGTGGTGTTGATAATTTAAATGTCATCATAGTATCAATTATAATGGTTTTCACACTGTAAGTGATATTAGCATGTCAATTATATATCAAAAAGAAATATCTGACTTTCCCAACACGCAGCCGCGCCCTCGTCTGCGGCCGTGCTCAATGGCGCGGCTATCGCTCGAATAAATCGAGGGCGGCGCGCAAAGTCATATTTCCTCGCACAATATCGTGGGGCGGCGCAGCCGGGATGCAGCCGAGCTCGCCGCAGGGCTCAATCGGCCCTTGTGCATAGACGATGGCGGGTACACGCGTCACGTTGAACGCCTGGAAGGGACGCGGATCGATCGTGATCCCGGCCGCCTCATCCTGCGTGAATAGGCTTGCGATCCTGGCTTGCGTGTCCGCGAAGCTCTGGCCATAAAACCCTCGAATGACCATCGCCGCATTCATCTGCCGGGCTTCGGACGCATACCGGCGCAGCGCCTCATCGGGCATGCCCAACGACACCAGCACATAGAGCACAGGGCCCTCTTGATCGACGAGGCCATAATCGGCCGGGTTGAACTCATCCAGGTTGAACATGGGTGAGACGACCTCCATGCCCTGCGCCACACGCGATTGCGTTTGGCCGGTCAGTTCGGCGGCTTCGCGATGTTCTCGCGCAAGTTCGAGAACGCGATCCGCGAAAGCCTGCGCTTCGTCCAATTGCGCGCTTTGCGCCGCGTTGGCGGCGTCGCGGATCGCCTCGCTTTGCTCCATCTCCTGGCTCTCGCCGGCACCGGTTAGGGTCACGCTGGTCAGCACGGCAGCAAGCAGGCGCCCGGATCCTTTGCCAAGGTGGATCGGTTCGCCGATGTCATCGGCTGCTTCGAACAAGCGAAGGCCGGCCCACATCACCAGCGCCACAGCGATCAGGCCTATCGGGGCCGAGCCATGGACGATGCCCGCGGCACCAAATCCTGCGCCACCACCCAAACACAAGCTGGCTTCGGCAATCGCGCGGTTTGCGCGAAAGGGCGCTATCAAGATCTCACCGGTCAGTTCTAAAGCGCGCAGCAATTTCTTTTCCTCCAGATCAGGAATCCAACATCCTCCCCAACCGCCGGCATCGTGCGTCCTGACTCGTAGATGATCGTCGCCGTGCCAGCTCGCGCACACGTGCCCGGACCAGACACGTGTGGGACGGGATTGACCAATTGGTAGCGATATTGTTCGCGCGGCCAGATCGGTGCGATCTGTTTTTGACACATCGCTTCGGGGCCGGACGTGCGCCACGCAATGAGCTGGCGGTGGAGCTTGTAGGTCATGCGTTCGGCCGCCAGCGCAGCGCCCTGTATGCGCGTGGTATCCGTTCCCAGATTGCCGTTGAACGGATAAATTGAGCCGTGGCAGCCGGCGCACCAAAACAGGCCGGGCACATTTTGACCCGTTGTTGTCACCGCCGTGCAATCGGCCGCGCACGCCGCCTGCGCGACCGGATTGGCGAAGACGGCGGCCTCCGGGTTGATCAGCATCGACAGCTCGTCGTCCTGCCAGAGCGGATCGAGCTCACTCACATAGGCGATGTCGAAGCTGGCGTTTTCCACGCAGGCGAAATCGGTCAGCAGCTCGAGCCAGTAGAGCAGCGGATAGATATACCAATGCACGAAATACTGCCCCTCATGGGCCGACCCGTCTTCATAAGTCGTGGTCTTGTGCCCGATATTGAAGCCCGGCGAGATATTGAGACCGCCGATATTGACGAAGCACCACGGATCTTTTGAAACGTCGACCAGCCGGGCCGGTTCCCAAAAACCGATCGAGATGCCCGGCCGGATAAACGGCGGGGCGGCGATCGGGCAAAAACAAATCGGAGAGGCTGGATTACGGGTATCGGGATGCCCGCTGGGCACCACCGGAATGGAACCCACGCTCAAAGGAAACAGGCAATCCCAACAGATGTCGGAGATCGGATTTACGAATGAGCCATTGCACGTATCCGGTGCCGGGCTCGTTGATCCCTGGGCCGCCGAAAGGCCTGCAAGACCGGCACTCGCGACAAGCGCGAGCAGGATGATCGACCGGTTTCGCATTACTCCCCCTGCCCTTCGCGGGTCCTCATCGCGCTCCATTCGCGCGGACCGTATTCGGTCAACCGTACGAACCGACCCTCCTGGCGCATCGATGCCGGCACGGCGGTAATGGCAAAGCGTGTGGTGATAAATCCGCCCTGGTCGAAGAAGAAACGCACCTGATGGTCCGTCATCAGCTCCAGGGGCGCGCCATTGGTGAGGATAATCGAGGCGTGACCATCCAATGCACGCCGCTGATCGAGCGCCCAGGCGACCTGGCGGTCGTCCTCGCCATCGATGAAAAGATAGATCTTGCGTAAGCCGATGATGTCGAACGGATTGATCTGCTGGCCGGCGACCGCGAACACGACGCCGCGATGATCGGCGATATCCTCCGGCACCGTGATCGTTGGATCATAGAGCCACGTGGTCGTCTGCGTTGCCGTCGAAAGTCCTGGAACCGGATGCGGCCGGCGTACCGAGCGCTGCGTTCTGGCCGCCATTTCGGCATTCATGTCCTGCAATGCTCCGGACAGCTCGGCCACACGCAGACGTTCCGCAATCCAGTCGAGCAGATCCGGTTCGGCAATTTCGAAGGTCGCGCCCAGCGTGCCATAATCGTCCGCCAGGCCGGGCGGAGCCGCCATTATCGCAGCAATCAACGCTGTCGCTGCCATTGTGGGCCAGCCGCTCACCGGGCACCTGCAAGCTCATCGAGCTGGCGAAGCAGCGCCTTGTTGCCCTTAGATCCATGTGGCTTCACGCGAACCAGCGCTATGGCGCCGACGACGGCGAGCACCGCCAAAGCCTGATTGATCATGGTCATGTCCATCGTATCATCTCACAAGACCGGAAAAGCGCGCCCGACGATGCGCTCAACGCGGATGAGACCGATCTCGGCATATCGGCTGTCATAGCTATCGCGGTGGGTGCCCATCATGAAGACGTATCCCGCCGGGATCACCTGATCGTCGATGGCCTCCAGGGCGCGGCCATCACGGGCGTAGGGCTTCGCCTCTCCCACGCTTTGCCCTGCTACGAAGATCTCGCCGTCGCGATTGTCGACGGTGTCGCCGGCGAGGCCGATCACGATTTTCACGAAGGGCCGGTCTTGGTAATAAGGATTGTCCGGCACCTCAAACATCGCCATCTCACCGCGCAGCGGCATGACGTGGTGATCGACAACAAACGCCCAATGCGGCAGCGACTGCGTCATGTTGAGCCCAAAAGCCCAACGTTCCCGGCAATAGTGCAATGCGGCGACCGCTGAAACGAGGGCAAACAAGACCCAGAGCATCTGGACCCGCCGCCAGGTCATAAAGGCGCGGCGTTGTGCAATCGCGGCGCTCATGGCTGGGCCCTCAGCCGTTCCATCGCGCGCAGGTGCACCAGATCCGTTATGTCCTGAAGCGCAGCGTCATTGCCCACCACCGCCTCGGCCATGATGACGAGCGTGCCAGTGGTGTCGGCGAATTCATCAGCGATCTGACCGACGGTGGCGAGGTACAATCCGGTGCGCGTGCCGAGATCTTCGTCCACCTGGATGTCGCGCCGGATACTCTCCGCCATGTAAAGCTCGGTCAGTCGTTCGTAGTTCACCACGACGATTGTCGCCTGGCGGTTTTCCACCTGCCCGAAGAGCGCGCCAACGAGAAGGAATAACACGACAACCGCGACCGGTATGACGTATTCAAACATCGTGCTGGCCGCCGAGAGTATCGGGCGATGCGGTTCATTCGGCTGCGACATGCTGCGCCTCCCTTGGCCCTGTGATCGCGATCCGCGACGTCCAGCGCATCCAGACGGTCAATGCGAAGACACCCAGCGCAAGCGGCACGGCGAAAAGATGGAAGGATGCGCGAGCCGGCGCCGCCGCATCGACGTAGTGGGTGAAGAAACCCCCGATCAGGGCGCCTGAGATCAGCAAAGAAAATCCGCTTAACGCCAGCAGGAGCAGAAAGCTCCAGCCCACCGCTGCCGCGGCGCAATCGAGCCACCAGACCAGGTGGCGCAACATGTCGCGCGCGTGTTTGAGCGTGATTTCCGCACTCATGACCCGTCTCCAAAGGCGACCTCTTCGATGACATCGCAAAGCGCATTGCCCGCCTGCACGGCGGCCTTGATCCGCGAGTAGACGGCCGGCGAGGACGAGAAAATCGTCGCCGAATAGGGGTCGAGCACGAAACGGCCAATAAACCGGGTTCCAGGCCCATCCACCATCATCTCGGAATACTCCCGCGGGCTCATCTTGATCGTCTTGAGTACGTTGAGGGATGCATCGTCGAGGGCGAGGCGTTTGGACTCCTTGAGCCCTTCAGCCTCTTCCGCCGAAATTCGCAGAACAACCTTCCACTGGCTGTTCTCGAACGCGGCCTTCGCCCCCTCATTGGCGAAATAGTCGTTGATCGATTGCGTTCCGGTGATCAGGGCGCCGCCTTCCTTGCGGCACCGCCTGACAAATCCGTTGATGAATTCTCCGGCGGCTCCGCCACCGAGCATCTGCCAGGCTTCATCGACGATCACCATCTTGCGCTGCGAGCGGCCGCCCTTGCGCATCCGCTCCGAAATCTGAAACAACAGACACATCACGACCACCTGTCGCAGGTCCTTTTTCGATTCCAGGTCCGACATTTCGAAAACGGTGAAGGAATTGGTCAGATCCAGGGTGCACACGCCCTCAAAGAAAGCTTTGTAGGTGCCATCGCAATAGGGCGACATGGACATGGCGAGCGCGTCGCCGATCCTGCCGCCGCCAGCGCGCAAGGCTTCGCGCACATCGCGCACGGTCCCCTCGCGCCCCTTTTCACCCCAGACCATGCCAACCATTTCGTCGATCAGCCCGGCTTCCTCGCGTGAACATCCATCCTCGCCGCGCGCCATGGTCTTGACGACCTGAACAATGGCGCTGATCGCGTTGGCCACCTCCTCGTCATTCTCCATGGCCTCATCGCAGATCATTGAGAATGGGTTGAGCGAGACGGCCTCATCGGCGCGGAAAACCACATGCTCGCCGCCCAGGATCTTGCACAGGGTCTCGAAGCTTCGCCCGTCGTCGATGACCATCGCATGATAGCCAATCGCCAGCCCGTCCGCGCAAAGCCCTTGCATGAAGACCGACTTTCCAGATCCGGATGAACCGGTGACGCACATATTGTGATTGCCGTCGCCCTCGTTCTGGAAGGGCGAGAAATACATCATCTGGCCTAGCCGCGAGAGCAGGATCAAATGGGGCACCGAGCCGCCGCGCGGTTGGCCTTGCAGCGGGGCGAGTGCCGGGGCGATGCGCGTGATGCCTGTTCGCGTCAGTCTAAGCTGGCGCAGATCGTGGTGCATATTGTCGCCATAACCCATGGGCAGACACGACAACATCACCGGAAGGTGGGCGTTGTCATTGCGTTCCAGATCGAAGCCGCACGTCCGGTAAAGCGATCGCAAGGAGCGTTCCGCTTGCTCACAATCACCCATGGGCGCCTGGATCATCACGCAATAGGCATAGCGAAGCAGGCGGGCGCCGTCTTGCACTTGCCCGTTTACATGGCCCCACTCATCGGCACGCTGGATCATTTGCGGGAACATGTTTTTGAAGGGCGACTTGTATTGACGCGCGGCCTGCTGGCTACGCAGCTGCGCCTCGATCTTCGATGTCTCTGCGCTCTGATAGGTCAGCTTGAGGGTCGACCACCAAACTCCCGACAGTCGCAGCATATCCTGGGTGAAATGCCCGAGCAGCGCTGCCATATGCCCCTGGCTGGACATTCTGGGCATGCGCGAGGCGGTGAACGTGCGGATCTCCCGCCTGGTCTCAAAGGTGCGCCGGGCGCTTAAGGCACCCTCCATATAGCTGTCCACGCCGATATTGGAGCTGTGGGCAACCAGCCGGTCCTTGAACACGTCTACGGAGTTGTCGGCGCGCACGATCTGGTCACATAAAAAGCGGGTGTCGTCATACTCCAGACGTGGATTGCAGCTATCGCGGCCCATGCACAGCCACCCGTGAACCAGGCCGATGAGCTCGGATGCGTCCATGCGGCGATTGTCGAGCCCGAGTGTTCGCAAGGTCGCCTCGACACGTTGGCGCAACTGCTCAAGCCGAGCGATTGATTTGACCTGCGGGCCGGTTTTTTTCGGGACGCTGACTGACATGAACACCCGATAATCGCGCACATGAAACGGTCCCCCCTTGGCGCCAGATGTCCAGGTCATCCGGCGCAAATGCTCGGCCCGGTAGCGGGCCATCCGTTCCATGACGCCGTCCTGGTCCACGCGAAGCCGGGCCCACCGCTCGATCTTGTCACCGACATAAGGCGATGCGTAGGTCGACAGGGCGACATGGACCTCCTCAGGAAAGCCCTCCTCGAACAAGCCTTGAAGAATACTCTCCACCTGTGAGCTGGAGCCCACCAGCGGTGCGATCTCGATGACCCAACCGAGCGAAAAGAGATTCTCGAATATCTGCGAGCCTTCGATGTAACCGCGATATGGAAGATAGCCGCTGAGCGAAGCGGCGTTGCCGACATGGCGTAGCGCGTCGGACGGAATGCGTTCGCCGAAGAAAAATTGCGCGGCCTGATCAAGAACGCTGCCAGCGCCGCTCTTTTCGATGATCTCGTCGATCTTTTCCAAGCCGCGCGTATCGCTCACGATCAACGCTCCACCCCGGATTGGGCGGGGAGCCCCCAAATCTCCTCACCGGTCGGCGCGAAGACCGTGGCCGGGGCGTGGTAGTGGCCGTTCACGTCAATCCAGGCCGCAATGCTCACACGCATGACATGACGACCGAACAATATGGGGCGATCAAAATCGTAGACGCCGGCAGTTGGCGAACTCGCCGGAACGGCCTGATGGCTCCCAATCGAGGGATCGTCATTGACGATGTCGTTATGCGCAATCGAATGGCAGGCGCTCACGCCCACCGCACGACAGCTCCAGTCTCCCGATACGGAGCTGTGACCTGGCAGCACGCTGCAACCGCTCGTCAGAGCGGCCGCAGCGAGTGTGGCCAGGATGAGGGGCGGCTTCATCCGATGCTGATTTCTTGCTGGATCTGGGCCGCGGTCGCGTAACCACGCCCAATTGCGCGCCCGTCTTCGAAGAACATGGCGGGCGTGCCTTGTAACCCGAAGCTGTGCGCAAAAGCCGTGTTTTCGGCAATGATCGCGTCATAGTCAGCCGCACACTCGGCGAGCGGTCGAGTGATCGCCGCTTCGCCGGAGGCATACATTTGCGTCGCTGCAGAGGCGCGATCATCGGCACACAGCACCAGCACCGCTTTCTCGCGTGAGCTCGGGCCGAGCCATTCGATGAAGTATTCGTGGATTTCGTACTGGCCCAGCGCATCGATCTCCTGATGCAGACGATTGCAGAACGAGCAATTGAGATCAGAGAAAATATTCAACACCGCAAGGCCTTGATCGCCATTGTAAACAACGGCGTTCTCGATCGGCAGCGTTACATTCACCTCCTGGGCCTGGACCGATGGAGCGGGGGCAGACGGCGCTTCGGCTGCTGCGGGGCGTGCGGCCGCAGCCACATCGGCCGCATCGGCGAAATTGCGGCCCGCCGCGACCGCAACAAACCGTCGCAAATCCTGCTCACGGGCGGCGGTCAGGTCAGTGCGCGTCTGGAAGTCCAGGATACTGCCGGCGATGCCATATCGGCCGGATCTGTCCATATACAACAGGCTATCACCGGCGAGCACCTCACACAGATCCGGTCCGACCCCGCATTGAATATGCGAAATCGTCGCATCATTGAGAACTTCCGAGGCAATCGTCCGCAACGCCGATTCGTCCAGGCGCAGCGAGGATGAAGCGCCAAACCCGCTGGCCCCATAGCCGCTGGCCATTGCGCCAACCACCGCGCCGCCCATCACCGCGACCGCCGCAATCGCCAGCGTGTGGTAAGGAGGGCGCAAGAGCGCTTTGGCGGTTTGTGATAGCGCACTTGAACCATCATCCCTTATTTCATCTGACATTGTTTTCTCCATCTCGCCCGGAGGGCCGTTTGCTTTTTGTCACCGCGCTTGCGCCAGTGTTCTTCACCACCCCCACCTGGCGGCCATGCCGCCGGCGGACGGGGCACCAACGAGCCACCCGATGCATGCGGGTGCCCATTCCGGGCGCTCTGACGTTTGCGAGCGCCGGATCTCGATATTTCCGGGTTTTGACAGCAAGCGGGATTCATCGGACCGTCACTCCGGAGATGAAGACGATCTCGACATCGATACCCGTGGGCATTTCCACGACAGGTTGATATTGTTCGGCCCGCTCGATGTAGTATTGCGCAAGCGTTCCAGCAGCTTGTTCGATCCCGGTGCCGACGCTGGAAATCGCGATCTCCTGACCGCTGGGTGCTTCGCCCTGGAGAGACCCCAGGGCGCCGCCCAGTGAGGTCCCCGTTCCGACACGCCCGAAACCGGAGCCCAGACCTTGCAGCGTGCCCGCCAACAGCGCGCGTTGCGCCAGATCCCCTTCGCGGGAGATCACGCGGCCTCGAACGCCGGCCTTGCCGCCAAACGCGATGTAGCCTTCAACATCGCTCTCGCTTACACGGCCGGATCCATCATTGAGCGGGCATGTCATGCGCTGCAGGCGCACATAAACCTTCTCACTGGAGAGCTCCGCCCAGGCGGCACCATTGACCAGGCAGCCTTCAAGATCGGTCAACACCTCCTCACCGTTCTCGATAACGGAAACCGCCGGTCCGGTAATGCGCAGAAGAACCGGCTTGGGGTCGGCCCCGAACGTGGTGCCCGTAGTTGCGTCCACACCGACCAGGACGCGCGCGGGCGCAAAGGAATTGGGCGGAACATAACGGTCCGCCTCCCGGATGGTCGGCTGGGTGGAGGTCGTCGAAGCGGCAGTGTCTCCCTCTCCTTCTGGGGTAAAGGAGATCGATTGGAGCGCGCGAACGCGGGGGCGCTCAACCACACCACTGCTCGCCTCATTTCCTGACGCCTCGACGACTCCCGCCGGTGCGAAGGGGTCTCGCGCCGGCGTTTGGTATTGGCCCGGAGTTGCGGATACCCCGGGCCCGCGACCAGCAGTCGGAGGCCCAACTTCCCGCCGCGTTTGACTGGAAGCGCCAGTGCCTTCGTCCTGCGCGGCAATCTGGCGCGTCAGATCGAGCAGTATGGCTTCGGCCTCTTCCTGTATCTGCTGATTTTCGAGCTGGGCGTTGGTCAGCTGCGAGCGCAGCGACGCATTCTCTCCGCCCAGCATTTCGATCTGCCGCGATTGCTCGCGTACCCCCGCCTCGAGACCTTCAAGTCGATCTTCGTAGGCCTCGTAGGCGTTCGTTTCCGCGATCGGCTGACGCGCCAGATCCGTCATTGGGGTGCGCGCCGCGGCCGCTTCGCGCTCATAGGTCTCGACGGGGTCGTTCTTGCTGCCCGCAATCAGATACCAGCCGACGCCCCCGATGATGAGAAGCCCGCAGATGGCACCAACGATCTTGCGACGATTGGCACTGGCCGAATTAGCGTCCGCCACCCTCGCCTCCTGCATATTCAAGCACGGCCAGGCGCGCGGATGTGCCCGGTGCCACTTCATCGAGGCGTGAAGCCACCGCGACCACCGCATCGGTCATGAAGGCTTGGTGGATGACTGGCACGGACACGCTCGAGCTGTTGCGGATCTCGTAAATCCGCGCGGCCATGCCCTGGCCTTCAAGCCGACCGAGATCGATCAGGCTCACCCCGTGGCTGAGCTCAACAGGACCCATCCGGTTTTCCCCGGCCTCAAGCTCACCGGCATTCATCGCCCGGTGCGCAAACTCCATGATTGTCGCCGTGCGGGGCTGCTCACGCCCCACCCGCTGGCGCGAGGACAAAATTGGTCCCTCTCCAATGCCCCGGACGAATATTTGCGCCGCGGGCTGATCGCGGATCGTGAACAAGAAGTGATAGGTACGTCCGCTACCGGTGGTGACAAACGCTGAAATGATCTGGTTCGCACTTCCTTGAGCGACGACAATATATAGATCGCCCGTGGCTTCTTCTTGCTCAAATTCTATGAGCGCGGCGCCCGGCCGGCCGCTTTGCGTCGAGCGCACGGCGACAACCACATCGTCTTCGAATGCGATGCGAGTGACTTCGCCCAAAGAGAGGCCGGCGCTGATCCGCTGACCCTCCCGGGCTGTGACATGGAGCGTGCCCCAGTCCCCACCGGTCACAAGGGCGCGCTCACTCTGCGCGTCGAGTTGAGAGATCGACGCAGCCTCATCGATCAACGAGGCTGGTTGAGCGAATGCTTTGATCCCAAGGCCCAGCGCGGCGACACCGATGCAGGACCCCAAAAGCGCGCCTCGCAGGAAACTCTGTGCATCAACCATCCAACCGCTCCATTTCCTGCTGCTGCACTGCGGTCTGCGCGGACGGCCTCGCGAAGGCGATCGCTGCGGCTGAGGTGAAGGACAAGGTCGCCATCAACCCCGCGATGGCGCCGAGCCAGAAGCTCGCCATGCTACGCATCCGCCTTGGCCTCGTGTGATGTGTGGATATCGCGCAGGACCGGTCCCGCATCGCGAAAATCCCAAGTCGCTGAGTACTCGACGGCGAGACCAAGGCTGCGGGTTCGGCGCGTTTGCTTGCCGACAACTTTGATCAGCACGCCTGTGCGGCCCTGGGTGAACCACATGCCGGAAATGAGAAAGGAGGCACCCGTGCGAACCGCGCGAGCCGCTTCGATCCGCTGCGCCAGCTCGCCGTCAAGACCATCGGCCAGGAAAGGCTTCAAGGGCTCCAGATGCGCGCCGCCAAACAGCACGTGGCCAACCATGCCGCTCCAGCCACAGGCCATCTGATAGCTCTGTGCGAGATCATAACCGCCCGCTGTCTTCGCTCCTGCCGACTGCATCGACTAACTCCTCATCCGATGATCTCGGGCGCGGCTGTCCTCGCGGTCGATCTCGGAAAAGTCGAGCAGTCGGACAGTCAGGCCTTCGATGTGCCAGCGCGCGGCATAGGTGCGGGTCTCTTCGGAGACCTGCTGGTCGCCTACGCGCGTTTGGAGGACCCCGGTGATCTCCGAGTACCCCTCGCTTGGGTCGACGAAGAGCTCGATGGGATGAAACACGGTCGATGTGCGCGTGTGGATGCGCTCCTCACGCATCGCGCGCAATTGCTGCTCCATCTCGGCATAGACCGAGGAGTGAACGACCCGCAGTACGTTCTCCTGGAAATATTCGGTATTGTTGGGGTGCCGATTGAGGAAGAGCGAGGCAATGTCGCGCGTCAGCATTTCCATGTACTGCCCCGATGGGGCACCGGACATGAGTGCCATATCGCTCGTCATCGTGGGGATCAGCACGGCTTCGGTGCGCTGACGCATCACCAGGCTCGCCATGATGACGTTCGACAGAGCGAGCGCGCTTGCCACGCCTGCCAGCAGCACTGTGATCCGACTGATTGAGCGAACCTTGTTTGAGGCGCTTTCCGGGCTCATCAGGCTAACCCTGAAATTCGCGGATGACCGCGTCGGGTGAGCGCTTCATTCCCAGTAATTTGGGCGGGACCCACCAGTAGATCCGCGCCAGAACGCTTTGAAGCGACAAGCCTGCTTTGGCTTTTGTCAGCACATGGTGGATAAAAAATGCGGCAACCAGCCCTTGGATTAGCCAACCCATCATGAAGCAGCCAAGCACGGCGGCGGTTGTCACCACCGCCTCGTCCGGCGTCATCCAAAGAACGCGTCCGGGCTCGTCGAGATGCTGAGGGATCTGGATGCCGCTCATAATGCCTCCTCATGATATTTCTGCGCGTGGTGTTGAACCGCGGCAGACCGTCAACGGATCTCGGGGATGATCATCCGGTGCGGGCGAGGGCCGATCCCGCCAATCGGCCCGCATTGGGATTGATCGGGTGTGTCGAACGCTAGATGACTGCTGAGACCATCCCGGAGACAATGCCCGGACCGGCGGTCGCGGCCAGGGCCACGCCAACGGAACCGGCCAGCACTTTCCAATTGAAATTGACGACGGCCGACCCGACGCCGAAAATCAGCGAGATGACGGCCAGGGTTGTGCCGAGCGAGCCTTCCAGCCAGCCAGTCATGTTGGTGGCAATCGAGCCGAAGGTGGTGTCCGTGCCGGCCAACGCAGCAGCGCCGGCGGCAATTACGAAACCGGCGGCAGCCAGGCTGGCGAGCGTATATCGAGGCAGGGCGGTGGCCGGCATACGGCGGGCCAAGGCTTTGAGCGTTTTCACGAGAAGTTTCCTTTTCAGTGCCAATGCGCCCCCCGAGTGGCGGTGGGCACGGCCTTAGGGTGAACAACTCGCCAACCCGCCGGCAAGCTTGAAGGCGCGACCAATTTGGGTTCCCGTTGACCGTTTATCGACGCGGCGTAGTCCATTTCGGGTCGATGCCGCACTCAAGCAAAGCGTGTTTTGTGTCCAATTCATTAGAAAACCAGCCCTTGGCACAATGCACACCCGCCCAGAATGACCCTGCCTTTTTTTTGGGAAATGTTGTGCGGTCTGTCTTGGACCTCACCTATGGTTGCGCCGCGCCAGTCATATATTCCACCCCGGCGGCGAGCCATTTCTTTAGTCATGGCGAATATAGATTTTATCGAAGTGCGTAAAAACCGCCGGGCGAAAATTGTGTCCCGCTTCAAATTGGTGAGGGCCTCGTTCGATTTTCATCACTGCTGCACGACCGGTATTTGGCGGTCTTTTGCTGCGCACAAGTGAACGAGATGACATCACCTATAGTGCCGTGATGCTTCGAGAAATTGGTGCTGTAATGAGTTGTGGCGGGGGTTGTTCCGTCAGCGACCGCGTGGTTCAGTCTGGACTATCCAATGGCGGGGGGATCAATGCAGCGCGGGTTCACGACACAACACACAGCACGAACCGATGACCTGCAGACTGCCGTCACCAGGTTCGTCGATAGATGGCTCGTCCTGAACAAGGTCTCGTTCAAGCATCGTTCTGATATGATCGGTATCGACAACCGGACGTATAATCGCTTGAGGGTTGGCGATCGCAACCTGCGGTCGGCACAGATGGTGGAACTGGCGGACGGCTTGCGTGTCGCGCCCTACTATCTGGCGATCCCCGGATCGGTCGGGCTTAGCGATCACCAGATGAAGTCCGCAATCACGGATGCAGCCCGCTTTCAGCTAGCGATTGGACAGATGCTGACACTGCCGGCGGAAGAGCGCTCCATTTTGTTTCGACAAATCCATACTCTTGCCGAGGCCGCTGCGATCAAGCAGCGCGACAAGATAGCGCGCGGAAACATTTGATCCGCCGGGCGTCCAGGATCGATCATGTATTGCTTGTTGAATGACATCACCGCCGAGTTTGAGCCGAATCTTGACGATGACGGCTCGGTCCAGGCACCCGCAATGCGGACTTTCTATACCTATGATGCGCTTCAGAAAGCGACGCTTGCGCTCAAGCTCATGAGGGCGGGCATCGATTTGCTGTACGAGAGCTGGGCCGAGCACACGCGGTGTAGCCCGCTGACGCCAACAGACGCTGTCGCTTCCGGGCTGGTGCGCTTGATGAATGGGTCGCGCTCACTCTACGCCACGACCATGCAGCTGATCTATGCGGAGCAGACCTTTTTTCATGGCAATAGCGGCGCGGCACCGCGTACGGCGCACTACGACATCATCACCCGCTGCAATCCGCTTTTGGAATACAATATTATTGTGGGCGGGATCTCCGATGCGAACGTGGACGATCTCGCCGCTGCGCAGGAGGATGAGTTGCTTTTTGTGGCCGGCTTCCATGTTGTTGGCTCAAAATCCGGATCGAACATCCTGTCGTTCAACCAATCCCTGCTCGAGCGAACCCTCCTGAATGAGATACACAATGGCGCCGGCAGCGCCTTGGGGGAAATCGAAAGACGCCTCGCCCGGATGGCGTCCCTCACCGATGCGCCGGTTCGCATGGGTGACTTTTTGAGCATATGGCGACGCGTGGTGGATCATGTCCACGCGTTCTCGCCCAATCCCTTCGGGGTCGAGCCTGGCGAGGACTACCGGATCGGGATTTAGTGAGAGACGGTCGATCATGATGCGGCCGGGTTGAAAGAAAAGGCTGGCGCCTCTGGCTGCCCATGACGGGCAAGACAGGAGGAATGAAATGTCCAGCAATCTCAACCTTGTACCGCTCTGCGAACTCATCGTCGCGCAGACCAATGTTCGCGCGAAGGCCTATAATGAAGAGGGCCTGTGCCGCTTGGCCGACCAAATCGTCGCCAAAGGGCGCATCCTGGATCCCCTCAAGGGGGCGCGGCTTTCGAAAAGGCGTGTCGGTGTGCACGATGGTGGCCGGCGTTTGGCCGCTCTTCAGCTTCTGAAGGCGCAAGGGCGGCTTCCTGACGGCCTGTCCAAGGGCATCCCGGTCATCTTCGACGATGCTGATCGCGTCTCGCAGATCGAAACTTCGATCATGTCGAACGAGCGCGAAAACTTCTCGCCTATCGAAGAATGCCGTGCTTTCAGCGCGTTGGCTGGCGAAGGTGTCGAGGTGACCAAAATCGCCAATCGTTTTGGGTTGCCCGAGCGGGTTGTGCGACAGCGTCTGGCATTGGCGAATGTGCACCCGACGATCGTGGAAGCGTTTGAGGCCAATTTCATCGATCTCGCGCGTCTTCAGGCCTTCACGCTGGTCGGCGATCAGGAGATTCAGCTTCGTGTGTTTTCCAGTCTGGGCCGATATGCGGGTGCGCGGGAGATCCGGCGCATGCTCACAGACACTGAACTTCCGATCACATCCAGCCTGGTCAGTTTTGTGGGTCTGCAAGCCTACCGCGATGCCGGGGGCGATGTGCGTGAGGATCTCTTTGATGACGATGCGTCGGTGTGCTGCAATCCGGACTTGGTACGCTCGCTGGCCGTCGCGCGCCTTGAGCTCCACGCTGCCAAGCTTGCCGAGACCGGGTGGAAGTGGGTCGAAGTGCATTTGGAATCGTCCTACGAGCTTCTCGAAGGCTTCGCGCGCATCTACCCCACGCCCCCTACCCTCACCGACGAGCGGAAAGCCCAGTTGGCGGCGTTGTGCAACGAGCGCGTCGCGACGCTGGAAGAAATCGAGGCTCTTGACGATGCCCTCTCGGACGCCAGCGAGCCTACAGACGGGCAGATGGCCGCGGCGCAAGGTCTTGAGGCGCGCCTGACCACGATCGAGTCGTCGATTGAGGACCTCCAGCGCGCGACATTTACCGACGAACAGAAGGCCCGTGCCGGCGTTGTCGTTTTTGTTCGCAATGGCGCATTGGGAGCAACGGAAGGATTGATCCGCCAGCAGGACGTCGCGCCATCGGGAATCGATGGCGAGATGGGAAACGATGAGAACGCAGCGAAAGGCCCCTCCCCCGCTGACAAGTCGCTCGTGATCGCCAAGGGGTTGGCTGAAGATCTGAATTTGGCGCTGCAGGTCGGGGTTCAGGCCGCCATCGCGAAGGATGATGCCACGGCTTTCCTGGTATCGACAGCCTGGTTGGCGAGCAGTGTGCTCAGGACGCTCCCGCGCGACAGCGCGTTGGTGTCTGCGGCGAACCAGCAATTTAGGAGTTCTGTCGCAATTCCGGTCGACGCCGAGGTGGGACTCGCCGATCAGCTCGCACACTGGAGCGAGCGGCTTTTGTGCGGCACGGACATTATCGTGGAACTCTCGTCGTGGAAGCCGTCAGAAATACGCGCATTGCACTCCTTTTGCGCGGCAATGCTCTACTCGCGCCAGGAGATCGCGAGTTCCGGTGGGGTGTCGGGTAGTCATGCGCGCATCCGGGAGCTTGTCGGCTACGAGCCGCGGGCGGATTTGCATATGACATCTCAAGTGCTTGCCCGGTTCACTCGCACGCAATTGTTCAAAATTCTGAGCGAGCTCGCGCCTGAAACCGATGCTCCGGCAAATGCGAAGAAGCCTGAATTGGTCGCCTTGGCTGTTAAGCACGTTGCTGACTGGTTGCCGGCGCAAGTTACAGATGACGATGCCTTTATGCGACTTCTTGCCATGCCGGATGGTGCGGACGCTGAATAGAGGCCCTCCCCTTTCGAACGTGTGGTTCCTTTCATGCGTTCTGCGCGCCCGCTGGTCTGCCTCCGCCAGCGGGCGCAATGTTTTGCAGCTCAGGTTTGTTCGTTTGCATAAACGTTGCCCGGTAATTAAACTAACCGGGTGAGGGAAATAACCGGGTGAAACGATTAACCGGGTAATGATATGATCGAAAACGTGGCAATCTTGATTCTTTATGGCTTGATATCTTGATTCCATGGCCGTGCTCAAAGTTGTCAAATATGTAACTGGGGAAGTGTGGGAGGCGCTCCAGTGCGTTCCGATTTCGTGAGCCAATGACTTTATCCGGTTTCCCAGCTAACCGGGTAAAGGAGGTAACCCGGTGGGCACGGATACCCGGTTAGTGGACCTACCCGGTTTGCGAAATAACCGGGTTTACTAATGAACCCGGTCAATTAACAAACCCGGTCAATAATATTACCGGGTGATTGCGTTAACCCGGTGGTTACTATAACCGGGTAACTTGGGATACCGGGTTAGATCAAAAATAATCAGGAGAGTTCGATGCCGATAATCGTGTTCGCAAACCCCAAGGGCGGGACAGGCAAGACGACATCTGCCCTGATACTCGCGACAGAGATTGCAGCCGCGCACTCGAGCGTCGTATTGATCGACGCCGATCCCAATATGCCCATCTCGGAATGGGCCGAACTGCCCAATAAACCGGCCAATATCGAAGTCATCCGGGAAACCAACGAGCAGCGCATTTTGCGGACGATCGACGCTGCTGCCGAGCGAGTCCCATTCGTGATTATCGACAATGAGGGCACGGCCTCGCGACTGACGACCTACGCTATGAGCCGCGCCGACCTGGTCATCATTCCAATGCAAGGCAAACAGCTCGACGCGCGTAATGCCGCCAAGACCATCGAGCTCATCGAGACTGAACAAGACGCGTTCCGGCGCTCCATCCCGCACAAGGTACTGATCACTCGAACATCGGCCGCTATCCGACCGAAGGGCTTGCGCGCGCTGCAGCAGGAGCTGCACGATCGCGGCGTGCCGCTGTTTCGAACTGAATTGCTTGAACGCGTGCCGTTCGAGGCGATCATGGCCTATGGCGGAGGACTTGATGACCTCGTTCCTGCGGAAGTATCAGGCCTGAAGGCTGCCAAAGCCAACGCGATCGCCTACATGGCAGAGGTGCTTGAGACCTTGCAGTTGCGCCAAGGCGCTACAGCGCAGGAGGTCGCTTGATCATGTCACGCCAATCCATGTTTCCTTCGAAACCCGCTTCTGATTCGAGTGAGCCTGTGCGCCCAGACCTCAGCGCGTTCCAGCCGCGCGCGCCGATGCCGAAGGTTGATGTGCGCACGCTCGATGCGGTCAGCGACGCTGCCGGCTTTCCCAGTCGCCAGAGCGCGAGCGAGCGCAGAGGGCGCAAGCCGAGCGGCCGCACTGGTCAGATCCATCCCAAGCTGCTTCCAGAGGCCGCGGAGAAAATCCAGGCAGAGTGCACCCGCAGGGGCATTCAGCAGGGGGTTTTGATCGAGGAAATGCTCGCACTGTATGAAGATCGTTTCGGCACCATCAGCTCTTAGCCGCCAAAACGCAGGGCAGGGGAGGGTTTGACCACGCTCGAGGCGTGTTCGGTAAACACGCGAGCAGAGTCGCAAGACCCCAATTCGGCGGCCCGGCCACCAAGCGAATATTGAAAGCGGGGGCAGATTCGGCCCTTAACTGGCACGGCGCGATCTCAGCGCAGTCTGACGATAGTGGCCCGAGATCTTCGAATTCGACACTCCGCCCCCCAAAACTGTCTGAGTAGGTCAAACGCCCTATTTGCCGCGCTCAAGACAAAGCGCGTTCAGGCCGAGCCGAGCGGCGAGGAACGCCGGTGCGTGAAGTGTCCCCGGACTGCGTTGGTCAATCTCAACGGCTGCCGGACAGCGCCAGCTGAAAGCAAAATCGGGATTGATCCTTTCGGATCTCGAGAAGGAGGAGGGCGGCTTCGCCTCTCCAAGGGATCTTACGATCTGAAACGCAGCTGCAACGCTGCATCAAACCAAGGAAATATCATCATGAACCGTTTCACGCTCATCGGAAACCTCGGCGGCGACGCGAAGATCTACACCAAGCAAAATGCCCAAGGCGAAGACTATTCCTTCGCGATGTTGAACCTGGCGGTCTCTACGCCAGAGGGCAAAGGTCAAACCCGAACCGACTGGTTCTCGATCGCGGTCTTTCAGCCCCACCTGGTGGAATTGATGCAATCCTACGGCACCAAGGGCAAGAAGCTCTTCGTCGAAGGCGAGATGGTGCGCACGACGGAAGGTGAGGGCGATGCTCGCCGCGATATCACCAATTTCCGTATCGGATACGGCGGTCAGATTCAGCTTCTATCCTCCAATAACAGCGCCGCTGACCAACACGCGGGTGCCGACGCAGCCTGACGCTGCGTGCGGGTCAGGGAGGTCATTGTCTCCACCCAGGCCTTTCTGGCCCGCTTCTTTCCCGTCATCTCCTTCCAGCTTTATCCGGAAGGCTCACCCGGCAGACCTGAAACCCGCCGCCCTACCGGGCCGGCGGGTTTTTTTCTTCCGTCATGCGAGCGATTATTGGTCTGTTTGCGTCAATGGGCCCGCCCCCCGGTATGGCCGATCTAGCCGATCCGGAATTGCTGACCGGGCCCAGCGATAATGGCGAAGTCGCAGCCCGTCCTTTCACCGAAGACCACTCGATGTCCGACAATCCGGCCAAACACAGCAAATATCCTAGACGCGCCACACGTGAGGCCGGTCTCAATGACATTATGTTCACCGGTTTCGCGGCCGATGGCGCGCTATCCCGCCATTGTCGCGGGGGACAAGGATCCCGGCTATGGTTCCACCTTCGAATTGATAGCAGAAGCGGCCATTTTCTGGCACAGAATGTCGATCACAAGACGGTTCCAGACGGCGTTCTGACCAGCGCTCCGACATGGGCTCTGCTCTGGTGTGGCGATTGAAGGCAAATGTCGATTTCGCTTTCCAGAGCCACCCCTGAACGCTGACGGACCCGGTTCGTGCCAGCGTCTATCTGGATTATTGCGCATCTTAGATGCGAGATAATCCTGCTTCTCGATCCCAAACGCCTGGTCCTCATCGATGGTGAGGCGTGGCGCGCTGCCGGTCCGAGCGCTGCGCCGAACGGGCTGAAGACCAACATGGCGCCGCTGCGAGGCTGGGCGCCGGTCGGCGCGGGGCTGCCGGGCAAGGCACCATTCGGGCATTGGCACACCTCGACCTTCCTGGCCGCCTTGCGCCATGACGCGATCACCGCACCGTGTGTGTTCGACGGCCCCATCAATGGCGAGCCGTCGATTACGAGGGCGAGGTGCTGGAATCCTGTTTCACAAGGCAGCGCTGAGATTTTTGCGTAGAACGATGAAGCGGTGTGGCCTTTCCCAGGTCGTAGTGACCGACCCGCTGCGCTCCGATCGGGCGGCGGAGCCGTGAGGCATAGCTACCCCTGCTTCGTGTTCATTTTTGGCTATATTGAATACATGTGAGATGAGAGATGTTGCGCCATGTCCCGAACAACAACGATGACCGTCCGCCTTGGTGGAGTCCTGAGTGACTTCGTGTCGGCAAGCGTTGGCGATGAAGGGTCCTATGAGAACGTCAGCGAATACATCCGCGACTTGATCCGGCGTGACAAGGAACGGGTCGAGGTAGAAGCCTTCAACCGATTGAAGGCCGAGCTGACCCATGCGTTCGGCGCGCCAGAGGAATCCTATCAGTCGCTGACGGTGGCCGAGGTGATTGCCCGGAACCGGGCCCGACCCGGTGCCCGCCATCCGTATCCAGGAAGGGGCGTCTCATCGCCTCGATGACATCTACCGTTACACGCGCGACAGGTGGGGCGACGACCAAGCTAAGAAGTACATCACCGGCTTGTTCGCGGCCTTCGACAAGATCGCGGCTCACGGCGTCGTGTCAAAACCCATCCCGGCCGAGTTTGGTGTCGAGGGGTTCGTCTTTCGCTACGAGCGGCATTTCGTCTACTGGCGCCATCTCTCGAATGGCGACATTGGGAATGTGACGATCCTGCACGAGCGCATGCATCTGATTGACTGCTTCCGGGATGATTTTTGACCCGGCAGCGGCTCACTGGGCGCTGCAGGGCGCGCGCGTTATTGTCGCTTCAGGCACGCGGTGATCGGGTCCTGGTGCGATGTGCCATGGGGCGGTCGCGATCAGGATCGATGCACCTGCGGCGGGGGCGCATGTCGATGAAGCTCGAGCCGGTTCTGTTCGGCAGCCATCGCGCTGCCAGGATCGTCTTGATCCCGGTCCGGTTCGCCGCGGGCGCAGCCTTGCCGGGCGATGTTGCCCGGTCCAATACGTGAAGATTTCCTGGGCTCTTCCCGCTTGCGGGGGTGACGATGAGATCATCCAGTTCTGGTTTCCGGTTTTGTGTCCGGTTGCTGGCAGGGCGGACAGGTCGACCGTCTTGGGGCGGACGGGGCCAAGATCTCACCGCCGACTGATCTGGCCGGTTTTGCGCCTCTCCTTGTGCATTCACGCATCAACCTGCTGCTGAAAGATGGACATTGAGGCAGCGCGCGGACCGCGCAACCCCGCAAGGGGGTTCCCCTCGCTGTGCTCGGTGCGCAGGCCACTCAAGTCGCCCCCTCCAAAAACGCCCATCGCGCAGGATGACGCGCGAACCCAACGGAGGCAAAAATGGACAATCTCTCTTTCGACGACGGTTTTTCGACCACGACCTTCACCAACAGTGAAATTCCGACTCAAGACGCCATCACTCAGGCCTTTACCGGAATCGGGAATGAACTGGGCGATCTGATGCTGAACACCGGCCTGGAGCCTATTCTCGAACAACTCTCCACGCGCTGGACCTCCCAGGTTCACTCACTGACCGGCTTTCACGAGAGCCGGCGCGACGAATTGGCTCGGGAGATCAAAGAGCTTGTCTCCCATCAGGATGGCTCTGAAATCCAGTCAAACCAACTGGAAGATCTGACCGCTGAGTGCCACCACCTCGACGAGGTTATCGATACTCTCGAGCTGATCCGCGATACGATGGCATCCAATCATCACATCATGACCGGTCATGCATGGCGCCCGCACTCCGGGTCAAAACGCACTCGGCACAACGCCACCAGTGCGGTTCTGGAAGCTCGCGATTATCTCGACGCCCAGGAGAAAGCCCGGGCCATTGAAGCGGCTCCGAAGGGAACTCTGGTCGCTGTGGCGGGCACAGCAAACTTCGATGACATCGAGCAAGCCTTCCGGGTGTTCGATAGCTGCCTGGAAAAATACGCCGATATGAAAATCATCACCGGCGGCAATAGTCGCGGTATCGACAGAATCGCTAGTGCGTGGGCCAATGCTCGCCGGATCGATATCATCGTCCATCGGCCAGAGTTCAAGAAACACGGTGCCAAGCGCGCGCCGTTCATGAGGAATGAATCCGTCATCGCCATGAAGCCCAAGGGCGTTCTGGTTTTTATCAATCCGCAAGACGCCAATGGTGTCGCGATGAACCTTCTTCAGAAGGCTGAAGCTGCCGGTATCAACGGCAAGCGCTTCGTTCAGGCGGCCCTGTAGGGACGCCTGCCTCCTTTCTCCGATCATCAACGAGGCCGGGTTTGCACCCGGTCTTTTTTTTGTCGTACCGGCGAGAACCGACCGCGCCGGTGGGGCAGGGGGGCGTTGGCGTTCTTCGCGCGATGAGATCGTGTGTTTACGCGGTTCGAAGATTATAAAAACCAAGCGGGTGTCGTTTTCGGTGATGGATTGACTCTGCAGTGGCCAGTAATCACATTGATGACAGTCCGAAAATCCTCCTATTCAACTTGTCCAGCTTTGCCGAGCCAGCTTCATCCCCGGTGCTTTGACACCTGCAGGCTGGAATGCGGATGTTGCGCATGCGTATCGATCCACGGTATTGATCGCTCAATCCATAGGATTGTTAGATTATGGCTACCTATAATCGTACTGTCGCCATAGGCGTCGATCCGGTCTATGCAGCGCCCTTCAACGATTTCGTCAGGGCGATGACCAATCGCGAAACAGTGTCGATCCGCAGGCTCTTTTTCTCGACCTTGTTTTCGGAATTCATGCCGATCGCGCCGCGCCGATTTTTCGCTCCGCCGAAGTCGGCCTGGCGGCTCACCCTCGACATTGAACGCTCCCTCCATTCGTTCATCGAGGAGCAGATCGATGTGAGCTTCGTGGTGTTCGCCTACAATGCGGTCGACCACTTCATCATGTACCCGGAATTTCGCCTGCGTGTTCTGGAGCTCGTCGCGGACCGGTTTGAGGCCTATTATGCCGCCAGTCAGTTGCGCCGTCGCTCTCCAGATCCCTTCGATCTGGAGGCGCTCCTTCGCGAACATTTTGTCCACCACAACGTGACGCTAATTCGGCCGTAATCCATCTCTCGCTCCGGCGCGGAGAACGCGAACCAATCGCCCCAAATATGCGCAGTGTCCGAGGCCGTTCTCATCCGGTCGAGGCTCGGTCCGCGTGCTCGCAATGCGCCGCCGGCGGCGTTTCGTGATGAGCGGATGAGGGCGGGATTTGCTACGAGTGCCGCTCATTAAACCTCACGACGCATCGTGTCCGCTTTTGCGCCTGGATAGCCGCGTAACCCCGGGATTCATCGGCTAGAGTCTCGTCCATCATGCTTCGCTGCGGACATTGCACGTGGTGCCGACTTGATGACCTCCGTTTGTGCTTGTCGCTGGGCAGGGGGCTTTCTTTTTGGGCAGCTTCGGTTTCGCGTGGCTCGGCCTGACCTGGATGGCACCGGGCCGCCGCCGGACCTCGCTTTGCATCGGCCCGACCGGCTGTGCGCCATGTTTCCCGCCGCCGGAGCGTGCGTACTTCTCCTGCGAGATATCCGCAAATGCTGTTCCACAGACCCCTCGGGTTCACAAGTGTTGCTTCTGGGGGTCTGACGCATCAGCGTCTTTTCCGTCACACAAGATGCACACGGTGCCATTCGCGTGATCGAATGACAAAAGTTTCGTAAAAACAGTTTGTTACAATCAGTTCTCCCGCATTTGGCCCGAGGACCATTATGTCCCGGCCTCTTTGCGCGGGCGAGCAAATGCTCACTAATCCACTGAATTATGAGGCGTATTTCGCGCGGGTCCATCGTGTCCCGGCCTCGCATCGGTGGGACAGTTTGGACCTTGGGGGGACCAATCTGTCCCGGCCCCGGTTGTTCTCGATTTCCACATTGCCTGCGCCAAGTGCCGGTGGCATGATCGGGGCGCTCAACCACACCGCTGCTCCTACCAGGAGCGAGCGATGCGTGACCAGACTGATCCCTTCCCGTCAAATACCGTTCGGCTGCGCGTGTCGTCGCAGACTGTCGCGCGTATTGACGCGCTCGTCGAAGCCGGTCGCGCACCGACCCGGCAGAGCGTCGTCGATTGGGCCATCAGTGTGTTCTTCGACGGGTCACCCCAAACTCTTGCGGAGGAAATCCGGCAGTTGCGCAAGCTTCAAGCCTTCTCGATCTATCTTGGCGCCGGGGCTCTGAAAGAGCAGCTCGATCAGGCCGACCAACTCAATACGCGAGCAATGGCAAACGCTCTTGTCGAGGAGGGCATTGACGATCCGCTGTACATCCTGAACGCGCTCGGTTTTGCCGACTCCAGTGATGGGAGTGCTTCATGACGGCGCGCCACTCCACACCGATCGGGGATAATTCGTTTGCCTCGACCTTTCTGCGTGGCGGGCAGATTTTCATGCACAACGCCCGCATGTACGCGCAGCTGTTTTCCCGACTGTTTTCGGTCTGCGTCCTGCTGACTTTTGGCATCGCGTTGATGGTCTCTCTGACCTTTGCCAAACCGCTTGAAGCGCGGTTGTTCGGGTCTCGTTCGGTTGCCTGGTTCTACACCTGGATCGAGCAGTCGGACCGCGAGATGTCGATCATCGACGAGAACCAGGAAATCGTGCACATGCAGGTTTTTGAGGTGTTGGAGAACCGCTTCATCCAGATCAAATCGGATGCGTTCCTCGCCACGGCGATGCGCAATTTCGCGATTGCCGGCTTCATCGGATTCATGATCCTCGCATTCCTCATGTACTGGTTCATCAGCCACGGAAAGCGGCTCGGATCCGACACCCACTTGCGCGGCGCGCAGGTCATCGATGGCAAAGAGCTTGCGATTGAAATCTACGCGTCCAATCACGCGGCGGCGCGCCGGTTCAAGATCAAAAAATATCGACCCTATTCTCTGGTCGGCATCCCTTATGCCTTTCGTGCCGAGACGACGCATACGCTACTGGTGGGCACCACCGGTTCGGGCAAAACCCAGGCCATGGCCCCGCTTCTTTCGGAGATCCGCGCGCGCGGCGACCGTGCCATCATCTACGACAAAATGCGGGCCTTTGTGCCAGCGTTTTTCGACAAGGCACGCGGTGATGTCATCTTGAACCCGCTCGATGACCGGTGTCCGGAATGGTCGCCTTTTCACGACGGTCGCTCGCTCGAAGATTTTCGTCAGATGGCCGCGGCCCTGATGCCGGATCCCGGCTCGTCCGATCCCTTCTGGGTAGAGAGTGCGCGCGTCGTTTTCGCTGTCACGGCCCACAAGCTCTATCGCGCGAACAGGCGCACCAACAAGGATTTGCTCGACCTTCTCTTGCGCGCACCGTTGGCCAGCCTCTCGACTTTTTTGAAGAACACCATCGCGGGTTCCTTGATCGACGATACCAATCCGCGAACCTCCCAATCGATCCGCGCAACCCTGACAACCAGCCTGGCTTCCTTACAGGTGATGGAGCGCACCGGGATCGATCGTGCCTCGTTTTCCATACGCCAATGGATCGAAGATGAGGACAGTTGCGCATTCCTTTTCATGACGTCGCGCTCGGACAAACACGAAACCCTTCGCGGCCTCATTACGTTGTGGATGGAGCTCGCCATGAATTCCATCATGGCTCAGGACCGTGATCCAGACCGGACGATCTGGCTGTTTCTGGACGAGCTGCCGTCACTCTTCAAATTGCCATCCCTGGAAAAAGGTCTCGCAGAGGGACGACAGTTCGGTGCGGCCTATGTTTTGGGCATCCAGACGCTCTCCCAGCTTGAATCCATCTATCGCAAAGACGTGGCCCACACGATCACCGGCCTTGCTCGCACCAAACTCATTCTCAATCTGGCCGACCCCGATACCGCCGAGACCGCAGCGAAATATATCGGCCGTGAGGAGGTTCAGCGCGCTCAACGCGGCGTTGGTTTTGGTGCCCACCAGACCCGCGACGGCGTCAACTACACTGTCCAGGACAAGTTCGATCACCTCGTCCTGCCCGAGCAGCTCATGCGGCTGCCCAACCTGGCTGGATACCTCGTGCCGGCCGGCACTTTCCCGACCGCGAGGGTCACGTTCAACTACACCCGATTGGCCGAGCGGACCCTCGGCTTTGTCGAGCGGAGCGATGACTATGACGAGCTCGATGGTCTCTATGCCGATGAAGCCGAAAGCGAGCTGGCAGCTTCGCGGACGCCTTGGGCCGGCGCTCCGTCGGCTGAAACCGCGGTGCAAACCAACCTCCCTGCTGCTCACGGCATCGCCAATGATGACGGACAAGCCGACGCTGAAGGCGAGACGGCCGGCCCGTTGAGCGGTGGAGATGGGGAGGGGGGGCTGGAGGCGGCGCACACCGCACCGCCCGCGAGCGCCGAGCCTGCAAGTGCTGCCTGCGCCAGCGTCGGTCCGGGTGCGCATCCCCCTTTCTTCAATTTTCAGTCGGAGGCTCACACCGATCTGGATCCGGATAATGGTCGCTAGGGGATATTGCCATGTTGTCCATGTCCAAGGATTCCGGCGGCAACACGGCGCAGTACTACGAAGCCGACAATTCTTACTCCCAAGGCGGCTCGGCGCCGAGCGAGTGGCTTGGGAAAGGCGCAGAGCAAGCGGGACTTTCGGGGCCCGTCCAGGCTGATCGGTTCAACGATGCACGCGAAGGCAATCTGCCCGATGGGTCCCAGGCCCGCGATATCGCTGGCAAGCGCACGCCGGGCTGGGATCTGACAGTGTCGGCCCCAAAATCGCTATCCATCATGGCGCTGGTTGCCGGTGACACGCGTTTGATCGAGGCTCACCGGGACGCGGCCAAGACCGCTGCGTCTTTCGTGGAAAGCCAGGCGGCGACGCGCATTCGCTATGGCAAAGATGTCAAAGCGGAGCGCACCGGAAATCTCGTCGTCGGACGGTATACCCATGACACGTCGCGCGCCGGCGATCCGCAATTGCACGATCACCTCTATATCATGAACCGGACCTGGCATGGCCCGACACAAAGCTGGCGAGCGGTGGAAAGCCGGTCGATCTATGGGGCCAAGGAGGCCGCCGGGCGCCTCTATAAAGCGGTGCTTCGCGAGCATATCGAAAAGCTGGGCTACAAGACGACACAGGCGGACAAGAACGGCAATTTCGAGATCCGCGGTGTTGGCAGAGCTCTTATCGAGACCTTTTCCAAACGCGCCGAAACCATCTCGCAAATGGCCAAGGGCGCCCACAATCCCAATGCACGCGAAACGCGCGAGCGCATCGCCTTGATGACCCGGCAGCGCAAAGACGTCTCCAAATCCCCCGCCGAGCGCCGCGATGGGTGGCGCCGGGAAAGCGGCGCCGAGCTGCAACAGCTGAACTCGCTGCACGCCCGCGCGCGGCTGTCGAGCCGCACAACCGCGCCGATTGCCAACCTGCTCAACCGCGCCTTTCCGGCACTGGCGTCCAAGCCCGAGGACATCCTGACACCGCAGTCGCGGGCGCGTACCGTCTCTTCGATATCGTTGGCCTCCGCGCGCGCTGCGCTCCAGGAGGGCATCGACCATATTGGCCAGCACACAGCAGTCCCGACGGAAAGTGATCTGCTCGCCACCGTCCTGCAATTTGCCGCCAACACACCGGCCCGGGTGGACGATATTCTGGGCTCAATCGCGGATGGGTTTGCCAATGGCGCCTTCGTAAAGGCGCGCAATTATGCGCCCGGTAATTTCACAACTCGAACGGCCCTGGATGCCGAAAAGGACATCCTCTCTCGCATGACGTCGAGCCAGGGGTCATGGCGCGCACTTGAAGGTGTCAATCTTCGCCAGGCCGCGGCGCTGACCGATCTCAGTGCGGACCAAAAGAACGCCTACACCATCGCGCTGGGCGGCAACCAGCGTTACGCATCCGTTGTTGGCTATGCCGGTACGGGTAAGTCATTTCTCGTGAAAACCATGATGGAAACACTGGCGAAACACGCCGAGATGGCCCAGTTGCTCGTGATCGCCCCCAAACACGAGCAGGTTGCTCAATTTCAATCTGAGTTGGGCGCGAAGGCCGATACGGTCGCCCACTTCCTTGCTGCCAACCGGCATCACCTCAAAGCACCGGTCAGAGGGAAAAAGCGTGAAGCGCAGGATTTGTCCAATACCGTCCTGGTTGTCGATGAGGCGGGCATGCTCTCGAACACCGACACCCGTGATCTCGTTCAGCTGGCCGACCAACTTAGTGTCGGCCGCGTGATCATGATGGGCGATCCGCGTCAGAAACAGTCCCCCGAGCAGGGCGTGCCGTTCCAGATGGGCTTGAAGTCCGGCGTCTCAAAGGTCGAGCTGCGCGATATTCGGCGCCAGAAGTCGACCCATTTTCTTGAGGCGGCCAAACAGGCTGCACGTGGCCATACCGCGCGGGCGCTTCGGACTCTGGCCGAACATGTTCATTCCACCGGCCCGCAGAAGACCATGGAGAAAGCGGCCTTCGAGCACTGGCGCGGCCTCTCGTCCGATCAGCGCGAGCGCGCGCTGATCGTGGCCACGACGCTGGAGCGGCGCGATCGGCTCAATACGTTGATCCGCTCGGCCAAGATCAATGACGCTGCATTGGAGCCGCACGAACGGCTGGGCGCTGAAGCACACACCCATCAAGTCCTGGTCTCCAACCGCCTGACGTCACTGCAGGCGCGCACCGGCCGTGACATCGATCGCGGTGATGTCCTTATTTTTCACCGCAATATCCGCGGGGCCGGGATCGAAAATGGCGAACAGCTCAATGTTGTGGAGCGCGCCAGGGACGGCCGCTCCGTCACTCTTTGCACCGAGACGGGTGAGATCAAGCACTACACTTTTCCAGGTCAAACCGTGAGGCGCGCGCATTTTGAGGCCTTCACAGTCCGCCAGATGGAACTACGCGAGCGCGATAAATTGACCTGGACGAAGTCCGACCGTCAGGGCGGGGTCCGCGCCGGCACGTCCATGAGCGTGCTCAAGATCGATCGGGACAGCATCACCGTGCGCGATGACGGCGATAGAGAACAAACCTTCGAGCGCTCGGACCCGCGCCTGCAACACCTCAATTACGCCTACTCCTCAACCTCCTTCGCGGCCCAGGGCCAAACGCGAGACGTTGTTATCGGCGTGACCGGAGCAAATGATCGCTATTCCGGCGATCAGGCCCACACCTATGTTCTGCTTTCACGGGTCGGCGCCCAAACAGCGGATCAGGAGCATTTGGCGATATATACCGATAATGCGGACAAGCTGATCGAGCGCTATAACCGCGAACTTCCCAGCTCTGATAGTGCGCTTCTGTCCAGCCGGACCGTCTCAGACACTCATAAAGATACCAGAACTGCCTTTGCCGCATCCGCCAGGGAGCAAAGTCGCGAGGATCGTGCGGATCGCTCGCCAGACGCGTTGGCCGTCAGGGCGGCGCCGCCCAGTGGTGGCCGTCAAGATGAAGTACAGGCGGATCGTGACACGGCGCGCGAGCCGGGTCGGGGAGGGGATCGAGACCGATGAAGAATGTCGCGGCGGAGAGTGCGCTCATCCGAAATGCTGACACGCTCTCACGCGAGACGTCGCACTTTACACCACGAGGTCTTATCGATGCCGCGCGTGCGGAGCTGCGATCCGAGCGGCCTGATGGGGCAATGATGCAGAGTGTCGATCGTCTTATTGCCCGTGGATTTGTGCGACCTTCCGCGCAGTTTGAAGGGTATTTGAAAACCGATCACACTGATCGGCAAATCGACGCCTTCACCAAAATGCTCACCAACCCGACCCCGACCAATCCGCGCGTGAGTGCGCTGCAGCTTCTTGATGGGGGGCGTGACCGGTCCAACCCCATGCACCAGGCTCAGCGCTACTCCATTGTCGACGCCAGCGCGCGCGGCGGCGTTCAGGCCAGCCTGGAGCAGATCCTCTCCGCGGCGGACCGCGAGAGGGCTGTGTTCGTTCATGGTGAGCGCGGCCCTGATGTCGCTCGTTTTGCGATCGGAACCGACAATCTCCACAATGCCCGCGACTTTCTGCACTCGACACGAGCGGCGCTGGCCACCCATTCCCCGGCTTCCCTCGGCTATGGCCCGCTAACGACGCTGATTGTCTCGGATGCTGCGGTGCGGTCTTCTCATCGCGCTGAACTGATTGGCCGCATCGCCGATGCCATGGGTGTGGGCAAGGTCCTCTTCCTGGTTGAGCCGGACCAGACGCCGCCGCACGAACTGGCCCCGCTTGCGCATGCCGTTCGGGCCGGCGCTGTCTCGGAAGTCGTTGTCGGGGACGCCTTCAGACGGGAGGCAGAAACAGGGTCGGCCGCCGCGCCCCTGCACGCTGCCAGTGATGTCCTCAGAGCCGTTCGCGGCGAAACCCTGGAAATGGCCGCAGCCAGGCTGGGGGCGGCAGAAGCAGTGCGGACGGGCTCGCCCGTCCAGCTCGTCGCCGGCGATCCTTTGCGGTTGGCCAATTTGAACCTCGCCGCTCGCGCCGTTGCCGCGGCCCAGAGATCGATTGCCGGCCAGGGCGAGGGCCCCTGCCTGACCATCGAGAGTTTCACCGCGATGGCAGCACAGGACTATGACCGTACGACCGGGGCGGGAATGCGCATGCATGATGTACTGCAAGTCCGCGCCGCGCCGGAACCGTCGGGCTACAAAGTCGGTGACCGATATGTGATCCGCGACGTCAATCCCATCGATTCCAGGGTCCTGGTGAAGGACGCAGCGAGCGATTATGTTCGCCTGCCCCTGGCGGCGATGGACCGGCAACAGGTGCGTTTCGACATCCTCACCCGGTCCCAAATCCAGATCGGCGATGGCGACCCGGTTTCGATGCTCACTGCAGGCGCCCAGCGGGTCGGCTGCATCGTCCGCGACCTTTCCGAGAAACAATTCTCCCTGGCCTTGCCTGATGGGCGTATCGCCAGCATGACACCGGATACGGCCAAGGCGTCGGATCTGCAGCCCGCCTTTGCTGTGGCCGCGCCGGATCTTTCCAAGCCCAGCGCAATTATTGCGGTCGCCGGTATCCATGACCGCGCCTCGGACGGCGCATTTACAGCGGGCGCTGCGCTCATGGCGGCCCGGGCGCACCAATCCGGTCTCACTGGCCCGTTGATGATTATGACGAGTGATCCGGCCAAATTCCTGGACAATGCCGAACGTTCCTCTGTCAACGACACAATGGTGCAGCAGCAAAGTTTTGAACGCGCATTGGCTGATGTTCAGCCAATGCGCGGAGATGCCGGCCGGGGGGATGTCGCGCGATGACCGGAGGGTTCGATTTTGCTGCTGTGTGTCTGCTCGCCCTTGCCATTGCAGCAATTGTTTATCGACTCGGACCCCGCAGCCGCACTGGCCGGCCAGGACGGCCCACCAGCGCCCCTTCGTGGGCTCACCACTGCCCCAACCGCGAGGGTCCGCCGTCATGAGCGCTATCGTCGATTATTTGCCCTTGGCGCTGCCAGGCTTGGCGATCATTGGTTTGATCTACGCGTTTTGTCCGCCCAGACGTCTTGCCGCCTGGATGGAGCAATTCAAATCCAGGCCCCGCCCCCAGGTCGGTTTGCGTGAACACGGCCGCACTTGCGCTGCCTATGAGCTTGTCCCGCTGGAGAGCTCCATCCGCACTGCCGCGCTCGCCGGGCCGCTCGCGGCCCAAGCCGCCACTCTGGTGCCCGGTCTGCTCTATCTGTGGGCGCCGCGCCTGTGTGACATTATCCAGATCGCGCGGCGTTATGAAGGCACTCAAAGAGCGATCCAGATGAACAATCGACTGCGCGACCATCGCGTCGCCCTGGCCATCGTGGATAGCACCACCTTGAAGCCAGCCGGGGTGCTGTTAGCCTCCAACGTCGACAATGCCGCCGCCAAGAGCCTTTTGCGGCAGGCCAGGATCGCGTGCGTCGATGTCCGGCTTGGCGATCCGGATGCTGTTCGCGAAGCGTTTGAGCAATTTGGCTGGAGCCTGCCGGCGCTGACCGCAGCGCAAGAGGCCGCGCCCCAAATGGCGGGCGAGGCCGATCTGGCCTTCATTCGCCAACACCCAGATACGCTTGGCGTTGAGGTGCCGCTCGAGCCCATCGCGTTGGAGCTGGCGGTTGCCGATGAGGCACCGCCGGCGCAGACCGTTCAGAAAGCCGAGCCTGTGATGGCCGGTCCGGCGGTCACGGATCAGGCGCTCGACCTTGTGGAGCAATCGGCCCGATCAAGCCTGGGCGTGATCAAGCCAATCCGGCCGGGGCGGCCGTGCGGGTAATTTGCGGTGGGCCCGGCGAGGGCGCTTCGCATCACCGCGCGTGCGCGCGCGCCCACAAATTCAGACTGGCCAAATCTGTAGACAGTGCTCGCGAAGATGCTCTGGTGGCGCGCACCGCAAATGAGGGCAGTCGACCGCTCTGATTGGGTTCATGGGTAACGCCAGCGACACCGGATTGCTCGTCGCCGCCCTGGCGGGTCGTTCAGTCGCCCAAAGTGGGGAAGGGGTGGATATTTCTTGGTGAGGGTTTTTCCAGCCGGGTGCGTAAACACCATGATGGAGATGTCGGTGTCCGGTTGTGCCTCTGACCTTGGCCGCGACGCGGACATCCGGGGGCTTCCCGATGAGCAGGTAATACAGCCATGATGGCTGGACAGCGTGTTTGATTCTGAGTGCGACACGCCACTCTTTTGTGTGACAAGGAACTGAAAATGAAGACGATAATTATTGCTGGAATTGGTGCCGTCGGCTTGGCCTTGGCATCGGGAGCTGCCTTGGCTCAAGAGCATTCTCATGGTGCCCATGATCATGCGGCAGCAACGTCAATGCCAACCATGGCCGAATGCCATTCCATGCATGAACAGATGATGGGTGAGAGCTCGGATCATCACGATGAGGCGTCTCGGCAAACCATGATGGAGAACATGGACGAGGGCATGCGCACGCGTATGCACCAATGCCACGAAATGATGGAAAACATGCATGATGACGGCGCAGCCGATCAGCAGCTGTCCGAAGGCCATGATCACGGATCGCCTGAGGCTGATCCTCAGCACTGATGAACGTCTACGGGCAACGAGGCGGCGCGGCTCAAGCGCGCCGCCTCATTTTGTGCGTTCGGAGATACGACCCCTCTCCCTTGCGCGCTTGCGGTCGCTGCTGACGCCGACTATTGGCTAGCGCGTGAGGGATCGACTGAAGGGGCGAGCTATGACGGCACTGTTGCGCTGGACCATTCGGGTGCACAAATGGATTGCCCTGATCGTGGGCATTCAGATCGTTCTCTGGATCACCGGCGGCGTTGTCATGAGTGTTTTGCCGCTCGAAAAGGTGCGCGGTGAGCATAACATCGCGGAACACCCCGACGTCGCGCTCCAATCCGCCGGCTTGATGACGCCGCAGATGGCCCTGGAGGCGCTTGGGCTGAGCGACGGCGCGTCAGAGATACGCCTGCGAGTCTGGCGGGGGCGCCCGGCATATTTGGTCGAGGCGATAGATGGCACCACCACCCTTATAGATGCCCGCAACGGTGAGCGGCTGACACCGATCTCCCGCGATACTGCCGTAGAAATCGCTCGGGCCGACTACAACGGCGAGCCCGACCTTGAGGCCGTGGAGTATTTTGAAGACCCAACGTGGGAATATCGGCAATCGGGTCCCGCTTGGCGTATCAGTTTTGCTGATGGCGAGGGCACGCGCATTTATGTTTCGTCCGATAGTGGGCTTGTGACGGCTCGCCGAAACGATAACTGGCGCGTTTTCGATTTCTTCTGGATGCTCCACATTATGGACTATGAAGAACGGGAAAATTTTAACAACCCACTGTTGATCACGGCGTCATTATTCGCCCTGATAACCGTACTGGCAGGCCTGCTGCTTCTGGTTCTGCGGATGCAAAGGCTGGTGCGCATGGAACTCGCAAGGCGCGACTCCAAAACGAATTGAGCTGTGGATGGAATTCCGGTCGCCCCCCACGATGCGTTTTGCATTCGTCCGGGCTTTTCGTGATAAGCCCCAGGATATCGCAGAGCCGTGTTATCGGTTGAACAGGCGATAAAGCGGGACAAAGAGGATCGCGATATACCAGCCATAGCTGTAAGCGCCGATGGCGCCGAAGAGGACACCGCGAGGCGTGAGCCATTCGAATCCGGGAAGGAGCGGGGCCCAGGCCGAGTGCATGTGGAATGTTTCCGGGGCCAATAATCCGAACACGATACAGAGCGTGTAGGTGACCAGCAAAAAGCTGGAGAGCGTTAGACCGAGAGGCACGACACGGACGGTCGTTTCGGGGGGCGACTTGTCCATTTTTTCAATCCTCTCGATCTAACACTATGACTACGCATCTCGCGTGACTTCCCCTCAAAAAAACTTCGGTGCGGCCGAGCCCAGGGCAGCGGTTGTCGCGGCGCGGTGTCGGTCCTATCGCGCCCGGAATGGCGCAATGAGTTGAGCGACATAGCCGGTTGGGTAGTCAGGATCATTCTCGATACCCAGATCGGCTGAGGTGAACTCGCGTGTGGGATCGAACGAAGCCGTGCCGAGCAGCCAATCCCAAACCATTGTGAACAGACCGAAATTGACGTCACCCTCGCGCGCAGAATTGAGGTGATGGAAGCGATGTGCGGGCGCGAGCGCGAGGATATATTTGAACGGGCCGATACGAACGTCGGCATTGGAATGCTGCAGCAGGAGTTGCAGTGCGATCGCGACAATCAGCAACCAGGCGATCTGCTGCGGGATGCCCAGGATGAGGAGCGGGGCTACACCGCACACACCTTCGATCAGCTGGTGGATGGGGTGTTTCATGAGCCCGTTAAACCCATACATCCGTTTGGCACTGTGGTGGACGGCGTGAAAACGCCATAACCAATTGATCCGGTGACTGGCGAAATGAGCCATTGTGATACCGAAATCGACGATGAAGATCGCAAGCAACAGTTGGGCCCAGATCGGCCAGTTGTTGGGCCAGAAGCCGAGGTCCGGAATGGCGGGTGCCAGCAGGGGAAGGGCCAGGATCGACAGAAAATTGGCGCTTTCATTGATCAGAAAATGAAAGATATCGCGCCACTTATCGCTGTGTTCCAGATTCCAGGCTCGATGGTAGGGAATGAAATTCTCCGCCAAAAAGGATGCAAGGACAGCACCCAATATCAATGCCGCCAGCCACGCATGGGACGCACCGCTGCTTGACACTGTAATTGCAAGATAATTGCCGCCGACCAGTATGGCCGGAACAAACCCCAATCGTACGATCCAACGCAGTATTGTCATGGTTACATCCTGTTCTTGCCCTCAAGCGGAGCAAGACAACACAGTCCGGTAACCGGCGCTTGAACGTTTCAACGATCATTCGCATGGCATCGTGGAACCTGCGTACTCAGCTCTCCGGACGCATCGCGCTGAGCGCGATTCCGAACATCCGTTTCGTTGTTCGTGCGAGATGTGCCGAATCTGAGAAGCCGGCGTTATAGGCCGCCTGCGTATGGTCTGCACCGCCGCGTATGAACCGGATGGCATGGCTCAGCCGAGTCCAAAGCACCCATTGCCGAAACGGCAGACCCATGGTGCCTCGAAACACTTCAGAAAAACGAGATCGAGACAGTTCGAGGACGACCGCCGCATCGCGCGCCGAGTATCCGGGCGGCAGGTGATCCGCCGCGCTCAGAAGAATTGGGTTTAATCTGTTGAGGGCGGCACCACGAGGGCGGGATTGGTTGAGGAATCCTAGCCACGATTCCAAGGACGATGCCGGGACCGCGCTCCCAAGGTGGGGATGAATAACATCATAGAGCGGCGGCTCGATGAAGAGCACATGGCTCATCTGGTGAGATCTGCGCAATTGGTGGCGAGCCCCGCTGGGTATGACGAGCGGTTTTCGCTTCGCGGGCCCGGAACGTGAATCGGGACCAATACTTCCCACCGTCGGTGGAAAAACGACCTGGACGGCGTAATGCGTATGCGATGTCGAATCGCCGATCGGTCCGAAGTAATGCGCCCAACCCGTATGAATGCTGAGGTGCCCCGACCAGGGTAGCCTTCCGCTACGACACTGCACATGCGGTGAAAGCTGGATAGCCATAGTTGATTCTAGCCGTTCTGTTGACGGATGACCAAGTTTTGAGGGGAGCGTCGATTTGTCGCGTAATCCCAAGAGGCGATGCAGGGAGCTAATAACATTCGAGTGATGAAAACAATTGGCCAAGCTTATACCGGGCGAGACAATAGGCTCACGTTAATTCGATTTGCGCTTGCGACGGCGGTTTTGACGGAACACGCGATCATCGTGACGCAAGGACCGCTCTTGCCACCGCCGCTGGCGGTCAATGGATGGTCGCTCAGCTACGTTGCTGTGAATGCCTTCTTTGTACTGAGCGGGTTTCTCATCGCGGACAGTCTCGAGCGTCGGGCGGATGTATTTGCCTACGCCGCCTCGCGGGCACTACGCCTCATGCCGGCGCTGCTCTTGCTCTCGGCTGCGGCCGTGTTCGGGTTTGGACCATACTTCACCGAACTAGCCCCGGCTGAGTATTGGGCCAGCGCGCAAACCTGGATGTTCCCGGTTCAGGTGCTTGGCTTTCTCGACACATCCCAAGGGCCCGCAGGCCTATTTGCCGATTTACCATGGGCGGGTGAGTTTTCTGCCAGCCTGTGGACGCTGCGTTATGAAATGATCGCTTATGTCGCGGCGGCCATAATCTTCTTCTCACCTCTGCCGTGGGGCAAATATACGCATCTGATTTTGTTCGGGATAACAGGCGCAACCTACATGGCGCTCGCCCTATTCTGGAGCGAAGCACCGCCGGTGATAATCAGCTCGGCCCGGCTCTCTTCAGCCTTCACACTCGGCATGGTCATTCATGGGTGGCGTCACTCATTGCCAGTTGCGCCATGGATCGCCGGGATCTCTCTACCCGTTTGGTTGCTTGCCGGTGACGCGCCCTGGGCGGAGCCGTTTTTGAATATTACACTCGCTACGACCTTGTTCTGGCTGGCGTTCGCCCGGCTGGCCGGATTGCCGACCTGGTCGAAACTACCAGACTGGTCCTATGGCATATACATTTGGCACTACCCGATCATGCAATCGGTCCTTTATCTGAACCGAGATGCCGACCCGATTTTCATCGCGGCGATTTCCCTGCCAGCATCTTTCATCGTAGCGGCGTTTTCCTGGGACTTCGTTGAAAAGCCGAGCCTTGGCTCCAAATCCAGGTTTGGTGATATCTTGAGGTCATTGTTTGGACGCAGCAAGCGTGTTTCCAAGCCGGGGAATCTCTAGGCGACCTGGTGTCGTCAAGTGATGCGCGATGGATTGAGGGAAAGGCCATTTTGATACGTAATCATTCAGGACGTGAGCGATGCGCACGAGGCGATCCGCGCGTTTCCAGGAGGTGGATATGATCGATCGACGCAAACTGCTTCTTCAAACATTCGGTGCTGCGGGCCTGGTCGCCTTTGCCGCGCCCCTCGCGTTCGCAGACGACGCAGTGCTTGTTTACAAATCGCCGACCTGCGGTTGCTGCGCTGCGTGGATCGATCATTTGCGCGCCGCGCGGTTCTCGGTGCGGGCCAACAATGTTGTGGACATGTCACCGGTCAAGACGCGTCTCAGAGTGCCGCAATCGATGTGGTCTTGCCACACAGCGGTCGTTGGCGATTATGTCATCGAAGGACATGTGCCGGCTGAAGATATACGGCGGCTGCTGCAACAAGGGCCGTCTGTCGCGGGGATAGCCGTTCCTGGCATGCCGGCGGGGTCTCCGGGCATGGAAATCGATGGATACAGCGAGTCCTACACGGTCTGGGCATTCGGCGATGCCGGAATTGAGACTTTTGCCTTGCATGAGTGAGAGTGCCGGCGAGGGCGTTCGCTTCTGTTCGTGACGGGGTTCGAGGGATCGAGAGCGATTGGCTGATTAGCACCAAACACCTCTGGCGTCGAAGGGCTGCGGACATGTCTACGGTCGCGCTTGCGCCCGTTCGGCCGCAGGGCAATCAACCGCCCTGGGCTTCAGCGCAGGCAAGAATTGTGAATGATGGTGGGATCCTCTGAGGGGAGCCCGCGTCTCTTGAGGCTTTGTTGGAAGGAAAATCGACGCCATGCCTGTGATCATTGAATCATGCAATATGAACCGCTCTGGCAACCGGCCGACCAGTTGGTTGCGTTTGCTCGCAACGTCCGTGGCGTTGAGCGTCCTGGCCGCGCCGGCATCCCTGGCGCACAAGACCTTTCTGGCATCACAACAGCACGTTTGGGACGCCGGAGCGACGGTCGATGTCGTGCTGACCAGTGCCCTGGAGTTTCCCAATATCGAGTTCGGGCCAACCCGTGACCGCATTGCCTTTATCTCGGTTATCACCGGCAATACCGCTGTTGAAGGCGTTGAGTTCGAAGAGAGCGAAACGGCGCTGACGATGAGTTTCGGGGCAGCTCGCCCGGGCTTTTCCGTAGTAGCGGTGAGCACCCACCTCCGCGCCGGGCAAATTGGCCCCGACGACACGTCTGCTTATCTGGATGAAATCGGGGCGAGTGCAGTGGTTCGCGGCGCCTTCGACGATCTGCCAGGATCTCCTCCTCTGGACCGGAGTTACACAAAGCACACCAAAATCTTCCTGTGCATCGAGACCTGCGAGACGGGCTTGGAAGCCGGCCTTGCTCCGACTGGCCAGGCGCTGGAATTCGTCGCGACGGCCTCGGGAGGGCGGACGTTCCAACTTCTGCATGAGGGGGCTCCGGTTGCCGGGCACCGCGTGGAAATCCTCCTTGGCAGCGGTGGGCACCATGAGCTTGTTACGAGCGAAAATGGCGAAATCGCCCTGGATGAGTCGATGGAGGGAGTCGCGCTCCTCTCGGCAATCTGGATCACTGTGCCGGCACGCCCGGATGGAGTCTATCATAGCGATCAGGCTACGTTGACGATCGATCTCGCACAGCACTCTTGATAGCGGATTTGAAGGTTGGGGCGCAGCGCCGGTTGAAGCCCGACCGTTCAGGGTGAGGGAGTCCGACCTCTCGAACATGGTGGCCAGTCTCCGGGTCGATCCGATGCAGACCGTTACAGGGAGGTCGATCGGGCCTACCACACGGATTTTGTTGCCGAGTCAGGCGAATCCTATCGCCGGGTCTGTTGCTCCGGGTGGGTGGTGCAAGGAATTGACCTGCAGCCAGATCGGTCGCGACGGGGGCCTTAACGCTCTTGCGTAAGCTGTGCCCGGAGTGCTTTGCGGGCGCGATAAATCCGGAGCTCGACGGCTTTGGTCGACAGGCCTATCGCTGCACCGATCTCCTCGTGAGACAGGCCCTCCATAGCGCAGAGCAGCAAGGGCGTACGCAAACCCTCCGGTAGTGCCTGGATCAGGCCCCCGACCTGGCGAAGCTCCTGCCGCTCTGCAGTCTCGTGCTCTGGATCGGGGAGTTGCGTAGCTGTCTGGTCGAGATGATCGTCAATGCCCACCCATCGAAGCGCCGCGCGCCGGCGGTGATGATCGCGCGCCTTATTGCGTGCGATCACAAAGGCCCAGGCCAGGAATGGGCGGCCGGTATCGTACCGGTCGAGCGACCGGAACAGCGAAACAAAAGTCTCCTGGGCGATATCGCTGGCATCGGCCCGGTCGCGGACCTGATGCGAGAGGAAGCGAAAAATTGCGGTCTGGTGCCGCCGGATCAACTGGCCGAACGCCGCATTGTCACCGGACCGCGCCAGGGCCACCAGGGCGGAATCGGTCGGTGCAGGCTCACCAGGCTTATCAGTCTGCGACATCAAACGCCTGAGCCAAGTATCTATCGAACTCGGCGCGCTGGCTTACATCCAGCTCGGCGCGCATGGCCAGCACGTGGCTGAGTGTCGTCAGTTGGAGTTCACCCATCACCCCATGAATATCCGCCGCGGCCCGCGTCACGTCAGCCGTGAGCGCCTGGTCTCGTAGGAGTGCCTCGGCCAGGGCGCGGCGTGCGATACTCATTCTGGCCTCATCCACGGCCTGTTGAACCGAAAAATCCGCTTCCAGGGCTGCGATCGCCTCTTCCTGGCGCGGCGACAAGACGAGCCGTTCATGAATGACGTGGTGGAGATCCTCTCCACCATCGATGCTGCTTCCAAGGAATGTAAGGCCGAGCCAAACGCCCAGAAACCCGCCCAAAATGCCCAAAACTGTTGCGACGAGACCAGTGCGAACCATCAGTGTCGACTCTCCTGTGAACCTAATTTGGCGGTGATCAGATAGGATGAACTGGACCGGAATACATCCAGTTCGTCGTGTGTCTCCGGTGCCGCCATTGCAGCTCCGGAAATCCCGCCGATTACCAGGGCCAGTGCGGCCGGTGCTGCACGCCAGGCGACAGCCGGAGCCAGTTTGCGCAGTCCGGCCATGATGCGCTCCTGCCACGGAACAGTCTGACGGATCTTGCGCCAGACGTCGGATTCGAAGGCACCCGGCTCAGGCAGTGCGGACTTGTCTCGCAGCGTCAACAGGAGTCGATCGAGATCTTTGTCATCCATGTTCATGCCCCATTCTCAGGACGTGTGCAGATGGCGGATGCGCCAACCGTCATCCGTGCGGCTCAAAATTGCTGTGCCATGCCCGTCGCGCTCGCGATCTTCGCCGCGCACAGAATACTCCATTCGAATGTCAAAAGTTGCGACACCGACATTGCCATCCGCACGAATGGTATATCCAGACCAATCATACACCTGAAAACTAACGTCTTCGGAGGCGAATTCAGGCGCGAGATGATGATCGCGATAGCTCACCCACCCAACATCCCGGCCAGAACCCTCGAATACCGTGAAGTCGTCGCCCTCGGCAAGGACCCAGGTCTCGGCGGCACCGACATCCTCGGCAGCCAGGGCGAGTGAGTAGGATTCAAGGACGGCGCTGATGTCAACGGTATCATCGGCCATGGCCACATCGGTGATCAGTATTGCCCCGGCACAGGCCAGTATCAGCTTGGTGTATTTCATTTTTACATCTCCATCAGGTGATTGACGCCGCCATGCGCCAGCGAACCACCCAGAAAGCCGTTGACTGCGACGGCGGCGGCGGCCGTGAACAAGGCCAGGTTCATGACAAGGGCCGATTGGCCGCTTGGGCTTTTCCGGTTCCATTCCACCGCGGCGGCGACCGCGAATAGTCCAAGGGTCAGGCTGGAGCCGATCCACCGATGCGCGAGCATGATGCCGGCTTCGTCGCTGGCCATCGGTCCGGCATGGGCCCAACCGAACAAGCCAGCTGCCAAACCACCGAAAGCTCCGGTCCAGACCAGGAAGCGAACCGTGTCGGCATTGGAGGCGCGCACCCCGGCCAGATTAAGCGCTTGGGCCAGTGCTGCCGCCAGGATCAGGGCGATTGGAAAGTGAACCAGGAGCGGGTGGAAAACACCCAGCCTTTCCAAAGCTTTCTCCACGGGCGTGTTCGCACCGTTATCGCCCCAGTGACTGTGACCCGCCGTACCGTGCGCGTCCTGCGCGGCGCCATCATGCTCATGCGGCGCGGATTCGTCGTGTTGCGAATCCCCAGAAGTTGCGTCGTGCCCGTGCGATACCGATTCGCCGTGCTGAGGCGCCATAACGGGCATGTCATGCCCGTGCGGCGCAGCGAGCGCGTCGTCATGCGCATTAGCGGTGTTGTTTTCAGGCGGTATCGGTTCGTCATGATGCGCTGCGCCCGTATTGGCGCCGTGCTCATGCGAAGATACCTCGTCGGGCGTGGTTTCGATCATGGCGACCGGTTCGGGGGCGACCGGTTCGGCGGCGACCGGGGCGGCGGTGTGTTCTTCGGGCGGGTGGGCCCATGCGGGTTGATTGACGGCTAGCGCCAGACCGACCGTCACCAGCCCCAATATCAAAATTCGCGACACACTCATTTTACGCTCCGTTGCAGGTCGTCAGCCCTATTACGCGCTATTTTGACGCACCCCTCATATTGATTTCAGCTCGATGATCGAAAGTTCGATTCTGCCGGAGGAGGTCAAGCAACGAAACTGACAGCGACATTGCGAAAGGTGGTGCAGGCGAAGGATGGTTCCCCGGAGCGTGGGCCAACTCGCCGCCGCCTGCACCAGCAGGCAGGATCAATTTCCGTCGGGTTTTTGGTCTCCTCGATGGGCGTTGAGCTCATCATCAAAAGGCTTTGATGTCTTCGGCCACGGCACCGCCGGTTGCCAGCGATCCGGCGACCATCGATGAAAGAAATAGATGTTTCATGGGTATCCTCTGCAACAACCCCAAGAAGTTTGAGGTCTATACAAGAGATACGGGCCGCACCGGGCGCGGCCCTCGCGCTTTGATCGCGGCAGGGTGTCGCACGCTTGGTGCATCGACCACTGGCCCGGGATATCGGTATGGCCTGGACCGCGCCTGACGGCGTGAAATGCCGAATTGGTCAGCTGTTGCAGTTGTTCTCGCGCCTTTCGGACAATGGGCGAAAACAGTTGTCAGGGACTGCCTGAGGCCGATGGGGTCGGGCGCCGTGCTGCAAGTAAAGCTCACTGTTCTGACGCATCGCGCCGGCGGCGCATTTAACCATGGCCTGTCTCGTGGCGTTCGTCAGCTTCTTTACGGAACCGTGACAGGTAGAGTTTCTCGAACAGGAAAATCGCCGCAATTCCCGACACCGCAATCGCGATGATCGCTGGATCGCTCATCGCCTTGATCGCCATAAAAGCGCCCAGCGCGACCAGGTCGAATATGATGGCCGTGACGAGCACAACAGGGTTGGCGCCGACATCATCGCGCATTCGGCGCAGCACGCCCCAATGGATGATAATGTCCATCACCAGATAGAAGATCGCTCCGATCGAGGCGATGCGTCCAAGGTCGAAGACAGCCGCGAGCAGCCCCGCTGCCACGACGGTGTAGACCAGGGCATGCTGTTGGATACCGCCCGGCATGGCGAAGTGTTTGTGCGGAATCAGCTTCATGTCCGTCAACATGGCGATCATGCGCGAGACGGCGAATATGCTGGCTATAACGCCCGACGCCGTGGCGATGATCGCGATGACCACGGTGAAGACCACACCGGCATCGCCGAAGGCCGGCCGCGCCGCCTCCGCGAGCGAATAGTCCCGCGCCGCAGCGATCTCACTAATGCTCAGCGTCGAACTGACGGCGAGAGCAACAAGCAGATAGACGACGAGGCAGATCGCCAGCGAAATGATGATCGCCAGGCCGACATTGCGGTGCGGATTCTCAACCTCACCGCCGCTATTGGTGATGGTGGTGAAGCCCTTGAAGGCGAGAATGGCCAGGGCGACCCCGGCGAGGAATCCCGGAACCGTTGTCGTATCGCCGCCCGCGACCGCGGCGGGCTGAAAACTGAACCCGGTCGCCCAAAGTACCAGCGCGGCGAAGACCAGAATTCCGCCAATCTTGGTGATCGCGGCGATTTTCGACATCCCGCCGATCACCTTGTTGCCGGCAATATTGACCAGGAAGGCGAAGACGATCAACCCGACCGCCAGAACAGGAACCAGCCATCCCGCGGGGTCTGCATTGAAGAGCCGCAGCGTGTAGGTGGCGAAGGTGCGCGCGACCAGGCTTTCATTGATGATCATCGAGAACGCCATCAACATGGCGCCGCCACCGGTAATCGTCACCGGCCCATAGGCCTTGTGCAGGATCATCGCGATCCCCCCGGCGGAGGGGTATTTGTTCGACACCTTGATGTAGGTGTAAGCGCTGAAGGCGCTGACCACCGCCGCCAGCAGAAAGGCGAGCGGGAAGAGCGGTCCGGAAAATTGCGCGACCTGACCCGTCAATGCGAAAATGCCTGCGCCGATCATGACGCCGGTGCCCATTGCGACGGCACCAGCCAGCGTCAGACTGTTCGGTTTGTAGCTCGATTTCATGGATTGCCCCTCTTCAATTCGCTTGGACGTTTCATGGCGTCCTGGATTTTCGATCAAGGCCGGCCCGGAAAATCGAAATCGATCCGGTGGGCGTGGGTATGACCCGCGTGGTATCAACCGTCAGGCCCGCATCTCGCATCAATAGAGGAAGCACGCCGTCGGCATTGGGTTGGGTATCGGTCACGCCGTCCAGGGCCTGCACAGTCAATCGGAACAGGGTTCGCATCAGCGCGCTTTCCTGAAACCCGTAATCGGCGACGTGAATTTCTCCGTCGTCCGGGATCAGCTCCCGCATCGTGCACAGGATCGCCGTTTTTGTTTCCAAAGGCGTTTGATGGAACATCAAGCTGGAGACGATTTTGTTGGGTCTCCATCCAGACGGAAATGGCGTATCGCCAAGAAAACCTCCAATAAAATTGATGGTTTGACCGCCGGCGCGCGCCTTGAGCCGCGCCCGCGCCAACACGCCCGCGTCGGGGTCGATGCCAATTATGTCAGCATCCGGTTCGCGCCGTTTTAGAGCAATGGCCAGCGTGCCAGTGCCACAACCCACATCAAGCACCCGATCCCCCGGTTTCGGGTCCAACTGTTCGATGAGCGCCGCCCGCCATACTTCTTCGCGCGTCAGCGTTCGGATCACGGTGTCATAGAGCGGCGTCAGTGCATCGTAGCGCAATGCCGGCGTATAGGTGTCATTTGACATGGGCCATCAGACCTCCGCTGAACGCTCCAGAATAGTTCTGATTCAAGTCAAGCCATCGAGTGAAAGAGCTTGTGTCAGGCCGGTCATTCACTATCGCACTCCAAATCTGCTCAGGACCGCCATCGGGAGCAGTAGGCCATGACCGTCGGGAAAATCCCGGCGATGAGCGCGGCCCAGAACGGCGCTCCGCAGAACTAATCATAATTTGACCGTTCGGAGCCTGAGCGCGTTGGAGATCACTGACACCGAGGACAGGCTCATAGCCGCAGCGGCGAAGATTGGTGAGATCAACAACCCCAGAACCGGGTAGAGCAGGCCTGCCGCGATCGGCACGCCGGCGGCATTGTAGATCAGGGCAAAGAACAGGTTCTGGCGGATGTTGGCCATGGTCGCGCGTGCAAGGCGGCGGGCTCGGACGACAGCATTGAGATCGCCCTTAATGAGGGTCAGGCCGGCGCTTTCGATCGCGACATCCGCACCGGCCCCCATCGCGATACCCACATCGGCCTGCGCCAGGGCAGGGGCGTCGTTGACGCCGTCGCCGGCCATGGCGACCTTGCGGCCCTCCGCCTGGAGAGCCTTGACGATATCGACCTTGTCCTGTGGCAAGACTTCGGCGCGGATTTCATCAATCCCCAGGCGTGCGGCAACGGCCATGGCCGTGCGTTCATTGTCGCCGGTGGCCATGATGATGCGAAAACCCAGGCCATGAAGGGTTTTGAGCGCCTCCGGCGTGGTCGCCTTGATCGGGTCGGCAACACTGACCAGGCCGGCGATTCTGTCGTCGATTACCACAAACATCACCGTTTCGCCCTGATCGCGGCGGGCATCGGCGGTTTTCACGAGACCGGCGCTGTCGAGACCGAGATCGGACATAAGACGAGCATTTCCGAGCGCGACCTGGCGGCCGGCAATTGACCCCTTTACCCCCTTGCCGGTGATGGCTTCAAAATCGGTAGCGGTCTCCAACGCTAGGCCTCGTTCTTCCGCGCCGCGAACTATGGCTTCGGCAAGTGGATGCTCTGAACCGCGCTCGAGGCTGGCGGCCAGGCGCAGGACATCCGCTTCCTCATGTCCGGCTTCTGGCAGGACCGCGACCAGCCTGGGCTTGCCTTCCGTCAAAGTCCCGGTTTTGTCGACGACCAGGGTATCGACCTTGGCAAAACGTTCGAGCGCTTCGGCATTCTTGATCAGCACGCCGGCCTGGGCACCGCGTCCCGTTGCCGTCATAATCGACATGGGTGTTGCCAAGCCAAGCGCACACGGACAGGCGATGATCAGCACCGAGACCGCCGAAACCAACGCATAGGCCAGCGCCGGATCGGGGCCCCACACCGACCATCCGATGAAGGAAAGCACCGCGATCAGGATCACCACCGGGACAAAACGCCCGGCAACGACATCGGCGAATTTCTGAATCGGCGCGCGGCTGCGCTGGGCGGTCGCGACCATCTCGACGATCTGGCTGAGCATGGTGTCGGCACCGACCCGCCTGGCTTCGATGATCAAGCTGCCGGTTCCATTGATCGTGGCGCCGGTAACGGGGTCGCCGACGGATTTTTCGACCGGAACGGCTTCGCCGGAGATCATAGATTCATCAATCGAGGAGCGGCCCTCCACGACTTCGCCATCGACCGGTACCTTGTCGCCGGGAAAGACTCGCACGCGATCGCCGACAATGACATCTTCCAACGGCACTTCCTCTTCGCTGCCGTCGGGCCGGATCAGGCGCGCGGTCTTTGCGGCCATATCCAGCAGGGCACGGATCGCCGATCCGGTACGCTCGCGCGCGCCAAGTTCCATAATCTGACCGAGCAGCACCAGAACCACGATCACGGCCGCCGCCTCAAAATAAACGCCGACATGACCGTTGGCGTCGCGGAAGCCGTCCGGGAATATCCCGGGTGCGAGCACTGCGGTCAGACTGAACAGGTAAGCCGCCCCCGTTCCCATCGCGATCAATGTGAACATGTTTAGGTTTCGCGTGATGACTGATTGGACACCGCGCTCGAAGAACGGCCAGCCCGACCAGAGGATAACCGGTGTGGCCAAAACCAATTCAACCCACATGGCCGAAGTTTCGCCAATCGCGTCACGAATGAATCCGAGGCCGGCGAAAGGTCCCATCGAGAGAATCAGGAGCGGGATGGTCAGGATTGCTCCGACCCAGAAGCGTCGCCTGAAATCGATCAGCTCCGGATTGGGTCCTTCCTCGCCTGTTGGCACGCCCATGGGTTCCAGCGCCATGCCGCAGATCGGGCAGGATCCTGGTTCGCTACGCACGATCTCTGGATGCATGGGACAGGTGTATTGCGTGCCCGCCGGCATTGGGGCGCGGGCTGTCTTGTGCGCCCCGGACAGGAAATGGTCCGGGTCCGCGACAAACTTGTCATGACACTTTTGCGAGCAGAAATAGTAGGTTGCGCCGGCATGGCTGTAATGGGGCCGGTCAGGTCCAGGCTCGACCGACATGCCGCATACCGGGTCCAGAACGCCTACGGTGTTTGTTCCATCATGCGTGGCTTCGCCGGGCGCATGACCACCACCACAGCACTCACCTTCACTGTGAAGCTTGCCTTGCATGATACCCATCCTCAATCTCGAATTTTGTGCGCCGCATACCCAACGGCGCTGTTCAATTTAGCGTGAGCCTTCCTGCGACTGGAAGGTCAAGCCGTTGATTTGCGCTTCCTGTTACGATCAGATCACTCGCCGGGCTTGTATGAGTCGATAACAAGTCCATGCAGGACCGGATTCCCCTGACCGTTCGATCAGTTGCGCCATAGCCCGCTTTGATCGTCATTGCGTCAACTCGCTGGCCGCAGACGGCCCGTGTTGGCGTTGTTTGGTTCGACGCAGCGCAATGGTTTGCCAAATCAGAAACGCCGCCGGTATCACCAGCAGGGTGAGGACGGTCGCGCTGACCATGCCGCCGACCATCGGCGCGGCGATGCGGCGCATCACTTCGGAGCCGGTACCGCTGCCGAACATGATCGGCAGCAGGCCGGCGATGATCACCGCCACCGTCATCATGATCGGACGCACGCGCAGCAGGGCGCCAGCGATGATCGCCGCGGTCAGATCCTCCAGACCCAGTTCGCGTCCCTCCTCGATCGCCAGATTGCGGCGGTCCGCCAGGGCGTGTTCAAGATAGAGGACCATCAGCACCCCGATTTCCACCGAAACCCCGGCGAGGGCGATGAATCCGACCCCGACCGCAACAGACATGTTGTAGCCGAGCAAATCGAGCAGCCAGATGCCGCCGACCAGGGCGAGCGGCAGGGTACCGATGATCAGCAGGACCGGGACGAGCCGGCGGAAATTGAGGAAGAGCAGCAGGATGATGATGATCAGCGTCACCGGCACCACCACGGCAAGCTTCGCCTTCGCGCGCTCCATGAACTCATACTGTCCCGACCAGCTGATCGAATAACCCGGTGGCAGCACCAGTTCGTCGGCCAGGATGCGCTGGGCGTCGGCGACATAGGTGCCGATATCGACATCGGCGATATCGACATAGATCCAGCCGTTCGGTCGCGCATTCTCGCTGCGGATGACACCGGGTCCGGCGGCAATGGAAATGTCGGCGATACGTCCGAGCGGGATCTGGGCCCCGGTCGGCGTGATCACTGGTAACGATCTGAGTTGATCCGGCGAACCGCGATAATCGCTGGGATAGCGAATATTGACCGGGTAGCGTTCCTGGCCCTCAACGCTTTCGGTCACCGTCATGCCCCCGATCGCGGTGCGGATGACATCATGCACATCGGCGACGTTGAGACCGAAGCGTGCGGCCTCCAGCCGATTGAGGTCGATATCAACAAAACGTCCGCCCGTGACCCGCTCGGCATAGACCGAGGCGGTGCCGGGAACACCTTCGATAATGTCCTCGATCTGTTGGCCGATCTCGGCGATGACCGCCAGGTCAGGCCCGGCGATCTTGATGCCGACCGGTGTCTTGATTCCCGTTGCCAGCATGTCGATACGGCCGCGGATCGGCATCACCCAGGCATTGGTCAGGCTGGGAATGTCGACCAGAGCATTCAGTTCGGCGCGAATATCGTCCATCGTTATGCCCGGACGCCACTCCTCGCGCGGTCGCAGCTGAATGGTAGTTTCGATCATCGACATAGGTGCCGGATCGGTGGCGGTCTCGGCGCGGCCGGCCTTGCCATAGACGGTGAGCACTTCGGGCACCGTCATGATCAGACGATTGGTCTGCTGCAGCAGCTCGGCCATCCGGCCCGCCGAAGCGGCCGGGTAGGCACTGGGCATGTAGAGAATATCGCCCTCATCGAGATCGGGCATGAACTCGCTGCCCATGCGCGACAATGGCACCGCCGAACTGGCCAGCACCAGCACGGCCAGGCCGATCATCGCCCAGGGACGGGCCATCACCAGATTGATGAAAGGGCGATAGCCGGCGATCAGGATCCGGTTGACCGGATTCTTGTGCTCCGGCGTGATCTTGCCGCGAATGAAGATGCCCATCAGCACCGGCACCAGCGTCACAGACAGACCCGCGGCGGCCGCCATCGCATAGGTCTTGGTGAAGGCGAGCGGGTGAAAGAGCCGCCCCTCCTGGGCTTCAAGGGCAAAGATCGGCACAAAGCTGAACGTAATGATCAGGAGCGAGAAGAACAGCGCTGGTCCGACCTCGGATGCGGCATCGCCGACGATGCGCCAGCGGTTCTCGGGCGTCAGCGGTTCGCGCTCGATATGCTTGTGCAGGTTTTCGATCATCACGATCGCCGCATCGACCATCGCACCGACCGCAATCGCGATCCCGCCGAGCGACATGATATTGGCGTTCATGCCTTGCGCATTCATGACGACGAAAGCGGCCAAGACACCCAATGGCAGACTGAACACGATCACCAGCGAGGAGCGGATGTGAAACAGAAAGATCACGCAAATCAGGGCGACGACAATGAATTCCTCGATCAGTTTCTCGCTCAGCGACTCAACCGCCCGCTCGATCAGTCCCGCCCGGTTATAGGTGGTGACGATCTCGACGCCGTCAGGCAATGAGCCGCGCAACTCGTCCAGCCGGTGCTCGACGCGTTCAATCGTCGCCTGCGCGTTTTCCCCGAAACGCATGATAATGACGCCGCCGACCGCCTCGCCCTCACCATTCAGCTCACCCAGCCCGCGGCGCAATTCCGGCCCGATGCGGATCTCCGCGACGTCGGACAACAAGATCGGCGTGCCGGTATCGCTCAATCCGATCGGGATCGCCGCGAGATCGTCAATGCCTTCGATATAGCCCGAGGCGCGCACCATGTACTCGGCTTCGGCCATCTCGATGACACGCCCTCCGCTTTCCTGATTGCCGCGCTGGATCGCCATGCGCACATGCGACAGCGGGATGCCATAGGCGCGCAGGCGGTCGGGATCGGCGACCACCTGGTATTGCCGCACCATGCCGCCGATCGTGGCGACTTCGGAGACGCCTTCGATGGTTTGCAGTTCGAATTTGAGGAACCAGTCCTGGATCGAGCGCAATTGCGCCAGATCGTGCTGTCCGGTCCGGTCGATCAGCGCGTACTGGTAAATCCAGCCGACCCCGGTTGCGTCCGGTCCGAGCGCCGGCGAAGCACTGGCCGGCAGGTTGGGGGCGACCTGGCTGAGATATTCGAGCACCCGGGAGCGAGCCCAGTAGAGATCCGTCCCGTCCTCGAAAATTATGTAGACATAGCTGTCATTGAAGAAGGAATAGCCGCGCACCGTCACCGCGCCCGGCACGGCCAGCATGGCGGTCGTGAGCGGATAGGTGACCTGGTCCTCCACAACCTGCGGCGATTGTCCGGGATAGGTGGTCTTGATGATGACTTGGACGTCAGACAGGTCGGGGATGGCGTCCAGCGGCGTGCGCGACAGCGAAAATGTTCCATAGCCCGCCAGCAGCACGGCAAGGATGAGGACGATCACCCGATTGGCGATCGACCAGCGGATCAGCCCGCCGATCATGGCCGGTCACCTTCAGGCGCGGTCTCCGCAGCGATGGAGCCGACCTGCCAGTTCGCCTCGCCGACATCCATCAGTTCAAACGCGACGTTCATTCCCGGCTCGATACTCGACAAGTCGATCCCCGGCAGTGCGTTGAACATGGTCGTGCCAGCGGGACGGCCCAGTTCGGCAATGACCCCATGTTCGATCTCGATCATGCCATGGCTGCGCATGAGTGAGATGACGGTGCCGCGCGAGACGATGCTCATCGGCGTATTGTCGCCCGGCGGTACGGGCTCATGGATAATGTCCCCTGGCGGGCTCATCCTGAGCATCGCGCCCTGGATGCTCGCTTCGGAATCGAGCAGGAACTGGCTGGACACGACGATCCGCTCACCGGCGGCAAGCCCGGACAGAATTTCCACCATGCCGCCGGATTCAGCGCCGGTTACGATGCTGGCCGGCCGAAAATGCCCATCACCTTCGGCCAGAATAACCCGTTCCGATTGCCCGGTGCGGATCACCGCCTCGAGCGGGATCTGGAGTACATCCGCGCGTGGCTCGGTTTCGATGGCGACATTGAGATACATGTCGGGCCGCAGCGCACCGTCCGCATTGTCGAGCCGGATGCGCACGGGTACGGACCGGCTTTGCGGATTGACGGTCGGATAGACATATTCCACTTCCCCGACCCACTCACGCCCGGGCAATGAGCGTGTTTCCAGCCGGGCATGATCGCCGGCGCGAACGCGCTGGGCGTCGTCCTCGAACACATCGGCCATCACCCACACCGTGCCCAGATCACTGACAGTCATCAGCTGACCTCCGGGGCGGACGAAGGCGCCGTTACGGATGGAAATGGCGATGACGGTTCCGTCCTGCGGCGCACGAATGGCCACGGTGCGACCAGCACTGCCGCGCCTGGCCAGCTGGGTGATTTGGTCGGCGTCCATGCCCAGGGAGACCAGGCGCGATCTCGCGGCCTGCAACAGGGATTCGCGCCCGATCTGCGCCGCCTGGAGGTATTCGGCCTGGGCCGTGGCGATCGCCGGGGAATAGAGTTCGAGCACGACCTGACCGCGGCTCACGCGGTCGCCGATGGCGGACACGGGCAGGTTCTCGATCCAGCCTTCGGCGCGGACATCGACCATCGAGGTCAGCCCGTCAACCGGCCTGACATAGCCGACCGTAGAGAGTGTGCGGTGAAAGCCGCCACGAATGACGACATCCGTGCGCACACCGATATTGTTCTCGACAGCGGGGCTGATGCGGATGGCGCCGTCGTCCGACGCCGCATCATCGCTCTCATAGACCGGGACCAGATCCATACCCATTGGCGATTTGCCGGGGCTGTCGCTGCGAAAATTCGGGTCCATCGGGGCGGCCCAGTAGAGCACGCGGGGCCCATCGGAGGACGCAGCGTTGTCCGCTGCGGGCGCCAGCGCGGCCATCAGACCAGCCCCGCCCACAAGGCCGACAAGCAGCAGGGCGAGAGCAATGAAAAGGTTACGGGTATTCATGAGGGATCTCCGGCGAGAAACATGAGCCGGGCCTGGGCTTTAAGGGCATCGACCTGGGTTCGGTAAAGGGCGAGTTCGGTATCGAGCAGAGCGAGTTCGGCGCGGACCAGCTCGGCGAAGTCAGCCCGCTCATTGCCATAGGCGAGCAGGACAGCTTGCGCCGTTTCGCGTGAGCGCGGCAGCACCTCGGTGCGGTAGAGCGCGACAGTCTCGGTGAATTGGCGGAAGCTGGCATGGCTTGCCGCCAATTCCCGGCTCATCTCCAGCAAGGCCGCATCGCGGCTGAGCACTTCGGCCTCGCGCAAGCTACGCGCCGCTGCGACCCCCGCGTCCTGACCGCTATGGCTAAATAGCGGCATCTCGACGCCCACGCCGACCGAAGCCAGATCGGAGCGGCTGTCGCGAAGGCCATAGCCGGCCTCCAGCGAGAAACCGGGCCGGTAGCGTTGCTGCGCCAGTTCCACACCGCGATCGCGCGCCGAAATGCGGGCGTCCAGGATGGCGATCGCCGGATGGCGCACCAATTGCGCCCGCATGGCATCGAGTTCATCCGGGGCTGGCAAAATCGGCGTTTGTGGCGTCAGCAGTCGTGCCGCGACCTGGTCGCCGAGATAGCGGCCCAGTTCGGCGCGCGCGACCTCGCGGCTGCGCTCGATCTCGACCAGGCGCGTCGTCAATGTCTGAAGTTCAAGATCAATCCGGATCACATCGTGACTGTTATTGTTGCCGGTGGAGAAGCTGGCCGAGGCGATTTCGCCCAGCTGCCCGACCACGCTGCGGTGCTCGACGATCATCGCTGCGGCCCGGTCCAGATAATACAATTCCAGCCAGGCCTCGCGCACGTTCAGGCGGATGCGCCGAGCCTCCAGCTCCCCGGAGGCTCTTGCCGAACGTGCTTCCCACTCGCGAATTTCCCGGGACAGACGCTGTGTGTCGCCGCGCGGAAACATCTGGCGAATGGAGACCTGCGCCTGGGTCATCGCTTCGCGATTGCGGTCAAAATCGCTCAGGCGGATATTGGCCATGCCGACCCTCAGCATCGGATCGGGCAGTGCCGCGTCGGCAATGCCCTGGCTGTCGAGCGCCTCGGCGCGGGCGCGCCAGACCTCGACAGACGGTTCCTCGGCCTGCCCGGCCAGCAGCACCGCCTCGGGCAATGACAGGGGATGGTCCTGGGCCTGCGCATGGCCGGCAGCGCCCAATATGAGCACCATCATGGCCAGGCGGGCGAAGGCGGAAGGAAACATGAAATACTCCTGGTCGCTCAACTTACGAGCAATCTCCTGAACAATGTGCATGCATGTCCGTGGAGAGATGTTGGGGAAGCCTCGCTGCGTCACGCGGTGAGCTCAATCTGGTCGATATGCCGTCAACGGTGATTCGCGAGGCGGATCCTCGCCGTGCGTGTGCAAAATACTCCGGTTCGTTCAACTGTCATGGCGAGCATATTCAGGGCCCATCTGTTGATTTGAGACGTTAGGTCAAAACCAGACCCGCAAACCGGCAACCAGGGCGGCCGTGTCCGGATCGGCGCCGGCCGCTCGGGCATAGTCGGCAGTGCCGCCAAGTTGACGTGTCCACTCCACCCCGACATAGGGCGCAAATTGCCGCACGATCTCATACCGTAGACGCAATCCGGCTTGGATGTCGGTGAAGCCGCTTCCAGTATCGAGATCGGGGATCGCGTCTGCAGACCAGGATACCGCCGCGCGCGGCTGCAGTATGAGGCGCTGGGTCAACAAAAGTTCGTATTCAGCCTCGGCTCCGCCGGTCAGCTCACCCCGATCGGACAGGTAGGTGGCGACATTGAGCTCGAACCAATAGGGAGCGAGACCCTGTATTCCAAGCACGGCGTGGGTGCGCCCATTGCCGGATTCGAAATCATGGGCGAGGCCCGTTTGCACGTCAAAATATGGTGAGATCGCTCGGGACCACAGCGCCTCCAGCCGCGCCTCCTCAAAGGCTCCCCTATCAAGGTCATACGCTGCCTCGCTCTTGAGCCATAACCGGTTCAGGCGCCCGCCATACCAGGCGTTGATGTCCCATGTCAGACTCTCCGTTTCGTCAGCGGACCGGTATTCGAACCTGTTCGCCTGGAAGTAGAATTGACGTTGCCCTCCCGTCTCGTGACGCACGGCCTCAAGGGCTGCATCCATCGCCTCGGGCGGATAATAGGCATCGGCATAATCCTGGGCTGCGACCGGTGCGGCAAACGCGATCATGCAGGCCAGCGCGGTCCATGTAGACGTTTTCATTATTGTGCTCCGTGATGCATGTGAGGGTCGGAGGCCGCCGGGGCGCGAACCGAGACCACCTGGAACATGCCGGCGTGCATGTGATAAAGCAGGTGGCAGTGAAAGGCCCAGTCGCCCAGATGTTCGGGCGTGACGTCTACCGAGAGTTTCTCTCCGGGCTTGACGTTGATCGTGTGCTTGCGCGGTTTGTTACTGGTTTCGCCATTGACCACGTCGAAGAACATGCCATGCAGGTGAATGGGGTGAACCATCATCGTGTCATTGACCATCGTCAGGCGAAGCCGCTCACCCTGGGTGAACTGGATCGGCTCGACAACTTCGCTGAACCGCCTGCCGTCGAACGACCACATATAGCGTTCCATATTGCTGGTCAGGTGGACCTCGATCTCACGGGCCGGGGCACGCTGATCCGGGTTGGGCTCCAGGCTGCGCAGATCCGTGTAGGCCAGGGCCCTGTGCGGAACCTCCTCCAGACCGGCGCCCGGTTCATGTAATCGGTTGACTGGCTGCATCGCGACACCGGCAACGCCGGGTCCGCGCGGATGATCATGGGCCTGCATGCCGCCGGCTGATCCTTGGGCGCCGTGTCCCATCGCTGCATGGTCCATCCCGGCAGTCGGGGCTGGCGGGACGTTAGCGTCATGAGTCATTCCCGGCATTGAGCTGTGGTCCATGCCCGGCATCACGCTGGGTGCCATTCCCATATCGCGCATTGTCAGAGTTGGCCTTGGTCGTAGCGGCGGCACCGATGCAACCATGCCCATGCGAGGAGCCAGAGTGGCCCGGGCGTAACCGCTCCGGTCATTTGTTTCGCACATTAATGTGTAGGCTCGATCGTCCTGAGGAGTGACGATTACGTCGTAGGTTTCGGCGACTCCGATCTGGAATTCGTCGGTCTCGACAGGCCGGACGTCCACACCATCAGCCTGGACGACCGTCATCGGCAGTCCCGGTATTCGGATATTGAAGAACGTCGCCGCCGACGCGTTAATGAGGCGCAGCCGCACACGTTCCCCAGGATTGAACAGCCCGGTCCAGTTATCATTCGGGCCGTGCCCGTTGACCAGATAGTCGAGCGTTGCCGATGTTGCGTCCGAGATATCAGTCGGGTTCATTCTCATGCGGCCCCACATCAAACGGTCGCGGACCGCCGACATGAATCCGTCGCGCGAGGCGTTGCCAAGAAAATCAGGTAGTGTTCTTTCCTGAAAGTTGTAAGTTCCGCTTTGCGCCATCAGTCGTTGAAACACTCGATGCGGGCCCTCGAACGTGTAATCCGACAGCATAATGACATACTCCCGGTCGTAGGCGACCGGATCACTTCCGCGCGGCTCGATGACAATCGGGCCGTAATGACCCAACTGTTCTTGCAGGCCCGAATGGGAATGGTACCAGTATGTGCCCGCCTGGCGCACGGGAATCCGATAGGTGAAGGTTTCTCCAGGCCGTATGCCGGGGAAGGTGACACCCGGCACGCCATCCATCTCATTGGGAAGCAGGATGCCATGCCAGTGGATTGATGTGTCCGCATCGAGCGCATTGTGGACCCGAAGCGAGATGTCATCGCCTTCGCGCCAGCGCAGCAAAGGGGCTGGAAGCTGTCCATTGACCGTAATGGCCGGGCCGCTTTGCCCGTCAATGCGAACCTGTGATCGGCCGATTTCCAGCAGGAATTCGGTGCCGGAAAGCGGGCGAAGCCCGCCGAGATTGGCGTCGGATCCGCTCTGCGCCCAAGCCGGGATCAGGGAACTTGCAGCCAACCCGCCGCCGGTGGCAGCAGTGGCCTGTAAGAAATTGCGCCGAGACAGCATTGACAGCTCCATCAAACAAAAAGGGTTTGACCGTGCCCGTCACCCGCTGGTTTGGCCAAGGGGGGAGGGGCAGCATCACGGGCAACAGGCACGGTCATGAAGGTATACGCAACACTTCACGTTATCCCTCACGATGACGCTGACGATTTCAGTTGCGGTCCGTTGCGGGGGAGCGCAGATGGTTTTCAACCCGTCTCGGAATCGGCGAACCACCTCCTGGCCAGCCATTTGGCATTTTCATCACCGTCTTCCAAATGCGTCCAAACCTTAATGGTATTCAGCGATTAAGTCATCCGACGGGGCGAGGCTCAAACAGTTTGGTCGCGTGATCGCGGTTGCGCGGACAGTTGAGCGGCTTGTTAGCGTACGGACCTCATGACCAGGTTTTTGCGGAGGGCGGCAATCAAGCGAACCAATTTTTTCCTTCGGCACTTGCATCCATTTCAGCCTCCCAGTAGTACTGACTGACGTGTCAGTCAGTACTACTGGGAGATTGGTATCGTGAATGATTCCTCGGCCGCGCGCAGCCTGACCAATATGCAACGGCGACTGCTCGATGCCGCTGAGGTCGTGTTTCACGAGAAGGGATATCAGCGTGCCCGTGTTTCCGACATTGTCGGAAATGCGGGTGTTGCCCAGGGCAGTTTCTACCTTCATTTCAGGAGTAAGAAGGCAATTTTCCTGGAGTTGATTGACGGCTTCTTTGCGCACCTGATGGCAGAAACGCTTGATCGATATCCAGTCACTGCCATTGAAAACCAGGACGAATTGCGTTGTCAGCTGGAGGGAATCTGGTCGATACTGATCAAGTTCTGCCGGGATCATCCCGAACTCACTCGCCTCATCCTTGACGCACAATCTTCCTTGCCGCCGGAGGATCGGGTTCGCCTGTCAGCGCACTTTGACCGCATCGCCGGCGCGCTCGCCCTCTATATGCGGCATACAATTGCCGCAGGCTTGGTTCGACCGCTCAATCCGGACCTTGTGGGCTGGGTGGTTCTTGGAATGATCGAACGCGCGCTGCATTTTGCGGTCTTTGTCTCACCGCAATCGGACAGCCGAAGTCTGGCCAGAGATCTGACCGAGTTCGAATTAAACGGCTTGTTGTCGCGAACATCTCTGAAGGAGGCGTGCGATGACTAAAGGAATTCGATGGGCGGGATTCGCCCTCATCGGCCTGCTTGTTGTGCTCGCAATGTGGTGGCTCAATCGTTCCGAGCCCGAACACCCCACTCATCTGACGCTTTACGGCAACATCGATGTGCGAGAGGTCGATTTGAGTTTTCGTGTCCCGGGGCGGCTTGAACGAGTGAATGTCGATGAGGGCGCGCGCGTGTCCGGCGGCGATATCGTCGCGGTGCTAGAGCGGGCTGATTTCGACGACGCTGTAACCCTTGCCGAAGCTCAACTTGCCGCGCAACAGGCGCTGCTGGATGCGCTCGCCGCCGGCAGCCGCCCTGCGGAAATTGCCCAAGCCCGGGCCAATGTCGAACAGGCTCAAGCCGCTCTCGTTTTCGCGCAAGCCACGCTCGATCGCCAGCAAACGCTGGCTGAACGCAACATTGCCTCGCACCAGATTCATGACGAGGCGCAAATGCAGGTCGATTTGTCCGCAGCGCGCCTTCGCGTGGCGCAGCAAACCCTGATTCTGGTACAACAAGGTCCTCGCGAAGAAGACATCCGGGCGGCTCGGGCGCAACGTGACGCGCTGGAGGTTTCACTCCAGCTTGCGCATCGAAGGCTGGAAGATGCACAACTTATTGCCCCGAGCGACGGGCAAATCCTCACCCGCATCCGCGAACCTGGATCGGTCATTGCAGCGGGCGAACCGGTCTTCACGCTGACCTTGAATTCTACTGTCTGGGCGAGAACCTATGTCGATGAGCCAGATCTCGGCCATATCCACCCGGGCATGCCGGTCACCGTGACCACCGATTCAGGTGGGACTTATAACGGTCGCGTTGGCTTTATTTCACCGACCGCAGAATTCACACCGCGAACGGTGCAGACGCGGGAGCTGAGAACCAGCCTGGTGTATCGCGTTCGGATCGTCATCGAGAATTCGGATCTCGACCTGCGGCAAGGCATGCCCGTGACGGTCCATGTCGATCGCTCAATCAACAATGACTGATCCGCTCATATCCGTTGCCGGTTTGGGCAAATCCTTTCGCGTAGGCGATGTGCCGGCATTGCAAAACCTCACTTTTGACGTGCATGCCGGCGAGGTCACTGGCTTGGTTGGGCCCGATGGCGCTGGCAAGACGACTCTGTTGCGGCTGCTCGCAGGGCTTCTTGATCGGGATGCCGGCGCGGTGCGCGTGTGCGGTCTGGACCCCCGAAACAGCGCTCAGCGCCTACACGCTGTTCTTTCCTATATGCCGCAAAAATTTGGTCTCTACGAAGACCTGACGGTCATGGAGAACCTGAGCCTGTACGCGGACCTGCGAGAGGTTTCCGGCAAGTCGCGCACCGAGCGTTTCGAAACTCTTCTGGAATTTACGAACCTTCACCCGTTCACGGACCGATTGGCCGGCGCGCTGTCAGGCGGCATGAAACAAAAACTCGGCCTCGCTTGCTCGCTCATCCGAAAGCCCAGGCTTCTGCTCCTTGATGAGCCGAGCGTGGGCGTTGATCCCATTTCCCGGCGCGAGCTGTGGCACATGGTTCAAGGTCTGGTCGATGACGGGATCGGCGTCATATGGAGTACCGCCTATCTCGACGAAGCAGAGCTCTGCCCGCGCGTTCTCGTCCTGAGCGAAGGTCAGAAGATTTTTGACGGGACGCCGCAAGCGATGACCGAACCGCTGACAGGCAGGACATTTCATCTGACGGGCATGAAGGCGGGCCGCCGCCGGGCGCTCGACGATCTGCTGGCGAGCCCCGATGTCATCGATGGCGTGATTGAAGGGAAAAATTTGCGACTGGTAATTCGCGAGGGCGGTGATTCCGACACGCTCCTTGAGGCGTTCGCGAACACCAAATTGGTGCCGGTACGCCCCCGGTTCGAAGACGCATTCATGGATCGGTTGGGCGGTGCGAGAACGTCCCGTTCCCCCTTTCGAGCTTCGCCGGACCTTGCCAAAAGCGACCGGGATGCATCCATCCGGGCCGACAAATTGACGAAAACTTTTGGGGATTTCGTTGCAGCGCGTGACATCAGCTTTGAGGTGGCGCGGGGTGAAATCTACGGCTTGATCGGCCCCAATGGAGCGGGAAAGTCGACGACTTTCAAAATGCTCTGCGGGTTGCTCAAGCCGACATCCGGACACGCCTCAATAGCCGGGTTCGACCTCGGCCAATCGCCCAGTGAGGCACGCGGGCGACTGGGTTATATGGCGCAGAAATTCTCGCTCTACGGCGACCTGAGTGTTCGCCAGAATTTGGATTTTTTTGCCGGTGTCTATGGTTTGACCGCGGAGCAGCGCGGCGCGACGATCAGGCAAATGATCTCCACCTTCGATTTGAATGAACTGATCAATCAAAACGCCGGGACCATCCCGCTCGGCCACAGACAACGTCTCGCCCTGGCTTGTGCCGTGATGCACCGGCCGAATGTTCTCTTCCTCGACGAGCCGACATCGGGCGTCGACCCGAGGACACGGCGGGAGTTCTGGTCCCACATCAATGCACTTGCCGACAGCGGCACCACGATAATCGTCACCACACACTTCATGGAGGAAGCCGAATATTGTGACCGCGTTGGGCTGATCTACGAAGGGAATATGATCGCAGAGGGCAGCCCGGCGGCTCTGAAAGCCGCGGCCGGCGATCCGGGCATGACGCTGGAAAATGCCTTTATCCAGCTCGTCAGCGCATCACACCGTGACGGGGCTGCAGCATGAGCGATGATCCCACGCACGCGGTGTTCAGCGTCCGGCGCGTTCAAGGGCTGGTCCGCAAGGAGTTTCGCCAGGTGCTGCGTGATCCAAGCAATTTCGCGGTCGCGGTGATCTTGCCGGCCCTCTTGCTCTTCCTGTTTGGCTATGGCGTTTCGTTTGATCCGCGTCACTACAATGTCGGTCTTGTTGTCGAGCAAGCGACTCCGCAATCCGGCAGTTTCACTGCTGCGCTCACGAATTCTCCCTTTTTCGATGCAACATACGCGCGAGATCGACGCGTCCTTGAGCCTGCCCTCATTGCCGGCGACCTTCACGCCATCATCGTTCTGCCGGCGGACTTCGCCGACCAGGCGTACCGGAGCCATAGCGCACCGCTCCAGGTGATCGTCGACGGCAGCGATCCGAACACAGCTATTCTGGTTCAGGGCTATATCGAGCTGCTCTGGGTGAATTGGCTTGAGCAGGAGAGCTTGAGCCGCGGTGGAGCGATGATCACGCCGCCTGTCACCATCGAACATCGCGTCTGGTTCAATCAGGAATTGGCCAGCCGGAACTATCTCGTACCGGGTTCAATCGCCATTATCCTGACGCTGATCGGCTCATTGCTCACCGCGCTCGTCATCGCGCGCGAATGGGAGCGCGGGACCATGGAGGCGCTGCTTGCGACCCCCGTCAACATCGCCGAATTGCTGATTGGAAAACTCGCCCCATACTTCCTGCTGGGAATGGGTTCGATGGCACTTTCCACCGTGCTCGCGATTGTCGTCTTCGACATCCCGCTGCGCGGCTCACCGGCGATATTGACCCTGGTTTCTGCGGTCTACATGCTGACTTCTCTGGGCCAGGGTCTGCTGATTTCCACCCTGACGCGAATCCAGCTCGTAGCAGCCCAGGTGTCCATTCTCGCGGCCTTCTTGCCAGCCTTCTATTTTTCCAATTTCGTTTTTGAAGGGGACAGTATGCCGGTCGCGCTGCAGTGGGTCAGCTATCTGGTCCCGGCGCGCTATTTTGTACCCTCGCTCCAGACGATTTTTCTGACGGGGGACGTCTGGCCGATTATTTTGCCCAACCTGGCGGCCTTGTCAGGCATAGCGCTGGTGTTTTTCGCGATCACGCTCCTCAGGACCCGTACACGGCTGGACTAGCTATGCTCACGCGCCTCTTCGCTTTGATAAAAAAGGAACTCCTGGCAAGTGCCCGCGACCGGCAAACACGTTTGGTCGTCCTGATTGCACCGCCCTTTTTGCTGCTCATTTATGTGTTCGCAATCACCCAGGACGTCACGAACATCTCGCTCGGCGTCGTTGATCGGGACCAGGGCCGGTATTCTCGCGAAATCCTCGACCGTGTTGTCGGTAGCTCGCGGTTCCAGGAGATCTTGTATTTTGAATCCGAAGCAGAGCTCGGTGCTGCAATCGATGCCCAACGCGTGCTCGTAGGTCTGCATTTTCAAGATGGTTTTTCGCGGCGGATCTTGCGGCGCCACTCTTCGAACTTCCAGCTCCTGCTGGATGGAAGACGTTCCAATGCCGCGCAGATCGTCTCTGGTTACATCTACCGGATCACCGAGAGTTACAATCTGGAACTCCTGGATGAGGCTGGGATTACAATGCCGACGGCCGTGATTTCGCGAACCTGGTTCAACGCGAATTCGGAACCGTTGTGGTCGGCGACACCGGCACTCTTTGCCGTACTCGCATCGATCGTCGGTTTCATGGTCTCCGCACTCGCAATTGCCAGAGAGCGTGAATTGGGAACATTCGAGCAGCTGCTCGTCTCCCCGCTGACGCCATTTGAGATTCTGATTGGAAAAACCTTGCCGGCGCTTCTGATCGCATTGGCCAGTTCGGCCGTCATGCTGGCGTTTAGCGTCTTTCTCCTCGACGTGCCGCTCCGCGGTGATCTTGCGGCACTCTTCCTCGCGATGGTCGTCTTTCTCTTGTCCATCATCGGTATTGGGCTCTTCATCTCGTCGATTGTTCGCACGCAGCAACAAGCGGTGATCGGTCTTTTTATCTACATGATCCCTGCCGTGCTGCTGTCCGGTTATGCAACGCCCGTGGCGAACATGCCCGACTGGCTGCAGCTTGTGACGCAAACCAACCCGATCACGCACTTCATCGTGATCTGCAAGGGCATTTTCCTGAAGGACCTGCCGGCCTCCGATATCTGGGCTCACACCTGGCCGATGATCGTTATTGCGATTGCGACGCTTTCGATCGGCACCTGGCTATTCAACCGCCGGCTAGAATAGCCGCGACCGGGCAGTGGCGGTGTTCCCGATCGGTGTATCCTTCCCCATCCAACGCTGGGCCGGGTGGTTGGGTCTCGGATTCGGTTCGCTTCCCCATCCTCAAAAATTCCCATGACATGTTCGGTCAACTTCGTCGATCACGCCGGTATTGGATCCAGATCGCGACGCCTCAGGACGCCGTGTCTCCATGTTGAGGGGAGGGGTGGACTGAGACGTAATACCTTTATCACCCGCAATCTGAACCGGGCCAAATCAGGGCTGGATCATCAAAATGGCGTGTGCAACCTGTTCGGCTCCGCGGCGATCTCCAGCGAACCCAACCCCGCGCAAAGCCGCCGAGGGACTGTAATGGATGATACGACAACACGGCGAGATTTCATCTACATCGCGGCCATAGGCGGCGCGGTGATCGGCACGGGGCTGTCCGTCTGGCCATTCATTGATAGCCTTAATCCCGCTGCCGATACCCTGGCGGGAGGCAAGACAGAAGTCGACGTGTCGTCCATGCAGCTTGGTGAGCGATTGACAATCGCCTGGCGGGAACGGCCGGTCTTCATCGTAAGACGGACGTTGGAGGCAATAGGGCAGGCGCGCGCGGACGACAATAATGACACCCTCATCGATCCACAAAATGATGCTGACCGTGTGATTGATCCTGAATGGTTGGTCGTCATCGGCGTCTGCACACATTTGGGATGCGTGCCTCTCGGTCAGTCCAGCGGTGATAATCGTGGCCGGTTTGGCGGCTGGTATTGTCCCTGCCACGGTTCGGTCTACGATGTTTCGGGTCGCGTCAGGCGCGGTCCCGCGCCAGAAAACCTTTTGATCCCGCCCTATCAGTTTGTTGGTCCCGCGCGCATTCGCATTGGCAATTGAGGCCAGGACGCACCGCGCTCCACGTGGGTCTGGCCGGGCTAGTAACGCAAGCCATCGTTGACGGTCGTCGCCCGCACCTCGGTGCAATACCGGCAGACCCGCTCTTGTTTTGCCTCCTACCGTCGCGGCGCGACCTGGTTGGATCTGTGACATCCGCACAGGTCCGTTTTCTCGATTTGGGATGGAAATCACACTGGCAGGATCGAATCTGACCCAAGTTTGGAACCCGAACGCTATCGAATCCACACTCTAGCCGTAAGGGCGGGTGGGCAGGGGCGGCCCGCTTTTTGCATCGCTGCGCCGGGGGACAGGCAGACGAGGACGAAGCGATGCGTGCGATCTTCCATTCCGGCCATGGCCGGCTCGAAGACAAGTCGAACACATTCACGGCCATGCGGATCGGTTTCGCGCTGGTCGTCGTCTATGCCCATGCCGTCCTGATCCCGATGGGTCTGCCCTATCACGGTGTGTGGCCGGAATTTGTCGATGCGACGGTGCAGCTGGCGCTCGACGGCTTCTTCATCCTGTCCGGCTACATGATCACCGCCAGCCTGCTCAACCGCCCCGATATGGCCTCCTTCACCCTGTCGCGCGTGCTGCGGATTTTCCCGGGCCTGATCGCCGCCATCCTGCTGATGTGGCTGGTCGTCGGCCCGCTTTTCACCGAACTGCCGCTGGGCGAATATTTCGGCAATGCCCAGACCGTGCAATTTCCCCTGTTGGTGATCTCCCAGGCGGACCCGATGGCCGGCCTGCCGCAAGTCTTCAACGCCTCCCCGATCGGCGGGACGATGAATGGCGCGCTGTGGACGATCCGCTATGAATTGCTCGCCTATCTCGGCGTCGGCCTGCTGGCTGCGGTCGGCCTCTACCGCAATCGCAGCCTGATCCTGGTCTGGGCCGGCCTCGCCGCTGCATTCGGCGTTCTCTATCAGATCACGGGCTATAGCGGTCCGGGCGACGATACGATCGGTTCGATGGCCCGTTTCGGCCCCGCCTTCATGATTGGCGCCGGCTTCTATGCTGCCCGTGACCAGCTGCCGCTTTCCGCCGGCTATGTCGGCCTGGCACTGCTCGCCGCCTTCGCCAGCCAGGGCACCGCAATGGGTCCGGTGATGCTGCAGATCGCGCTTGCCTGGCTCTATCTCTGGGCCGGCTTCCTCGATGTGCCCGGCCGGATCGGCAAGGCATTGCGCGAAGTCGAGGACGTCTCCTACGGCATCTACATCCTGCATTGGCCGCTGGGCATGATGGCCTTCGCGCTGATGCCGGGCCTCGGTGCCAACGCCCTGTTCGCGATCATGACCGTCAGCGCCATTGCCGCCGGCTGGGTGATGCGGGTGACGGTCGAGAAGCCGGCGCTGGCGATGAAACCTCGAGTCCTAGCTTTTCTCCGCGGTCCCGCTCGTTTGGCTGCCGCAGAGTAGACCGGGGGGAGCGACCTCGATTCCCGGCGCTGCCTGGACGTCAAAGACCCAATATCGCTTTTGAAAAATTCAGTGATCGGTTGCCGCTCGCGCCGCGCCGAATTGGCGCGGTTGGTCTTCAAGTGAATGCCAATATGAGCCGAGGGGCAGGTTTGGGCCGCCGATAAGCTGGTGACCCCCTTTGTCGGTGCCTGGTTTCCCATCCGACAGCAGGAATTGTTACTGCCGGGCAGCCTCGGTCATCTGGCGATGGCGGTCGCGAATATCGTCTGGCCATCGCGATTTGATATAAGCGAGCACCGCGCGGATCTCCGCGTCAGTCAGGATGTCTTCATAGCCCCCCATATCGGTTTCATAGTCTACCGGCAGCAAGGCGGCGGTGCCATATTTCACAATATCGAACAGCGTGCTGTCCGGGTGGTGCCAGGTATGCCCGGTTTCATCATGCGGTGGCGCAGGTAACCGCCCGTTTGGCAGCCGGCGCTGCCAATCAGCCTGTCCTTCCATATCGGCCCCATGACAGGACGCACAATTGGTCGCATAGAGCGGTTCACCCATCGTGACGAGCCGTTGATCACGCTCGTCTATTTCCATAGCCGCCGGTGAGGGCGGTCGTCTGGACGCGGTATCACTACCGGGTTTGATCATGAGCCAATAGCCGGTCCAACCGGCTGAAACGGCCGCGGCCAGTGCCGGGCCAACGAAGAGGGGCTTGCCGCGAGGCCTATTGGGATCGGTCATGGTTGGTCTCCCGTTCGGGCCAATTGGCGAGGGTCAAACCGCCGAGGACGATGATGATTCCCAGGAAGGTCATTGCGGTGAAACGCTCGCCGAAATAGGTCCAGCCAATGAATAAACCAATCACGGGCACCAGGAAACTGAAGGCATTGGCGCGGCTCAGGTCCATCGTTCGCAAAACGCCGGTCCATAACCAGTACGCCAACGCCGTGCCGGGCAATGCCAGGAAAAATAATGCGAGGCCAAACGATGCGGTAAATTCAAATGGTCGATCCGCCTCCATGACAAGGGCGGCCAGTCCCAGCGGGACCGCACCTATCAGCAGTTGGAGCCCCATCATGACCAGTGGATCTATTTCCCGGGAGATCTGCTTGATGAGTACATTGCTGCCGGAAATCCCAAGAATCGCGATCATCAGGAATGGCAGACCGAACGCCGGATCCGCGGTGTCCTCCGGATGTGCGTTGGTAAATGCGATCAGCGCGATGCCGGCAAATCCCGCGAGCAGTCCGGTCAGGAGTCGCGGGGATAAACGCTCCCTGAGAAAGACGACGGCCAGCACGGCCGCGATCAGTGGCTGGGTATTTGCCAGAACGGTCGCCAAACCGGGCGCGACCCACCGGCCCGCCTCAAACATGCCCCAGAAACCCAAGCTGGTCGCTCCGATTCCAATGCAGGCGATTTTCAACCAAACGCGCCGGGTCCGCGGCCACTGTTTGCGCAAGATGACGGCTGTCCCCAATAACACTGCGCCGGCCAGAATCGCTCTCATCGTCGCGAAACGCAGTGGCGAGACATCAACGCGCCCGACTTCGATCAAGGGAAAGCACAATGCCCAAAGAAAAAATACGAGAAATAGTCTGGCCAGGCTCATGATGTTGGCGCGCGAGAACGGCGTGCACGCGCACGAGGCTTGGAAGCCAAAATGACCAGGCCAGCAATACTTGCACACATCGAAGCGACCAGGATTGCGAGTTTGGATGACGCAATGAGCGTGGCATCATCGAAGGCGATCGAGGCGATGAAGACACTCATCGTAAATCCAACTCCGGCCAACACGCTCGCGCCAATCAAATGTCGCCAATTGAGTTCCCGCGTTCGAACCGACACCCCCAATCGATCCAGAACGAATACTGCCCCGACGATGCCGATCGGTTTGCCCGCAAACAGTGCGAGAATGATACCAACGCTGGCAGGCTGTAGCAGATCGGCAATATCGAGTTGAGACACGTTGATGCCAGTATTGAAGAGCGCAAAAGCCGGGACAACGATCCAAAACACCCAGGGTTTGAGCGCGTCCTCAAGCCGCACGAGTGGCGGGTGGCGGTGGGCTTCGATCGGTTTGTGCGGGACCAGAACGCTGATGGCTATGCCTGCGATCGCACCCTCTATGCCGGCTTGAAGGCTCGCGGTCCAGACCAATAGGCCAACAACCATCAAAGGCCCAAATCCAAACCGACCAAACCGCGTCAGTAAAGCCATCAAAACCATCGCTCCGCCAGCCAGCAGGAGTGGAGCGAGCTGAAAGCCTTCGCCGTAAAACAGACCTATGATCAGTACGGCGCCAATGTCATCGAATATGGCCAGTGCGGCTAAAAAGAGCTTGAGCGCGACAGGAACCCTCTCCCCCAGGAACGCCAAAAGGCCCAGGACCAGGACGATATCCGTCGCTGTGGGAATCGCCCAACCCGCCCTCAAGATCTCATCCGGTCCGACCGTGACCAGATAGATCGCCGCCGGTACCATCATACCGGCAAGGGCGGCAACGGCGGGGACGGTGATCTTCTTCCACGATGATAGCTGCCCCGAGCTCATCTCCCTTTTGATCTGGAGTCCGACGAGGAGAAAGAAGAAGACCATCAAGCCTTCATTGATCCACCAAATGAGTGGCCGGTTGACCTGAAGGGGTCCTACTCGGATATGGACAGGTAGATCGTGCAGCGTTCGATAACTCTCTTGCCAAGGTGAATTGGCCCAGACAAACCCAACGAGCAAAGCAACGATCAACACGATGCCGGTCGCTCGAGCGGTAACGAATTTGTGGTTGTGCGGTTGGTTCACGATTCTACCGCCCTTCTCGACGCCCTTATTTCTCCGACTTTTGCTATCGGCTACGTCCATTTCCGACGTTTTGTCGTGGCCAGGACATTTCGTTTTGTTGTCAAGCGACCAGTAAGCTCGTGATGGAGATGTCGACGGAAGCATGTGGGATGGTATTGGTGGAGACAATACGCGAGGAGACCGTTTTCAACGCTTCATACGCATCCTCGGCGAACAGTGGATGGACCACGACGCAGACAGGTTTGGCAAAGCCAGCCTTTTCAAAATGACGGGCCGCTTCGATCATTGTGCGCCCCGAGGAGGCGATATCGTCGACCAGAACGGGTTGCAGGCCTTTCCATTTTTCAAGACCGGGGGCGATCACTTCAACATCCCGGTCTCCAAGGCGCACCTTGTCGAGCACCAAATGCGGGGCGCCCGCCCGCTGCGCGACGTCGGCAACCCATTGCTCGCTTTCAGTATCCGGCCCTACGATCAGTGGTTTTTCGACATGGGCCTTGATCCAATCCGCCAGCGCGGGAGCCGCATGCACAACTTTGGTGTTGATCGAAAACACCTCTCCGAGATCATGGATACGGTGCAAATGCGGATCGACGGTCACAACCCGGTCGAACGCCCCGGCGAGCAGTCTTGCAAAATGCTGCGAGGACACCGACTCGCCATCGGAGAAACGTTTGTCCTGTCGCATGTAGGCGAGATAGGGCGCAATCAACCCTACGGATGTCGCGCCCAGCTCGCGCGCCGTGTAGGCCGCGAACAACAGCCCCGGCAGTTGCGGGTCGGGCCTGGCCAGCGTGCAGACCAGTTCGACTGCCTTGCCCGCGACATCCGAAGCGATGCGGACATAGGTCTCTTCATCGGGGAAGCGACGCAGCTCGAGCGCGCCTAGTTCGCTGTTTGTGAGCGCGGCAAGCTCGGCGGCCATCGCCTCATTGCCGGGCAGGGGAATGTAGATCGTCATGGGTCAGCCCTCTATTGTGAACATGTCAGTGTTGGCGCGGGCATAGCTCAGCGCATACTCGATCTCACCGGAGGCCTCAGCGTGAATCGTCACGAGCGGGTCGCCGGGCGCAATTGTGTCTCCGAGACGCTTATGGAGCATCAGGCCTGCGGCGGGTTGTTGCGGCGCGCCAGCGAGTTTTGCGAGCCGCGACAGTTTGCGATTGTCTATCGCCACCAATTTGCCCGCCCGGACAGCCGCCAGCGGCGCCGTTTGCGCTGCTGTCGGCGGCTCGCGCATACCGCCCTGAGCTTCGCAAATCGCCTGAAATTTCACCCAGGCAGACCCATTGTCGAGTGCGCTTTGCGCCATCGCCGACCCGGATTCAGCCTCGGCCCTGCCAGCGAGCTCCAGAGCCGCACCCGCGAGCGCAATGGCGCGTTCACGAAGATCGGGCGGCGCGTCGCCGCGTCGTTGCAAGACGCTCAATATATCCCAGGCCTCAAGCGCGGGGCCAATACCGCGCCCGACTGGTTGCAGCCCGTCGCTGAAGACGAATCTGGTCTTCAGGCCGAAACCGTCGGCGACTATCGCCATATGGTCAGCGAGCGTTCGGGCATCAGCTTGGCTTCGCAGTTTTGCGGTGGGCCCGACGGGTAGATCCAGGACAACATGAGTAGCGCCGGCGGCGATTTTTTTTGATAGGACAGAGGCGATGAGCTGACCTTCGGCGTCGATGTCGAGCGCGCGTTCGATGCGGATCAGAACATCGTCAGCGGGGCTGAGTTGCACTGCGCCGCCCCACGCCAGACACCCCCCTTCGGCGTCAACGACGCGTCTGATGTCCGCCAATGTGAGGTCGACTGGCGCCAATGTCTCC
>Ga0316204_10000780_pt1 | contig 103612 bp, 105 predicted proteins | sample 6monrhotite_MG_2_FD_205661 | JGI IMG/M metagenome (GOLD analysis project Ga0316204, IMG submission 205661) | Microbial mat bacterial communities from mineral coupon in-situ incubated in ocean water Damariscotta River, Maine, United States -... | ecosystem: Environmental > Aquatic > Marine >... | reverse complement strand
GCTCTTCCGATCTACTATGGCTGGCTCGCCGAAGAAAGCGGTGCCGAGACAGTGGGCAAAGACCCGACACGCCGCTGGATCGTTGACCCGCTTGATGGCACCACAAATTTTCTGCACGGGATGCCGCATTGGGCGGTTTCCATCGCGTTGGAACACAAGGGCGAAATTGTCGCCGGTGTGGTTTTTGATGTGGCCAAGGACGAATTGTTTTTTGCTGAAAAAGGATTTGGCGCGTTCATGAATTCCACGCGTTTGCGGGTGTCTGGACGGCGCAGAATGATCGAAACGGTTTATGCAACCGGTCTGCCGTTTGCTGGTCGTGGTGATTTGCCCGCAACCTTGCAGGATTTGGCGCGTTTGATGCCGCAATGCGCCGGTGTGCGTCGTTGGGGGGCCGCTGCCCTTGATATGGCCTATGTGGCCGCTGGGCGTTATGACGGGTATTGGGAACGTGGGTTGAATGCATGGGATATTGCCGCCGGTATCATTCTGGTGCGCGAAGCGGGTGGTTTGATCGAGCCGCTGCGCAAAAACGGCGACATCATGCAAGACGGCGCACTTATCTGCGCCAACGAGCCGATGTTTGCGCCTTTGGCCAAAATTATCCGTGGTGGTGATATTTAATCCGCAGTTTTCTACGTGTGAAACGCCGCAAGCCATTGGCTGGGTGCTGGCAGCTGTCTGAATAAAATCGGCGGCATCCGCCATGCAGTTCTGGCCGAAACGCCATTCAAAGAATTAATATTGATGGTCTCGTGTGGGCGGGACTAAGTTGCCATTCGCCCCTGACGGGCGCATGAATGCTATAACGCCAAAAGATATGCGCTTAATGCGCCGCTCTTGTGTTCGCCGCCTAAGATGCGAAGATCACGCACATGCCCGCCGACATCGAATTTTCCTTCCGTCAGCTATCCAACGTCGCCCGGCGGCACATTCGGATTTTCCAGATACATCAGTTTCTGGACCGCTTTGCGATGGGCCTGACTGTGGCTGTTGTTGCACTGGCCTTGATTGATCGTGGCATGGACCTCTTCCAGATTTCGCTGTTGTTTGGTGTTTACTCAGTCACGACGATGACGATGGAACTGCCATTTGGTGGATTGGCAGACAATATCGGACGCAAGCCGGTTTTCTTGTCAGCAGTTGTAGCAAGCCTGGCCTCAGTGGTTCTTTTTCTGTCGTCCAGCGATTTTTATGTGCTGGCATTGTCGTTCGCGTTCATTGGATTTGGACGCGCTTTGCGTTCAGGAACGCTCGACGCTTGGTTTGTTGAAAATTTCAAGGCAATGGCTCCGGACGTCGATATCCAGCCTGCGCTCGCAAAAGCCCAATGGGCCAACGCTATGGGGCTGGCATTCGGTGCGATCTGTGGGGGCCTTTTGCCTGATGCTTTAGGTGATATTGCAGTCCAACGCGGATTCAGCGTCTACGACGTCTCATACGCGGCCAGCCTGATTATGATGACAGTGTTGTTTCTCTACACGCTCACTGCCATCACAGAGGAACCACGCCTGCTGAACCCCAAGGCGCTTGCTCAGGGCTTCAGAGACGTTCCTGTGGTGATAAAGGATGCCGGTCTCCTCGCTTTGAAACACCCCACCTTGTCGATGCTCCTACTCGCCTTGGCGCTGTTTTTGATGGCAACAAACCCGGTCGAAGTATTCTGGCCCGCCAACATTAAGGGTATGCTGGAAGAAGATTACGCCAATACAGCAATCGGTGTGCTGACGGCGACGTATTTCTTTTCAATTGCTTTCGGCGCAGCGCTATCGCCGCGCATCAATCGGATATTCAAGCGCCAGCACGCCGTCTCGCTTTTCGTGGTTTTTGCCTGTCTCGCGGTTCTCCAAGTCGCCATGGCGTTTCAGGGCCATGCTATCGGCTTCGTGACGATGTTCATTTTGTTCTCTGTTGTTTTGGGCGCGACAGAAACGCCAGCCAGCAGCATCTTGCATGCCTGCGTCGAGAACCATCAGCGGTCTACTTTGCTGTCATTGCGTTCGCTTGTGCAGCAATTGGGCGCTGCATTTGGCCTGCTGTTGGTTGGTGGCGTTGCGGAGGGCTATTCGTTGCCTGTTGCTTGGATCGGAGGCGCGGGATTCCTCATGATTGCGGTATTGCTGACAGGTATACTGGCCAAGCGATTAAGGATCTGAGGTCGATAGCGTTCATCGCGCAGCATCAAGCACTATGGGTTCCCAAGCAGACCTTCGCCGCACCCTGCGCGTGGGCCCGGTTTTCCATTCTGGGCCAGATACCGGGCGTGAAGGCCAACGGTATCTAACGTTCCACAGCACGGCTTAAATCAGGTACGTCTTGGGGTTCAGTTATCGGATGGGTGATTCACCCCGTCCACCCACAGAATTTCGCCCAGATCACGCGGATTGACGCCGCTTAACGCCCCGACGTTGACCCCGTATTCATTCGGGTTTGATCGGCGTTTATGATGCGTATAGATGCCGCAAACCGAACAAAAATAATGCTGGGCCGTGTGGGTGTTAAAGCTGTATTTTGTCAGCTTGTCGGCCCCTTTAAGGATGCTCAGGTTTTGCGGCAAAACCGTGGCTGCAATGGCCCCGCGTCGGCGGCAAAATGAGCAATCACAGCGCCTAGCGCTGGAAAATCCGCCCTCTAAAACAACCGATAATTCCACGGCACCGCAATGGCAGGTTAATTTATGTTTACTCATTTGCGCCCTACCCGCGGGATCGATGTACGCACCAGTTTATAGGCGGCCTCTGGATGGGGTGGTGCGCCGTGGTTGACCTGCCAGAAATCACGGCCCCCCAGCCGCAGCCAAACCGGCAATGTCAGCACAAGGCCGACAATGAAACCACCGGCATGCGCCCAATAGGCAACACCGGCTTCGCCCGCGCTGATCGCCACACCGTTGGACAATTGCAGGGCAAACCACAGCCCCAGCATCACCCAAGCGGGTATCGGCCAGATTTTGAAAAAGATCACAAAAATGAACAGAATATCCACTTTGGCGCGGGGAAATAACAACAGATAGCCCCCCATCACCCCGGCAATTGCGCCTGATGCGCCGACCAAGGGAACATCGGAATAAGGCTCGGTGATGTATTGCGCCAAACCCGCCGCCAATCCCACCGCCAGATAGAACACCAGAAAACCGAGATGCCCCATTTCGTCTTCCATATTATCGCCGAAAATCCACAAAAACAGCATGTTTCCCGCAAGATGCATAAAACCACCATGCAAAAACATATGGGTGATCAGGGTATGCAGCTGATTGCCCCTGCTGATTTCACTGGGAATCAGTGCCCAATTGCCAAAGACTTCGCCCAACCGGTTCGGGTCGTCAAACGCCGCCGCGTAAGACAGAAAAACCAATATATTTACCGCCAACAACATGTAGGTAACATAGGCGGTGCGGTCGCTGGGATTATGGTCACGGATTGGAAACATGAGGATCAGCCTCGCCGAAAGGTGATCATACGTCAAGCGATTGCACTTGACCAAACAGGCGGCAGGCACCCAAGGTCGCGCCATGCGTTACCTGATCCTGATCTTGCTTTTGTTTCCGACCGTCGCTTTGGCCTGTCCCAAAGGTGCTGATCAGCGTCAGGCCAAAGATGAATTGTTTGACCGTCTTGTTGCGTCGCCAAATGAAACCGCCGCGCGGGCACTGACCGAAAAGCTGTGGGATATTTGGCTGAAGGCACCGGATGCCAAGGCGCAATCGATGCTGGATTTGGGCTTGCAACTGCACGCACAAGGCCAATTTGATGCCGCCAAGGGTGCCTATGACAAGCTGATCGCTTATTGCCCGGATTTTGCCGAAGGCTATAACCAACGCGCTTTTGTGTATTATCTGACGGGGCGCTGGGCTTTGGCCTTGGTGGATCTGGATCGGGCGATTGAATTGTCGCCGCGCCATTTGGGGGCTTTGTCGGGCAAGGGGCTGACGTTGATGCAGCTGAACCGTCAGGACGAGGCACAAGAGATGTTTCGCCATACCTTAAAACTGAACCCCTGGATGCCAGAACGCAGTTTGATCAAAAAACCTGCGGGGGTTGAACTTTAACCCCTTCAAATCCCCGACATGCTTGGCTATCACAGGTAAACCCGCCCGCGTGATGGAATGGTAGACATAAGAGACTTAAAATCTCTGGACCGAAAGGTCGTGCCGGTTCGAGTCCGGCCGCGGGTACCAATTTAGCTAGCAATCGATCCGGTGGATGCCGCAGATTTCAGGTTATTTTTCACCGCAGAACATATCATAGACGACGGCCATGATTTGTCGGGGGCGATCGTCGGCAAGGCTGTAATAGATCGCTTTGCCGTCGCGACGCGGTATCACCAGCCCCTCAAGGCGCAGCCGTGACAATTGTTGGGAAACCGCAGCTTGGCGCACGGATAACAAACCTTCCAGCTCAGTGACGGATTTTTCACCAGAGGCCAGATGGCAGAGGATCATTAATCGCCCCTTATGGCTGATCGCCTTCAGGAAATCAGACGCGCTTGTCGCATTCGCGGCCATCCTGTCCATATCTTCGTCGCAGATGTTTTTATCAAAGTCCGGTTGGCCCATTTTCCACTTCCTTGGCCTTTGGCCGGTTACTGCTTGCGCGGCGGCGAAACTGCCGCGCGCATATATTGTTTGCCCATGCCTGGCATTCTGATGCCATCACTGACTACTAACAGATACATAACAGCCAAAGCGATGTGAGGAAACGCCTATCGCGCCAAAACAAGATTCGCGGGTTTTTCGCAGTGAAAACATGTTTTGACCTTGATGCTTGAATTGCTTTCTTGGATCGTTTGGTGTGTGAAGGGGTAATTCGGTGGCAATTGGGCCGTGAAATTTCGAGCAACGAGGCCCCAAAGTATGACATCATTTCAGCGATTTGTTTTAGCCAGCGGGGTGACCAATTTGGCCGATGGCGTGGCCGTCGTTGTCTGGGCATGGGTGGCCAGTTTGATCAGCCGCGATCCCTTGATGATTGCCTTGGTGCCTGTGGCTTTGCGCAGCCCGTGGTTTTTATGTGCCATTCCGGCGGGTATCGTGGCGGATCGTGTCGATCGTCGGCGGCTGATTTTGGCGATGGATGCGGCGCGGGCCGGGGCGTTTGCTTTGGCCACGGTCGCCCTGTGGTTGGCGTTACCATTGGAGCCGGCACCAGCGCGGGGCGTTTCCAGCCTGCCGCTTTTTCTGGCGGTTCTATCGGCGGCTGCAACCGTCGGCGTGGCCGAGGTTTTCCGTGATAATGCCGCGCAGACCATGTTGCCCGCGCTGGTGCCGCATGATCGGCTGGAAAAGGCGAACGGGCGGCTTTGGTCGGTGGAGTTGGTTGGTAATTCCTTGATTGGCCCCGCGTTGGGCGCCTTTTTTATTGCCAGTTTTGTGCCCTTGCCTTTTGCATTGAATGCAGCGGCCTACGGCATTGCGATTTTTCTGGTAGTAAAGATTACAGGTCAATTCAAACCATCCGAACAAAAAGCCCGCGATTGGCGACGCGAATTGGCCGAAGGATATGGGTTTTTGCGGGATGCCGCCCTGATCCGGTTGCTGGCCCTGTTGACGGGCGGTTGGAACCTGTTGTTTCAGATGAAATCAATCGCGCTGATTTTGATCGTACAGGAAAACATGGGGCTGGGGGCCACAGCGTTTGGGCTGATTTTGGCGGCGGGTGCTGTGGGCGGCATAGCGGGCGGGCAATTGGGCGAAAAAATTATCGCCTGCCTTGGCCGTGGTCGCACAGTGCAATGGGCGCTCGCGGCAACGCCGATCACCTTTTTATGGATCGCGCTGGCCACGGGGCCCTATCAATTGGCGCTGGCGCTTGCGGTATTTGAATTTTCCGGTCTGGTTTGGAACACGGTTTCGGTTTCTTACCGCCAACGACAAATCCCCGATCACATGCTGGGGCGGGTCAACAGCCTGTATCGCTTGTTGGCATGGGGGATGATGCCCGTAGGTCTGATCCTGTCGGGTCTGATCGTGCGGCTGGGCGAGGTTTTTATGGCGCGTTCCGATGCCTTGGTCTTGCCAATTTATGTAGCGGCCATCGGGGGCTTGCTGCTGACTTTGGCTGGATGGCGGGCGTTAGGGCGCGGTTTTGCGATCAACTAGGGGGTCGTTTAAGGCAAGATTCGGGAAAATAATCTGCATTTGGCGGCGAAATTCGCCAAAAAACACCAGCCGGATGAGGCGCAGTTTGTCGCATTAGCAAACAAACCCAATAAACAAAGGGGCTTAGCCAATATCAAGGTTCCATCTTCGTGGTTGATAGGTGCGAATTGCTCTGATAGGCAGGCGCAGATTTTAAAGGTTATCCATTTTGGGTGGCCCCAGTCCAATGCCCGAGCGATCCGCAAAGGCCAACCAACCGTCGAAAGGGAAGACGTGTCTGAACCAGCTTCGATCTCTTCCGGCATTGCCGCGCGCTATGCCACGGCTGTCTTTGAACTGGCCAAAGAAGGCAAAAAACTGAAGGCTTTGGAAGCCGATGTCGATGCCTTGTCTGCCGCCCTGACTGACAGCACTGATTTTACCGCTTTGATCCATTCGCCCGTTGTTTCGCGCGACGAGCAAAGCAAAACCATTTCCGCCATCACGGCGAAAATGAAACTTAGCGACATCGTGGCAAACACGCTGGCGCTGATGGCCAACAACCGGCGCTTGTTTGTTTTGCCAGCGTTGTTGACAGGTCTGCGTGACTTGATTGCCGATGAAAAAGGCGAGGTCACCGCAGAGGTGACAGCCGCCAAGGCGCTGACCAAGGCGCAACAGGACAAACTTGCAAAAACGCTGAAAGCCAGCGTTGGCAAGACTGTGAAAATCAATCTGGCCGTCGATGAAAAAATCATCGGTGGCCTTGTTATTAAAGTGGGCTCTAAGATGATCGACACGTCGATTGCCAGCAAGCTTTCAAACCTTCAAAACGCAATGAAAGAGGTCGGGTAAATGGGTATCCAAGCAGCAGAAATTTCTGCCATCCTGAAGGACCAGATCAAAAACTTTGGCAAAGACGCCGAAGTGGCTGAAGTGGGTCGCGTTCTGTCCGTTGGTGACGGTATCGCGCGTGTTTATGGTCTGGACAATGTTCAAGCCGGTGAAATGGTTGAATTCCCCGGTGGTATTCAGGGCATGGCGCTGAACCTTGAATCTGACAACGTCGGTGTTGTTATTTTCGGGTCCGACCGCGACATCAAAGAGGGCGACACTGTAAAGCGTACAAACTCGATCGTGGACGTGCCGGTTGGCGATGCTCTGCTTGGTCGTGTTGTTGACGGTCTGGGCAATCCACTGGATGGCAAAGGCCCGATCAAAACCAAGACCCGCAGCATTGCGGACCAAAAAGCCCCCGGCATTATCCCGCGTAAATCGGTGCATGAACCGATGGCAACAGGTCTGAAATCTGTTGACGCGATGATCCCGATTGGCCGTGGCCAGCGCGAATTGATCATTGGTGACCGTCAAACCGGTAAAACGGCGGTGGCACTGGATGCGATCCTGAACCAAAAGTCGTATAATGCGGCGGCTGGCGATGACGAGAGCAAAAAACTGTACTGTATCTATGTTGCGATCGGCCAAAAACGGTCGACTGTTGCACAGTTGGTGAAAAAACTCGAAGAAACCGGCGCGATTGAATATTCGATCGTTGTGGCCGCGACAGCATCCGAGCCTGCCCCTTTGCAGTTTCTGGCCCCCTATGCCGCGACATCCATGGCGGAACATTTCCGCGACAATGGTCGGCATGCGCTGATCATTTATGATGATTTGTCCAAACAAGCCGTGGCTTATCGCCAGATGTCGCTGTTGCTGCGTCGTCCACCCGGACGTGAAGCCTATCCCGGTGACGTTTTCTATCTGCACTCACGTTTGCTGGAGCGGTCCTCAAAGTTGAACGAGGACAATGGTTCCGGTTCCTTGACGGCGCTGCCGATCATTGAAACCCAAGGTGGTGACGTTTCGGCGTTTATTCCGACAAACGTGATTTCGATCACCGATGGTCAGATTTTCCTTGAAACCGAATTGTTCTATCAGGGCATCCGTCCTGCGGTGAACACCGGTTTGTCGGTGTCTCGTGTTGGCTCATCCGCGCAGACGAATGCGATGAAGTCTGTGGCTGGTCCGGTGAAACTGGAATTGGCGCAGTATCGCGAAATGGCCGCTTTTGCCCAGTTTGGTTCCGATCTGGATGCCGCGACCCAGCAATTGCTGAACCGTGGTGCCCGATTGACCGAATTGATGAAACAGGCACAGTATTCGCCCCTGACAAACGCTGAAATCGTTTGCGTGATCTATGCAGGTACCAAAGGCTATCTGGATAAAATCGGCGTTGACGATGTTGGTCGGTACGAGCAGGGTTTGTTGGCGCATCTGCGCAGCAAACACGCTGATTTGCTGGATTTCATCACAACCGAAGATCCAAAAATCAAGGGTGACGCTGAGGCAAAAATCAAATCTGCGCTCGATGAATTCGCCGCTGATTTTGCTTGAGCCGGGGTTAGGACAGTAACATGCCAAACCTTAGTGATTTAAAAAACCGGATCGCGAGTGTCAAAAACACCCGCAAGATCACCAAGGCCATGCAAATGGTTGCGGCGGCGAAATTGCGCCGGGCACAAGAGGCGGCCGAAATGGGCCGCCCCTATGCCCAGCGTTTTAACGCCGTCCTTGGGGGGCTGGCATCGTCGGTTGGCAATGCGGCGGGTGCGCCGAAATTGTTGGCAGGCAGCGGTGCCGATAACGTCCACCTGTTGGTGGTGATGACAGCGGAACGTGGTCTTTGCGGCGGTTTCAATTCGAATATCGCCAAACTGGCCCGCACCCGTGCCGCCGCGTTGATCGCGGCTGGCAAAACGGTGAAAATTGTGACCGTCGGTAAAAAAGGGCGCGATGTCTTGCGCCGCGAATACCACGAAAACATGATCCACCATGTCGATATGACCGACGTAAAACGCGTAGGCTATGAAAATGCCACGTCGATTGCCAAGGACATTTTGGGCCGTTTTGATGCGGGTGAATTTGATGTCGCGACGATCTTCTATTCGCGTTTTGAAAGCGTGGTAAGTCAGGTACCGACCGAACATCAGATCATTCCTGCGTCGTTTGATGCGGATGATGCGGCGGGCGAAAGCACCGTTTATGATTATGAGCCCAGCGAAGAAGGCATCTTGACCGATCTTCTGCCCCGTGGTGTTGCAACCCAGATTTTCAGCGCGTTGCTGGAAAACGGTGCATCCGAACAAGGCGCGCGTATGTCCGCAATGGACAACGCAACGCGCAATGCAGGTGAAATGATCGACAAGCTGACAATCGTCTATAACCGTTCGCGTCAGGCCGTCATCACAAACGAGCTAATTGAAATTATTTCGGGCGCTGAAGCGCTCTAAAAGAGAACCGGAGAAACGACATGGCAAATGCAAAAGGCAAAATCACCCAGGTGATTGGTGCTGTTGTAGACGTTCAGTTTGCGGGCGATCTGCCCCAGATTTTGAACGCGCTGACAACTGACAACAACGGCAAGAAATTGGTTCTGGAAGTTGCCCAGCACCTGGGTGAAAACACCGTTCGTGCCATCGCGATGGACGCCACCGAGGGGCTGGTACGTGGTCAAGAGGTCATCGATACCGATGGTCAGATCATGGTACCGATCGGCACCGGCACATTGGGCCGCATCATGAACGTCACAGGCGATCCTGTTGATGAAAAAGGCCCGATTGATTCAAAAGATAGCCGCGCCATTCACGGCGATGCACCGGCGTTTTCCGAGCAATCGACAGAAACCGAAATTCTGGTAACAGGCATCAAGGTTATCGACCTTTTGGCACCCTACACCAAGGGCGGCAAAATTGGCCTGTTCGGCGGTGCCGGTGTTGGTAAAACAGTTTTGATCATGGAATTGATCAACAACATTGCCAAAGTACACTCTGGTCTGTCGGTTTTTGCCGGTGTGGGCGAGCGTACGCGCGAAGGCAATGATCTGTATCACGAGATGATCGAGAGCGGTGTTATCGTCCCTGAAGATCTGGAAAAATCCAAAATTGCGCTGGTTTACGGCCAGATGAACGAGCCTCCCGGTGCGCGGATGCGTGTTGCGCTGTCGGGTCTGACATTGGCCGAGCAGTTCCGCGACGATTCCGGTTCTGACGTTCTGTTCTTTGTGGACAACATCTTCCGCTTTACCCAAGCTGGTTCCGAGGTTTCGGCGCTGTTGGGTCGTATCCCTTCCGCTGTGGGGTACCAGCCAACGCTGGCCACCGACATGGGGGCGATGCAGGAACGTATTGCGTCGACAAAATCCGGGTCGATCACGTCGGTTCAGGCCGTGTATGTACCCGCCGATGACCTTACTGACCCTGCACCTGCAACGTCGTTTGCCCACTTGGATGCGACAACCGTTCTGGATCGTGCGATTTCAGAAAAAGGGATTTATCCTGCGGTTGATCCACTGGGGTCCACATCGCGTTTGCTTGATCCGCTGATCATTGGTGACGAGCATTACAAAGTTGCCACCGATGTTCAAAAGGTTCTTCAGCGGTACAAATCGCTGCAAGATATCATCGCGATTTTGGGCATGGACGAATTGTCCGAGGACGACAAACTGGCCGTGGCGCGTGCGCGCAAGCTGGAACGTTTCCTGAGCCAGCCGTTTGACGTGGCCAAAGTGTTTACCGGTTCAGACGGCAAACAGGTACCGTTAGAAGATACAATCGCGTCGTTCAAAGCGGTTGTTGCCGGCGAATACGATCACTTGCCAGAAGGCGCCTTTTACATGGTTGGCGGCATCGACGAAGTGGTTGCCAAAGCAGAAAAACTGGCAGCAGACGCTGCTTAAGGAGGCCGATCAATGGCTATGATGCAATATGACCTCGTCTCGCCCGAACGCAGCCTTGCGTCGGGTCAGGCATCCGAGGTGCGCATTCCCGGTTCCGAAGGCGACATGACGGCCATGGCCGATCATGCGCCTGTGATTACCACCTTGCGCCCTGGTGTGCTGACGATTGTCAGTGATCAGGGTACGGCGGAATTTATGGTAACCGGTGGTTTTGCCGAGGTTACGGCAACCTCAACGTCGGTTCTGGCGGAAAAGGCGATGCCCGTGGCCGAGGTTACCTCAGATGTGCTGGCCGAATTAGTCAGTGACGCCGAAACATCGCTGGCAGGTGCAAATGCCGAGGCCAAAGATGGCGCGGTGAAATATCTGGACGATCTGCGTGCCTTGGGTGGCATTCTGGGTCTGTAACGGATTTCCATAAAATAATAAAAGGCCCCCGTTTTCGGGGGCTTTTTTGTATCTCGCCCTTTTTTTGTCTATATTTTGAACTATCAGCACCGCAACTATGAATTAGAGTAATCAGTATGAAGCGTTTGAGCAGTCATTTGGTGGGGGTGGATCAGGGCTCGGAGGTCTTGTTTTCCGACTTTGAAACCGGCGGTGTTATGTGGACAGGGTCCGACTACCGCGAATGCCGTGTCGCGGTAAACTTTTCAGACAAATATGCGGCGATACCAACTGTGCAGGTATCCATTGCGATGTTTGATATCGGTCACACCAGCAATCAACGCGCCGATATCGCCGCCGAAAACATCACGGAATCCGGCTTTGAGATCGTTTTTCGTACCTGGAGCGATACCAAAATCGCCCGCATCCGCGCCAGCTGGATGGCCATTGGCCCCTTGCCCCATGTGGATGAGTGGAAGCTGTACTAACCCTTATTCCTGATGATAGTGGCCTTCGTAGATCGGGATCAAGGTTTGGCGGTCAAACAGGCTGGAAACCGACGTGCCATTCCACGTATTCAGGATGGCTTGGGCAAACAACGGCGCGGTGGGTACAACGCGGATATTTTTGCAATTCGCCACGGGCGCGGTGGCCTGAATAGTATCGGTAATCACCAGAGATTTCATTTGCGAATTGGTGATACGCTCAACGGCGGGGCCGGACAACACGCCGTGGGTGATATAAGAATGCACCTCTTTGGCGCCGTTTTCCATCAACAGATCGGCGGCTTTGCACAGGGTGCCTGCGGTGTCGCAAAGGTCATCAACGATCAAACAGGATTTGCCTTCTACATTGCCGATGATGGTCATTTCGGCAATTTCGCCCGGCTTTTCGCGGCGTTTATCGACGATCGACAGCGGTGCGTTGATACGCTTGGCCAATTCGCGGGCGCGTGCCACGCCACCGACATCGGGCGATACAATCATCAAATCGCGGCGCTGGTCTTTGAAATGATGTTCAATATCAAGGGCAAAAATCGGCGAAGCATACAGGTTATCGACGGGAATATCGAAAAACCCCTGAATCTGTGTGGCGTGCAAATCCATCGTCAAAATCCGCTCGATCCCGGCTTCGACCAGCATATTGGCAACCAGCTTGGCGGTGATCGGCGTGCGCGCTTTGGTGCGGCGATCTTGGCGGGCATAGCCAAAATAGGGAATAACGGCGGTGATATGAGCCGCCGACGAGCGGCGCAACGCGTCGGCCATAATCAACAGTTCCATCAGGTTGTCATTGGCGGGATTGGACGTGGACTGGATAACATACATATCCTCGCCACGGACATTTTCATAAACCTCGACAAAAATTTCGCCATCGTTAAACCGTTCGACCCGCGCGTCCACCAATTGCGTGGTGACGCCCCGATGCACAGACATGCGCCGCGCGATGGCAGCAGCTAAGGCTGGATTGGCATTGCCGGACATTAGTTTGGGATCGTTATGGGCAGGCATAGAATGTTCCTTCGGGCGTTTTCCAGGTGGCGCAGATGCCGGATTCGGGACGTTGACATCGCTTAACATCCTACTAGGGTCTGGGCCAACCTGTGATCCACAAAAGGGGCCTAAAATGCCGCACATTGACTATTATTTCGCAACGATTTCACCCTTTACCTATCTGGCTTCTGGTGGTTTGGAAGAAATCGCAAATAAAAATGGCGCAACACTGACCTACAAGCCACTGGACATCATGGGGCTGTTTTCACGAACCGGGGGCACACCGCCCAAAGATCGCCACCCAAACCGTCAGGAATATCGCCTGCAAGATATGAAACGGCGCGCGGCGATTGCCGGCAAACCCATAAACCCGAAGCCTGCGTTTTGGCCAACCAATCCGGCCCCCTCATCCTATGCGATCATTGCGGCGCAATCGGCGGGCGGCGGTGATTTGGGCAAGCTGGTCAGTTTGATCACGTCGGCCTGTTGGTCGGATGAGGAAAATATTGCCGAAGATGAAATTATTCGACGCTGTCTAAAGGACGCGGGATTTGACCCGGCATTGGCCGACAGCGGTTTGTTAAGCGCTGCGGAAACCTATGCGCGAAATTTGGAAGATGCGGTCGCCAATGGCGTATTTGGGGCACCGTTTTTTGTGACTGACGACGGACAGTGTTTCTGGGGGCAAGACCGGTTGACCGATTTGGATTTGCATCTGGCGGGCAAGATTTAAACCACCCGAAAAATCAGCAGGGCGGCGCAAAAATTCCGCAAAATCAGCCGGGCGATTCTGATGGATGCAGGGTCGCCCGTATCGGTTTGAACAATGAACTCGACCCGCGATATGCTGATTTTTCGGGATCATTTAGGTTTGGCATGGTTCTCGATTGAAAAAAACGATATTTTTTTGCAGCCAAGATTGATCCAACGGAGTGGCTGCGCCACGCTCTTTTTTTGGGGTAAACCATCCCCGACCCTTCCTGATCAGGAAGGGGGCGCAGATTTCAGCCGTTGCGCGCGGCGCAGGGATAAACGCCAAGTATCTTCAGGTGGCTGGTGAAATGGCGCAATTCATCCAGTGCCAGAACGACATTTTCATCGTCCGGGTGGCCGACGATATCGGCATAAAACTGCGTCGCTGTGAAGGACCCGCCCACCATATAGCTTTCCAGTTTGGTGATGTTCACACCGTTGGTGGCAAACCCGCCCATCGCCTTGTAAAGCGCGGCTGGAATATTGCGAACTTCAAAAATGAAACTGGTCATCATATCACCAGTTCCGCGGCGGGAATGATCCTGTTCGGCCCCCATAATCAAAAACCGCGTGGTATTGGTTGCGTGGTCTTCGATATTGCGAGAAACGACATCAAGGCCATAAATTTCTGCTGCAATTTCAGAGGCTAAGGCCCCGACGTTGGTTTCACCTGACGCGGCCAGATCGGCGGCGGCACCGGCGCTGTCGGTGGCGGTTTCGGCTTTGATACCGTGATCCGCCAGAAAGTTGCGGCATTGCGGGATCAGCACCATATGGGCGCGCACGGTTTTGATCTGATCCAGGGTCACGCCCGGGTTGGCCATCAGGGCGATGCGCACCCGAACGAATTCTTCGTCCAAAATATGCAGGCCACTTTCGGGCAGCATCCGGTGGATGTCGGCGACGCGGCCATAGGTCGAATTTTCGACCGGTACCATGGCCAAATCCGCGGCCCCGCTTTTGACGGCATCAAACAGGTCGTCAAAGGTCGCGCAAGGCAAGGGCGTCATGTCTGGATGGGCGCGAGCGCAGGCCTCGTGAGAGTAGGCGCCGGGCTCTCCTTGGAAGGCAATTGTTCCACTCATGTCATTATTTCCAAAAAAGGGCGTTTGGTCGCGGTACCTACACCTTGCGCGGGCCTAGGGGAAGCGGTTAGTAAGCATGTAAATACTGACCACGATCAATAATGGGACAAAATGATGTTCGACACGATGACCCTTACTAAAATCATAGGCAGCCTGTGCGGTGCTTTGCTGATCTTCCTTTTTGGCAGCTGGGCCGCTGATACGATTTATTTCAGTAGTGCTGGCGGCAGCGAGCATGAAGAAAGCGCGGTGGTTTATCCGCCCGCGGTTGAAGGCGAGGCAAGTGAAGAAACAGAAGTTGCCGCCGTTGATTTTTCTGAAATTCTGGCCATGGCCGATATTGCCAAAGGGCAGAAAATATTCAAAAAATGTTCGGCTTGCCATAAAACCGGCGCTGGTGAAAATTCCACAGGCCCAGCATTGTATGGTGTTGTGGATCGCGCCGCAGGTTCGGTTGAAGGTTATGGGTATTCTGACGCCCTGGCCGCCGTTGGCAATTGGACGCCAGAGAATTTGGAAGGGTTCCTTGAATCACCCAAAAAATTCGCCCCAGGCACCAAAATGGCCTTTAACGGTCTGGCCAAAATCGAAGACCGCGCCAACGTGATTGCGTATTTGGATAGCCTGGACGACTAGAATCAGATTAAATTCGAGCTTAAAGCCGCCCATTGAGGCGGCTTTTTTCATTTCTGTTCACGATTGCTTCAGTTTTGCATAATTGCTGCTTGGACTTGTCGCATTTTACCCTAATCTTAATAAAAATGTGTTTAACCACATCGACCGACACCAGAGGAGAGCTTGGATGAATCGGAATTCAGTGATTGCCAGATCGGCACAGCAAAACCACACAGGTATTGCGCATTTGTGGCTGGGCGTTTTTGTGGTCATGGCGGCGTTGATCGGGTCGGTGCAAATCGCACAGGCAGACAGCGACATTATCAAGGCCCACGGCATTTCCACCTTTGGCGCGCTGAAATACCCGGCCGATTTCGCCAATCTGGATTACGTTAATCCCAAGGCCCCAAAGGGTGGCGAAATTTCCATGGGCGTTACCGGCGGCTTTGATTCCATGCACCCCTATTCGATCAAGGGGCGGGCGGGGGCGCTTAGCTCGGTTTTCTTTGAATCGCTGTTGGCCACGACGTCGGATGAAATCGGCAGCGCCTATGGGCTGTTGGCCGAATCAATGGAGTATCCGAAAGATCGCAGTTGGGTAATTTTCAATCTGCACCCTGATGCCAAATTTTCTGACGGCAGCCCGGTAACCACTGAGGATGTGTTGTTTTCTTATGAAATATTGCGCGACAAGGGGTTGGTTTCATTTCGCACCCAGTTACAGAAACAAGTGGATACAGTTGAAATCCTTGGCCCACGCCGGATCAAATTCACCTTTAAGACCGGTATTCCAACACGCGATTTACCCGCCGACATTGGTGGTTTGCCGATTTTTTCAAAGGCGGGTTATGCGGCGGCGGGATGGGAATTTGACAGCGACAGTTTGGTGCCGTTGATCGGTTCCGGCCCTTATGTGTTGGAATCCGTCGATGTGGGGCGGCGGATTATTTACCAGCGAAATCCCGATTATTGGGGCGTTGAGCGGCCGGTAATGGTGGGCACCAACAATTTTGACCGCATTCGTGTAGAATATTACGGCGATGGATCGGCGGCATTTGAAGGCTTCAAAGGCGGCGATTATACCTTCCGCAATGAAAATTCATCCAAGCAATGGGCCACCGAATACGATTTTCCCGCCGTTCAACAAGGTTTTGTCAAAAAAGAAGAAATCGCCCATGGCAACAAGGCGCCGGGGCAGTCGTTTGTTTTCAACTTGCGGCGCGAAAAGTTTCAAGACCGCCGCGTGCGCGAGGCTTTGGGGCTGGCCTTTAACTTTGAATGGTCAAATGACACGCTGTTTTACGGCATCTATCAACGCACATCGTCGTTTTGGGGCAACAGCTATCTAGAGGCGACGGGCCTGCCGTCGGCGGCGGAACTGGCGATTTTGGAACCCTTGGCCGATATTTTGCCCCCCGGTGTGCTGGATCAAGAAGTGTTCAGCTATCCGACCGCAAATCCCGGTCAAAACGCGGATCGCAGAACCCTGCGCAAGGCGGCGAAATTACTGGAGGCAGCAGGCTGGATTGTCGGTGATGACGGGATGCGCCGAAACGCCAAGGGCGAAAAGCTGACCGTTGAATTGCTGAATGATTCACAGGCCTTTGATCGCGTGCTGAACCCTTATGTTGAAAACCTGCGCCGCCTTGGGGTGGATGCGGTGCATACGCGGGTGGACAACGCGGAAGCCAATGAACGCGAGGGCCCGCCCAATTTTGATTTTGACGTGATCACCTGGTTCACCCAAACCGGCTATATTCCGGGTTCAGAGCTGCGCCAGTGGTATGGATCGGAAACCGCGGATACATCGACGTTTAACAAAATGGGGCTGCGCAGCGCCGCGGTAGACGCGCTGATCGATGTCGTGCTGGCCGCGACAACGCAAGCGGATCTGAATGTTGCTATTTCAGCCCTTGATCGGGTGTTACGCTGGGAAAAATTCGCTGTGCCGGAATGGTTCAAAGGGGCCTATACGGTGGCGTATTTTGATTTGTTTGACCGCCCAGAAAATCTGCCGCCCTATTCGTTGGGCGAGCTGGATTTTTGGTGGTACAACGCTGAAAAAGCAGAGAAATTAAAACAAGCAGGCGCGTTGTAGCGCACGCCACAGAAAGGGCAGAATCTTGGGCGCCTATATTCTTCGCCGCTTGTTGCTGGTGATCCCCACATTGCTGGGTATCATGATTGTCAACTTTGCGCTGATCCAATTTGTTCCGGGTGGGCCGATCGAGCAAATCCTTGCCCAGATGGAGGGCGAGGGCGACGTTTTTTCAAGTTTTACCAACAACGCTGATGCCGGTGCGGATCGTGTGGGCGGGGATGAACGCTATCAGGGGTCGCGCGGGTTGCCGCCCGAATTGATCGCCGAGCTGGAAAAACAATTCGGTTTCGACAAGCCGCCGGTGGAACGGTTTCTGAACATGATGTGGAATTATATCCGCTTTGATTTTGGCGAAAGCTATTTCAAATCGGCCGGTGTGATGGAACTGGTGTGGGACAAGCTGCCGGTGTCGATCACGCTGGGGCTTTGGGCGACGCTGATATCCTATATGGTGTCGATCCCCTTGGGCATTCGCAAGGCGGTAAAGGACGGCAGCAAATTTGACAGCTGGACATCGGGCGTCATCATCGCCGCCTATTCCATTCCCGGATTTTTATTCGCGATCCTGTTGCTGGTGGTTTTTGCCGGTGGCTCGTATTATCAATGGTTTCCGTTGCGCGGGCTGACCTCGGATAATTTCGATCAGCTTTCAATGTGGGGTAAGATCGTGGACTATTTCTGGCATATCACCTTGCCGGTGATTGCTTTGACGATTTCATCCTTTGCGACGCTGACATTGCTGACAAAAAACAGTTTTCTGGATGAAATACGCAAGCAATATGTGGTGACGGCACGATCCAAAGGGCTGACCAGTTTCCGGGTGCTGTATGGCCATGTTTTCCGCAATGCGATGTTGATCGTTATTGCCGCCTTTCCGGCCACCTTTATCGGTGTGTTCTTTGGTGGTTCGGTGATTATCGAGACGTTGTTCTCACTGGACGGCCTTGGACGCCTTGGGTTTGAGGCGGTTGTTGCGCGGGATTACGCGCTGGTTTTTGGCACGCTTTATGTCTTTACCCTGCTGGGTTTGCTGGTCGGTATCCTGTCTGATTTGATGTATGTTTTTGTCGATCCGCGGATCGATTTTGAACGACGCGAGGCTTGATCATGGCGTTGTCTGGATTGAACCAACGCCGTGTGGCGAATTTCAAGAAAAACCGCCGCGCGCATATTTCGCTGATGGTTTTTTGCGTGTTGTTCGTGCTGTCACTATTTGCCGAGCTGATCGCCAACGACAAACCAATTCTGGTGCGCTACAAAGGTGAATTTTATACACCGATTGTCAGTTTTTATCCGGAAACCGCCTTTGGTGGCGATTTCAAAACCGAGGCGGTATATCGCGATATTGAAGTGCAATGTTTGATCAAATCCGGCGGGCTGGATGTGTGTTTTGACGATCCAGAAGGGGTTATCCAAGACGCGGCGGACGGTGTGGTTGATGGGCAGGAAATTTTCGCAGGCTGGATTTTGAACCCGTTGATTCCCTATTCCTATAACACCATCGTTGACACCCCCGGCGTGGCCCCCGGCCCCCCTGATCGCAACAACTGGCTTGGCACGGATGACACCAAACGCGATGTGCTGGCGCGGGTGATTTACGGGTTCAGGTTGTCGATTGTATTTACCCTGATCGTGACCAGTATTTCGTCGGTGATCGGCATTATTGCCGGGGCCGTTCAGGGATTTTTTGGCGGGCGGCTGGATTTATTCATGCAGCGGTTGCTGGAAATTTGGGGCGGCACGCCCAGCCTTTATGTGATCATCATCCTGTTTGCCATTCTGGGCCGCAGTTTTTGGTTGCTGGTGTTTGTGACGATATTATTTGGCTGGACCGCTCTTGTGGGCGTGGTGCGAGCGGAATTTTTTCGGGCGCGCAACTTTGAATATGTTCGCGCGGCGCGGTCTTTGGGGGTGTCCAACTGGACGATCATGTTTCGCCATATGTTACCCAACGCGATGGTCGCCACGCTGACCCTGATGCCATTCATTGTCACCGGCACCATTGGCACCTTGGCAAGCCTTGATTTCCTCGGATATGGCCTGCCTGCCAGCCTGCCCAGCCTTGGGGAAATGACCTTGCAAGCCAAACAAAACCTTCAGGCACCGTGGCTGGGTTTTACCGCGTTTTTCGCCTTTGCCATCATGCTTTCGCTGCTTGTCTTTATCTTTGAAGGTGTGCGCGACGCCTTTGATCCAAGGAAAACCTTCAAATGAAAAAAGTGCTGAAGGTCAGCGATCTTACTGTGTCGTTTCGTCAGGATGGCGAGGTTACCGATGCGGTGCGCGGTGTGTCGTTTCATGTTGGTCAGGGTGAAACCGTGGCCTTGGTCGGCGAAAGCGGGTCGGGCAAATCGGTTACCGCCTTGTCGACCGTGGATTTGCTGCCCGACAGTGCGCGAAAAACCGGGTCCATCTCCTATCTGGATGAAGAATTGATGGGCGCGCCGGAACCTGCATTGCGCCGGGTTCGTGGCAATGACATCAGTTTCATTTTTCAAGAACCGATGACCTCGCTCAACCCGCTGCACACCATTGAAAAGCAACTGAGCGAAAGCATTCGCCTGCATCAGGGCCTGCGGGGCGATGCGGTGCGGGATCGTATTTTGGGCCTGCTGGAAAAGGTTGGTATTCGGGATGCGGCGACGCGGCTGGCGGCCTATCCGCACCAACTGTCGGGCGGGCAACGCCAGCGGGTGATGATTGCGATGGCCTTGGCAAACAAGCCGGAACTGTTGATTGCGGATGAACCGACGACCGCGCTGGATGTGACCATTCAGGCGCAGATTTTGGATCTGTTGGCCGATCTGAAAAAATCCGAAGGCATGAGCATGCTGTTCATCACCCATGATCTGGCGGTGGTTCGAAAAATCGCGGATCGGGTCTATGTGATGAAGGACGGTTTGATCGTCGAGGATGGCCCGACCAAGGAAATTTTTGCCAATCCCAAACATCCCTATACCCAACAATTGCTGGCCGCTGAACCTGACGGCAGCCCTGATCCGGTTGAACCGGCGGCACCCGAAATTGTGAATACCAAGGATTTGCGGATTTGGTTTCCGATTCAAAAGGGGTTTTTGAAACGCACGGTGGGCCACGTAAAAGCGGTGAATGCCGCCACTATTTCGGTGCGTGCGGGCGAAACTTTGGGCATCGTGGGGGAAAGTGGATCCGGCAAAACCACGCTGGCGCTGGGGATCATGCGGTTGTTGCGATCCGAGGGGGCGATTACCTATCTGGGTCAAAATATCCAGGGCCTGAGCAACAAACAATTGCGCCCCTTGCGGGCCGACATGCAAATCGTGTTCCAAGACCCCTATGGATCATTGTCGCCCCGGATGACTGTGGAACAGATCGTGGCCGAAGGCTTGGGCGTGCATGGCATACCGGTGGGTAAAACGGAAACCGAACTGGTCGCTGACATTCTGACCGAAGTGGGGCTTTCGCCCGAGATGATGCAGCGGTATCCGCATGAATTTTCCGGCGGGCAACGGCAACGTATCGCCATCGCGCGTGCGATGATTTTGCGCCCAAAGCTGGTGGTGCTTGATGAACCGACCAGCGCGCTTGACCGCACGGTTCAGGTGCAAATTGTCCAGTTGTTGCGGGATTTGCAAAAACGCTATGGCTTGGCCTATTTGTTCATCAGCCACGATCTAAAGGTCGTGCGCGCCCTTAGCCACAAGGTGATTGTGATGAAGCAGGGTGATGTGGTGGAAGAGGGCCTGAGGGACGAGATTTTTGACGCCCCCAAAACCGATTACACCCGGCAACTGATGACCGCCGCCTTTGATTTGGCCGCCGCTGGTCGTGACTAGCCACGCCAGCGCGTCGTCACGCTGCCTTCGCCGTTTCGTGTTGGTGGGATCTAGCCAAGTCAGATCATGGGCCAAAGGCGGCACACTTGAACCCGCGTGCATTCAGGCGTGAACAGGCAAGATCGGCACGTTGTTCAGACATGCCGACAAAATTTGCCTCATACCCGCGCTTGCCTTTGACGACTTTGCGCAGGGCGTCTTCCAGGGTTTCAATTTCCGAAAGGGCGGTTTTCAGCAGCAACCGTTCGGCCTGATTATAACTGTTGTAGCTGCCAAGTGAAATGCCCCAGAACTGGCCGCCTGATGTTGTGGCGCGTGTGACCACCTCGAGCGGGACGGGGTCTTTGGAAAATTTATGAACAACATCCAGTGTTGCATCGGTTTCAATCGGGTTTGTTGTTGGCGCAAGGGCGGCCATGGTTTGCACATCCTCTTGCACGCCTTCGGTTTTTTCGCTTTCAAGGCTGGCAATCACTTGCAACGCCTGCGTTACCCCGTCTGCCAGCGCGAGCATGGTCGCCTCGTTGGGTTTTCCAACGGCGGTTGGTCGTGCTTGCGGGCGCATGCTCTTTTTAACGGCCATCACCAATCGGATGGTTTTTCCTTTGGCCCCCGGGGTCGACGCGGCGACCGCTTTGCGGCCATAAACCGGGGCCTTTGGCTTGACGATTTTGGCTGAACTGGGGGCGCGCCGAAAACCCAGATCGAGCAGCTCGGTCATTTTCGCGTTGCGGCTGGCGGTGGATCTACCGCCGAATACTGCGGCAATAATACGCTCGTTCCCGCGCTCGGCCGAGGCCACGAGGTTGAAACCAGCGGCCTGTGTATAGCCGGTTTTGATGCCATCGGCCCCGCGATAACTTTTGAGAAACTTGGTGTTGGTGTTGTTGACCTTTTTTACGCTGGTATCGGTGGAGAGGCGTGAAAACAGGTTGTAATATTGCGGATAATCGTAAAACAACCGCCGCCCCAACGTGGCCATATCCCGCGCGGTGGACAAATGCCCTTTTTCGGTCAGGCCATGGGCATTCTTAAAGGTTGTTCGAGTCATGCCCAACGCCTTGGCCGTGCGGTTCATCCGGCGTGCAAAAGCGGCCTCTGATCCTGAAACGGCTTCGCCAAGGGCCGTGGCGGCGTCATTGGCAGATTTAACTGAGGCTGCACGAATGAGATACCGTAATTCGATACGTTGCCCAGCTCTTAAGCCCAGTTTTGACGGTGGCTCTGCCGCCGCTTTCTTGGAGATTCGAACCTTTGTGTTCAAAGAAATCTCACCCTTACGGATGGCTTCAAAAGTCACGTATAGGGTCATCATTTTGGTTAATGACGCCGGATGCAGGCGGGAATCTGCGTTACGGGAATGCAAAACCTCGCCGGTTCGGGCATCCATAACAAAAGCAGCATAAGGGGCGGCCACAGCGCCCAAAGGCGCCAAAAACAGGGCGCACAACGTCAGTACCACGATAAACCGTACCTGCACTGAATGCAAAAGACGTGATGTCACGTCGCTTTCCTAACTCTGCCTCGCGGTTCAGTTTCGAACCATTTTTATTGTGTATTACCAAATCGGTACCATTTCTGCGGCAAAAAAGGAAGATGTTAATCAAGGCATTTCAAGGGCGAAATATGGCAACAATGTGGCGCGTCGTGTAAGATGCAATTCAAGGGATGTTTTTGATCAGATCGGGCAGGGCGCCCAGATCAGGAATTTCGCGAAATTTTGTGTGGTTTGCGGGTTTTGGCGCGGCCTCCAGCGCCCAAATGGTGCCGTGCGGCACATATACCCCCCAGCCGCCTGCCGCAATTGCGGGCAAGACATCGGATTTCATCGAATTTCCAACCATCATTGCCCGGGTTGCGATTGTGCCCGCTTTGATAAAGGCATCGCGATAGACTTGGGGTGTTTTGTCCGACACGATCTCGACCCCGTCAAATAGATCGCCCAGACCCGATTGCGCAAGTTTGCGTTCCTGATCCAACAGATCGCCCTTGGTGATCAGCAACAATTGATAGTCGTTGGCCAACGCGGCTATCGTCGGTTGAACGTGGGGCAATAATTCAATCGGATGGCTCAACATGTCTCGGCCCACATCCAGAATTTCCTGAATGACTTTGGCACCGACGTTGTGATCGGTCACCTCAAGCGCGGTTTCGATCATCGACAACGTAAATCCCTTGATGCCAAAACCATAGTGTCCGATGTTTTTCTTTTCGGCGGCCAAAAGCCGTTCATCCAAATGATCCGGCGCGGCATGGTCTGACAACAATTCGGCGAATCGTTGTTGTGTTAGCTGAAAGAAACGCTCGTTGTGCCAAAGCGTATCATCGGCATCAAAAGCGATGGTTGACAGGTATTTGACCAATGAATTCTCCTAGGATGAAAAACAACGTCGTTTGGCCCCTTTTTGCGACAGCTCAGGTGGTTTATATTGAAGGCTGCAAAAGCATGCAAAGCAAGGTTTTGAGGCACGCGTTGAGCCAGAATTTTCGGATAAACATGTCAACTGACGACGGTAGTGACGACAGCGAAGGCACTGTCGCAACCAAAACACGTACGCGCACAAAACGCCCACCGATGTACAAGGTGTTGCTGTTGAACGACGACTATACCCCGATGGAATTTGTGGTGCATGTCTTGGAACGGTTCTTTGGCATCAACAACGCGCTGGCGGTTGAAATCATGTTGACGGTGCATAAAAAGGGGCTGGCGGTTGTCGGTATTTTTTCCCACGAGATTGCTGAAATGAAGGTGACGCAAGTGATGGATTTGGCGCGCCAGCAGCAACACCCATTGCAATGCACCCTTGAAAAAGAGGACTAGGGCCAAAGCCCTTATCGCGCCATGACCCAAGAACGAATCTCCCTTTTTGTCGATCAGATCGGCCCTTTTCCCGAAGCCCGGATCGGCGTTTTACGCGGTCGCGCGGACAGTGGTATCGACTTGCTGAACGGCAAGGATATTCAGGTTGTTCAGGGCTTTGCGCCCGAATTCAACCGTCTGTCTGTCGCTGGATTTTCGCCAAAGGTAACAATCGATGCCGATTTTACCGATCTCGATCAATGCCTTGTGCAAATCACACGATCCAAGACCGAAACCCGGATGTTGGTGGCGCAGGCGTGGAACGCAACACGCATTGGCGGGCGGATTGTGGTTGATGGCCAGAAAACCGATGGCATCGAAAGCATTTATAAATCTTTGCGCAAGCTGGGAATTGACGCTGATGGGTTGGTCAAGGCGCATGGACGATTGTTTTGGTTTGAACGTATGGCCGCAAATCCGCTGAGCGATTGGGCGATGCCAAAATTGAAAATGCCTGACGGCTTTATCACGGCGGCGGGCGTTTTTTCAGCCGAAAAACTGGATAAAGGCTCGTTGGCTTTGCTGGATATTTTACCGGTTTTGTCCGGTCAGGGCGCGGATTTCGGTGCGGGTTGGGGGTTTCTTTCCCGCACAATTTTGACCAGCGGCAAAGTGAGCAAGCTGGATCTGATCGAGGCTGAAATAGCGGCACTTGAAGCGGCGCGACTGAATATTTCCGATTCTCGGGCAAATTTTGAATGGGCGGACGTCAGCAAAAGCAACGGTCGCGCCTATGATTTTGTGGTTTCAAACCCGCCGTTTCACACCGAACGTGCCGCAAACACCGATCTGGGTGTGGCGTTTATGACAGCCGCCGCACGAAACTTGAAACCCAAAGGGCTTTTTTTCTGTGTCGCCAACCGGCATTTGCCCTATGAAGCAGTGCTGAACGAGTTGTTTCGCAAAGTCGATGAAATCGGCGGCACATCGGCGTTCAAAGTTTTTCAGGCCGCGTTGCCGCGTCGTTTGTAACCAGTTCCCCAAGATGTCGTAGAAATCCAAAGGACAAACAATGTCATTTTCAATTTCCGGTAAGACGGCCATCGTGACCGGTGCTGCCAATGGGCTTGGTTTGGCAATTGCCCGGCATTTTGTCGATCAAGGCGCGAACGTCGTTTTTGCTGATCGGGATGAGGCCGCGTTGCTGCATGAGGTCGGTGAAAACACCGACGAAGACGCAACTGCCCGTGTGTTCGCCGGTGATTTGCGGGAAAAACTGACAATCGAAAATCTGTTGTCATTCACCGTGGACGCCTTTGATCGCGTCGACATTCTGGTGAATGCATCGCGCCAGTTCGGCCTGACCGACGCCTTTGACCGCGATGATGACAGCGTCAGTTTGCTGTTGCAGCAAAACATGGGCTGCGCGTTGCATCTTAGCCAGCGGATCGCGGCCCGGATGATCAAGCAAGCCAAAACTTCAGAGGATGAACGCGATCAAATCGGCGCAATCGTCAACCTGTCGTCGATCGCAGGCACCGTCACCAATCCGGATCTGATGGGGTTTTCAATTGCGGCGGCGGCGATGAACCAAATGACCCGCTCGATGGCGGTATCGCTGGCCCCCAGTGGCATTCGCGTGAACGCGGTGGCAATTGGGTCGGTAATGAGCGCAAGTTTGAAATCAAAAATTAACGAATCTGATGAACTGCGCAGTGAAATTTCCGATCACACGCCCTTGGGCAGAATTGCTTTGGCCAATGAGGTGGCGGGGGTCGTTCAGTTTCTTGCCAGCGACGCCGCCAGTTTTGTGGTTGGTCAGGTGATAACGGCGGACGGCGGGCGAAGCCTGCTGGATCCGGTAAAACTGGCGCATCATTAGCGTCTGACACTGAACGATACGCCAAAGAAAAACCCCGCCGAAAATCTGGCGGGGTTTTGCCTTTTCGGTTTTCAATCAATCAATGCGCAGCAATGAGGCCCAGGCTTTCCAGTTTCAGCAAAACTTGGTGGGCGCAGTTGTCGACATCGGTTCCTTCGGTTTCCAGACGCAATTCCGGGGTTTCCGGCACGTCGTAGGGGTCTGAAATACCTGTGAATTCCTTGATCTTACCGGCGCGCGCCAGTTTATACAGACCTTTGCGGTCGCGCGCTTCGCATTCCTCGATTGACGTGGCCACATGGACCTCGACGAAGGCACCATAAGATTCGACATCTTCGCGAACCGCACGGCGTGTCGTGGCATAGGGCGCGATCGGGGCGCAGATGGCGATGCCACCATTCTTGGTGATTTCCGAGGCGACATAGCCAATGCGACGGATGTTCAAATCGCGATGTTCTTTGCTAAATCCCAATTCGGAAGACAGGTTTTTGCGGACGATATCGCCATCCAACAAGGTCACAGGGCGCCCACCCATTTCCATCAATTTGACCATCAACGCATTGGCGATGGTCGATTTGCCGGAACCGGAAAAACCAGTAAAAAACACGGTGAACCCTTGTTTTGCCCGTGGGGGGCGGGTGCGGCGCAATTCCTTAACCACCTCGGGAAAGCTGAACCATTCGGGAATTTCAAGGCCCTCTGCCAGACGGCGGCGCAATTCGGTGCCTGAAATATCCAGCACTGTCGTGCCCTCTGGCACCTCGGTTACCGGGTAATACTGGCTGCGTTCCTGCACATAAACCATATGCTTGAAATCGACCATTTCGACGCCGATTTCATCGGCATGTTTGGCGAACAATTCCTGGGCATCATAGGGGCCGTAAAAATCCTTGCCCTGACTGTTTTTGCCGGGGCCTGCGTGATCGCGACCGACAATGAAATGGGTACAGCCGTGGTTGGCGCGGATTAGCCCATGCCAAACCGCCTCGCGCGGGCCGGCCATGCGCATTGCTAAATTCAGCAGGCTCATTGTGGTGGTCGAGGCCGGGTATTTATCCAAAACGGCCTCGTAACAACGCACGCGGGTAAAGTGATCAACGTCGCCGGGTTTGGTCATGCCAACAACCGGATGGATCAACAGATTGGCCTGTGCTTCTTTGGCGGCGCGGAACGTCAGTTCCTGATGGGCGCGGTGCAACGGGTTGCGGGTCTGGAACGCAACAACGCGACGCCAGCCCACTTTGCGGAAATAGGCGCGCAATTCGTTGGGTGTATCGCGGCTGCCGCGAAAATCGTAATGTACCGGCTGTTGAATGCCGGTGACCGGCCCGCCCAAATAAACTTCGCCGGCGGTATTGTGCAAATAGTTCACGGCAGGATGCGCCAGATCGTCGGCACCAAATACCTTTTGTGCCTCGAGGCTTTTGTTTGGGGTCCAACTGTCGGTGACCGTCATGGTCGCCAAAATCACGCCTTCTTGGTCGCGCAGGGCGATATCTTGGCCAATTTCAACGGTTTCGGCGATTTTCTTGGAAACATCCAGATTGATCGGCATCGGCCACAGCGCGCCGTTTGCAAGACGCATATTGTCGACAACGCCGTCATAATCGGCCTCGCTCAGGAAACCTTTCAGCGGGTTGAAACCGCCGTTCATCAACAGCTCCAGATCGCAAATCTGACGCGGTGTCAGATCAACCGAGGTCAGCTCGGCCGCTTCGAGTTTCAGTTTCTGAGCGGATTCATAAGAAACGTAAAGCTCTGGAATCGGTGCCAGATTAGGTGTCGACATGGTAAATTCTCACTTTTAGATCGGAAATAACTCTTCTTGCCGGTGCCCTCAAAACAACGGTTGGCTGCGTTTAGCCGCAATTTTGGGGGTGTTTCAAGGAAAATAGGGGGAAATGCAGCCTGTGCGGCAATAAAGTCGCCGACCGTTATTCTTCACCCGACAGAAAACGCTCGGCCTCGAGCGCCGCCATGCACCCCATGCCGGCGCTTGTGACGGCTTGCCGGTAAATATGGTCGGTCAGATCGCCTGCTGCAAAAACCCCGGGAATAGATGTTGCGGTGCTGTCAGGCGCGGTGACGACATAGCCGCCCATATGGGTTTTGAGCTTGTCGATGACCAGTGCGGATGCAGGGGCATGGCCGATGGCGACGAAAAAACCTTTGCAGGCGATTTCGGAGATTTCGCCGGTTTTTACGTTTTTCACACGCACGCCCTCGACGCCCAAAGGCGCATCTGTTCCGGTGATTTCCTCGACTGCGTGGTCCCACATAATTTCAACCTTGGGGTTTTTGAACAGGCGATCTTGCAGGATTTTTTCGGCGCGCAGGCTGTCGCGGCGGTGGATCAGCGTCACTTTGCTGGCGAATTTTGTCAAAAACAGCGCTTCTTCAACGGCGGTATTGCCACCGCCAACCACCGCAACCTCCAGCCCTCGATAAAAGAAACCGTCACATGTTGCGCAGGCTGAAACGCCAAAGCCCTTGAATTTCTCTTCTGACGGCATGCCCATCCACTTGGCTTGCGCGCCGGTCGCCAAAATCAGTGCATCCGCCGTATAGGTTGTGCCGCTGTCACCTTTGGCCACGAAGGGGCGCTTGTCCAGTTCAACCTCGTTGATGTGATCGCTGATGATTTCAGTCCCAACGGCCTTGGCGTGCGCCTCCATTCGGAGCATCAGATCAGGCCCCTGAACCTCGGCGTCGCCGGGCCAGTTTTCAACTTCGGTGGTGATGGTTAACTGGCCACCCGGCTGGATGCCCTGCACCAAAACCGGTTCCAGCATCGCGCGACTGGCATAAACACCGGCGGTATACCCCGCAGGACCCGAACCGATGATCAAAACTTTGGTGTGGCGCGTTTCAGACATAGAATCCCCCGAGGTTGCTTTGCTCAAACCGATATAGTCGCGTGCTGCCTGATGGGAAAGGCCGATCACGGAAAAGCGAAAAATCGCGTGGTTTGGATTATTTTCTTGCGCACCCTTGAAATATTATTGCGCGGCGGGGTGGGTTTTTGTATCGTCCGGTAAATCAAAAAGGAATACCCATGTCTGGCAATAAGCTTGATCCCATCGACCGTCAGATTTTGGCAGAACTACAGGCCGACGGGCGGATGACCAATGTTGATCTGGCCAAACGCGTGGGGATTTCCGCGCCGCCCTGTTTGCGCCGAGTGCGCACTTTGGAAGAACAAGGGTTGATCCGCGGCTATCACGCTGATGTCAACGCCCGGAAATTGGGTTTTGAAGTGCAGGTTTTTGCCATGGTCGGGTTGCATTCGCAGGCCGAGGTCGATCTGAGCGCCTTTGAGGAACAGTGCCGTGGTTGGTCGCTGGTGCGTGAATGTCATATGTTAAATGGTGAAATTGATTTCATCCTGAAATGTGTTGCTCCGGATTTGTCGACATTTCAGACGTTTTTGACCGAAAAACTGACTGCCGCCAGCAATGTCGCCAGCGTAAAAACATCGCTGGTCATTCGCGGGGCCAAAGATGATCCCGGCGTGCCTTTTGACGTGCTAGAGGCGCGCATGAGGGCGGAAGATTAACTTAAAGCGCGGGATCATGGGCGACACGAACAAGGCCTGTCAGGTCGCCCAGACGCTCGATTTGCTTTCCCCGAGCGTCAAAATTTGACGAATTTAGCCACGCTTGAAACGCGACTTGTAACGCGGGCCATTCGGCATCAATGGCGGCAAACCACGCGGTATCGCGATTATGGCCTTTACTGATCGCGGCCTGACGAAAAATACCCTCAAAGCTGAACCCAAGTCGTTGCGCCGCACGGCGCGATCCAAGATTTTGCGCGTTACATTTCCATTCATACCGACGATACCCCGCCTCAAACGCCCATTGCATCATCAGATACATCGCCTCTGTGGCGGCCCGTGTGCGTTGCAATTCGGCGGAAAAATTGATGTGCCCCACCTCGATGGTGCCGCTTTCCGGCGCGATCCGCAGATAGCTGGCGACACCGCAATAATGATCCGTCGCCAAATCCCTGATGGCGTAAAATACGGGGTCGATTTGGCCTTCAAGCCCGCGTACCCACCGGTGATAGGCCGAGGCTGAACTGAAGGGGCCATAGGGCAGAAAATCCCAAATCCGGTCATCTTTTGAATTGGCACGGAACAGATCGGCGGAATGTTTATCCGCAGATAACCTTTCCAGTTCAACCAGTTGGCCGGTCAGTTGCGCCGCAGTCGGCCGCGGCGGCTCGTGCCAGTTTTCAACCCTTGCCCCGATGTCGCGCGTTTCTTGCATGCCAAATGGTACCCCTGCACCCCGTAGTTATGCACCATAGCCGGGCTGGGCCGCTATGCAAGTATTCCGGGATCACGCCCCATATCGAGGTTCGGAAAAATCGCGCTTTCAAGCAAGGATTTATCAAGGCCATAGAGATTGCGTATCGCCCACGCCGCATAGGCGCGCACATCGGTGCCCGGCAAAAGATCGCGCCCAGCATAAAGGTCGCGGTTGCGCAGGCCCGGCCATAGGCCATGCACCTTTGCCCCCGCCAGCGCCCCGCCCGCCATCACCATCAAACCACCGGTGCCGTGATCGGTGCCGCCGGTGCCGTTTTCGCGGGCTGATCGGCCAAATTCTGTCATCGCCAGCACCGTGGTTTTTCCCCAAACCGGGCCCAGATCACGGCGCAGGGTCAACAGGGCGGATTGCAGTTGTTTGGCACCGCGCTTCAGTCCGTTCGCCTGGTTTTGATGGGTGTCCCAGCCGCCGATTGAAAACGACGCAATCCGGGTTTCTTCAAGCAATCGCGCGGCGGTAAATGCGGCCAGTTGATCTGGCCCGTCTGCCTTTTTGGCGGCGCGATCATTCATCATTTCCATCGATGCTGGCGTCACCGTCTGACCATCCTCGCCAATCATTGCGTTGACATCCAGGGCCTCGGCCAGATCCATCGCCTCGGTACCGGCGGCGCGAAACAGCGGATCGTCACGATAGATCAGCTCCAGCAGCGCGCGGCTTGCGGGCGAAATATCCAACCGTGTCGATGGTGCCCAATTCAACACCGGCGCACTGCCGTCAAGAATTTGCAATTCATCACGGCCCACCGCAAAGGCGGTTTTCGCCGTCAGGCCCGGCACAGATTGTAGCATCCGGTTCAACCAGCCGTCGCGGGTACGCCCATCGGGCACATCCAGCCCGGTGCCCGCCTCTAGGATATCTTGGCCGTCAAAGTGGCTGCGCTTGTCGCGATAGGGCGTGGAAACCGCTTGGGCAAAGGCCAGTTCGCCAGCCTGCCAAAGCGGCATAAGATCGCTAAAACCGGGGTTTAGCGCGTAAAACCCATCCAGATCGAATGCGCCGGGTTTGGCATCTTTCAACAGGCCGCGCCGCAGGGTGATATAGTTTTTGTCACCCATCGGGCGGACCACATCCAAGCCATCCATACCGCCGCGCAATATGATGACGACCAGCCGATTTTCCCCAGGGGCGGCGGCCAATGTGATGCTGGACATCAACGGGAATGCCGCCGCTGAACAGCCCAGCAAGGCACCGCTGCGGCCAAGAAATCTGCGTCTGCTTATGCCCTTTGCCATGGTCATTCCTAACGGCGGTTAAAATCGGGCGAGGCAAGGATTAATCCGATGCCTTCCCATTTGCTTTCGGCGGCTTGCGCGGCAAAAAGCACGCTTTTCCCGGCGACATCCCCCAAGGCGGTTTTGACAAATTCACGCGGGTCCAGATTTGATCGCCGAAACGCCCGCGGTGCGGCCATTGCCCATTGAATGCGCCCCGCCAGGGATTGTGGCGCAAGCCAGGCCCCGGCTTTTTCGGGCCAGCCGTCCGGGCCGCGCGGTTGTTGAAACGGTTGATCCATCAGCGCCATAGGGCCGAGCAGCAATCTGGAAATATTTTTCCGGTTCATACCAAGCAGGGTTTCCGGGCGCACATCCAAGGCCCTTATGGCCGAAAAAATGTACTCATCCGGGCGTTTTACCTTGGCGCCAAAATCCAGCCATGCGCGATCATGGGTCAACATCGCCTGATATACTGCCATCAGATTACCGCCTGTATCCGAAAAGGCGCGGGTCATTTTTGCAATCATGTCAGGGTCGGGATCATCGGTAATGAAATGAACGGCCAGTTTTCGCGCAATGTGATTGGCGGTATCAGGATGCACCGCCAAATCCTGTAAAACAGCGGTGATATCGCCGATTTTTGGCTTCCAGCCGCCATAGCTTTTGCCCAAAACAGTTTCAGCACCGGGTTCGGCGCGGCGTCGATTGAAATTCAGGTTTGTTTTCAAACTACCGGCAACACCGGTTAATAATTCGGCCAATTGACGCACATCGATTTGCGTATAGGCCCCATCCACCCCCAATGTGTGCAGTTCCAAAAGCTCGCGCGCCAGGTTTTCGTTCAACCCGCGCCGTTTTGTTTTGCCAAAGTCGGAATTCGGGCCAACCGAGGCGCTTTGATCCAGATAATCCAGCATCACAGGGTGCAGGATCGCGGCCTGAACAAGGTCGCCAAAATTACCGGTGATATTCGGGCGAATGGCCTCGTTGATATAGGTGGAAACCATGCCTTCGGTCACGGTTCGTTTGGCGCGCGTGGTGAAATGGTCGGCCCAGAACATCACCAGCCGTTCACGAAACCCATGCGCCCCGTAAATCGACCTTGCCATCGTATTAAGCTGGTCGTTTTGCCGTACATTGCGCAATGATTTGACGGTTTCCTGAAACCTTTCCTTGGCGGCGGCGGTTTTCTGGGCCCGGTTATTTAGGCGGGCCTGAACGAAGGCGAGCGCCAGTTCGGCGCGGCCGCGAAAACCGGTGACGGGAAACATATCCGCCGCATAATCGGGCAGCCTCAACTGTTCAAGCAGGGCGTTTTCGTCGCGGGCAACGGGGGCGTCAGGGGCAAAGCCCATACCAAATCTGATCGCTGTATAGTTCGGTTTTTGGATCATGCCCGCCGCCCTGGTTGCCACCAAATTTACGTTGTTAAGCGCAAAAATGAAAGACTTATCCCAAAACGATGGGCGGGGAATTGCCCAAAATGGCGATCAATCCTCGGCTGGTAAAACCCGCAGACCCAATTCGCGCAATTGTTCGTTCAAAGGCTCGCTTGGGGCCTCCATCATCAAATCTTCGGCGCGTTGGTTCATCGGGAACATGATCACTTCACGAATGTTGGCCTCATCTGCCAACAGCATCACAATACGGTCGATACCCGCTGCACAGCCACCGTGGGGTGGGGCACCGTAGGTGAAGGCCTTGACCATGCCGCCAAAGCGTTTCTTGACCTCATCCGCGCCGTAGCCCGCCAGTTCAAACGCCTTGAACATGATTTCCGGCTGGTGGTTTCGGATGGCGCCGGAAATCAGTTCATAACCGTTGCAGGCCAGATCATATTGATAGCCCAGCACCGTCAAAGGATCGTTTTGCAACGCGTCTAAGCCGCCTTGAGGCATCGAAAACGGGTTGTGGGAAAAGTCGATCTTGCCGGTGGCTTCGTCTTTTTCATACATCGGAAAGTCGACGATCCACGCAAAGGCAAAGCGGTTTTCATCGATCAGGCCCAGTTCTTGGCCAATCTCGGTGCGTGCGCGACCGGCAACGCCTTCAAAGGCCGCCGGTTTGCCACCAAGGAAAAATGCAGCGTCGCCAATGCCAAGGCCCAGTTGCAGGCGGACCGCCTCGGTGCGTTCGGGGCCGATGTTTTTGGCCAAGGGGCCAGCGGCTTCCATGCCGCCTGCAACTTCGCCGGATTTCAGCTTGGCTTGGGCCTCCTTTACGGTGATCCCAAGTTCCTGCGCCACCGCATCAGCCGTTTTTTCACGCCAGAAAATATAGCCCATGCCCGGCAGACCCTCTTTTTGGGCAAAGGCGTTCATCCGGTCGCAAAACTTGCGCGACCCACCCGTCGGCGCGGGGATGGCGCGAATTTGCGTGCCGTCTTGTTCCAGCAGCTTGGCGAAAATCGCAAAGCCTGAACCGGCAAAATGTTCGGACACAACTTGCATTTTGATTGGGTTGCGCAAATCGGGTTTGTCGGTGCCGTACCACAGTTCACTGTCGGCATAGGAAATCTGTTCCCACGTCTGGTCAACCTTGCGGCCACCGCCGAATTCTTCAAAAATACCGCCAATCACGGGCTGGATCGTGTCAAAAACATCCTGCTGCGTGACAAAAGACATTTCCAGATCGAGCTGATAAAAATCCGTGGGCGACCGGTCGGCGCGGGGGTCTTCATCGCGAAAACACGGCGCGATCTGGAAATATTTGTCAAAACCTGACACCATGATCAGCTGTTTGAATTGTTGTGGCGCTTGCGGCAGGGCGTAAAACTTGCCCGGATGCAAACGGGATGGCACCAGAAAGTCGCGCGCACCTTCGGGGCTTGATGCCGTGATGATAGGTGTTTGAAATTCGTTGAAATCCTGCGCCCACATGCGGCGACGCATCGAGGCCACCACATTGCTGCGCAAAATCATATTTTTTTGCAGCTTTTCACGGCGCAAATCCAAAAAGCGATACTTCAGGCGGGTTTCTTCGGGGTATTCCTGATCGCCAAATACCATCAGGGGCAATTCCGCCGCCGCCCCCAAAACTTCGATGTCGCGAATGAAAACCTCGATCTCGCCGGTGGGAATTTTTGAATTAACCAGCCCCTCGTCGCGGGCTTTTACTTCGCCATCGATGCGAATGCACCATTCGGCGCGCACTTTTTCAACGTCTTTGAAAACCGGGCTGTCGGGGTCGGCCAGAATTTGCGTCATGCCATAATGATCGCGCAGGTCGATGAACAAAATGCCGCCGTGATCGCGCACACGATGAACCCAGCCTGACAGGCGGATCGTTTCACCCACATTGGATTTATTCAACTGGGCGCAAGTATGAGAGCGGAAACTGTGCATTTTATAGGCTTTCTCGGCGGGATCATGAAACGCCGTTGATAGACGTGTTAGGGGCCAAGTTGTCAAGGGGCAAAGGTCAGGAAAGCCTGACTCGTGTTTGTCTGGAAAATAGGTTAATGTGAATCGTCGATTTAAAAATTTATGAGTAAAGTTGTGGGGGTGCAAAATGGAAATTTCCGACTCTGAGCAATCCATAGAAGTCTATTCAAGGCTGGAAAAGAATCAAAACTGGCGGAAACACGCGATTATCTGTCTGGCTTTGGCGGTTTTGGGGCTGGGTGCCTATCTTCTGGATGTCTATGCCCATGCACCCGGCACGAGTTTTGTGAGCGGCATCAAATAAGCATTGCACGGCATGATCCTGATGGGATGATTCAGATGGCATCGAATCTTTGCCCCTAATTCCGCGAATTTTCTGAACCAGCAGCGATTTTCAGGCCGAATAGGTCTTGCACCCAAGGCCCCCCAAACGATAAACCCCCAACAATTTGCGCAGTTCTGCCGTCTGCGCCAAAATGTTGCCACTTGGGGGTCTTCTTATGCCTAAACGTACTGATATTAAATCCATCATGATCATCGGTGCGGGGCCCATTGTCATCGGACAGGCTTGTGAATTTGACTATTCCGGCGCTCAGGCCTGTAAGGCGCTGCGCGAAGAGGGGTACCGCGTCATTCTGGTCAACTCTAACCCGGCGACCATCATGACGGACCCGGGTTTGGCGGATGCGACCTATATCGAACCGATTACACCGGAAATTGTCGCCAAAATCATCGAAAAAGAACGCCCCGATGCCTTGCTGCCGACGATGGGCGGGCAAACCGGTTTGAATACCTCATTGGCGCTGGCCGATATGGGGGTGCTGGAAAAATTCAACGTGGAACTGATCGGTGCGAATCGTGAGGCAATTGAAATGGCCGAAGATCGCAAATTGTTCCGCGAGGCGATGGATCGCCTTGGCCTTGAAAACCCCAAAGCGACAATCGTTACCGCACCCAAAGATCACTTGGGTAAATTTGACCTGAAAGCCGGTGTTGCCATTGCGCTGGCGGCGTTGGATGAAATCGGTCTGCCCGCCATTATTCGCCCGGCGTTTACGCTGGGGGGGACCGGCGGCGGCGTGGCCTATAATCGGGCCGAATACGAACATTTCTGTCATTCCGGCATGGATGCATCGCCCATGGGCCAGATTTTGGTCGATGAATCACTGCTGGGCTGGAAAGAATACGAAATGGAGGTTGTGCGCGACAAAGCCGACAATGCCATCATCGTTTGTTCCATCGAAAACGTCGATCCGATGGGCGTGCATACCGGTGACAGCATCACCGTCGCCCCGGCCCTGACCCTGACGGATAAAGAATATCAGATCATGCGCAACGACTCGATCGCTGTTTTGCGGGAAATCGGCGTGGAAACCGGCGGCTCGAACGTTCAGTGGGCAATTAATCCCGCCGACGGGCGCATGGTGGTGATCGAAATGAATCCGCGGGTTTCGCGGTCTTCGGCTCTGGCCTCCAAGGCCACCGGGTTCCCGATTGCCAAAATCGCCGCGAAACTGGCGGTTGGTTTTACGCTTGATGAGCTTGATAATGACATCACCGGGGTGACCCCGGCCAGTTTTGAGCCGACGATTGACTATGTTGTCACCAAAATCCCGCGCTTTGCGTTTGAAAAATTTGCCGGTGCGGAAGCTTCGCTGTCGACCGCGATGAAATCGGTGGGCGAGGTGATGGCCATTGGCCGCACAATTCACGAATCCCTGCAAAAGGCACTGGCCAGCCTTGAAACCGGCCTGACCGGTTTTGACGAGGTCGAAATTGATGGTGCGCCGGAAAAAGCGGCGCTGGTGAAAGCGATTTCAAAACAAACACCGGACCGGATGCGCACGATTGCCCAAGCAATGCGCGAAGGTCTTAGTGACGATGAAATCCACGCTGTCACCATGTTTGATCCGTGGTTTTTGGCACGTATCCGCGAAATTATCGACGCCGAGGCGGGTATTCGCCGCGACGGCTTGCCGACCACGGAACGCGGGCTGCGCCATGTGAAAATGTTGGGCTTTACCGACGCCCGATTGGCGATCCTGACGGGGCAAGCCGAAAATCAGGTGCGTCGCGCGCGGCGCAAACTGGGCGTCAACGCCGTGTTCAAACGGATTGATACCTGTGGCGCCGAATTCGAGGCCCAGACGCCCTATATGTATTCCACCTACGAAAACCCGGTGATGGACGAGGTGGAATGCGAAGCGCGGCCATCGGATCGTAAAAAGGTGGTCATTCTTGGCGGCGGCCCGAACCGCATCGGCCAAGGGATCGAGTTTGACTATTGCTGTTGTCACGCCTGTTATGCGTTGACCGAGCAGGGCTATGAAACGATCATGATCAACTGTAATCCTGAAACGGTTTCAACCGATTATGACACGTCTGATCGTTTGTATTTTGAACCTTTGACCTTTGAACATGTGATGGAAATCCTGCGGGTTGAACAGGAAAATGGCAGCTTGCATGGCGTGATCGTGCAATTTGGCGGCCAAACGCCGCTGAAACTGGCGAATGCGCTGCACGACGAAGGCATTCCGATTTTGGGCACAACGCCGGATGCCATTGATTTGGCCGAAGATCGCGAACGTTTTCAAAAACTTGTTCAGACTTTGGGATTGAAGCAACCCAAAAATGGCATCGCCCATTCCGATGCTCAGGCGATGGCGATTGCCGATGACGTTGGGTATCCGCTGGTGATCCGCCCCAGTTATGTTCTGGGCGGTCGCGCCATGGAAATTGTGCGTGATACGCCGCAATTGGAACGCTATATCAAAGAGGCCGTGGTCGTTTCCGGCGACAGCCCGGTATTGCTGGACAGCTATCTTTCCGGCGCAGTTGAAATAGATGTTGACGCGATTTGTGACGGTGAATCCGTGCATGTTGCCGGCATCATGCAGCACATCGAAGAGGCCGGGGTGCATTCCGGCGATTCCGCCTGTTCCTTGCCGCCCTATTCATTGGCCCCCGAAATTATCACCGAATTACACCGCCAAACCAAGGCCTTGGCACTGGCGCTGAATGTCGTTGGCCTGATGAACATTCAGTTTGCGGTGAAAGATGGCGATATTTATTTGATCGAAGTGAACCCTCGTGCCTCGCGCACCGTGCCTTTTGTGGCCAAAGCGGTGAATTCACCAATCGCCAGCATTGCTGCGCGGGTGATGGCCGGTGAAAAACTGGGTGGCTTTGATTTGGTTGATCCAAATATTGACAGCTTTGCAGTAAAAGAGGCCGTGTTGCCATTCGCGCGTTTTCCGGGTGTCGATACCGTCCTTGGCCCTGAAATGCGCTCAACAGGTGAGGTGATGGGCTCGGACAAAAGCTTTCACATGGCATTTTTGAAGGCACAAATGGGCGCGGGCACGATTTTGCCCACCGAGGGCAATGTTTTCATCTCGATCAAGGATTTTGATAAAAACCCGGTAATGCTAGAGGCGGCACAGGTTTTGGCCGAACTCGGTTTTGGCCTCATTGCCACCGGCGGCACGGCGGATTGGCTGGCCAATAATGGCGTGGTTTGCGAAAAAGTGTTGAAAGTGTTCGAGGGACGGCCAAACATCGCTGATCGCATGAAGGATGGTGAAATCCATCTGGTGATGAACACCACCGAAGGCGCGCAGGCGGTCAATGACAGCCGCGAAATCCGGTCGGTCGCCTTGTATGACAAGATACCCTATTTCACCACCGCCGCCGCCAGCCATGCCGCGGCATTGGCCATGCGCGAGGCGCGCGTCGGGGTTATCGGGGTGAAAGCGTTGCAAGAATTCGGCTGAAGCGGCGGCCATTTTTGGCGGTATTTGTTTGCGATTTGCTGAAAATATCCGTGGCAGTCACAAAACCAAGTTGCCGCCAAGGAAAGGGGTTTTGTGGGCTTACGGGCGCATCGCGACGGCGGGCGCATCTTCGGACAGCGGCGAAATTCGATCCGAATGATTCTTAATAATCATGTGCCTCAGGTGATGGCTTCATCTTCCAGATGAAGTTTCATTTCCAACAGAACTTGCTGAATTTCGGTGGTTTCCCGCAACAGGCGCTTTGCCTCGTTGATCGAAATGACTCCATCGGCAATCGACAGGTTATATTCACCCATAAGCGAGGCAAATCTTTGGCTTAACGCCACCACATTCGCATTGACGCCGCTGGTGGTCGGTTCTGTGTTTTCATCGTAACTTATTGTTACGCCACGTAAATCAGCAAGCGCAGACGTGACATGTGGAAAACGGGCCGCTTTTTCCAGTGCCGCCACAGCATCAACCGGCATGAAACGATCTGCGTGCTCCGGGGCCGAAGAATAGTACCGGCCCAGTGTCGCTTTTGATTTTCCCGTCAGGGAACACGCCGCTTCAAAACCCACATCCTTGACCAAAGCCTCGGTGTGTTTCTTTAGATATCCGCCATTGTTCCCCATCGTCCACTCTCTGCTTTTGTTGTGCTGTTATTGCAAGGGGGGAAAATCCAAACCGCTTTCCCATTTTTCCTATGACAGATATTCGATAATTTTCAAGGTATTCCAAGCATTGTTTGGAATATGTGCGTGTGGCCGGAAAGTGTTCCGGTGCGTTTGATCAGTGGCGGTGCAGAGCCCCTAACTTTGCAATTAAGCCGCCTTTGGTCTTAATTATGGTGATCGGCAAGGTTCGTCCCCAGGCTTTCGCCAGTCCTTGCCGCCTGATCCATTTGTCGCGATTATCCGGTCACCGCACAGCAATTTCAGCCGCGTCGAAATCTGATCTTGATCCTGCTGCACACCACGGTTAGGCCAAGGATATGGCGAAACTTTATTTTCATTATTCCACGATGAATGCGGGCAAATCGACGATTTTGCTTCAGGCATCACACAACTATATCGAAAGCGGCATGCAGACTTATCTGATTACCGCACAGCTGGACAATCGGGCAGGCGAGGCCAAGATTGCGTCGCGTATCGGTATCGGTGCGCCGGCCGATACGTTTTCGGCAACGACCGACCTGTTTACCCAGATCAAGGCGCGGCTGGACCAAGGCCCTTGTGCCTGTGTGTTTGTCGATGAGGCACAGTTTTTGTCAGAAGATCAGGTTTGGCAATTGGCGCGGGTCGTGGATGATTTGCACGTTCCTGTGATGTGTTACGGGCTGCGGGTAGATTTTCGCGGCAAGCTGTTTCCGGGGTCTGCGACGCTGTTGGCCTTGGCGGATGTATTGCGCGAAGCCCGGACAATTTGCCATTGCGGCAAAAAAGCCACCATGGTCGTGCGTCGCGATGCCGATGGCAATGTTTTGGCCGATGGTGCGCAGGTTCAGGTCGGCGGCAATGAAACCTATCTGTCGCTGTGCCGACGTCATTGGCGCGAGGCGGTGAAAGCCAGCTAAATCGCGTTTGGCGGGGTTTCATTCGCAAAGAAGGCAACCAGATTGTCCAACGCCATCATCCCCATGCCGATCCGCACGTCCAGCGCGGCGGTGCCAAGATGGGGCAAAAGTGTGACGTTTTCCATGGCGATCAAATCCGCTGGCACTTTGGGTTCATCTTCGTAAACGTCAAGACCCGCGCCCGCAATTTGCCCCATTTGCAGGGCGGTAATCAGTGCCGCTTGGTCAACGATATCGCCACGCGCGATGTTGACAAATATCGCGCTGGGTTTCATCGCAGCGAACACTTGGCCGTCAATCATATGGCGCGTGGCCGGGCCGCCGGGCAGGGCGACGACGACAACGTCCGCTGCCTTGGCGACGTCGCCAATACTGGCCAATTGTGTGGCGGGCACGCCTGCGTTATCAACGTGCGAGCGATTGAAAAACACAACTTTCATGCCAAAACCAAGGGCGGCGCGGGCTGCTATTGCCTTGCCGATCCGGCCCATGCCGATCACGCCCAGCGTTTTACCCGATACATGCAGGCCCAACATTTGTGTCGGGTGCCAACCCGCCCAGTTTCCTGCCCTGACCATGCGTTCGCCTTCGCCCGTACGCCGCGCTGTCATCAACATCAACGTCAGCGCGATGTCGGCGGTTGCATCGGTGACCGCCCCGGGCGTGTTGGAAACCACCAAACCCGCGGCTTTGGCGGCGGCCACATCGATGTGGTTATAGCCAACGCCAAAATTGGCCAGAATCCGGGCACGCATTGGGGGGGTGGCAAACAAATCGGCGGAAAACTGATCACCCAACGTCGGCAGAATCGCGTCAAATTTGGCCAAAGCCGCCACCATTTCATCGCGGCGCATGGCGGATGTGTCATCGCGCAGGGTAACATCAAAATGCAGGCGCGCGCGTTTAAGAACGGCGTCAGGCAGGCGGCGGGAAATGAACAGGCTGGGTTTCAAAACAAGCGCCCCCCGACCGGCACACCATGACCCGGTGCGATCAACACAACCTCGCCGGTTTCGTCGGGCACACCCAGCACCAGAACCTCGGACATAACTTTGCCGATCTGGCGTGGTGGAAAGTTGACGACCGCCATCACCTGTCGACCAATCAACCCATCAAGGGTGTAATGCGCCGTAATCTGTGCGCTGCTTTTTTTCACGCCCAGTTCCGGGCCAAAATCCACCCACAACTTATAGGCAGGTTTGCGCGCCTCGGGGAATTCTTCGGCGCGGGTAATGACACCCACGCGCACATCGACCTTGGCAAAATCGTCAAATGTAATTTCGGTCATGATTTACCCAATTCCCGCCCGCGATCCGCCGCCGCCTTGACCGCCTTTTCCAGCAGGTTTGGAAATCCGGTGTTTTCATCCATCAGCACCGTCAATGCGGCGGCCGTGGTGCCGCCCGGGCTGGTGACATTGACGCGCAATTGCGCAGGCGTTTCTGCTGCATCTTGTGCCAATTGCCCCGCACCACCCACCGTGGCCTTGGCCAGTTTCAGCGCCAGTTCCGGCGACAACCCTTGGGCAACGCCAGCGGCGGCCAAGGTTTCAATCAAGTGGAAAACATACGCCGGACCAGAACCGGAAACCGCCGTGACCGCATCCATTTGATCCTCGCTGTCAAGGCGTACGGTTTGCCCAACCGCCGACATCAATCCCTCGGCCATTGCCAATTGCGGCTCTGTAATCAGCGCATTGCCAACCAAGGCCGTGATGCCCCGCGCAATCGCGGCGGGCGTATTGGGCATGGCGCGAATGATCGGGGTTTTTTCGCCCAAAAGGGCGGCAAAACTGGCAATGGATGTACCTGCGGCAATCGATAGAAATACGGTTTCACCATTGCCCAAGGGGCGCAGAACGGGCAGCGCATCCCCCATCATCTGCGGCTTTACCGCGGCTAAAACGATCGCCGGATTGGCCGGAATATCACCATTCAGGGTCAGGCCACTGGCGACCAACCCCTTGACCCAATCGGAGGGAAAAGGATCAATGACCGATACCGCATTGGCCGCCAGCCCATTGGCCAGCCAGCCTTGCAACAGGGCTGATCCCATTTTGCCGCAACCCAAAAGCACCAGCCCCTGGGATGAAATTTCGCGAAAATCCATAAATCCTCCACCGCCATTTTGCCCCAGTTTAGGCGCGGCCATAGGCCTCGGCAATGGCCACTTGCAGCGCGTCTTTGCCGTCGCGATTGCCCCAACTGACCAATTGAAAGGCCGGATAAAACCTTTCGGCATTGGTAACCGCCGTGGTCACAAGCCGGTCGATTTGTGCCGGTGTGGCCGCGCTGTCGGGGCATAAAACCAGCCCGTAGCGATAAACCATCAGTCGTTGGGTTTCCCAATAGCTGAAGGCACCGGCCCAACACATATCATTGGCCCGGTTCAGCGTTTCATAAAGCGCAGGCAGGCGTTCTTTGGGCGGGTCCATGTCAAACGTGCAAATCATCCGCAGGGATTCATCATAAGCTGACCACGCCAAAGTGATCGAATATGTGCGCCACTGACCCTCGATCGACATGGCGATCTGGTCATCTGCAACGCGATCAAATTCCCAGTCGCGATATTCGGCCAAAGATTCAACGATATCAATCGGATGCATGTCTTCTGCATGCAGAAACTGCTCTGAAAATGCCACGCTCGTCCCCTTTGTTGTCGCCTGAGGTTTATGAACCACTAGGCGCTGGGTGTTTTTCTAGGGGTCTTGTGTTTGCCTGTTTCCCCTACAACATATGGTGTGCCTAAAACGGCGTTGAGTAAAGGTATTTTTGGAGTTTTCCCCAAGTTTTTGGTGAAATTACAAGGTTTTCCACAGGTTCAGCGGCGTTTTTCCGGCTTTGATCCGAATTGCAATCACCACATACAGTCATGCCATGAAATTGGCGATTGCCCGCCTGATTTTGATCTGGTGCGATCACGTTTTGGTCAGGTGTCTTGCTCGAAAAAAAACCGGCTATAGGATATCAGCCGACGGGCAGGGCCACGCATTCACGCCCGCCATGTCGAATTTAAACCGCCGATTCAGGTAAAATATATATGAGGAACCACATGAAAAACCAAACCAGCCGCCGCGCCTTTATCACAACATCCTTAGCATCATTGGCCATCGTTCAATCGGGTGCTGTTTTTGCGCAATCGGCGGAACACACGGTTGATATAAAAGGCTTTGCTTTCAAGCCCGCAAATATACAGGTGAAAATCGGCGATACCATTACGTTTGTAAATGCCGACGCAGCGCCGCATACGGCGACCTCCAGCCAGAAAAAATGGGGCACCAAGCGTTTAAACCGCCGAAAAGCCGAAACTCTCACGGTTACCGCTGATTTTGCAGGGGAATATTTTTGCAAATTCCACCCAAACATGAAGGGTACAATCGAAATTCTTGCCTAAAAACCGGGCAAGCGCCCTTAACTTTTGGGCTTGGTTGGCCGTTTGGTTTTTGGCGCGGGTTTGCTTTCAAGGGCATCAAGGCGTGCCCGCAAAACCTCGTTTTCTTCGCGCGCTTTTTGCGCCATGGCGCGTACCGCGTCGAATTCTTCGCGGCTGACAAAATCACGGTCCGCAAGCCAGCGATCCATCATGCTTTTCATCGCGGTTTCGGCCTCGGTCTTGGCCCCTTGCGCCACGCCCATTGCGTTGGTCATCAGCTTGGAAATATCATCCATCATTTTGTTTCGCGTTTGCATGTTCGACCCTCCAAGATCCTGACCAGTATATGGGCGAAATCACGCCGAGCATCAAGGTTGACTTCGTCGCACTCAAGCGCAAAGTAGCGCACGTCAAAAAACACGTCAAAAAAGAGAGCGCCATATGCAAGCCGTGATAAAATTCCCCAACATTTCACCGGAGCTTTTCAGTTTTTCCATCGGTGATTTTGAATTCGCCCTGCGTTGGTATGCTTTGGCCTATATATTCGGCATTCTGATCGCGTGGCGCCTGATTTTACACTTCATTCGGCAACCGCAAAAATGGCCAAACGCCACGCCGCCCTTCACCCCGGAATTGATCGAGGCATTTTTGACCTGGGCCATCATCGGCATTGTTCTTGGTGGGCGCATTGGCTATGTAATTTTCTATAATCCAGCAGATTTTGCGGCTAACCCCTTGGATATTCTAAAGGTTTGGCAGGGCGGTATGTCGTTTCACGGCGGTTTTGCCGGTGTGGCTGTGGCCGCGATCGTGTTCTGTCGGCGTCACAAATTGCCAATGCTGTCAGTTGCCGATGCGCTTGCGATGGCCACGCCACCCGCCTTGTTGCTGGGTCGTCTGGCGAATTTTATCAATGCGGAATTGTGGGGGCGGCCAACCGATTTGCCGTGGGGCGTGGTTTTCCCAGGGTATTATGCCCAACAATGCGGCGATATCGTCGGGGAATGCGCCCGCCACCCCTCGCAATTGTACGAGGCCGGCCTGGAAGGGCTGATATTGGGGGCGGTTTTGTTGTTTCTTGCCCGCGGCAGTGCGTTTTTGCGCCCGGGTCTGATGACCGGCGTGTTCATTGCGGGATACGGCCTGGCACGCAGTATCGTTGAATTGTTCCGCCAGCCGGATTTGCAATTTACCAGTGCCAGCAACCCGATTGGCTACGTCATTCAGTTTGGCGATTGGGGGCTGACCATGGGCCAAACCCTGTCTCTGCCGATGGTTTTGGTCGGCATCGGATTGATCCTCTGGGCCCGCCGCACCGCGTGAGTCGCCTGAACGAAATTCTGCTGGCACGAATTGCCAACGACGGGCCGATTTCCGTCGCTGACTATATGGTCGAATGTTTGCTGCATCCTGAATATGGCTATTATTCGCGGCGCGATCCGTTTGGCACGGCAGGTGATTTCACCACGGCACCGGAAATTTCGCAAATGTTCGGTGAACTTCTGGGGCTTTGGGTGGCGCAATGCTGGATCGATCGCGGCCAACCCGCGTCGTTTACCTTTGCCGAACTTGGCCCCGGGCGCGGTACATTGATGGCGGATGCATGGCGGGCAACCAAGGGCGTTCCGGGATTTCATGCCGCCGCAAATCCGGTTTTGGTTGAGGCAAGTGAACACCTGCGCGCCGTTCAGCAAACCACCCTTGCGGAAATTGATGTGGGCTGGGTGACCTCGATTGAGGAACTGCCCGAGGCACCCCTGTTTTTACTGGCCAATGAGTTTTTTGATGCTTTGCCGATCCAGCAATTTATCCGCCACGAAAATGGCTGGGCTGAACGGCTGATTGGGACGGGCAAGGATGGTTTGTGTTTTGGTCAAGGCAGCGCGCGACACGTACCAGCGTTGGAGCACCGATTGGGGGATACGAAATCGGGCGATATGGTTGAAATTTGCCCCGCCGCCCATGCTGTTTTGCAGGATGTGAGTGACCGAATAAACGCCCACGGCGGCGCGGCTTTGATCGTGGATTATGGCGATTGGCACTCGCTGGGTGATACGTTGCAGGCACTGAAATCGCATGAAACTGTCGATGTTTTGCATCAGCCGGGACAAGCGGATTTAACGGCGCATGTTGATTTTGAGGCGCTGGCACTGGCCGCGCCGGATCTAAGCCACAGCCGTTTGACGCCACAGGGGATTTTTCTGCAACGGCTTGGAATTGATCAGCGGGCCGAGGTTTTGGCGCGAAATTTAAGCGGCGCGTCGCTTGCATCGCATCTGGCCGCACATCATCGCTTGACCGCAAGCGATGAAATGGGGACGCTGTTCAAAGCACTGGCGCTTTATGCACCGCACAGCAGCCCGCCGCCCGGATTTAAATCATGACCCTGAATATACTGACGCATTCTTCGCTAAGCCCAATTAGACACGGCTTTTTCACCCGTAAGGGTGGCGCGTCTTCGGGGGTGTTTTCGGGGTTGAATTGCGGCTTTGGGTCATCAGATCAACACGAGGTCGTCGCACTGAACCGTGCACGAGTCGCCGAGGCGATGGAGGCTCCGGCGCTTGTTTCTGTCTATCAGGTGCATTCTGCCGATGTCGTAACGGTGCAAAAACCCAGCGACGTTGACGGGGTGAAAGCCGATGCAATGGTCAGTAATGTACCCGGAATTGCACTGGGCACCTTGAGCGCCGATTGCCAGCCGGTGTTGTTTGCCGATACCGAGGCGGATGTTATTGGCGTGGCCCATGCCGGTTGGAAGGGCGCGTTGAACGGTGTGCTGGAAGCAACGATTGAAAAAATGTTGGTTTTAGGGGCAAAGCGCGAAAATATCGCGGCGGTGATTGGCCCCGCAATCAGTCAAGCCGCCTATGAGGTCGGGCCGGAATTTCTGGAGGATTTCATCGCCGACGATGATCAAAACCACCGATTTTTTGCCAATGGAAAAGGCGACAGATATCAGTTTGATTTGCCCGCCTATGGGCTGCACCGGTTACGTACGGCTGGTGTGAAATCGGCGGAATGGACGCGGCATTGCACATATGCCAATCCTGATCTTTTTTATTCCTATCGTCGTGCCTGCCATGAAAACGCCGCAGATTACGGACGGTTGATCTCAGCAATTAGCTTGTAAATAAGGGAAAATCTCGATTTCTCCCGGCGATTTGCGTCACAATATTCATTAAAAAGAACGGCGAAGGTCAAAGCATCGTCACAATTTACGGGCATCTTTCATCTGTTCCAAATCTGCATCTTCGGGGGAAAGTGGGTGCTTGGAAAGTAAACTGTAGTCGAGCGTAGTTAGTGAGTAGCCAAATGAAAAAATCACCACGATGGTTAGCAAATGTCATCAAATTCAGCAAAACTGAAAAAATAGTTTTGCCTTGGGCGGATCGCAGTAAAAAAGAACCCCACAAAATCGCTAAAACGGCCTAATCTATCGCAGGCGGACTAAAAGATTGGCGAAGCTTTGATTTTTTTGGAAACCAGTATTTCCAAGGCGTCAGCGCATTTTTTGGCGGCCTTTGTTCCCAGTGAATTTTGCAGCAAATCGCTGGCATTAGACAGGGCCTGGTCCATGGTTTCTTTGGCGATACCGGCCGAAAACTGACAGATATATCCCAAATGTGCCTCGCGGTCCTGTTGGGAAAGCATTTTTTTCACCTGCATCAAATCATCGCGCAAGGCGATCATGTCGGGGTTGACGGGGTCGTTTTTGATCACCCGCAACCCTTGTGGTTGCGCGTTGGCGGGTAAAACCGACAGGATTTGGTTTTGAAAGACCGACAAGGATGGAATGGGTTTCGCCAAAAAACCGTCCGCGCCGCATTTCAACGCCTCTGGCGCCAATTCATCCGATCCACTGGTGGCCAAAACAATCGGCCCACCGCTATGACGTTTCAGATCGCTGATAAGGTCAAGCCCCGATCCGTCGGGCAGGCCAAGGTCGATGATGGCCAAACCGGGCCGGTAAACCCCCAAATGACGCTTGGCAGAGGTGACACAATCGGCACGCCGCATGCGCGCACCGCTGACACGAACCATCATCCGGATCGCCTCGGATGCAAAGCGGCTGTCTTCAACCAACAGGACGGTTAATCCGGTGAGCGGTCGTTCCCTGGTGGGTATCGGGCTAAAGAACAGGTCGTCGATATCGTCGGTCATTTGGTTTCCTTTCAAGACAGGGCCTGCATCCATTCAAACGTCAACATCTTTACCAAGTCGTAAATATACCCCCGAAAAATTGAATTTCTTCAAATTGTGCAAAATGCCGCCATTTGTTATGCTGCGGGTGCGACTATGCAACGCTTGCGCCCAGCCATTTGTCGGCCCAAACAGGTGCCGATAAAACAAAGGAACTCTGATGATCGGACGATTGAACCACGTGGCCATTGCCGTGCCGGATTTACAGGCGGCGATTGCGCTCTATCGCGACACTTTGGGGGCGGATGTCGGGGCACCGCAAGACGAACCCGATCACGGGGTGACGGTGGTTTTTATCGCCTTGCCAAATACCAAAATCGAACTTTTGCACCCACTGGGTGAGGCAAGCCCGATAGCCGGATTTCTGGAAAAAAATCCGGCTGGCGGTATCCATCACATCTGTTATGAGGTGGATGATATTTTGGCGGCACGGGACCGATTAAAGGCCGATGGCGCGCGGGTTTTGGGCACTGGTGAGCCGAAAATCGGGGCGCATGGCAAGCCTGTTTTGTTCCTGCACCCCAAGGATTTCACCGGCACTTTGGTCGAACTGGAGCAAGTATAATCATGTCTATCACCGCCATTTTTGTCGTCTTTGCCATCACTTGGTTCATGGTGCTTTATGTTGTGCTGCCGCTGGGGGTGAAATCCCAGCGCGAGGCTGGCGAGGTCGTGGCGGGCACACCGCCGTCGGCACCGGCAGGCGCTGTCATCAAACGCAAATTTGTCATCACCACATTGGTAGCGATTCCGATTTGGGCAATCGTCTGTTTGATCATTATTTTCGGGCTGATCTCGATGCAGGATATTCAGTCCTTTCATCGCTTTCTTGGGAAATCATCAGATGGAATAGGTGGGTAAAGGTTGCCACGCCCAATATCGGGATCAACAGGTTGATCACCGGCAGCGATAGCGGCACCACCATCAAGATACCCGCAACCCAGATCGTTGGCATGTGACGGGCGCGCACCTTGCGTGCAGCATCACGGCCCAAATGGCGCACGGCGACCATGAAAAAATACTCCCGTCCCAGCAAAAAACCGTTCAATCCCCAAAAAACCACCGGCGCAAGCGGGGTGAAATACAGGATCAGCGCCAATAAATTGGCCAGGATCATCACCCCCAAAAACGACAGGCTTTCGCGGATGTTTTCCCCCAGCGGTACGGGCTTGGCGCTGGTTAGGTGGGGATAGTGTTTTTCTTCAACCGCTTCGGCGACCTCATCCAGAAAAAACCCGGTAAAGGCCGAGGCGACGGGAACCATCAGAAAAATCGATAAAAACATCATCAACAAAATACCGGCGGCTGAGGCGACGGATGACAGCCACGTCACCTCGCCCAGCCCCCAGATGGTTATGGTGTCTGGGATGAAAAGCCCGATAAACCACAAAAATACCGTGGTGATGGCCACCAACAGACCCACAGTCAAGCCAAGACCAAGCGCCAAAACCCGCAAGAATCGCGGATCACGCAATTGCGCCACGGCGCGGGCGAAGGCGGTGAAAATCATGTTTCAGCCCATGTTGTTATGCGGTTCAGATCGGGACGTGGCCGTTCGGGTGGTGCCGTGCTTTCTGTGCCCAGATGGATGAACCCCGCCAATGTTTCCCCGTCACTGCACCCCAACCCCAATTGCAGGAATTCTGCGTCATGCGAGGCCCAGCCAGACAACCAATTGGCCCCCCAACCCATCGCCAGCGCCGCATTCACCATGGCCAGACACACCGCACCGGCGGAATGTTGTTGCTCGATCACCGGCACTTTGGGCGAATTTACCGGGCAAGAAACCACCGCCACCACCAGATCGGCATTTGCAAACTGTGCGTGCATTTTGATGATTTTTTCGGGCTCTATATTTCTGTGGGCACCCAGTTCACCAACCAGACCCGCAAGCCGCGCAAGGGCGGGTTTTTCCAAAACGATAAACCGCCAGGGTTCAAGCTTGCCGTGATCAGGCGTGCGCGCGGCGGCGGTCAGAATGGTGGTGATTTCCTTGCGTGAGGGTACGGGGGCGGTCAGGGTTTTGGCCGGACGCGAGCGCCGGGTCAGCAAAAATTCAAGGGCGGCGGGATTGGGCGTTGGCATGGGTTTCTTTTCGGTTGTTTGTTTTGAGGTAGGGCGTAACCGTGGCTTTTCAACCTGCTGGCAAGCCTTCGGGAAAATGCAGCGTGACAAGATCGTCGATTTGCGTGCCAAAAAACGCTTCCAGTTTTGGGCTGGGTTGGCGCAGATCAAAGACATTTCCAAAGGGGTCGGGGGCGGTAATTTTGCTGTCGGCCATTTCTGCCAGCACCGCATGGCCACAAAAGGGCACATAAACCTCGGAATAGCCACCTTCATGCGCCATCATCAACCGGCCATCGCAAATCTGTGTCGCCAGCGTTTTTACCTGTGCCGTCATCGCGCGAAAGGTTCCCATCGTGGCCAACATCCGCCCCAAGGGATCAACTGCCGCCGCGTCATACCCACAGGCAATGATGATGATATCAGGGGCAAAGGCGCGGATCGCGGGCAGGGCGAGGCGTTCCATCGCCGCCAGATAGGTATTGTGACCCGCCCCCGGTGGCAGGGGAATATTCATGTTATAGCCAAGCCCCGCGCCGCGCCCGCGAGCCAAAGCATCGCCGGTGTCCATCGGATAGTTTTTGTCCTGATGCAGGGAAATCGTCAGCACGTCGTCGCGATCATAAAAAATCGCCTCGGTGCCGTTGCCGTGATGCACATCCCAATCCAAAACCGCAAAACGTGTCGCCTTGCCCGCCGCTTTGGCCGCTTCAATGCCGATGGCAATATTGGCCAACAGGCAAAACCCATTGGGAAAATCGGGCAAACAGTGATGCCCGGGGGGCCGGGACAGCGCATAGGCATTGTCATGCACACCGTCCAAAACGGAAAAAATTGCGGCCTTGCTCAACCCCGCTGATACCGCGGCGATTTCAAACCCGCCTTTTGCAAAAGGGGTGCGCCGGCCAAGTTCGCCACCATTGTCATCCGATAGAGCCTTGAATTCATTAAGGTAATGTTCAGGGTGAATGCGTGCCAGATCCTGCCAGGTTGCGGCATCCGCGCCGTGCATATGCAATTCATCGCTTAACCCTGTCACATCAATCAGGTTTTTCAACCGCCGCTTGGTTTCCGGATTTTCCGGCAAGCCCCCAAATGTGGGTTGCACCAGTCCCCCAACCGGCAACATGAAGGCATAATTCCCGCCACCATGCCAAAAACATCTTTCGTCGAAAAAAAATCCTGTGGCCATTCGCCCGCCTCTCAAAGTTTGTTAAGGCTCAGACTATGGCAAAGATCAAACAGGTTCCAGAGCTGGTGAAACTGGCCCAACAGGCGGGATCCTTCGCGGTTCGCGTGACCCCGAATGCGGCGCAAAATTCGGTGATGCTGGCAGGGGGCGTCGTTCAGATCCGTGTGACCGCAACACCCGAAGGCGGCAAGGCCAATGCCGCCGTCATCAAAGCATTGGCAGCGGCATTGGGTGTCGCAAAATCGCGCATTCGTCTGAAATCAGGGGCCAGCCATCGTGATAAAGTATTTCTGATCGACTAAGGTGTAATGTTGGTTTTAGCATTGCTAAACGTCTGGATCACCCGGTTTTCTGACCCGGTACACCCCTTCGGGTAAATCCAATGCGGCGGCCAGATCGGTCATCATCGCCAAAGACAAGGTCAGTTTGTTCACGCGATCAAGTCGCGCATCCCATTGTTCAACGGTGATGCATTCTTCAAAGGCGTGAATCACCACATCCTCTTGTAAAACACTGCCTTCTTCGTCGATCAGGGTGATCACAGTGGCGTCAAAATCGTGTTCAATTGTAAACATGCGACCACAGTAGATGGCTTGCGAGGCAATGCAAGAAAAACAGAGGTTATTTCGCAAAGTGTCATCTATTTATCTAAAAACGTTGATAATTTTTTCCACAATTTTCCCCACGGGGCCGTACACTCATAAAATCCACTTGGGTATGCGTATGGCTAAACTCATTGTTCACTTTGCGACGATCGCGCTGCTACCAGTTCTGATTGGCATTCCCGATCCGGGCATGGGTTTTGTTGTCGAGCGTTTGTTTACGCCAAACGCGACAATTCAAAACAGCAAAAACGGCCCTCTGCAAATCGGCACCGTGGAAAATGGAAGCTATGCACTAAATCAAAGTGGCGTTGCGGTTTTCCAATTGGGCGATGCGGAATGGCGCGTTGATTGTGCAACCCTGCCTTGCACAGCGCAGTCCGACCCAATCACCTTTGTTGCGAATGCGCAAAACCAGTTGGTTTTGGCTGCCACCGATCACAAGGGCGCGCGTATTTCCTTGAAGCGGTTTAACCGCACGCGCGATTTTGAAATTCCCGGCCAAATCACCCTGACCGACTTTGATATTGATCAGTTGCGGATGGGTGGATCGCTGATTTTTGAGGTTGATGAATTTATCGTGGCATCGGTGGATATGACGGGGTTTGGTACAATTGAGAAGTTCATGAACTGGATGAGCAACGGCCAAAATATGCCGGAAAAATCTGTGCAATCACCGTTGGAATATATGCAAACCACCCTTGATGCGGCGAATGCACCGCGGGATATTCTGGTGCCCTATACCAAACCGCAGGTGCAATTTGCCATCCGTGAACAAAACGGAAATCCGTTCGTGCCCTGATTGCTTTGGAACAGTTTGAAGCATTTTTTAAACACTTAATAATGGCGGATTTTCATCAAAGATAAAACTTCTGCGCCTAAGTCTGGGGGAAACCACAGATGGGGGCAATTTGATGAGTTGGGTGTTTGATAGGGCGCGCAGGCTGTTGGCCAAAGCGTCGAGTGCTGTCTTTGTGACGCTTGCGGGCTGTGCAACGATCCAGCCGTCATTGGCGCCGCAAGTGGCGCAGCCACGCACACCGCCGTCACGAAATTTCACCTCGTTTAACGACCCGTTGCGGTGCATGGATAAAAAACTGGTGCGTGCGGGAAAAAAAACCGTGTTGATTTCCTCAACCGGCATTCCGGATAAAACAAACAAAGTGCGCGTCGGTGCCGATGACATGTTGGTCAATGCGGTCAACCAAATGAATGGCCAAAGCAAGGCCTTTGTTTTCATCGACCAACCCCTTGAACGCAAAGACGCGCAAATCGTGTGGCTGACCAAACGCGACGATGATCCAACCCCGCGGTACTATATCCGGGGATCAATTTCACAGTTGGACGAGGGGGTGATCGACGACAGCATATCGCTTTTGGCAAACAATGATTTGGTACCTAACCGGAAATTGAACGCGGTGAAAAAGGGTTTTTCGCGGCGTGTTTCCGTGGTGACGGTGGATTTGTCCTTGGCATCATATCCCGATCGAAAAATTATTCCTGGTGGCTCGGTTGCCAATTCGATGGTGGTGGTCGGCGATGGGTTCGGCGCGGGCCTGACGGGGGTGATTGATCTGTCCGAAATTGGCGTGACCATCGGCATGGAGCGTATCGAAAGCGTCGGTCAGGCGGTGCGCAATCTGATCGAATTGGGCACCATTGAATTGTTGGGTAAACAAGCGCGGCTGCCCTATTGGGAATGTCTCAGCCTGCCAGAGGTCAAGATCGAGCAGAAAGGCAAAAAAGAGGTTGCCGCCGCAGCCGCCGGTGTGGTGCCGATCATTGAAAAATCTCAATTACTGTTGGCCGACTTGGGGTATTATTCGGGTTCGGTAACCGGGCGCCAGGACAGCGCAACGCGCCTTGCGATTGCACGGTTTCAAGCCGATCAGGGGCTGATTGCCTCGGGTCAGGCGGACTATGATCTTTTGCGCCGGTTGCGGGAAAAACAAACCCTGATGGAGCAAGTGAAAGCAAGGCTGCGCGCGCAACAGGCGGCGACTATGGCGGTGCCTCGACAACCCGTTGGCGCCGCTTCGGCGCCCCCGGCGGTGGTTCCTTCTGTGACGGCGAAAAACGTCGTGCAAGCGCCGTTGCCAATAGTGACAAAAACGATTGCCGCACCGCCTGACAATTTGGTGCCGAAATGCCCGGCGGGGGAAATATTTCTGGCTGCGGGCTGTTCGAGCGAAGCAAATGTTTTGGCAGGCTATCTGAAATAAGAATTTAGCGGCGCGCCAGAAAAAATCTGGCCAAGGCATAAAGACCGATACCAACCCATAAAACCTCGATCATGATCGCCCCGGCATTGGGGCGGTCATACAAAGACATCAGGATCAGCGCAGCCCCCGCCAGATTAAGCAAATGAAACGGCGGTCGCTCGGCATCCATTTTTTTGGAAGAAACCGCAAAATAGGCCCCTGCAATCATAAAAGAACCGACTACACCAATCAGATCAAGGAGGGTCAATTCAGACAACATCGCTGGTTTCTGCCTCTATTTGAAAAGCCGTTTCACCGCAAATTGATAGGCGCGCTTGCGGGGGATTCCAAACCTAAAAGTGCCGCCAAGCCCGAAAAAATGACCGCTTTCATGACCGGAGCGGGTCGCGTCGGTTTGATCTAGATCAAAGTATCGACCCCGAATCGGCCTAAACTAAGAGCGTTTTCCACCGGGAAGGGGTTTGAACATGTCCATCACAACAAGAATAAAGCGCCACGAACGTCTGCTTGAGGCGATGGTTGATACCGTCGGCGTTGATATGGTCGAGCAACGGCAACGCGGTGTCGTTGATCAAGGCGATCTGAATGAAATGACAGATCGGTGCCTTTCATGCAACGAGGGCAACGCGTGCGAGGAGTGGTTGGAAATCCACGGCGCGGGTACCGGCCAAGCACCGGGATTTTGCAAAAACAGGGAAACCTTTGAACGGATGCGATGAGATCACTCAATTAAATTCGTGATTTGCAGCCTCGCGGCCTATTGCCCTGCAATCCGACCCCAAAGATCATAGTCGCCAGCTTCGTCCACTTCGACACGCAGAATATCGCCCGGGCTCAGCGCCTCGAAATCCTCGTCGATAAACAGGTTACCATCGATTTCCGGGGCGTCCGCCATGGTGCGGCACGTGGCCCCATCGCTCTCGACTGAATCCACAATCACCTCAATCACGCGACCCACCTTGGCGGCCAGCTTGGCCTCGGAAATCGCTTGGGATTTTTCCATAAAGCGATTCCAGCGATCTTGTTTTACCTCATCCGATATATGATCGGGCAGGGCATTTGACCGCGCGCCATCGACATTTTCGTATTGAAAACAACCGACGCGATCCAATTGTGCCTCGTCCAGCCAATCAAGCAGCGTTTGAAATTCCGTCTCGGTTTCACCCGGATACCCCACGATAAACGTGCTGCGCAGGGTAATGTCGGGGCAATCACGCCGCCATGCCGCGATTTCATCCAAGGTTCGCGCCGCCGCAGCGGGCCGCGCCATCCGCCGCAAAACATCGGGATGCGCATGCTGGAACGGGATGTCCAGATAAGGCAATAGACCGTTGGAAGGGTCCGCCATTATCGGGATCAGATCGCGTACATGCGGGTAAGGATAGACATAATGCAGGCGCACCCAAGCCCCCAATGTGCCCAAATCCCGGGCCAAATCAGTGATATGCGCGCGGTGATCACGTTCCGTCGCATGGCGCAGGTCAAGGCCATAGGCCGAGGTGTCCTGCGAAATGACCAACAATTCCTTAACGCCAGCACCCACCAACCGTTCGGCCTCGCGGATCACGGCGTGGGCAGGGCGCGAGGTCAGGCGGCCGCGCATATCGGGGATGATGCAGAATTTGCACTTGTGGTTGCAGCCCTCGGAAATCTTGAGATAGCTATAATGGCGCGGTGTCAACGACACGCCCGAGGCGGGCAAAAGATCGATAAAGGCATCAGGCACAGGCGGCACCGCCCTGTGAACCGCATCCAAAACCTGTTCGTATTGATGCGGTCCTGTCACGGCCAAAACTGTCGGATGATGGCCGAGGATATAATCGGAATCCGCCCCCAAACAGCCGGTGACAATGACCCGACCGTTTTCTTTCAGCGCCTCACCGATCGCCTCCAGGCTTTCAACCTTGGCGCTGTCCAGAAAGCCGCAAGTATTGACGATCACCGCCTCGGCACCGGCATAATCGGGTGAAATTGCATAGCCTTCGGCGCGCAGACGGGTCAGAATGCGTTCGCTGTCAACCAGCGCTTTGGGACAGCCCAGTGATACCATGCCGATACGCGGCTGGCCCGGGCGCGCGGCTTCGCGAATTTGGGCAGCGGGGGCAAGGTCGGGGCGCAGGGAGGGCGGATTTTGTGTCATATGCGCCCTATACCGCCAAGTGGCCCGTGGGGAAAGGGGCAGCACAAGCCTTTGTTGCGCGCACACTGGCGGTAAAATATACCTTGAGAAAATTGGGTGAGGATTAAAATGCGTTTTGTGATTCGAGCAGTTGTCGTTGTGGTCATGGCCGTGGTCGTTCTGGTGGTCGGGGCGTTTTTTCTGGTCCCCTCTGATCGCATCGCCCGTGTGGTTGAAAGCCAGTTCCAACAAGCCACGGGCCGCGCCATGAATATCGGCGGTGATATTCGCCCGACATTTTTTCCCAGTATTGGCGTGAAAGCCGATGATATTCGCATTGAGAACGCCGATTGGGCGGGGGCCGATCCGATGGTTGCCGCCGAAAGTCTGGCGGTGAATGTTTCAACGCTGGATTTGTTTCGCGGAAAAATTACCGTTCAGGGCATTGATCTGAAATCCCCGGTGATCCGGTTGATGATCGCCGATGATGGCCGCGCGAATTGGGATTTTTCGACCCCGGGTGAAACCGCAGCAACAGCGGAGGCGGTGCAAACCGCTGGTGGGGCCAGCTTGCCGCGATTTACCATCGACAAAGCCGAAATTTCGGATGGCCAGTTGATTTATGACGACAGGGCTGGCCAGAAAAAATATGATATTTCCGCCCTGAATGCCGTGCTGCGTTTGCCCGATTTTGACGGTCAGGCGCAGGTCGATGTTGCCGGGAAAATGAACGATCAAAACTTTTCTGTGCAAGGGGCGTTGGCGGAATTTAGCAAGTTTTTATCTGGCAAACTGACGCCCGTGGAGCTATCGGCTGGGGTGGGAAATTCCAGTCTTGATGTGACCGGTGACTTGGGGTTGACGCCACTGGCGGCGGACATGAACATCGACGCCAATCTGGCTGATATGGCGGCTGTTTTTGGTCTGATCGGCCAGACGGCGCCAGCGTTACCCAAAGGGTTGGGGCAAAAAATAACCATGAAGGGTAATTTGAAATACACCCCTGATGGCGCTGTTTATCTGCGCGAAACGCAGATCGGATTGGATCAGAACAATCTGGCCGCAGATGTTGATTTGTTCCTGACAGGCAAGCCCAAACTGCGGGCGCTAATTCAGGCAGACAGCCTTGATTTGTCCGAGGTAATGGCCAGCGATGGCGGCGGCCAAGCCGCACCGGCCACGGCAGGCGAAAGCGCGGGGTGGTCAAAGGCGCCAATCGACGTCAGCTTTTTGCAAGGCTTTGATGGCGATATTGTACTGCGGGCGGGCCGGGTGAATTTGGGCGACGTGGTGGTCGGGCCAATTGATACAATGTCGCGTCTTTCGGATGGGCGGCTGGTCAATGACATCAAAAAAATGGGCCTTTATGGTGGCGGGCTTGGCGGGCAACTTGTGGTGAACAGTCGCAATGGCCTGTCAGTTGGGGGTGATTTGGCGCTCAGCGAAATTGCCCTGAACCCATTGTTGAAAGCAATGGCAGGATATGAACGCATTCAGGGTGCCGCCAATGCAAAATTTAAATTTCTGGCGTCGGGTAATTCCATGGATGGGCTGATGAACAGCCTGTCAGGGACCGGCGATTTTGCTATCGGCAAGGGCGAAATTCTTGGCTTTGATTTGGTTGGTATGCTGCGCAATCTTGACGCGTCATATAAGGGCAGCAAGAACAGCACGATTTTTGACGGCATTACCGCAAGTTTTGCCATTCAAAACGGCACGCTGACAAACGATGATCTGTTGTTTGATGCCCCACTTTTAAAGGCCAGTGGCGAGGGCCAAGTCGGCATTGGTGCGCAGACGCTGAATTATCGCGTCACGCCAACCGACATTTTGGGCGCTGGCAATATCAAAGTACCGGTCTTGATTTCCGGCACCTGGGCGAACCCGAAATTCAAGCCCGATCTGGAAAACCTGTTCAACGCAGAACTGGAAGATCAAAAGAAAAAGCTGGAAGCCGAGGCCAAAGCCGCAATTGACGCCCAGAAAAAGAAGTTGGAGGACAAAGTCAAAGACAATTTGGGCTTGCCTGCGGATGGCACAGGATCAGCCGAAGATCAGGTCAAACAAAAACTGGAAAACGAATTGATCAAGGGCCTTGGTAATTTGCTGGGCGGTAACTGAAGTCAGCGCCAACAATAAACCCGGGTCGATACCCGGGTTTATTGAACGTGAATTTTACGTCAGGATCAGCGGCGGCGGTCGCGACGCGATGACATTGGTTGAAACGCCACGCCAACGTGGGCCTCGCAATAGGGTTTGCCGGTTTCTGACGGCAGACCACAAAACCAAAACTGGTCGGTCGCCGGGTCCCCGACGGGCCATTTGCAGGTACGTTCGGTCAGTTCCATCAACGTCAGCCGCTTGGCCTTTTTTTCCACCTCAGAAACCCGTGCCAGTGCTTCGGGGCTGATTTCATTGGCCGAAGGTTGCGGCGGCAAAGGTTGCCCAGCAGGCACGATCGCTTTTCGCGGCGGAATGGGTCGCACGTTTTCAACAGCAGCAGCCGCAGGCGCGGCGGCAGGAGCAGGTTTTGCGGCTTTCGGCGCGGGTTTGGCGGCGGGTTCCGCCTTTTTCGCGGCACTTGCCGCTGGTTTTTCTTTTACGCTGGCTTTGCTTGTGGTCGTCGCGCGATTAGACAGGCCCAAACGGTGAACTTTGCCGATCACCGCGTTGCGTGTAACACCGCCCAGTTCCTTGGCGATTTGAGACGCGGATTTACCCTCACCCCACATGGTTTTTAAAACTTCAACGCGTTCATCTGTCCAGGACATTCTATCACCTTATCTGTCAGCGACCACCAATATACAAAACCAGGCCCGCTTTGACCAGCGCCTTTGACGCTTTGAATTTCAAGTGCTTAATCTAGCGCTTTTCAGCCACAGGTTACAAGTTGAGAAGTGGCGAAATTGCCAAGATCACGTCTGGACAGCGCGGTATTTTGCCGCTAGGCCTGCGGTCATGAACAATAAACTGGCCCTTCGACGATAATTTGCCGCTGCCCTTGTCTATACTTGGGCGCTTGTTCTGCCGCGCAAAACGCGCAACTCTCATTCAAAATATTCTGTAACACGGGTGTGCAAACACTCAACTGCCCTCTTTCTAAGGAAATACCATGAGCAATTCCATTCTTCCGACCTATGCGCGCGCGCCGATGGCCTTTGTCAAAGGCGAAGGCAGCTGGCTTATTGCGGATGACGGGCAGCGATATTTGGATTTGGGGGCGGGCATTGCGGTGAATGTATTGGGGCACGCCAATCCCGACCTTGTGGCGACGCTGACAGAACAGGCGGGCCAGCTTTGGCATACTTCCAACCTGTATCATATTCCGGGGCAGCAAAAACTGGCGGATAAGCTGGTTGAGGCAACCTTTGCGGACACGGTGTTTTTTACCAATTCCGGCACCGAGGCCTGCGAGCTGGCAGTGAAAATGGCGCGCAAATACTGGTATGACAAAGGCCAGTCCGAGCGCGTTGAAATCCTTGCTTTTGAAGGCTCGTTCCATGGGCGGTCGGCGGCGGGCATTGCGGCGGCAGGTGGCGAAAAACTGACCAAAGGCTTTGGCCCTTTGTTGCCCGGTTTTCAGCATTTGCCCTTTGGCGATCACGAAGCAATCACCGCCGCGATAACCGATAAAACCGCCGCGATCATCGTTGAGCCTGTGCAGGGCGAGGGCGGCATTCGCCCGCTGTCAGATGCGTGCCTAAAGGGGCTTCGGGATGCTTGTGACAGTGCGGGTATTTTGTTGATTTATGACGAAGTGCAGTGCGGGGTCGGCCGTACCGGCAAACTGTTTGCCCATGAATGGGCCGGTGCTGCCCCTGATATCATGATGATCGCCAAGGGCATTGGTGGCGGTTTTCCCTTGGGGGCGGTTCTGGCCACCTTTGACGCCGCCAGCGGTATGGGCGCGGGCACGCACGGGTCAACCTATGGCGGCAATCCATTGGCAATGGCCGTGGGCAACCGGGTGATGGAGATTGTCAGCGATCCGGCGTTTCTGGCAAGTGTCATGCGCAAATCGGGCTTGTTGCGGCAAAAACTGGAAGGGCTGGTCGCCAGCCATCCCGATGTTTTTGAAGCGGTGCGGGGTTCTGGCCTGATGCTGGGCTTGAAATGCAAGGCGGTGAATGTAGATCTGGTGAAGGCGGGCTATGGTGCCGGGGTTTTGACCGTACCAGCGGCGGATAATGTCATCCGTATTTTGCCTGCGCTGAACATACCGGATGCAGATATCGCCGAGGCGGTTTCACGACTGGACAAAGCGGCCTCTTCATTGGCAACATAGCCCATTGGGCGGCTGTTACCTTGCCTATCCTGACCACGTAAGACAATGTTAAAACTGTACGAAAATAAAGGCCGATACATTCATGGCGCATTTCCTGGACATTCATAAAACCGACAAGGCCGCCTTGCGTGGCATCATTGATCAAGCGCGCGCGATGAAAGACGCCCGTGGCGCCGTCAGCCGTGGCACGCTGGATGCCGATTTGCCGCTGGATGGCAAAATGGTTGCGATGATTTTTGAAAAACCTTCAACCCGCACAAGGGTTTCTTTTGATGTGGGTATTCGCCAAATGGGCGGGCAATCGATGATCCTGTCGGGGGCCGATATGCAATTGGGCCACGGGGAAACCATCGCCGACACAGCCAAGGTTTTGTCGCGCTATGTCGATTTGATCATGATCCGCACCTTTGACGAAAACACCCTGTTGGAATTGGCCGAGGCATCGGATGTGCCGGTAATCAACGGGCTGACGGATCGCACCCACCCCTGTCAAATCATGGCCGATGTGATGACGTTTGAAGAACACAAAGGCCCGATCAAGGGCAAAAAAATTGTCTGGACCGGTGACGGCAACAATGTTTGCGCCAGCTTTTTACATGCGGCGGGGCAATTTGGTTTCGATTTCACCTATTCTGGCCCTGAAACCCTTGATCCTGAACAAGAATTTATCGATCTCGCGCGCGCGCAAGGGGCGAATATCACCATCGATCGCGATGCCGCGCGGGCCGTGCAGGGGGCGGATCTGATCGTGACGGATACATGGGTTTCGATGCATGATCCGCAATCCAAACGCGAACGCCGTCACAATCAGTTGCGCCCTTACCGCGTCGACGATGCCCTTATGGAACAGGCCGGACCGCAAGCGATATTCATGCATTGCCTGCCTGCGCATCGCGAAGAAGAAGTAACATCAACGGTTATGGACGGGCCACAATCGGTGATTTTTGACGAAGCAGAGAACCGGCTGCATGTGCAAAAGGCGGTCATGCGCTGGGCGTTGGGCGTTTAGCGCGCGGCTATCCTTGGCAAATGCCTTGCAACTGCACCCATTGGGCATCGCTTAACAACGGCGGGGTTACCTGATCGGCAAAGGGGTCACCCTCGATCAATGCCAAGGTGGTCTCGCCCGACGGATCAAGCGCATAGGCCATCGGCGAGGATTGCAATTGCGCTTGTTGAAAACGATCCAGCAGAACGGCCATATTTGGTAAAAACTTTGCCTTTTTCAGTGCGTATTCCGCATAGGCATTCGAGGCCTGTTGGGAAACCAAGCCGGTTGTCAGCAGGCGAAAACTGACCTTGATTCCGCTGAAGCGCAAGAAATCTTCAAACGGATCCGACGCGTCATTGCGCGTCAAAGCCGTCAGCAAGAAACCGGCGGCGACCTCGGGGCCTTCGTAATCTTCAACCAAGGTGCGGTTTATCAGGATCAAACCACCGGGCAAACTGGCGGTGGTGGTGGTCATCCCTTGCATGACCAATGCGTTGCCTTCGCTTTGCACACCCAGCCGATCATAAAGATCCGCCAAAGTACCGGCACTGCGGCGGTTGCGACACGGGGTGCCCGCCAGCCTTTTTACCTGATCCAACATGGCCGCGCCAATTTCGGCCTTGGTCACATCGGGCACGACTTTCAGGGTTTGCAAAACCAACTGTTCAGGCAGGGTAAATGTTGCAAAGCCAGCAGCGGCCAGCAAAAAGAAAGAAAAAATGAATATCCGCAAACGCCCGGGTTTCGGGCGGCGGCTTTTGATCACGCGGCGCAGTTTTTCAATGGCGTTGATCATTATTTCATCATCGATTTCCAACGTTTCCGCGCCATCATCATCTGGGTGATAAACGGCGGGTCGATGACCTTTGTTTTGCCGCCTGACGGTGGGCAAAGACCAATGCGCCAGCGCGGTGCCGTGCGGGGCCGCAATCACCAAGGAATTTTCCCCAAGCGAAACCAGAACGTCACGACGCTGTTCATCGGGCGCTGCGCGCCAGATGCCGGAACTTTCTAACCGATCATATTCTTTTAGGGCCGTCATTGCGGCGTTCTGCTCTTGTTTGGGTCGTCGATAACCGCATTATAAACTGGTTTTGCCCAGCGAAACAATGATCACAATGTTTTGGCGATGCCGCGCAGTTCAAATTTCTGGATTTTGCCGGTCGATGTTTTGGGCAATTCCTGGAAAATGATGTGTTTCGGGGTTTTAAAACCCGCCAACCGCGCTCGCACAAAGGCGATGATTTCGCCTTCATCACCGGTTGCGCCTTGCTTCAATTCGACAAATGCACAGGGCACTTCGCCCCATTTGTCATCCGGCTTGGCAACAACCGCACACAGCGAAACGGCAGGGTGGCTCATCAACGCGCCCTCGACCTCGACCGACGAGATATTTTCGCCACCCGAAATGATGATGTCTTTGGCTCGATCCGCGATTTGAATATAACCGTCGCTGTGTTGGTTGGCCAAATCGCCCGAATGGAAATAGCCCCCGGCAAAGGCCTCGGCGGTGGCGTCGGGGTTTTTCAAATAGCCCTTCATTACCGAATTGCCACGGATCATAATTTCGCCCTGTGTCGCGCCGTCGCGGGTCACCGGTTGCATGTCACCTGTCATGACGGTGATGTCTTCCATCATCGGAAATGCCACACCTTGGCGGGCCTTGATATTGGCGCGCTCCGGCCCGGCCAGATCGCCCCAGCGCGTGTCATCCCAAACGCATTCTGTCACGTGACCATAGGTTTCGGTCAGGCCGTAAACCTGTGTGATGTTGAACCCCAAATCCTCGATCGCCGCCAAGGTTGCGGGGGCCGGGGGGGCGCCTGCGGTGAACACCTCGACCGTGTGGTCAAATTGGCGGCGGTCCTCGTTTTTGGCATTAACGATCATGTTCAGCACAATCGGTGCGCCACCAAAATAGGCCACGCCTTCATCGGCAATTGCGTTGTAAATCGCGGCGGGGGTGATGTCGCGACAGCACACAACCGTGCCCCCCAACATCGGCATCATCCACGTATGGTTCCAGCCATTGCAATGAAACAGCGGCACGATGGTCAGATACTTGGGGTAAAGCTGCAACCGCCAGCTGACAACCGTGCCCATCGTCATCAGATAGGCGCCGCGATGATGCGCCACCACGCCTTTGGGGCGACCGGTTGTGCCAGAGGTATAGTTCAGGGAAATGCTTTCCCATTCATCACCGGGCATGGTCCACGGGGCCGCTGGATCCCCCTTGGCCAGCAGATCATCATAGGTTTCATAACGGCCCGTGGCCGGAAACCCGGCACCCGTATCGGGCACCTCGATTAGGGTGGGTTTGGGGCCGTTCATCTTGGCAATCGCCGCCTCGGCCAGCGCCAGAAACTGGGTGTCGACCAAAACCGCAACCGCCTCGCCATGCTCGAAAATATAGGCAACCGTGTCGGTATCCAGACGAATGTTGATGGTGTTCAGCACGCCACCCATGGCGGGCACCCCGAAATGCGCCTCGACCTGTGCGGGAATGTTGGGCAGGATCGTCGCCACCACATCGCCCGGTTTGATCGCCATTTGCCGCAGCCCATCGGCAAGGCGGCTGACGCGGGCGTGGTATTGCGCATAGCTCAGGCGCATGTCCTGATACACCAGCGCGGTCCGGTCGGCAAAAACCACCGCGGCCCGTTGCAAATGCGACAAGGGCGTCAGCGCGACATGGTTGGCCGCGTTTCGGCCCAGCCCCGTTTCATCGTTCATCCACCCCATGACCTGTCCTTGTTGTATGTTCACTTCCACCCACACTATTGGCGAAAAGGCGGTGTTTTGAAAAGGGGGTTTCTGCGGCGCGACGCGGCGTCCGGGTTTCAAAAAAGATGCGCAAACAGGGCTTTTCATAGGCAAAACTGCACCCTAGATTGCCGGCATGATCATTTCGCATGGCCGTAAATATATCTTTGTTCACATCCCCAAAACCGGCGGCACCTCGATGGCGTTGGCGCTGGAAGCGCGCGCGATGAAAGACGACATTATGATCGGGGACACGCCCAAGGCGATGAACCGGCGGCGGCGGTTGAAGGGCGTGCAATGCTCGGGGCGGCTGTGGAAACACTCCAGATTGATCGATGTTTACGGGCTGATCGGGGATGCGGAAATTGCGAATTACCATGTGTTTACAATGGTGCGAAATCCGTGGGATCGGTTGCTCAGCTATTATAGCTGGCTAAAGGCGCAAGACTTTGAACATATTGCGGTTTCCCATGCCAAGGCACTGAATTTCAGCGAATTCATTCGCGCGCCTGCGGTGGCAGAAGTTCTGCGTGCCAGCCCCTATTCAAGTTATGTGACCGACCGTTCTGGGCGCAATGTTTGCCGCTCGTTTGTGCGTTTGGAAAATCTTGCACAAGACGTTCAAAAACTTGAAGAATCTCTGGGGTTCAAGATCGGCCCGTTGCCATTTGCGAATCCCTCCAATCGGGCGAAAAATCATCAATCGGCCTATTCACCGGCAGACAAAGACTGGATTGGCCAAATCTGTGCCGAAGACATTCAGAAGTTCGGTTATAAATTTTAATAATTACAATGGCTTATGTCGTGATCTCGCCTGCCTTAACTTTGCCTTTATTCCCCCTCACCTTCGCCTTGAGATGTTAGTTAACCTTGCGGAACTTCGTTTAGGGGCGAAAGGATTGAAATGCCGTTCTTTGGGTTGCCGCGATTGACGTTTGGAAAATCGTCGTCGTTGCCAGTTGAAATTTCCCGTCGGGAAGATGAAATATCGCATGCATTGTCTGACCATGTCGGCGATGCAGGCGGCATCGTGTGCGATACGTTGATTGGCACGTCGCGTGGTTGGTTACAGGCCGATGAAATTCAGGTCGGCGACAAGGTCCTGATGGCGGATATGGTCTGGCAGCGTGTTGTTTCGGTCGCCACCAGCACGCTTTGGGCTGGAACAAAAAACTGCCCGGCGCCGGTTTGCCCGCTTTTTGTGCCCGCATGGGTTTTGGGCAATGCCGAGCCGATGATCCTGCTGCCCGAGCAATATGTTTTGTTTGAAGACATCGAGGTAGGTGATCTGACCGGGGTCGAGGGGGTTTTTATCAAAGCCGAACATCTCGAAGGATTTTTCGGCATTTACCGGTATTCGCCAACAAAAACGGTGGCGGTCATTCATCTGGAATTTGAAGACCCGGAAATCGTGGTTGTACAGGGTGGCACCAAAGTGCTGTGCCCGCACGGAATTGTGCATCGCGGCAAAGCCGCCGATCTGATGGACACGGATTCACCAGTTGATTCTTTGGCACCCGCCACGGGGATGACGGCGCTGGATGCAACACAGGCCCGACAATTATTGTCGAGCCTGTACCGGCATACCCAGCCGCGCCCGATGCGCGAAAACCGGTTTTTTGTGGCTTAGGCGGCTTTGGTTGACGGGTCAAAACGGTCGTAAAACCCTTCGCCCTGATCGGCAAGCGAACGCAACAAGGCCGGTGTGCTGAACCGATCACCGTGGGTTGCGGTCAGGTGATCACAGATTTCCACGGCCTTGGCCGCGCCGACCATATCCAGCCAACTTAGCGGGCCGCCCGACCAAGGCGCAAAACCCCAACCCAGAATCGCCCCGACATCGCCTTCGCGGATGTCGGTTAAAACACCGTCTTCCAGTGCGCGGACGGCCTCTAGCGCCTGTGCCATCATCAAGCGGTTTTGCACATCACTTAGATCAGGTTGGGTTTTATCCACAGGATATTTATCCCCAACCATCTGTGATAAACCTGTGCGTTTTCCTTTGGAATCATAATCATAAAAGCCGGCGTTCGCCTTGCGTCCCAAGCGCCCTTCGGCTTCCATCCAGAAGATGATTTCATCCACAACCCCATCTGGATAACTGTCGCCCATCGCCGCGCGGGTGGCGCGAGCGATTTTTGCCCCCAGATCAATCGAGGTTTCATCCACCAGTTGCAGCGGCCCCAAGGGCATACCCAGCATTTTGGCGGCATTTTCGATCAGCGCAGGTGCAACACCTTCGGCGACCATGCGGATGCCCTCGTTGATGTAAGGGATGATACAGCGGTTGGCATAAAAGAACCGCGCGTCATTGACCACAATCGGCGTTTTACGGATCTGGCGCACATAATCCAGCGCCTTGGCCACAGCACGATCACCGGTTTCGCGGCCTTTGATGATTTCTACCAGCAACATTTTTTCAACCGGGCTGAAAAAATGGATGCCAATAAACTGTTCGGGCCGCTTGCTGGCTTTTGCCAAATCGGAAATAGGCAAGGTCGAGGTGTTGGTGGCGAAAATGCAATCCTCGCCAACCACGGCCTCGACCTTGGCGGTGACTTCGGCCTTGATTTTCGGGTCTTCAAAGACGGCCTCAACGATCAAATCAGCGCCCTTCAGGGCCGCATAATCGGTGGTGGCGGTGATCAGCCCCAGAACGTCCGCCTTTTTTTCGGGTGTGGTCTTTTTGCGCGCAATGCCCTTGTCCAGATAGGTTTCGACATAGGCTTTGCCCTTGTCGGCGGCTTCCTGTTTCTGGTCGATCAGCACCACTTTTATGCCCGCCATGGCCGACACCAACGCGATGCCCGCCCCCATCATGCCCGCGCCCATGACGCCAACTTTGACAACTTTTTGGTCCGCAACACCGGCAGGGCGCACCGCACCTTTTTCCAGCGCCTCTTTGTTGATGAATAACGACCGGATCATGTTGGATGACGACGGGTTCATCAGCACATTGGTGAACCAGCGCGCTTCGATCTTCAGGGCGGTGTCAAAGGGTACCAATGCGCCCTCGTAGGCCGCAGACAGCAACGCCTTGGCCGCTGGATAAACCCCCATCGTATTGCCATTGACCATGGCAGATGCACCAACATAAGTCATGAAACCGGCGGGGTGATAGGGCGCACCGCCGGGCATTTTATAGCCTTTTGCATCCCAGATTTTCACGCAATCGGCCTCGGATGCATTTGCCACCCATTCGCGCGCAGCGGCCAGTGGATCGGCGGCAACCTCATGGATCAAACCGGCAAGTTTGGCCTTGGCGGGATCAACCAGCTTGCCTTCCAGCAAATACGGGCTGGCGGCCATGGCACCCAACATCCGCACCAGCCGCGTTGTGCCACCGGCGCCGGGGAAAATGCCGACCTTGATTTCCGGCAAACCGATTTTGGCCTTGGCGTTGTCTGCCGCAAAAATGCGATGACAGGCCAAAGGCAGTTCAAATCCGATGCCCAAGGCGGTACCGGGCAGGGCCGCCGCAATCGGTTTGCCGCCTTTTTTGGTCTTGGGATCCATGCCCGCCAGTTCAATTTTGCGCAACAGGCGGTGGATGTTCATAATGCCGTCAAATAGGCCCTTGGCAGGATTGTCACCGGCCATGGTTTTCATCTTGGCAATGATGTTCAGATCCATACCGCCCGCAAAGCTGCCGTCTTTGCCCGAGGTGATCACCGCGCCCTTGACGGCATCATCGGCCAACGCACGGTCAATCAGCGCCTCGAGGTCAATAAACCCCTGTTCGTTCATCACATTCATGGATTTGCCGACTGTATCCCATGTGATCACGGCCACGCCATCGGTGCCTACTTCATAGCTAAAATCTTTCATGATTTGTCTTCCTCTAACGGAGAGCCGTCTTTTCTTGTGAATTTGAAACCCGACTTATCGATCTGTGCCATCATATCCATGTCGCTGTAATGGGCGATTTCGGTCGGCGTATGAGTGCCCACGACCACAAAGGTGGCGGGTTGATTTGTGTTGTTTACCAAATGGTGCCCGTTGGCGTCGCCCGCCGGAAAGGCGGCGCAATCACCCACATGCAATTCGGTGGGGCCATTGTCGTCGATCAAGGTGCAAACACCCGAGGTGACCACTAGAAATTCATCCTGATTTTCGTGCCAATGCCGAAATGATGACAGCGCGCCGGGGGCAAGCGTGACTATATTGGCCCCGAATTGCGTCAGCCCACCGGCCTTTGACAGGCTTTGCTGGGATCGACCATCCATTTTGGCGGAAAGCTTTCCAGGATAGGACGATCCGGTTTTGACAGGTGTCGATGTAAGATCAAGTTTTGGCATTACACCCGCTCGATGATCGTGGCAGCACCCATGCCCGACGCGATGCACAGCGTGGCAAGGCCGACCTCTTTGTCGCTGCGTTCAAGTTCATCCAGCAAGGTGCCGATGATGATCGCGCCGGTGGCCCCCAAAGGATGGCCCATGGCGATCGAGCCGCCGTTGACGTTCACTTTGGATTGATCGACATCAAACGCCTGCATGAACCGCAAAACGACCGAGGCAAAAGCCTCGTTAACCTCAAATAAATCGATGTCGTTGATGCTCATGCCGTGATCCGCCAGAATTTTCTGGGTCACCGGCACGGGGCCGGTCAACATGATGGTCGGCTCGGTGCCAATCTTTGCGGTGGCGCGAATGCGGGCGCGGGGTTTCAAACCCTGTGCGATGCCAAATTCCTTGGACCCGATCAGCACAGCGGCGGAGCCATCCACAATGCCGGATGAATTCCCCGCGTGGTGGATGTGGGTGATTTTTTCCAACTCGGGGTATTTCATCAGGGCGATTTTGTCAAAGCCGGGCATGGCCTCGCCCATCATCTGAAAGGATGCGTTCAGGGAACCGAGCGCCTGCATATCGGTGCTGGGGCGCATGTATTCATCGTGATCCAGAATGGTCAGCCCGTTGATGTCTTTGACGGCAATGATAGACCGCGCAAACCGGTTGTCGGCCCAAGCCGCCGCCGCACGTTTTTGGCTTTCAACCGCCAGTGCATCGGCATCATCGCGGGAAAAGCCGTATTTTGTGGCAATCAGATCGGCAGAAATGCCTTGCGGCACAAAATAAGTGTTCATCGCAATCGATGGATCAACCGCAATCGCCGCCCCGTCGGATCCCATCGGCACGCGGCCCATCATTTCCACGCCACCGGCGATATAGGCGGAACCCGCCCCGCCGCGCACCTGGTTGGCGGCCAGATTGACGGCCTCCATGCCAGAGGCACAAAACCGGTTGATCGACAAACCGGGAATGCTTTCATCCAATTGCGAGGCCAAAACCGCCGTTCGCGCCAGACAACCACCCTGTTCGGCGACTTGGGTCACATTGCCCAAAATCACATCCTCAACCGCGTGGCCTTGCAAATTATTGCGTTCTTGCAGCGCGTTCAGGGAAACCGCGGCCAGACGGGCGGCGGTGACTTCGTGCAGCGCGCCGTCTTTGCGGCCCTTGCCACGCGGCGTGCGCACGGCATCATAAATATAAGCTTCGGTCATCGTTCATTTCCTTTTGGTATCAGGCGCGATCCGACGGGTTGCCGGGCATCAAATCATAAGGGTGTGCCCAGCCGGGCTGTTCTGAAAGCCGGGTCAGCCAAGCGTCGATATTGGAAAATTCTGCGCGATCAAACCCGAAGGGTTCAGGGTAATACAGATAGCCACAACAGGAGGTGTCGGCGATTGTCGGGCGATCGCCCACAATCCAGTCGCGCCCCTTCAGGTGTTGATCCAAAATCGCATAGGTGGCGGCGAGGCGGCCTTTGTAAAACCCGATGACTTCTTGCGGGCGCTTTGCTTCGGGCAAAAAATTCATCAAAAACCGTAGCGGCCCCGCGACAGACGACAATTTGTGATTGTCCCACAAAACCCAGCGCAAAACCTCGCGTCGTTCTTCGGGGCTGTCGCCGGTCAGCTTGCCTGACAAATGCACGACGTAATCCTGAATCGCACCGGATTGGGTGAGCGTATAGTCGTGATCCGTGTCGATCAACATCGGCACCTCGCCCATGATATTCAGCGCGCGATAGGCCTCGGACCGGGCTTCACCGTTGAAAAAATCAACATATACAGGTTCCCACGCCATCCCGGCCATATTCAGCGTCAGGGCGGCCTTATAGGCGTTGCCGCTTTCGCCAAAGCAATAGAGTTTCAACGTCATGGTTATCCCCAATGTTAAAAATTAGCCGCATCCAGCGCCATCACCGTATCCGCACCGCTTTCAATGCGGGCCAGATGCATGGCGGTGGCGGGCAGTTGGCGCGCCATATAATAGCGCCCGGTGGTGATTTTTGTTTCGTAAAATGCGATATCTCCGGTGCCCGCAGCCACAGCTTTGCCTGCCGCTTGCGCCATTTGTGCCCACATCAAACCCAGACAAACATGGCCAAACATATGCATGAAATCATAGGATCCGGCCAAGGCGTTATTGGGGTTTTTCATGCCGTTTTGCATGAAATACATCGCGGCGGCCTGCAAATCCTTGCTGGCATTTTTCAAGGGTTCAAGAAAGCCGTTCTTCAGGGTTTCGTCATCGGCGTTGGCCTTGATGAAATCCTTCACCAAATCAAAAAATGCCATCACATGTTTGCCGCCGTCCTGACCCAGTTTTCGCCCGACCAGATCCAGCGATTGCACGCCATTTGCGCCCTCGTAAATCATGGCGATCCGGGCGTCGCGGGCAAATTGCGACATGCCGGTTTCCTCGATATAGCCATGGCCGCCGTAAACCTGTTGCGCGGCGATGGTGTATTCAAAACCCTTGTCGGTCAGAAATCCCTTTAGAACCGGTGTCAACAGGCTGACCAAACCATCGGCGGCCTGATCATCCAGACGTTTCGTGCGGTCAATCAGATGTGCCGCCCAATAGGTGAAGGCACGCGCCCCTTCGACAAAGGATTTTTGATCCATCAGGTTGCGGCGAATATCAGGATGCACAATCAACGGATCGGCGGGGCCATCGGGGTTTTTTGCCCCGGTTACGTCGCGCCCTTGCAAGCGATCATTGGCGTACAGAACCGCGTTTTGATAGGCGGATTCCGCTTGCGCATAACCTTGCAGGCCCACCCCAAGGCGCGCCTCGTTCATCATGGTGAACATGGCGCGCATGCCTTTGTGTTTTTCCCCCAACAGATAGCCTGTGGCCTCGTCATAGTTCATCACACAGGTTGAATTGCCGTGAATGCCCATTTTTTCTTCGATTTTGCCGGCGGCGGCACCGTTGCGCGCGCCCAGATTGCCGTCATCATCGACGATGAACTTTGGCACAATGAACAAGGACACACCTTTGATCCCCTCGGGCCCACCCGGAATTTTCGCCAGAACAAGGTGAATGATGTTGTCCGCCAGATCATGTTCACCGGCGGAAATGAAAATTTTCTGACCGCTGATTTGGTAACTGCCGTCGGCTTGCGGCACGGCCTTTGTGCGCATCAACCCCAGATCGGTGCCGCAATGCGGCTCGGTCAGGTTCATCGTGCCGGTCCATTCACAGGAAACCATTTTTGGCAGGAATTTCGCCTTTTGCGCCGCGGTGCCATGGGCGTCAATCGCGCTATAGGCGCCGTGGGTCAGACCCTGATACATTTGAAACGCCATGTTGGCGGAAACGAAAATCTCACTTACGGTACTGCCCAACAGGTACGGCAGGCCCTGACCGCCATATTCGGGATCGCAATCCAGCCCCGTCCAGCCGCCCTCGCGCATTTGATCAAAAGCCGCCTTGAATCCCGTCGGCGTGCGCACGACGCCGTTTTCAAAAATACAGCCCTCGCGATCACCCACCGCATTCAACGGGGCCAATACGTCTGAGGAAATCTTACCGGCCTCTTCCAAAATGGCCGAGGTGAAATCCTGGTCCAGTTCGCTGTACCCGGGGATGTCACTTTCTGAAACTTTCATCAGATCATGCAGCAAAAACTGAATGTCTTCGGTCGGGGCAGTATAGATCGGCATCGCAGGATTCCTTATTCGGCAGCGTCTTTTTTCTGGGTATTGGCGGCCAGCATCTGCTCGCCCCATTTTATCTGTTCTTTCAGCTCTTCGATTGCAACCGCCAGCTCATCGCGCTGGGCGATCATCACCGCCAGCCGTTCCTTGGCAATTTCATAGGTACGGGCGAACTGCGTGGCTTGCTGATCACCGTGATTATACAAATCCAGCAGTTGGCGGATTTCCTCGAGCGAAAAGCCAAATCGCTTGCCGCGCAGGATCAACTTTAACCGTGCGCGGTCGCGTTTTGAATAAAGCCGCTTTTGGCCCTCGCGGACGGGCGCGATCAACTCTTTGGCTTCATAAAATCTTAATGTTCTGGCCGTCACATCGAAGGCCTCGCACATTTCGCGGATGCTCATAATCATGTCGTCCAAAACTGAACTCCCTTTTCAGGTGATTGATTGCAATTGCCTTACGTTAACGTAAACGTCAGGCAAAATCAAGCGATTCCCTATGGATCAAATCGTGACCTTAAAAATTTGTTATTTCAATGCGTTAGCTGTCTCGTCACGCAAGTTTGACAAAATTTCGATGGTTTCATCAAGCTGCTGGGTCTGCTCGTTCAGCGCCCCAAGCTGGCGCTCGGCCATTTCCAGAAAGGCCCGCATCTGTGCCTCGTTGCCTTCTTCGTCATATATCATCAACCACTGGCGCATTTCTTCCAGCGAAAATCCAAACCGACGGCCCCGTAAAATCAGGATCATCCGGGCCACATCGCGGGGTGAATAATATCGGTTCCGCCCCTCGCGACGCGGCGACAAAAGCTCGATATATTCATAATATCGCAAGGTTCGTGGCGTGACATCAAATTTTGCGCACATCTCTTTGAATGCAAGGTCGGTATCGTCCATTACGCCGGTTCTCCGTGGTATTTCCGCCGGACAAGCGCTTTGACAATGGCGCGAATCCATGACTTTCTGCCCAAGCATTGGGGCAAAATTAATGCGGGGCGTCCAGTGCAAACCAGAAACAGAAAGTTACAACAGTGCAAGATGCCGCCGATATTACCAAAATTGCCCGCCAATTTATCGAAGCCATCCCCTATGCGCGGGCCTTGGGCATGCATTTGGATGAAATCGGCCAAGGCAGCGCCGAGATTTCCATGCCCTATGACGAACGCCTGATCGGTGATCCGATATCCGGCGTTATTTCGGGCGGTGCGGTCTCGGCCTTGATGGATACCTGTGGCGGTGCGGCCGTGATGTCACATCCGGCAGGGTCCTTGGCGACGGCCACCATCGATTTGCGAATTGACTATATGCGCGCCGCGACGCCCGGCCAACGGATCAGGGCCAAAGCGGAATGTTACCATGTCACGCGGTCGGTGGCCTTTGTGCGTGCGCAGGCCTTTGATGACGATGAAACCTTGCCCGTGGCCACCGCCGCCGGCGCTTTTACATTCGTGAAGTAATCCTATGTCTCGTGCCAAACCAGAAACCGTTCAAGTCATCAAAAAACGCCGCGACGCCGCGCTGCAAACCCTGGTCGGTACCGTGCCGTTCATCGATTTTCTGGGGCTGAAATTTGACCGTCGCGGTGATGAATTGACGGCGATTCTTCCCTTTGCAGAAAAGTTCATTGGCAACCCGGTTTTGCCCGCGCTTCACGGCGGGGCCACGGCCGCATTTCTAGAGGTTACGGCGGTTGTTGGTCTGGCCTGGGCGATCCTGTGGGAAGAAATCGAATCCGGTGAATTTGATGTTCAATCCGTGGCACCGGACACCTTGCCGCGTCTGCCAAAAACCATTGATTTCACAGTGGATTATTTGCGTACGGGCCTGCCGCGCGATGCTTATGCACGGGCACGGATCACCCGCAGCGGCCGACGCTATGCTTCGGTACAGGTTGAAGGATGGCAGGACAATCGGGATCGGCCATTCGCGCAGGGTATTGGGCATTTTTTGATGCCAAGCACCGGCCAGTAACCGGTGCAGGACACCACCGCAAAACCGATCAGCCACCGGCGGGTTTTAAAGATCGCTGTGCCGATTGTTATTGCCAATGCCACCGTGCCGATACTGGGCGCGGTCGATACCGGTGTTGTCGGGCAAATGGGGCTGGCGGCCCCCATTGGCGCTGTGGGCATCGGTGCGATTATCTTAACTGCATTTTACTGGATTTTCGGTTTTCTGCGGATGGGCACCGTGGGGCTGACATCCCAAGCCTTGGGGCAGGGTGATCAACGCGAGGTAGCTGCCTTGTTAACCCGTGGCCTGCTTGTTGGTGGGCTGGCGGGTATGGCAATTTTTGCCCTGCAAGTGCCGCTTTTTGCCGCCAGTTTCTGGGTATCCCCGGCCTCCGCCGAGGTGGAAGGTCTTGCGCGTCAATATATGCAAATCCGCGTGCTTTCGGCGCCTGCCGCGATTGCGATTTATGGCATTACCGGTTGGCTGATTGCCCAAGAACGCACAAGGGCCGTTCTGGCCATTCAATTCACTATGAATGTGTTGAATATCGTGTTGGATTTATTTTTTGTGCTGGGGTTTGAATGGGGCGTGGAAGGCGTGGCCATCGCCACGGTGATCGCCGAATGGGCGGGTTTGGCTTTGGGATTATGGCTGTGTCGCGCGGTGTTTCGCACGGCTTACTGGAACGATTGGACCAGCGTATTTAACCGCGCCCGGCTGAAAAACATGATGCTGGTGAATTCGGACATCCTGATCCGGTCCGTGTTGCTAGAAGCGGCTTTTGTATCGTTCCTTTTCCTTGGGGCGCGGTTTGACGATGTGACGCTGGCGGCGAACCAGATTTTGATCCAGTTTCTGCAAATCACCGCTTATGGTCTGGATGGCTTTGCCTTTGCCGCCGAGGCGCTGGTTGGTCAGGCCATGGGCGCGCGCAATCGCAGCGCCCTAAGGCGCAGCGCCATTTTGACGTCTCTTTGGGGCGGCTTGATTTGTTTGGGGCTGGGGCTGGTTTTTTGGATCGCGGGGGGGGCGATCATTGATCTTATGTCCACCTCGCCCGAAGTTCAGGCCGAGGCGCGGCGCTATTTGATCTGGATGACCCTTGCGCCCATCGCGGGCATCGCCGCCTGGATGCTTGACGGTATCTTTATCGGCGCCACCCGCACCCGCGACATGCGCAATATGATGCTGATCTCATCGTCGGTATATGCCGGGTTGGTGGTCGTGTTGCTGCCGGTTTGGGGCAACCACGGGCTGTGGGCGAGCCTGATTTTATTCTTCGTGGTACGGGGCCTTACATTGGGCTGGAAATACCCGGGGCTCGAGGCGGCAGCGGCTTGAAGGCAGCGCCTAAAGAATGTCCAGGATCGCCTCGGGGGGGCGGCCCAGCGCGGCGCGGGCCCCGTTTATCACAATCGCCCGTTCAATCAATTTTGGGTCAGCTATCATGGCGGCGATCAGATCGGCCTCGGTGCTGTTTTTGCTCAAGCCTGCGATTTTGAACGCGGCCTCATTGGTGCGGGTGATTTTGATCGCGGGCAGATCGAGCTTTTGCAAGACACCCATGATTTCCGCCGCCGTCGGCACGTCGGTCAGATAGAGGCGAACCACCGGGATCAGGCCACGCTCGGTCAGCAGGGCCAAGGCGTGGCGCGATTTTGAACATCTTGGATTGTGCCAGATCGTCAAAGCCATTTATCGGTTTCCTGCCCCACAGCTTCGGCGATATTTTTTAACCCGTCGGCGGTGGCCAGTTTGTCCAAACCACGCGCCACCCCGGCACCGATTGACAGGCCGTGATATACCATCGCGGTGTATAATTGCACGGCACTGGCCCCGGCCTTGATCTTGGCATAGGCCTGTTCGGCGCTGGAAATACCGCCAACACCAATCAGGGGGATTTTCCCATTGGTTTCATGCGCAAGCCGGGCCAGAACCTGTGTCGACATTTCAAACAAAGGCGCGCCTGACAGCCCGCCTGGTTCATGGCGATGTTTATCTATCAAACCGTCACGCGACAGGGTGGTATTGGTGGCGATGATGCCGTCCAGCCGTAAATCGAGGGCGACACCGGCAATGGCAGCGATTCCGGATTTGCCTAAATCCGGGGCGATTTTTAGAAAAATCGGGATCGGTTTCGGCAAACTGTCGCGGGTTTTCAACACGCCTTTCAACAGCGCAGTTAACGCGGCAGCCCCTTGCAGATCGCGCAGTTTTTCGGTGTTTGGCGAAGATACATTCACCGTGGCAAAATCCAGATGTTCCCCGCAGGCGGCCAGAACGCTGGCGAAATCCGCGGCGCGATCCTCGCTGTCCTTGTTGGCGCCCAGATTAAGACCGATCACCGCATCCGCTGGCCGGTTTGCCAATCTGGCGGCAATGATGTCGGCCCCTTGGTTATTAAACCCAAAGCGGTTGATTGCGGCGCGATCTTGGGTCAGTCGAAACAGGCGCGGTCTGGCGTTGCCCGGTTGCGCACGGGGCGTGGCGGCCCCGACCTCGATAAACCCGAAACCAGCGCGACAAAGCGGTGCAATCGCCTCGGCGTTTTTGTCAAACCCGGCGGCCAGTCCAACCGGGTTGGGCAAATCAAGCCCTGCAACATTCATCGCCAAACGCGGCGATGTTATGGTGCCCGACAGCGGTGCCAGACCCATTTTCAGGGCAGCGATTGACAGGCCATGGGCGCGTTCAGGATCAAGCGCACGCAAGCCATAAAGACCGGCGCGTTCCATCAGGTTCATATCAGGTCTTTCGGAAATTCGTGCCCGTCAGCGCCCAGCGGCAAGGGGTTGCACCACAAAACATCGATCATTTTCAAACTGCGAAATAAATGGGGGAAAAGTGCGCCCCCGCGGGATTTTTCCCACACCAGATCATCACCCAGCGGGGCGGGATCAACGGCGGCAAGCCACAGGTTTTGCACGCCCTCAAAATACAAACGCGCGGTGGTTTTCACCTGCGTTGCGTCGGAAAAATGGATAAACCCGTCGGCCACATCAATCGGGGCGCCCGTGGTTTCACCCATCGATTGCAGCACTTGCCATTCGTCGTCGCGGAAAATTTTGTAAATCAGCATGGGCCACACATGCCCTTTGCCCAAAAAGCCGTCAAGCGGAACCTGTTAAAAAACCATATCCTGACGTCAACAAAAAGATGTGCGAAGAGTCTTTGACTCTGGCCGGATTACAGACCAATCTGGCCGATATGGAAAACCTTAAGGGGGTAAAAATGATCTCTCGCATCATGATAACTGCAACGGCTTTCGGCCTTATGGCGGGCATGGCACAAGCGCAATATTCGCTGACCATTCTGCATACAAACGACTTTCACGCACGATTTGAACCCGTTTCAAAATATGATTCCGGGTGTTCGGTCGAAGATAATACCGACGGGAAATGTTTTGGTGGCTCTGCCCGTCTAAGCACAGCAATCACCGAGGCACGGGCGCGGTCCAACAATTCGATCCTTGTGGATGGCGGCGACCAATTTCAGGGTTCGCTGTTTTACACTTATTACAAGGGCAAAGCCGCCGCCGAAATGATGAACAAAAACGGCTATGACGCGATGACCGTTGGCAACCATGAATTTGACGATGGGCCAGAAGTGTTGCGCGGCTTTATGGATGCGGTGAATTTCCCCATTCTGATGTCCAACGGTGATGTTTCTGCCGAGCCGCTTTTGGCGGGCAAACTGGCGAAATCCACGGTGATTGAACGTGGCGGCGAAAAACTGGGTCTGATCGGATTGACGCCGCAAAATGCCGACGAGTTGGCCAGCCCCGGTGACAACGTAAAAATGTTGGCGCCTATTGCGGCCGTTCAAGGCGAAGTTGACAAACTGACCGCGGCCGGGGTGAATAAAATCATCGTTTTGTCGCATTCCGGCTATGGGCTTGAGCAAACGATTGCGGCAGAAACCACCGGTATCGATGTGATCGTTGGTGGCCATTCGCATACACTTTTGTCCAATACCAATGAACGCGCCAAAGGGCCTTATCCAACGATGGTGGGCAGCACGGCGATTGTTTCTTCTTATGCTTACGGTAAATTTTTGGGCGAGTTGAATGTGACCTTTAACGACGCTGGCGAAATCATTTCCGCAGTGGGCGAGCCGATTTCACTGGATGGCACGGTTGCTGAAGATGCCGACACCAAAGCGCGGATTTCCGAACTGGCCGCGCCGCTGGAAGAAATCCGTCAAAACGTTGTGGCATCGTCATCCGCAATGATCGTCGGGGCCCGCGATATTTGCCGCGCGCAGGAATGTGAAATGGGCAATTTGGTCGCCGACGCGATGTTGGATCGGGTGAAAGATCAGGGCGCGATGATTGCCATTGCCAACTCTGGTGGTTTGCGCGCTTCGATCGATGCGGGCGATGTTACCATGGGCGAAGTGCTGACGGTGCTGCCATTCCAAAACACCTTGTCGACATTTGAAGTGTCGGGTCAAACCGTGATTGACGCGCTGGAAAATGGCGTGAGCGACGTTGAAAACGGCGCTGGTCGTTTCCCGCAGGTTGCGGGTATGAAATTCACCTGGGACAGCAGCAAAGCGCCGGGTGACGGTCGTATAACCGAGGTTTTGGTCAACGACGGCGGAACCTTTGTGGCGATCGATCCGGCCAAAACATATCTGTTGGTTTCCAACAATTATGTGCGTGGTGGCGGTGACGGCTATAAAATGTTCCGCTCTGCTTCCAATGTTTACGATTACGGCCCGGATCTGGCTGATGTAACGGCGGAATATATGGCGAAATCGGGCGCTTATACGCCTTATCTGGATGGCCGTATCACCAAAAAATAACCTCGGGCCACCGGCTTGATGGTTGAACGCCCGGGGGAAAACCCCGGGCGTTTTTTGTGGGTTTGGGTGTCCTACACGGCAATCCGGGCCTTGACCGAGGGTCTGCCCGCCAATGGCCGACTTGCTGGGCAGAAAATCTAACCGCCTTTGCACGATTGATGCCCAAGCAAGAAATTGATAGGCAAACCCATGTCCAAAATCAGCGCACAATACGAAGCCTTTCCCTATCCCGAGCGAAATCCGGCGGATGAAAAAAAGCGGCTGATCAGGGGGTCGCCGTCCAACCCGCTGGAAATCGATCATTTTCTGTTTAACGGCCAGCGCGATTGGTCGGTCCCCTTTCGGGTGCTTGTCGCCGGGGGCGGGACCGGAGACGGGCTTATTCAATTGGCAACCATGCTTGCATCGGCCGGACGGCCCTATGAAATTACCTATGTCGACCTGTCGCAGGCATCGCGAAAAATTGCCGAAAAACGCGCAAAAATTCGCGGCCTGAATGGCATCACTTTTGTTTCCGGCGATTTGATGCAGGCGCCTGATTTGGGCCAATTCGACTATATCGATTGCTGCGGTGTTTTGCATCATTTGCCCGATCCCACGGCAGGGTTCAACGCCCTGGCAGCGGCTTTGGCACCGACAGGCGGGCTGGGCTTCATGGTTTATGCGCCCTACGGCCGGTCCGGTGTGTACCCCTTGCAAGAAGCTTTTGCCGCGCTTTACGGCGACTTGCCGCCCCGGAAAAAATTGAAGGCTGCAAGAGCCGCGTTCAAAAACCTGCCCGACGGGCACCCCTTTCGCCGGAACCCGCATTTGGTGGATCATCATGAAAGCGACGCCGGATTTTACGATTTATTGCTGCACTCACAGGATCAGGCCTTTGATGTGGCGCGGTTGTTGGCCACTTTGGGTGACGCGGGTTTGGAACTGACCAGTTTCACCGAACCGGCCCGCTATGACATATCGCGATTTACCGGCGCGTTGCCGGATATCGATCCGGTGGCGGCGATGGTGGCGGCGGAAAAGCTTGATGGCACGATGAAAACCCACGTTGCCTATGCGACACTTGCGGGGCGCGGAATACGGCCAGCCGATGGGCGAAAACCGACACTGGTGCCGCATTTCAAGGGATTTTCGGCGGATCAATTGGCGCGTGTCGTGGCGCAGGGTAAGGCGTTGACGATCCAAAGCGGTGGCACATCGATCAAGCTGACCCTGCCCAAAGCTGCAGCGCCTGCTTTGGGGTTGGTTAACGGGCGGCGGAGCCTTGGCGAAATTGCGCAGGCCTGCAAGTTTGACCCGATCGGATTTGCCAGCGTTTGGGGTTCAGCGGCGAACAGCCTCAGCAACTGGGGCCTGCTTTGGTATTCTGGTCTGGGTCTGGGTGTGGGTGTCACCGCGGCGGGGCGCTAGGCTATGTGTGGCAGGTTTGCCCTGACATTGCCCCAAGATGCGATGGCGCAATTGTTTGCCGCGACCCCTGCCAATGATCTGCCGGATGTGCCAAATTTCAACATCTGCCCAACCACCCAAGTACATACAATCCTGAACCAAGACGGGCGAAAACTCACGTCGATGCGCTGGGGATTTATTCCGCATTGGTACAATAAACCTGCCGACGGGCCTTTGTTAATCAACGCACGCGCCGAAACCATTGCGCAAAAGCCGGCCTTTCGCACGGCCTGTCGCACGCGAAGGTGTATCATTCCGGCGACCGGATTTTATGAATGGACCAAGGATGCCGATGGCAACCGCTTGCCGTGGTACATCCACAGTGGTGGCGCGGTGATTGCTTTTGCGGGTATCTGGCAAACTTGGGGCGAAGGCGAAGATCGGCAAAATACCTGCGCGATTGTCACAACCTCGGCCAATACGTCGATGTCGACAATTCACCATCGAATGCCGGTTACCCTTGGGGCGGATCAATACGCGCTGTGGTTGGGCGAAGCAGGCAAGGGCGCGGCGCGGTTGATGCAGGCAAGCCCCGAGGACCGGTTTCAGTTTTATCGCGTTGAAACCACCGTAAATTCCAACCGCGCCAGCGGGCCCGCGCTGATTGAACCGCTATAGTTTACGCGGTTTTGCCCGTGTTGTGGGCGCGGCTTGGCCGGGGTCCTCGGGCCATGGATGTTTGGGGTATCGCCCGCGCATGTCTTTGCGCACATCGGCATAGGAATTGGCCCAAAATCCCGGCAAATCCATGGTGGTCTGAACCGGTTTGCGCGCCGGTGACAACAGGGTGATCCGCAACGGCAAGCGGGATGGCCCCACGGTTGGGTGGCGCGTAACCCCGAAAACTTCTTGTAAACGCACGGCGATTTCAGGCGCTTCACCGGCATAATCTATGGCCACCTCGCGCCCCAAAGGCGTGGTGAAATGCGCCGGTGCCAGTTGATCCAGCCGCGCCATTTGATCCCAGGACAGCATGGCGCGCAGGGCATTGACCGGATTGAATTTTTTCATGTCGGCGACGGTTTTGACCCCGGTAAAATGCGGCAACAACCAAGTGCCGAGTCTGTCAAGTAAGGCGGCGTCTGAAACATCCGGCATATCGGGGTCATCAGCAAACAGCGCCATCCGTGTGCGCAGCAACCTTGGGACGGGCTGCCAATTCAACACGCCCAAGCCCAGATCGCGCAGGCCTTCGAGTGCGGCTTTGGCAATGGCGCTGTCCGGCGCGTCGGGCCAAAGGCGATCCTCCAGGATCAGCGCGCCAAAAACCTCTTGATGGCGGGCCTGAACGCGGCGGTCAACCTTTGACCACGCACAGATGTGCCGCCATTTGATCTGGTCGCCAAACAGGCCGCGCAATTCGGCATCCTCTAGTATGGCGGCTTGCCGAATTTTAGCCTCGCGCGCGTCCCCGTCCAGATCGGTGGCAACGATCAGGCGGCTTTGCGCCAAAGGATCATGCAGGTTCATGATCGCCCCCTTGCCACCGGCCAAAATCCAGCGCGGTGCCTCGCCTTTGCGCCTCAGGCCGATGCGATCGGGATAGGCCAAGGCCACCATTTCGCCCAAGGACATCACCGGTTTTTCCGGTTGGTTTTTCGCCAGCCGTCTGGCTTCTTGGTTGATCCGCGCGATGGCGGCGGGGTTCGCGCCATCAATGTTGCGGGTTTTCAGCGCCTTTAGCCGCAGGGACACATCGACACCCGCGCCGCGCAGCGGATCGCGATCCGCCAAAAGCGCGGCCAGTGGGGCCGCCTGTTTGCCCGCCGTGGCCATCATATGGCCAAGGCGCGGGTGCAGGGGCAGGGCGGCAAGGGCGCGGCCATGATCGGTGATGCGCAAGTTTTCGTCCAATGCACCAAGGTTTTGCAACAGGGCCTGTGCCTCGGCAAAGGCGCGGGCGGGCGGCGGCGTCAAAAACGCCAAATCTTGCGCACGCGCCCCCCACTGCGCCAGTTCCAGCACCAGTCCGGCCAAATCCGTGGCCTCGATTTCGGCGGGCGGAAAGGCGGCCAGCGCGCCTTCTTCGCCCTTGGTCCAATAGCGATAACAATGCCCCGGTGCGACCCGACCGGCGCGGCCCATGCGTTGCGTGGCCTCGGCGCGGGATACTTTTTCGGTCACCAGCCGCGCCATGCCCGAGGCCGGATCAAAACGCGCCCGACGCGCAAGGCCTGCGTCGATCACCACGGTAATGCCCGCAATCGTCAGCGAGGTTTCGGCGATAGAGGTGGCCAAAACGACCTTGCGCCCACGTTCGGCCGGGCGAATGGCGCGGCGTTGATCGGCAAATGGCATCGCCCCAAACAAGGGGGTAACCTGAACCCCGGCGGGCAGGTCGCTGCGCAACAAGGCCTCGGTGCGTCTGATTTCGCCCTCGCCGGGCAGGAAAACCAGAATGTCGCCCGGTGAATTGCCCGGTGAATTGCCCGGTGAATTGCCCCGTGTGTTGCCCGGTGTTTTGGCCTGCGTATCAGCCTGTGTATCGGTCAGGGCCTGACGGATCAGCGCGGCAATGCCGGTTTCCAGCCACATGGTTTTTGCCGGTGGGCGATCCAGCCACTGACAAGTCACGTCAAAGGCGCGACCGGTTGACGAAATCAGCGGCGCGTCATTCAACAGCGCGGCGACGGGGGCGGCATCCAGCGTGGCGGACATCACCAGAATGATCAAGTCTTCGCGCAAGGCGTTGGCGATTTCCCACGTCAGGGCCAAGCCAAGATCGGCGTTCAGGGATCGTTCATGAAATTCGTCAAAAATGACCGCAGCGATGCCGCTCAGGGCAGGGTCGTTTTGGATCATCCGGGTCAGAATACCTTCGGTGACCACCTCGATCTTGGTTGTTGCACTGACTTGTGCCTCGCCGCGCATCCGGTAGCCGACGGTTTCGCCGACCTGCTGCCCCAAGGTCTGCGCCATGCGTTCCGCCGCGGTTCGCGCCGCCAGACGACGGGGTTCCAGCATCAAAATCCTGCCCTCACATAAATCAGCGGCCAGCATGGCCAGCGGCACCCGCGTGGTTTTACCGGCACCCGGCGGGGCCTGAAGCACGGCGCGGCGGTGCTGTGCCAAGGCGGCCAGCAAGTCGGGCAACGCGTCATCAATGGGCAGGGAAATCGGGGTCATTGCGGCGAATTTGTTCTTTTCTGGATCATCTGGAGCGACAGATGGCCCCAAAATCGGGACAATCGCAAGTGGATGCTGGACAGATGGGGGCGGTTGCGGGCAAGAACGCTGCAAAAGCAAAGCGAGGAACCATCGGTGCAGAATAATATCGCGCAACTGGCGGAAAGAATTTTGGGCGGTGATCGCCGTGCCTTGGCGCGGGCCATCACCCTGATTGAATCCAGCCGCAGCGATCACCGCGCCGAGGCGACGCAATTGTTGGAAATGCTTGCGGGCGCGGGGCGCGAGGCGATCCGCATTGGCCTGTCGGGCACGCCGGGGGTGGGTAAATCCACCTTTGTCGAAAGTTTCGGGATGATGCTGATCGAGCGCGGCTTGCGGGTTGCAGTTTTGGCGGTTGATCCGTCGTCAGTGCGGTCGGGCGGGTCGATATTGGGCGACAAGACCCGCATGGAACGATTGTCGCGCGCGCCGGGTGCCTTTATTCGTCCCTCGCCCAGCCAGTTGGAACTGGGGGGGGTGGCGCGGCGCACCCGCGACGCCAGCGCCCTGTGCGAAGCGGCGGGATATGACGTGGTGATCATTGAAACCGTTGGCGTCGGGCAATCCGAAACGCAGGTGGCGCAAATGTCTGATCTGTTTTTGTTGTTACTGGCACCGGCGGGGGGCGACGAATTGCAGGGGGTCAAGCGCGGCATCATGGAAATGGCGGATTTGATCGTGGTCAACAAGGCCGACGGTGATTTGGCCGCCACGGCGCGGCGCACAATGGCGGATTATGCGGGTGCTTTGTCGTTGCTGCGAAAACGCGAAAATGACCCTGAAGGGTTCCCCAAATGCATGTCGATTTCTGCCCTGCATGAAAACGGGCTGGCCGAGGTGTGGGACGAGATGACGGCGTTGCTTGAGTGGCGTCGCGCACAGGGCCACTGGGACCGGCGCCGCGCCGAACAGCGCGCGCATTGGTTCACCCAAGAAGTGCGCGCAGGGTTGTTGGCCGCCCTGACCGAGAATCAAGGGATTCGCGACAAAATGCAGAAATTTGCGGACGAAACCGCGAAAGGCCAGATTTCACCGACAAAAGCGGCCCAAGAAATGCTGAAACTGTTGTCTTGAATGGCTTGAGGCGCTTGACCACGCCCGTTGGCGGGACTATAGACCCCAGACAGAATTCTGGGCGCGGTTTATGGCGGTGCCCTTTGTCATCGAAAGATGATCTTGACTTAAAAGGATGGATGCCATGTCTCGCGTTTGCGAACTTACCGGTAAAGGCCCAATGTCTGGCAACAATGTCAGCCACGCCAAAAACAGAACCCGTCGTCGGTTTCTGCCAAATTTGAACGCGATCACGCTGCAATCCGAAGCACTGGGCCAAAGCTATCAGTTGCGGATTTCTGCGGCTGCTTTGCGCACCGTTGACCACCGTGGTGGTCTGGATGCATTTTTGGCCAAAGCCAAAGATGTTGAGCTGTCGTCCAAGGCGCTGAAGATCAAAAAAGACATCGCGAAAGCAAGCCCTGCTGCATAAGCAATGCTGTTGAGTATGAAGCTGCGGCCCTGAACCATATGGTTTGGGGCCGTGGTTTTTGCGCGTCAAGAAAAAGGCCCGAGTGCGGGCCCCACCCAGCCCACCCCGGCCCTTACTCGGGCCTGCGCGCCCAAGGGTGCGCATTTGGTGGGAATTTTTTGCGTCAGAATATTAGCTGCAGATTGCAGCGGCGGTTTGGCCGAAGTTTTTCCACGCTTCCCACATTTCAGTATCGGCACGGCGATCTGATTGCCTTGTGTCTTGCGCCCTTTGCGGGTTGGCGAAAAATGTAGCGCCTTTGCGTTGTTGGCTGTTGTTCAGCGTGCGGTCGGCGATACTCTGGATACAGCTGCATTGGCTGCGGCTGCCACGATCGGCCTTTAGGCAGGCGTTTCTGATCGCGTTGGCCGCGGTCATTTGCGGTGAAAGCACCAGCGCGGTGATCAGTGCAAGTTGGAAAATTTTCATCGGTGCCTCATTTATTTTGCCCTGTTTTGAACGAGCTTGATACCGATCGTACCAGCATTTTCGCCACGGAGCAATTTTCAAAGCGGGTTTTGTGGCGCTTGGCAGAAGATTGCCTGTTTGATGTCGGGGTTGGCGTTTTGCTGATTTGGTTACAGAATTTTCCGTCGTAGCGCCGCTCTTGAAGAGGGTGGAGTTTTCCCTTATTGCACAGGGAAATAGCCGGCAATATCGCCACTTTTACATCGGGCGATTTCCAAGTTTCACCGCAGCCAAAGAAAACCACCTTGACCCAAATCCCAAAGGTCAGCATATCCCCATCATGACACAGCTTTCCCATATCCGAAATTTTTCCATCGTGGCCCATATCGACCACGGTAAATCCACCCTTGCTGATCGGTTGATCCAGTCGACTGGCACCGTGCAGGATCGCGATATGAAGGCGCAATTGCTGGACAACATGGATATCGAGCGCGAGCGCGGCATCACCATCAAGGCGCAATCGGTACGCATTGAATATAAGGCCAAGGATGGCGAAACCTATGTTCTGAACCTGATCGACACCCCCGGCCACGTTGATTTCGCCTATGAAGTATCGCGATCGATGCGCGCTGTTGAGGGTTCGCTTTTGGTGGTGGATGCCAGCCAAGGGGTCGAGGCGCAGACTTTGGCAAATGTCTATCACGCGCTGGATGCAGATCATGAAATCGTTCCCGTGCTGAACAAGATCGACCTGCCCGCCGCTGAACCGGAACAGGTTTGCGAACAGATTGAGGATGTGATCGGCATTGACGCCTCGGACGCTGTGCATATTTCCGCGAAAACCGGCCTTGGAATCCCTGATGTTCTGGAGGCGATTGTGACCCGATTGCCCGCGCCCAAAGGTGAACGTGACGCGCCCCTTAAGGCGATGTTGGTGGACAGTTGGTACGACAGTTATCTGGGCGTCGTTGTGTTGGTGCGGATCATCGATGGGATTTTGAAAAAGGGCGACAAGATCAAAATGATCAACACAGGCGCGCTCTATCCGGTGGATCGCATTGGCGTTTTCCGCCCCGGCATGGAGGTCATCGACGAACTTGGCCCCGGTGAAATGGGTTTCTTGACCGCCTCGATCAAACAGGTGCGTGATACGCGTGTCGGCGATACGATTACCCATGAAAAAAAGGGCTGTCTGGTGCCGCTTCCGGGGTTCAAGCCCTCGCAACCGGTGGTGTTCTGTGGCCTGTTTCCGGTGGACAGCGCCGAATTTGAAGACCTGCGCGATGCGATTGAAAAACTGTCGCTGAATGACGCGTCGTTCAGTTCGGAAATGGAAACATCCGCCGCGCTGGGCTTTGGCTTTCGATGCGGTTTCTTGGGCTTGCTGCACCTCGAGGTGATCCGCGACCGTCTGGAACGTGAATACAATATCGATCTGATCACCACTGCGCCCAGCGTGATTTACAACATCCATATGCGCGACGGCAGCATGATTGAATTGCACAACCCCGCCGACATGCCCGACCTGACCCATGTCGATCATCTGGAAGAACCGCGCATCAAGGCGACCATTCTGGTGCCGGATGAATACCTCGGTGACGTGCTGAAACTGTGTCAGGATCGTCGCGGTATTCAGGAAAACCTGACCTATGCGGGTGCCCGCGCCATGGTGGTTTATGATTTGCCGCTGAACGAGGTGGTGTTTGATTTTTATGATCGGCTGAAATCGGTGACCAAAGGCTATGCGTCGTTTGATTACGTGATGACGGGGTACCGCGAGGATCGTTTGGTCAAAATGCAGATCATGGTGAATGATGAGCCGGTGGACGCGCTTTCAACCATGGTTCACACTGATCGGGCCGAGGCGCGGGGGCGGGCGATGGTGGAAAAACTAAAGGATCTGATCCCGCGCCATATGTTCAAAATCCCAATTCAGGCGGCCATTGGCGGGCGTATTATCGCCCGCGAAACCCTGTCGGCCATGCGCAAAGACGTGACGGCGAAATGTTACGGTGGCGATGCGACGCGTAAAAAGAAGCTGTTGGAAAAACAGAAAAAAGGTAAGAAGAAGATGCGTCAGTTCGGGAAAGTAGACATCCCGCAAGAAGCGTTTATTTCGGCGTTGAAGATGGATGGGTAGGGCTATTTATCTGGAAATTTTGACCTGAGCCATTTTAAAATTTCAACTTGATCGTTCGATGTAGCGCGTCGAACTTGCACTAATAATTTCGTCAATTGTGGGCGGTCAAGTGTCAAATTGGCCGCCCCTTCGTTACACACAGAACAAAGAGCCCGTAGATTTGTTGGCTCATCCGACCCTCCAAGCGATTTATCGATTATGTGGCCAATGTGCAGTCGCGTTTTTCTACCGGAATCGAAAGGATGGTCTTCGCCTGCAACAGCGCCGCATTGTTGGCACGTAAAACCATTTCGGTCCAAAACGAAACTGCGTGTTTCTTTTGAAATCGCACGCGATAGCGCAGGAACAGGTTTTGGGTTTTCAAGTAAATATTCACCAGGTTTTAAGATGTCGCGATCGTTGTGGGTTAATATCTGGAACCCCTCTTCATTTCGCAATTCTCGAACGCGTCGAGCCCATTCGGTAATTCCGCCAGCGATGTTCCGCAACTCGTCACTGCTTATTACACGGCCAAGGTTGTCTAAAAAATGCGCCCTTAATTTCGCTCTTGCTCCCAGTTTTTTCTGCATGACTTACTCCGCAGCTAAACTTGAAGCTTGCGATTGCTCTTCAGCAGTTTTCTCAATTGCGGCCCTAATTTCTTTGCCAAGTGCCGTTGCAAAAGCCGGTGGGAAAGCATTTCCAATTTGGCGGTATGCGGGCGTTTTTTTTCCGGCGAATTTCCAGTTTTTTGGAAAGCCCTGTATGGCCGCAACCATTTTTGTAGTGAGTCGGGGGAGTCCGACATATTCTTGAGAAGGTGCAGTTTCTGCAATTGAACTTCCATTCACCCCTAATTTTTTCCAAGCTTCCCGCGCTCGTGTTGGTCCAAGGTCTGGACCACCGTGTTTCTTTGAACCGCCAACAATAGTGGGGGCAATGTCATTTGCCAGTTTTACCCAATTATCCAAACCTTTCCAATTATTTTCACCCATCATAGAACGTAAAAGCTTGCCGACATGTTTTGGGGAAGTAGTGTCTGGTTTTGGAAATTTGAAATTGATCCAATAATCATTTCTTGCAGCAATGATAGCCACTCGAGGGCGTTTTTGACTGACACCGAAGTCGGACGCATAGTATAATTTCCAGTCAACTTGATAGCCAAGATCAAGCAATTGTTCTTTTATTTCATTGCGGTAAATTTGAAATGCAGGCCCTAGGAATCCTTTAACGTTTTCAATCAATACAAATTTTGGATTGGTCTCGCGGATAATTCGTAGGGCTGCGGGGAAGAGGTCACGTTCATCATTTTTTCCAAGGCCCTTTCCGGCAACGGAAAATGGCGGGCAGGGCAGTCCAGCAGCAAAAAGATCAACCCCACTATAACTGGCTGCATCAAACTTGTTCATGTCCGCACAGTGGACGTTCCATTTTGGTCTGTTTAATCGGAGAGTTTCACAACAATGTTCATCATTGTCCACCAACAAAACGTGTGAAAACCCCGCAGTTTCCAGCCCAATTGCTTGCCCGCCAGCCCCAGCACAGAATTCGATCGAAGTCAGTTTTGACACAAGCTAGCTTCCTTTTCGCTGATCCTATTTTTGTGTATTTATAGTAGTTCCACAAGAATTCAAAGTATTTTAGTTCTCATTTTGTTCCATCTGTTTTCTGTTATTGAATTTCAAACAAACAGATAATTTAGCGTATCTATGTTCTAAGAACAAAGCGCAATACGCCTGTTGTGTGCAGGTGACAGTATTATAAAAATTTCAACCTACCCCGCCGCCTTCTTGATCGTATTGCCAGCCGCACTCAGGTCGGCACCTACACCGCGTACCGTGGCACAGGCGGATAGGCCCATTAGGGCGGTTAGCAGCAACAGGGGTAGCAGGCGTTTTGGGTTTTTCATAACAAGCTCCGATTATGATTTTCCCCAGTCTATGCTGCGCTTGACGCGATCTCAAGGCCACGATTACACACGCGCTGACCTTTGCCGATGCCCCGCTTGCGCCACGCCCGCATCCCCCCTAGAACACCGCCAACCACAAGGAACCCGTCATGCCGATTTGCCCCCTTTGCGCCACCGAGGCCAAGCTTAGTAATTACCCTGTCAGTGACGGCCCCGCAGGTGCCAGCATCGACATTTGCCGACCGTGCAAGACGCAAATCAACGGCGAATTGCAGCCGAATTTCTGGCGTTGTCTTGGTACCGCGATGTGGTCCGAGGATGATGCCGTCAAGGTTGTGTCCTATCGTTTGCTGGCGCGTTTGCACACCGAAGATTGGGCACGAGATTTGCTGGATATGTTTTATGCCGACGACGATACTTTGGCTTGGGCCAGGGCGGGCGTTGTCAACGCGGCGCTTGAAATCACCCACCGCGACAGCAACGGCGTGGTTCTGGCGAGCGGCGATACCGTGGTGTTGGTCAAGGATCTGAACGTTAAGGGTGCTGGCTTTACCGCCAAACGCGGCACGGCGGTGCGCGGCATATCCTTGGTGGATGACAACGCCGCCCAGATCGAGGGGCGTGTCGAGGGGCAGCGGATTGTGATTTTGACCGAGTTTGTGAAAAAACGCTAGGCGGCGAAAATTGTCGCAAAGCGGGGTCGCACAGGCGCAATTCGCCTTGCCAAGGCGCACCCGTTGGGGTTTCCCTTGGCACAGTATTTGCACAAGGGAGCGACCATGCCACTGACAATGAACCGCGAGGTGTTCATCACCGCCGCCATCACCGGATCGGGTTCCACCCAAGACCGAAGCCCCCATGTGCCGCGTTCCCCAAAACAGATCGCTGAGGCCGCGATTGCGGCGGCCAAGGCGGGGGCGGCGGTGGTGCATTGCCACGTGCGCGATCCCGAAACCGGCGCGCCCAGTCGCAAGTTGGAATATTACCGCGAGGTTACCGACCGCATCCGGTCCGCCGACGTTGACGTGGTTTTGAACCTGACCGCTGGCATGGGGGGCGACATGGTTTTTGGGGCGGGTGAAACACCGCTGCCAACGATCGCGGGTACCGACATGGTCGGCCCAACTGAACGCGTGGCGCATATCGCCGAATGCCTGCCGGAAATTTGCACGCTGGATTGCGGCACGATGAATTTCGCCGAGGCCGATTACGTGATGACCAACACGCCCGGTATGCTGACGGCGATGGGCAAAATGATGACCGCACTGGGCGTGAAACCCGAGATCGAGGCCTTTGATACCGGCCACCTTTGGTATGCCAAACAACTGGTAAAAGACGGCGTTTTGGACAGCCCGGCCCTGGTGCAACTGTGCATGGGCGTGCCGTGGGGGGCGCCGGATGATCTGAATACCTTTATGGCGATGGTGAACAATGTGCCAGACGACTGGACGTTTTCCGCCTTTGGTTTGGGTCGCAACCAGATGCCGTTTGTGGCGGCCTCGGTGTTGGCGGGCGGCAACGTGCGTGTCGGGCTTGAGGATAATCTGATGCTGGACAAGGGCGTTCTGGCAACCAACGCCACCCTTGTTGATCGCGCGGTAAGCATCGTTGAAAACTTGGGCGCGCGGATCATCGGGCCAGAGGATGTGCGTAAAAAACTGGGTCTGGTAAAACAAGCGCCCAAGGGCTGAAACGATGCCGGTGATCCTTGTATATGGTGACAGCAACAGCCACGGCACGCCACCGATCAGCGATCGTTGCGTGACCGCACGCCATGGCCACAAGGATCGCTGGCCCAACGTTATGGCCGCCAAATTGGGTAAGGATTATGAGGTAATCAGCGAGGCATTGCCCGGGCGCACCACGGTGCATGAGGATGTGATCGAGGGCGGCGCGCGAAACGGGTTGGCGGTTTTACCCGCCGCCTTGCACAGCCATAAACCGCTTGATCTGGTGATGATCATGCTGGGCACAAACGATTTGAAACCCCGGTTTTCTGTGCGCGCCCTTGAAATCGCGGCGTCGATTGCGCGACTGGTGCGCGAAGTGCAAGCCTCGGGCACGGCGCGCGCTGTGATGATTGTGGTGCCAGTGGACACTCGCGAAACTGGCACATTGAAAGATGATTTTGCCGGCAGCCAGGCGCGCCAAAAGGGGTTGGCGGATCGATTGCGGCAAGTGGCCAATGACTTGGGCTGTGGGTTTATGGACGCCAATAAATGGGCCCGTGTTAGTGACATTGACGGCGTGCATTTGGCCGTTGCGGATCATCACAGCTTGGGGCGCGCTGCGGCGAATGCCGTGACCGACCATCTGAATGCATTAAACAACGCGGCCATCTAGGCGGCAAAGCTGAACATTCACCAAAGCACGTGGACGGGCTTTGAACAACGGGACAAAAGACATGACAAAAACAGCGGCAATCATTGGTGGTGGCGTAATCGGCGGCGGTTGGGCGGCGCGGTTCTTGTTGATGGGCTGGGATGTTCGGGTGTTTGACCCCGATCCCGAAGCGGCGCGAAAAATTGGCGAAGTCATGGAAAATGCGCGGCGATCTTTGCCCGGATTGGCCGAAGTTGCCATGCCGCCCGAGGGTCAGCTTAGTTTTCACGCCACGATTGGCGAGGCTGTGACGGGCGCGTTGTGGATACAGGAATCCGTGCCAGAGCGGTTGGACATCAAGCAAAAAACCTTTGCCGAAATTCAGGCCGCCTGTCATCCGGGGGCGGTGATCGGGTCCTCGACCAGCGGCTTTAAACCAAGCGAGTTGCAGGCAGGCACCGCACGGCCCAATCAGATCATGGTCGCGCATCCGTTTAATCCGGTTTACCTGTTGCCGCTGATTGAACTGGTCACAACCGAAGCGAACGCCGCCGAAATTATTGCCACCGCCAAGGGGCATTTGACCGGCATCGGCTGTTATCCACTGCACGTCAAAAAGGAAATCGACGCCCATATTGCGGATCGATTTCTTGAGGCGGTCTGGCGCGAGGCGCTGTGGCTGATCAAGGACGGCATCGCCACGACAGAAGAGATTGACAACGCGATCCGCTATGGTTTTGGCATTCGCTGGGCACAGATGGGGCTGTTTGAAACCTACCGCGTGGCGGGGGGCGAGGCGGGGATGAAACACTTCATCGCGCAATTCGGCCCTTGTTTGCAGTGGCCTTGGACGAAACTGATGGACGTGCCCGAATTGACCGACGAGTTGGTCGATAAAATCGCCAGCCAGTCGGATGCGCAATCTGGCATGCATTCGATCCGCGAACTGGAACGCATTCGCGACAATAACCTGGTGGCAATGATGCGCGCGCTGAAGGCGCAAGACTGGGGCGCGGGTGCCTTGCTTAAGGCGCAGGATTTGCGCTTGGCGCAACCCGTGGCGATCACCGATCAGGCAATCCGCACCGTGGCCCGCGCCGTGCCGCTGGATTGGACGGATTATAATGGGCATATGAACGAGGCGAAATATTTGCAGGCCTTTGGCGATGCCACCGACAAATTCATGGAACTGGTGGGCTGTGACGCGGATTATATCGCCGCCGGCAACAGCTATTTCACCGCCGAAACCCATATCCGCCATATCGACGAGGTTCACGCGGGCGACAAAATCCATATTGATACGCTGTGCTTACTGGGCGCGGGTAAAAAGATGCAGCTGTTTCACCAGATGTTTGCGGGCGATCGCTTGCTGGCCACGGGTGAACATATGCTGATCCATGTCAGCCTGCAAACCCGCCGCGCTTGTGATCCATTGCCCGCCGTGGCCGCAACTTTGGGTGAAATTGCCGCCGCCCACGCAAGGCTGGAACGCCCCGACGGCATCGGCAAAGCCGTTGGGATAAAGCGATGAGCCGGGTTCTGATTACCGCCGGTGGTTCGGGCATCGGTCGCGCCATGGGCGAGGCTTTTGCCGCCGCGGGCCATCAGGTCTGGGTGACGGATATTGATGCAGATGCTATGGCAGCATTGCCCAAAGGCTGGCGCGGCTCGACCATGGATGCCGCCGATGAGCCCGCGATTGAGGCGTTGTTTGCCGATATTTCCCGCGACTGGGGCGGCTTGGATGTGCTTTGCGCCAACGCTGGTATCGCTGGCCCCACCGCCCAGATCGAGGATGTGGCGCTGGCCGATTGGCAGCGGTGTGTTTCGGTTAACCTTGAAGGCGCGTTTTTGGCGGCAAAATACGCGGCACCGATGATGAAGCAGGCCAGATCGGGCGCGATGATCCTGACGTCATCCACCGCCGGGCTGTTTGGTTATCCCAATCGCGCGCCTTATTCGGCAGCAAAATGGGCCATCATCGGCCTGATGAAAACGCTGGCGATGGAGCTTGGGCCCTTCGGCATCCGCGCCAATGCGATCTGTCCGGGTGCCGTGGAAGGGCCACGAATGGAAGGCGTGCTGGAACGCGAGGCCGCCACCAAAAACATGACACGCGATCAGGTTTACCAGGGCTATGCGTCAGGTACATCGATGCGCACATGGGTAATGGCCGAGGATATTGCTAATATGGCGGTTTTTCTGGGCAGCGATGCCGCGCGGCGGGTTTCGGGGCAGGTTATCGCCGTGGATGGCCACACGGAAAATCCAGATCCCAAGGTCTGAAATATCATTTTGAAAAATTGATTTTCTGGTGTAACAGGTTGATGTACCAGCGGTTTGGGTCCACGGCCGCTGTAGAACCCCAGAGCATCAAAATGATCGAAAAAAAGCCGGATTTGCGCAGGCCACCGCGTGGTGTCGAATGGCCGACGCTTGCGTTATTGCTGATATGTTATACCGCGTGGATATTTTTGCCCGGGCTTTTGGCGGCGCTGTCGCTTTGGCTTGCTGTGCCGGTGCTGGCGGTGATTTTGGCCTTTCATTCATCCCTGCAACACGAGGCATTGCACGGCCATCCAACGCAAAACGCGCTGATAAACGGCGCATTGGTTTTTCCGGCGCTGGGGCTGTTCATTCCTTATTTACGCTTCAAAGATACACATTTGGACCACCACTTTGATGAACGGCTGACCGATCCTTATGATGATCCGGAAACCAATTTTTTGGACCCTGATACCTTTGCGGCGATGCGGGATCAGCGCAAGTTTTTGTGCAATCTTAACAACACGCTTTTGGGCCGAATGTTAATTGGCCCGGTGTTTGCGCAACTGTATTTTATGGCAACCGATTTGAAAATGATCCGAGCGGGCAATCGTCGGGTGATGCTGGGTTGGGGTTTGCATGTGCTGGGTATTTTGCCGGTGGCGGCGTTCGTGATCTGGCAGGGTGCTGTGCCGGTTTGGGCCTATGTTCTGGCCGCCTATCTTGGGTTGTCGCTGTTGAAAATCCGCACGTTTCTGGAACATCGCGCCCATGAATTGGCGCAAGCGCGCACCGTGATCATCGAGGATCGCGGCCCTTTGGCGGCCCTGTTTTTGAACAACAACCTGCATGCCGTACATCACAGCCATCCGCGCGTGCCATGGTACCGTTTGTGGCGGTTGTATCAATCGGATAAATCACGGTTTCTGGACCGCAACGACGGCTATGTGTATCGATCCTACGCCGAAATATTTCGCGCCTATTTCTTTCACCGCAAAGATCCTGTGCCGCATCCTTTGTGGCCCAAATGAAGGCTCGACTTTCCTAGGCAAAGACCGCAAAGAAAACCATGAGCCTTTGGATTGTCTTTACCATTATCGCGGCGTTTTTGCAGAACCTGCGATTCATGCTGCAAAAACAGGTGAAATCGCTGGGATTAACGGCGCTGGGCGCAACTTTTGCGCGGTTCGTCTTTTCGTTGCCGGTGATTTTGACCTTGGCGTTTGCCTATATGACCATAACCGGCGCGGGTTTTCCTGACGTTGAAACCCGGTTTTGGCCCTATGCAATGGTTGGTGGGATCGCGCAAATTTTGGCGACGGTTTTTGTTGTTGCGCTGTTTTCGGAACGAAATTTTGCCGTCGGCATGACCTTCAAAAAAACCGAGGTTATGTTAACGGCCCTGATCGGTTTTGTCTTGCTGGGCGAAGGTGTTTCCGGCATTGGATTTGTATCAATCGCGGTGGGATTTGTCGGCGTTCTGGTGCTGTCTGATCCGCCAAAAACCGATGTCAAACGCCGTCTTGGCGCGCGTATTTTCAACAAAGCATCGCTTTATGGCCTGTCGTCGGGGTTGTTTTTTGGCATCTCGGCGGTTTCGTATCGCGCCGCAACCCTGTCGGTGGGCAGCGACGATTTTGTGTTGCGCGCCGCCCTGTCGCTGGCCTTTGTGACCAGCTTTCAAACGGTGGTGATGGCGGTTTGGATGGGCGCGCGTGCGCGCGGCGAGATGGCGCTGGTGATGCGCAGTTGGCGGGTGACGGGCATGGTCGGGCTGTTGGGCATGGGCGGCTCGCTTGGCTGGTTCATGGCCTTCACCCTGCAAAACGCGGCCTATGTTTTCACCCTTGGGCAGGTCGAGTTGATATTCGCGTTTGTCGCATCCTATTTCTATTTTAAAGAACGGCCAACCCACCGTGAAATACTGGGCACATTGGTCATCGTCCTGAGCATCGTGGTCTTGATGTTCAGCCTATAGGCGGATGAATTCAGAATTGCTGACGCCGTGGTAAAAGAACGGCACGGATTGCACGTTGCCACCGGATTTCAGCAATGCCTGAACCTCGGCCAGAACGACCTCGGTGATGAACGGCAAATCGAAATCACGCATTTTGGATAAGTTTACCCACTGCAAATGGCTAAGCTCGTCTGAGGCGGCGGAAAAATCATCGGGATCGTCCACCAGATTTTCCGCGTCCACCAGAAAAAATCGCGCATCAAACCGTCGGGGGCGGCCCGGTGGTGTGATGGCGCGAAAAATGAATTCAAAACCCGTGGCGCTGGGCACGAATTTGCCGTCAAAAAAACCAAGCCAACTGGCGGGTGGATTTTTTGGTGCCATGCCGGAACGTGCCAGCCGCAAACCGGTTTCTTCCCAAACCTCGCGTACAGCGGCGGCCAGCAAAGGTTCGGCCAAGGCAGGATCGGTTTGGGCTTGCAAACGGGTAAGGCATGCCCCGCTTAGATCGCCCGCCAACTCGATGCCCGCGTCTTCTGGATCAAGGGCACCACCGGGAAACACAAATTTTGACGGCATGAACGCCGCGTTTTTGCCGCGTTGGCCGATCAATATTCGGGCTTCAGGTTGATCGCGACGGATCAGAATGACGGTGGCAGCATGCCGAATTGCGGTTTTATCCATTACCAGACTTTGCGCCCGTGCCTGAAAATGTGCAATCGCAATTTGTTATACATCGCCAAATCCGTGCATGTGGCGGCTCCATTGAATGGCGACGATGGCGCCTTTTAGCCGTGGTAACAAATATAACGACAGGGCCACGCAGCCGACGGTAAATATTGTCGCCATAACCACAGGTTCAGGGCGGAATTTCACAAAAACCAACAAAATCAGCGGTGCCATAATGTGGCCGACGATTAGAATGGTCAGATAAGCAGGGCCATCATCCGCGCGGTGATGGTGCAACGCCTCGCCACAAACCGAGCATTCGTCGCGAACCTTAAGAAATCCTTTCATCATCGGGCCAACACCGCACTTGGGGCAACGCTGCCGCCACCCGCGTTTGATCGCAGGTTTCATCGGGCGGTCATCAATTTCCAACATCTGTGTCATCTGCGTTCCATCGTCAAAGTTCTTTGCACATATAGACCCATTGATCGAATTAATCACCGCGTCAGGATGCCATTGCGGCGCGATGTCGCGAAAAATGAAAATACTTCGACGGAATTCGCCGACTGGTCCGTTTTACCCTTTGAGCAACGAAAGAGACTGCGTTGTATCACTTGAAACTGTACCTATGGAGAATTTGGAAATGAAACTTAAATCTGTACAAGCACTAACCGCCGCGGCCCTGGTTTTGGGCGCAATCACTTTGGTCGGTGCCACGGCGGTTGACGCCCGTGGCGGCCCTGATGGCATGGGTGGCCCCGGCGGCATGCGGCCAAGTTTTGAGGAACTTGACGTGAACGGCGACGGGGTGTTGACCCAAGAAGATTTCGCCGCCCACAAAGCCGCGCGTTTCACACAGGCGGATACAAACAATGACGGGTCACTCAGCGTGGAAGAAATGACCGCCCAAGGCAATGAACAAGCCTCAAAGCGCATGGAAAACCGTATTTCCAAAATGATGGACCGGTTTGACGCCAATAACGACGGGTTGCTAAGTGCCGCTGAAATGGCCGAGGCCGGTGATGGAAACAAACGCGGTGAACGGATTTTTGAGCGCATGGACAAAAATTCCGATGGGTCGATATCCAAGGCCGAATTTGAAGAAATGGGTGCAAAATCCAAAGGCCGCAAAGGCCACCGCAAAGCTGCGGAATAATCCCCGACTGCCCCGACCGTTTGGGTTTCCATGCGGTCGGGTGCTTGTGAAATAGCCCAAAATCGGATACGTCTTTTCAGGGATGAATATGCCTTTTGACGCCATGAACGATACCTCTGACGAGGCGCTGCTGGTCCTGTATGGCAACGGTGACAACGCCGCCGCAAAGGCGTTGGCATTGCGTCTGACGCCCAAAATTCTGGGGCTTGCCCTGCGATTGTTGGGCGGCGATCGGGCCGAGGCCGAAGACGTTGCCCAAGACGCGATGTTGCGGTTGTGGAAACAAGCGGGTGAATGGCGGCAAGGCGAGGCCAAGGTAACGACCTGGCTGTACCGTGTGGTTTCAAATTTGTGCATTGATCGGCGTCGCAAAATGCGCAGCTCGTCGATTGACGAAATTGCGGAACCAACGGACGGCGCACCCTCGGCCTTGGCGGTGATGCAAAACAAGGCCCGCCTGTCGGCGCTGGACATGGCCTTGCAAACCCTGCCGGACCGGCAACGCGAAGCGGTGGTATTGCGCCATATCGAAGAATTGGCCAACCCGGAAATCGCCGAGATTATGAACATCGGCGTTGAAGCCGTCGAAAGCCTGACAGCGCGTGGTAAACGCGCCTTGAAAATTGCGCTTACACGGCGCAAAAATGAACTGGGGTATGAAGATGACGAACCCAATGCCTGAAAAAGATAATGACGCAATGCTGGATGATTTGTTCGCGGTTGCCCGTGCTGAAACCGTGCCGCCAGGCGATGACCTGATGAGGCGTATTATGGCGGATGCGATGGAACAAGGCGCTGGTGCTGGGATGCCAGCACCCGTTCAGCAAATTCCCTGGCTCACCAGTATCAAAGAGATGATTGGTGGCTGGACCGCGGTTGGTGGTTTGGCCACCGCCACCGCCACCGGGCTTTGGATGGGGATCAGCCCGCCAGCGGCCGTTGAGGATTTTACGGCAAGCTATTATTTGACCGTCAGTGCAGACAGCAATGAGGCAACCATCGACAGTCTTTTGGGTTTTGACACCCTGATTTTGGAGGAAGACGCATGAACAATCCAGCGACGCCCACCGCCATGGGCCTGTCTCGAAAAATTCGCGCGGTTTTGCTGATATCCTTGGCATTCAACCTTTTGTTTGTTGGGTTGGTGGTCGGCATGGTCATCAAAGGGCCGCCAGACGGGCGTGGCGTGGCGGGGGCTGACCGGCGTAGCGACAGTTTTTATACCTTTGCCTTGAACAAAGAAGACCGGCGCGCCTTGCGGCGTGAAATGCAAGACCAAGGTTTTGATTTGGGTGCGGGCCGTGCCGCCGCAAGGGGCAATCTGTTGTCGATTGTTGCAACGCTGCGCGCCCAACCTTATGATGCGATGGCCTTTGCCGCCGCCGTCGCAAATCAGGACCAAGCAAGGGAAACCATGCGCACTAAGGGGCAAGCGATCTTTGTGCGTCATGTGAACGGCATGGATGCCGCGACGCGGGCGGAATTTGCCGACCGGCTGGAGGAAATGTCAAAGCGAAAGCCGCATCGTTGATGTGACAGGGTTAGGCGGCGTTGCAACCCGCCGCGATGGTGACCAGATTGCGCCCCTCCGCCTTGGAAGCATAAAGCGCGACATCTGCCTCTTGCAGCATCGCTGAACATTGCGGACTATTGCTGTCTGACAGTGCCAGGCCGATACTGACGGTCACCGGAATTTGCGTGCCGTCAGCTAAACAAACAGGTCGCGCCTCGATCAGATGGCGCAGGCGTTCGGCCATAATACCGGCCCGTTTTTTGTTGGTATCGGTCAGAATGGCAAGGAATTCTTCGCCCCCAAAACGCGAAATTAGATCGGTGCGGCGCAGGCCGGCTTTGAGCCGCCCCGAAATTTCGGTCAATACAATGTCGCCAGCAACATGCCCGTAGGTATCATTGACCTGTTTAAAATGATCGAGATCCAGCAACATCACGGCAAATGGTTTTTTTGTCAGCCGAAAATCTTTCTCGACCGTGGCCATATGGTGTTCGGCGTATCGGCGATTATAAAGCCCTGTCAGCGGATCGGTCAGGGCAAGACTAAGCCCCTGTTGCACCCGCGCGCGCAACCCATCCGCCCGTTGTTTGCGTGTAACATGGGCGTTCAGCAACAAGGCCAGTTCTTCCAGCGTCGTGTCGCCAAACAGAACCTCACGGGCGCCCAGATCGAACCCAAGCAAGGGGTCAATGCCGGGGCCGAATTTGATGCCCTTTTGCGCATAAAGCAATATCGAGGAAAACCGCGTTGATGAGGAAACCAAAAGGTCTTTTAAGCAGGGTAAAAAACCCTCAATCGATTCCTGTTCGGCCATGATCACAAATGCATCGCTGGGTCGGTTTGCATCGGGGCCATCGATCGATGGCGAAACGCTGGATGACAAAGCCTCGGCCCTGGACTGAATGATCACTTTATGGCCAAGCAGGGCCTGGAGCCGAATTTTCAGGGCTTCCGTGGTTTCGTTTTCCGCACCAATCAGTGAAATTTGACCGCGCGGGGGCGTCACCCGGGCCTCGGTGGCTAACCCGAGCGCCGAGGAGGTCTGGCACCGCAGCATCAATTCTTCTAATTCATGCTTGGCGCGGATCATGCCGCGCATCCGTGACAGCAACAGCATTTCGTCAAGTGGTTTGCAGAAAACCGCATTTACCCCCATGCGAAAAGCGTCACGGCGTAAATCGGCCGTGACATTATTTGCCAACAGAACAATCGGGATGTCCGCTGTGATTGACTGGCCCCTGATTTGTGCCGCAATGCGTCGCCAAGGCATCGATTGCACTTTGTCATCAACCAATATCAAATCAGGTTTGCATTCCATGGCTGTGGCCAATGCATCGGCACCCGCTGAAACAGGCAGTGTTTCATAACAGGCGTTCGCCAATTTGACCTTCAGAACAATCCTGTTCGTCGCAATTTCGTCTACTACCAATACGCGGCTAGACATAGCCATTCACCCCGCCACTTGAACTTTGCGTTTGGTTGATAATTCTACTAATTGGTTAATAAAGTCTTTCTGAGGGGAAACTAATGAACAAGGAAGCGGCCGAAGTGATCGCGCTGAAGGTGATCGAGTGGCTGGCGGGCAACGACGAGTTGTTGCCGGTTTTCATGGGTGCAACAGGGTTCAGCGCCGATGATTTTCGGGCCGCTTTTAACACGTCAGAATTTCAGGTATCCGTCTTGGATTTCGTCATGATGAATGACGCATGGGTGTTGGAATTTTCCGATGTCCACAGCATTCCCCCCGAAAATTTGATGGTGGCACGGCATGCATTGCCCGGCGGTGAAGCGATAAACTGGACCTAAATATCCAAGATGATTTCCCCGTCTTTTTGCGCCGCGCGTGATTGGCAGACGATCATTTGTGTTTCGCGTTCCTTGTTGGACAGCACAAAATCGCGGTGCTGGACCTCGCCCGAAACAACGCCACATTTGCAAACACCGCACAGGCCATCGGCGCATTTCACATCGACTGAAACACCCGCTGCCAACAGGGCATCAGACGGGATCGTACCGGCGGGCACTTGCACAACGCGGCCAGATTTGGCCAGTTTAAAAGTGAAATCGAAATTCTCGTATTCTGGCTGTTCGGGGACCGAAAAATATTCCAGATGGCGACTGTCATCAGGAAAGCCGTTTTCCGTGGCCGCCGTCATCACACTGGCCATATAGACATCCGGTCCACAGGTATAAACATGGGCGTTTTCACGCTGTTTCAGCACGTGGATCAGATCGGCGCGGCTATCTTCATCCGAAAAGTGATAGTGGATTTTATCCGCCCAAGGCACGGTGGCCAGATCATCAAGAAATCCGGCGTTTGCGCGTTTTGAACAACTATAGTGCAACGCAAATTTGGCGCCCAGCGCATGAAGGCGATGCGCCATGGCGATCATCGGCGTCACCCCGATACCACCGCCCATCAGATAGGTGAAACTGGCATTTTCATGCAAGGGGAAATGGTTGATCGGTTTGGAGATGAACACCCGCCGCCCCTCGGTAAATATCCGGTGCATCAGCTTTGAACCACCGCGCCCTGCATCCTCGCGCAGTACCGCAATTTGATAACTGTCGCGGTTGGCCGGATCGCCCGACAGGGAATATTGCCGAAAAAATTCCGGCGCGACCACAACATCGATATGGGCCCCCGCCGTCACCGGCGGCATGGGGGTGCCATCGGGCATGGAAAATTCATATTTTGTCACCATATCGGTCATCGCCTCAACGCGACTAAGACGCACTTCCAAAACCGGGCTGTCGCCCTGATCGGCGTTGTAGATATGTTCGGGTGGCATCCCCGCAGCGCGGCGACGTTTGTATTCATCAGCGTCAATCATCGCGTCATAAGCAGAAATTCCAGCCTCGCGATCCATCGGGAACGGATAGTTAAACGGCGGCGGTGCCAAGGGGGCGGGATAGACCGCCAATGTTTGATCCTCAAACTTCAGATCCAGATCCTTTGACAATTTTCGCGCATTTGATGGATGTGGCGACGGATCATAAGGCCCCTCATCGATCATTTCCAAATCCCACCACCACTTTTTACCTTTGGTGATTTCACCATTGCCCACCATATCGTCAAGGCTGGCCAGGGCCTTGGCCGTGCGGGGTAAATTCATCGCGGCCCACCGAAACGGGGCCTCGGCGAACAGCCCCTCCAAATTCCACGGGCAGGTTTTCATGCAACGCCCGCACATCGAGCCACCCGGCGTGGTGATGCGATAGGTGGTGCATTTTTGGCTGTCGGATTTCCAGATTTCATAACCGTTGAACATCTTTTTCGGGCCAGCGGTGATCGCACCGGACGGGCATTCGCGGGCGCATTTGTTGCAGGCCTCGCAGAATTTCTGCAAGCCGAAATCGATCGGTTTGTCATGGGTCATCGGCATGTTGGTGGTGACAATGCCGGATTTCAGGCGCGGGCCAAGATAGGGGTTCAGGATCACTTCACCAATGCGGGAAACCTCGCCCAAACCGGCAAGCAACAACAGCGGCGGGTGCAAAACCTCGTCGTCCATCACGGTGTGAACCCGCGCGGTATACCCAAGACGGCGCAGATGCTGCGCCAACACGCCGCCCAGCAAGGAAAACCGCAAATAGGCGCGCATCGATTGCGCGCTGGCAATCCAGTCGTCGCCCGACGCCCCCTCCATCGTTTCATGGCCCTGATCGATGATCATGGAAATGGCATTTTTGTGATAGGGCGTCAGGGGGTGTCCCGCCGCATCGTGGGAATAATAGACCCAATCCGGACAGGCCGACAAACCGGTGGCATCAACCCCCAAATAATAAAGCGCGGCTTTGATGTTGGCGGCATTTCGGGCCGGATCAAGCGTGCTGGGGTGAACCTCGCCCGCCGCGCCATCCTGCAACAAAATGAAGGCACCAAGACTGGGGCGAAAGGCAAAAGCATTGGCTGATTTACGCAGGTAATTACCGTTTTTCGACGCATCTTGTACCTTTTTACCCAAATCGCCAAACAAGGAACGCGCAAACATATTGGCGCGTTTTGGCACCCGCGCCACATTGGCGGCATCAATATAGGTGGTCGGATCGTCGACGCGTTTTAGGCGCTCAAACGGATGCGGGCCATCGGCAAAATTTCGGTTGCTGAAAGGATCAATGTTTCTGGAATTCTTGGCATTGCGCCCAAGACCCAGTTTCCACGACAGCCCGAGCGATTGCCCTTCGGCCAGCGGACGATCGGGGGCGAGTTCAAGCGTCGTGGTTATCGCGCAAATCTGACAACGCGGCCCGTGAAACGGGCTTTCGATATGATGGCTCTTGATTACCGCCAAACCCGCCGCCACCGCCAATTGATCCAAATTCACGTCGCTGGCGGCAGGCGAATGGGCGCGGGCATCCCAGCCCAGTGAACGGATGTAATTTGCCAGCGTGACGGCGGTTTCCATACCGCGCAAACAGGCGCGTTGGGCTTGTGCGCCTTTGATCCAATCCGATCCCGGCTCGTCGTCGATCGGGTCGCGCGGATAGTCATACAAAAACACCAAGGCATGGGTGTGATGGGCGCAATCCGCCGGTGGCTTGGCCAGCGATTCACGCAGATTGGCCATGATCACATCAACACCTGCGGCAAATGTT
>Ga0316204_10000779_pt1 | contig 103658 bp, 100 predicted proteins | sample 6monrhotite_MG_2_FD_205661 | JGI IMG/M metagenome (GOLD analysis project Ga0316204, IMG submission 205661) | Microbial mat bacterial communities from mineral coupon in-situ incubated in ocean water Damariscotta River, Maine, United States -... | ecosystem: Environmental > Aquatic > Marine >... | reverse complement strand
AGTATATAAACGGCTTTTATAATCCACGCAAAAAACATTCGGCGTTGGAATGGAAAAGCCCCTTGGCTTTTGAAAGAGAAGCTGCTTAAATGAGAACATGGAGCGGAACTAATACGGGAAAGGTCCAAATGAAAAACTTTTTAGGCAGTGGAGAAAAAGAGGAAGATATTTTAAGTAATTCTCTATGATTGGGTAATCATAGAGACACATTGTTTTGTATATAAATTATTTTAGTTCTGATTTGTGGCTCTTTTTTGTTCGAGCAGAGCGCTGGAAAAACGCCATACTATAATATTTTGGCAATATAAAACTATTTTTAATATTGGACATGTATATACACAATGCACAGAATAAAAACTTCATTATAAAGTAAATATACATGCCAGAACAAAAGAATTCTTCTCTATCTACACAGGTGTTTAAGGGCACAAGATGGTACATGATCATGAGATGGTCTGTACGGGGAATGGGGATCATCAGTTCTGCATTCCTGGCCCGGTTGTTAATCCCGGAAGATTTTGGACTGGTTGCGACAGTATTGGTTTTATTTGGGTTAATTTCTCTTTTATTTGAGTTCGGCGTTAACTGGGCGCTTATTCAAAACAGTAATGCTTCAGAAGAACACTATAATACGGCTTGGAGCCTTCGTTTATCACAGTCTGTAGTTATTGCTTTATTATTAGGCGTTTTATCTCCCTTTATCGCTAGCTTGTATGGTGATGTTAGGCTTGAGCTTATTTGTCAACTACTTGCTCTTGGAACATTTATTAGAGGGTTTGAAAATATTGGGGTCGTTAAATTACAAAAGGATATGCAGTATTCCAGTGACTTCATATTTAATATTTTCCCGAAAGTTATTTCTACTTTTGCGACGATAGGATTGGCTTACTATTATCAGTCTTATATGGCGCTGGTTGTAGGCACAGTTTTTAATAATATTTTTGTTGTTATTACAAGTTATTGCATCGTCCGTTTCCGTCCAAAATTCTCTTTTGTTAAAATTGCTGAAATTTGGGGCTTCTCACAGTGGGTTCTTGTTCGAAATATTGCTGAATATATTAGTGGACGAGGGGATTTATTTTTCTTATCGATTATGGCAACAGCTCCACAACTAGGTTATTATAAATGGGCAACAGAACTTTCATATATGCCAATCACAGAAATTCAACAACCATTCAGTAGGGCTTTGGTTCCTGGGCTTGTTAAAATAAAGCATGATCATGGCAGGCTCGTTTTAGCTTACTTGAAGAGCCTTTCTATCATGACGCTGGTAGCCGTTCCTATTGCTCTTGGTTTCGGATCAATCGCAGAACAGTTAATTCCCTTGTTTTTAGGGGGGGGGGATAAGTGGTTGCCCGTCGTGCCGTTGATCCAGGGGCTTGTTTTTTTTGCTATGATAAGTTCAATGTATGGTATTTCCAATAGTTTGCTATTAATAACCGGGAATGTAAAATATACCGCATATATATCCTGGGTTCAGGCGTTAGTGACTATATTAACAATTTATCCTGCTTTTTATCTGGCTGGGTTGGAAGGGGTCGCTTTTTTAAGACCTTTCATTGGTATTATAATGTTTATTGTTGTTAGTGCTTTGGTTCAGCGAAGATGCCAGATACACTTTAGTCAAATAATTAGTGTTATCTGGCGGCCAGTCACGTCTGGACTTATTATGTTTTTTATTCTCGTCAATTTTTCTAATATATGGTCTTTTGATGTTTGGGTATTTTTAATAATTAAGATAGCTCTCGGGGCACTATTATATGCTTCTTCTATATTAATTTTATGGTATTTTTCTAATAAACCCAATACCGCTGAACAGAGAATTATAGAATTTATAGAAAATAAATTAACAGCACTATATTATAAGATTAGGTAACAGGCTGCGGAGTGAAACTGATGGTACCATGGCGAATAAAAATTTTTTATCAAATAGTTTTCCTTTATTTTATCATAAAATTATAAATTACAATAAACCCATTGATACTGCGGAATATTGGGATAATATATATCAATATGAATGGGATTCAACTAAAAGGGTCTGGCCCACAAAAAATAAATTATTGAAGAAAGAAATTAAAACTACAAGCTCTATATTAGATATAGCTTGTGGTACCGGGTCAATTTTAAGGTACCTTAGTAGAAATGGGTATAATAATCTTTTTGGTACTGAGATTTCCGATTTATGTATAAAAAGATTAGAAAATTTAGGCATATCTATGTTTAAATCTAATTTACCAAAGATTGAATGTCCAAGTGAGCGTTTTGATGTTGTTATTGCCTCGCAGATTTTGGAGCATATTATTAAACGAGGAAAATTTCTTAATGAGATTAATCGTGTTCTAAAACCAGAAGGTGTATGTTTCTTGTTCGTTCCGGATAATTGCCTTGGGCCTATTGATGAGCCGTCTCATGTCGTTAAATTTAATGAAAAATCTTTGGCTAGATTACTTAGTAATCATTTTAGCGATTATTCTATAACGTCTATTTATGATGATAATTTCAGTATACCAATTCTTTACGCCAAAATCCGTAAAGTATCATAGTAGATATTGTTTCACCTGGCAGTATTCCCATTTTTAGGGGTTTAAACAGTAAGAATATTATGAGAAGAGAAAGAATAAAATTTTGAAGATTTTGATTGTTGCAGGTTATTTCCCACCCTATTGCCCAGCTTCAGCAAGTCGTGTTAATAAACTTGCTAAATTTTTGGAGGACCGGGGTCACGACGTGCATATATTATGTCCGAAGAATGAAGAATTCGAAGCCGTGTTACTTCCAGAAATTTCTTTAGAACGTGTTCATTACACAGCGTTCACACAAATTAATGATTTCCCAACCAGCGTTAAGAATTTTCTGAAAAATCTTGTAGGTAAGGGGCAGGCTAAAAGTCAGGAGTTCAGTAATAAATCTAATGCGTCTGATCAGAATACAAGGATTGGCAAAGAGTCAAAGATAAGTATTTTATATAGAAATTTATTCAATATTCCGGATAGTCTGATCGGGTGGTATCCTCATGCTGTTAAAGAGGGTGGAAGGCTATTTAAGCATTGGAAGCCAGATATTATTTTTGCTACTTTACCACCCTTTACAACAATGTTGGTGGCCCATCGTTTAGGAAGGATGATGGAGGTGCCGGTTATTTACGATTACCGTGATTTGTGGTCGGATCATCCCTATTATGGCGCTCGGGGATTGCGGCGCTATATAGACATTTTTCTAGAAAAAAAGGCTTTGAAAAATTGCGCCGGGTTAGTGACAGTTACGGAAACATGGGCGCGTCATTTAAGAGAAACATGCACCGTCCCCGTTGAATGTATCATGAATGGTTTTGACCCCTCAGACTTTAGTTTTGATAAGCAGGAAACGTTTGATAAGAATAAAATAACATTATTATACGCAGGTTATCTCTATGGTGAAAAACGTGATATCTCTGTAGTTTTGGAAGCATTGGGGATGATGGGCAATCTTGCTCAAAATTTTAATATCCTGTTGTACACACCAAATGGTCGCGCAGATTTGAGTCATCATCAAAACCAGCTTATTGCAAAATATAAGTTAGAAGATATTGTTATTTGTAATAAATATATTCCTCAGAAAAAATTGTTAAGATTACAACAGCAGGTTGATGTTCTGATGTTGCTTCGTTGGGATCATCCTAGTGAAAATGGCGTAATAGCAGGAAAGTTATTTGAATATATCGGTGCTGGGAAGCCAATATTATCTTTGGGAAGTACAACCGGTGAAGCCTCGGATATTATTAAAAAAATGAATTTTGGTCTGGTGAGTAATGACGCTGGTGACGTGAGCCGTTTTTTAAGTGATCTGTGGAACGCGAGAAAGAAAGGGGATGGGAAAGAAATATTAAATCAAAATAGAAAATACTTTACCCGTGAGGTGCAATTCTCAAAGCTCGTCATTTTTATGGAAAAAGTAATTTTTAATTATAAAAAATAGGCAAAAATATGTTTCTCCCTTGCGAAAGAGGGCTCATCCCTACGAGACACGTCGTCGTGAGAAAACAAGCAAGGAATTTAAAGACTATATCAGGTGGTTATACAGTAGGATTCGGGCGTAGTGCAGGCGGATAGGTCACAGAACTTGCTATTTCACACTCTTTATGTTTAATGACAGCATATGCACCGCGCGAAGATAACGACCACAAGCGTAAGGATAGTCGCTAGCGGCGCATGTTTAAGAGCAATCATTCATTTTGATCTTTGCCCTTTTATAGGTGCCCAAGGCACTGGAATTTTGGTAGCTGTTCTACGCTGGTACCCCTCAAAAAAAAAGAGCGTCACTTTTCGTCGGCAAAACATGCCGGGCGACGATCGCGGAAAGAATATTTTGATAAAATTTACGGACTTCGGGCCTGCCGAGGCGTTCCTGCCTGCTTTCATGAAAGCAGCACTCACACCACGTATTCCACATACTCCCAGAAAGAAAAATACATGAGCAACTTGACATGGGGCGTTATTGGAACGTCCCAAAAGGCCGATGAGCAGCGCGTTCCAATTCATCCAGACCATTTGCCGCGCCTATCTGATAAATACCGGAAACAGTTGATTTTTGAAGAAGGTTACGGCGTGCCTTTTGGCATTTCAGACGATGAAATTGCGGCGCAAACAGGTGGCATTGCACCGCGCCGTGAACTTCTGAGAGACATTGGGAATGTGATTATAGCGAAACCTATACTGGCGGATTTGGAGGAAATTCGTGAAGGCGGGAACCTTTGGGGTTATCCCCACTGTGCCCAACAACGCGCCATTACACAAGCGGGCATTGATCGCAAGCTGACCCTTATTGCTTTTGAGGATATGTATGTTTGGAGTCCTTCCGGGCAGATTGGTCGCCACACATTTTATAAAAATAATGAAATGGCAGGTTACTGTGCCGTATTACATGCTCTACGCCTGAAAGGGATTGATGGGCATTATGGAAATCGGCGTAAAACCACTATTTTTGGTTTTGGTGCGGTTAGTCGCGGGGCGATATACGCACTGAAGGCACATGGGTTTAGAGATATTACGATTTGTATTCAACGCCCTGATCACGAAGTTCGCGAAGAGGTGCTTGACTGTCATTATGCGCGTCTCCGTGACGGCGAAAAGGGAGAAGCACGCATGTTGGTGGTAGAGCATGATGGTAGCGAAAGAGCCTTAACCGACCTGATTGGTGAGTCAGATATTGTCATTAATGGTACGTTGCAGAATCCGGACCACCCTATTGATTTTGTAACCGAAGCGGAAAAAGCGTGCCTGAAGCCCGGTAGCTTGATTATTGATGTTAGTTGCGACGAAGGGATGGGGTTTTATTTTGCCAAGCCAACCACCTTCAAAAACCCAATGTTTAAAGTTGGTAAGACAGATTATTATGCGGTTGATCATACGCCCAGTTATCTCTGGGAAAGCGCCTCTCGCTCTATTTCTGCCGCCCTTATCGTCCATTTGCCCACAGTGGTCGGCGGACGTACAAGTTGGCAGAAGAATGAGACCATACGCCGTGCTGTGAACATTGACGCCGGCGTTATCGTGAAACCTAATATTTTGTCCTTTCAAAACCGCCAGCCAGAGTACCCTCATGCAGCCCTCACCTAGACTCTGTTAAAGTAAAATATGACCACCGGTAATACTTCTACTTTTAGGGTGTTTCAAAAGTAGAACCATTTAAGCGATGTCTTTTCGTCAAAATTTGCCTTTGAATTTATAACCCAATGCCCCTTAACAAATTATGCAAGAATCCAGGACCGGTTCGGGGTATATTTTATTTCAGTCTGAGGCGGGCAGGCCGTCTATGCTTATTCTATTATGTTTTTTGACATAATCCTTCAGGCCCTGTTCGCCCTTTTTGGCACTCCATTTGGTGAGGGTTTGGCGTTCTTCGACCAGATCATAGACGGGGACGGCATAGCCGCATGACGTTTGCAGATTGTCGATTTGAATGGTGAAAATTTGACGGATGCCAGGGGCTTGTTCATAGAGAGACATCAATGACTCAAATTTTTTGCTACCCGGCGCATGAGATTCTCCATGACCGTAAAGGCGCATGATCAGGGCGTTGCGGCTGAAACTGTTGAACATGATGGTGATACGATCGTCTTCGCGCAGGTGAGCTGCGGTTTCATTACCGCTGCCGATAAAATCCAGATAAGCCACCTGATTGGGGGAGAGGATACGAAAGCAATCCAATCCCTTTGGCGATAGATTAATGCGGCCATTCCTTGGCGCTGTGGCGACAAAAAACATCTGCTGCGCCTGAATAAAGTCGATATGTTTTTGTGTGAGAGCATCAAAAAAATCAGCCATATATTATCTTCTCTATTTTACCCTTCTGTACCGCCAATGGTTAAGCCATTGATTCTGAGGGTTGGTTGCCCAACGCCGACGGGGACGCTTTGCCCGGCCTTCCCGCAAATGCCGACACCGCTGTCCAGTTCTAAATCATTGCCGATGGCGGATACCTTGGTCAATACGTCCGGGCCGTTACCGATCAGGGTCGCGCCCTTTACCGGCGCGCCGATTTTGCCATTTTTAATCAGGTAAGCTTCAGTGCAGCTAAAGACGAATTTACCATTGGTGATATCAACCTGCCCGCCGCCGAAATTAACCGCATACAGGCCGTCTTTGACGCCTTCCAGAATTTCTGCGGGGTCTTGCTGTCCTGCCAGCATATAAGTATTTGTCATGCGCGGCATGGGCTGATGGGCGTAGCTTTGACGGCGGCCATTACCGGTGGCGTTGGCGCCCATAAGGCGGGCATTCATGCGGTCCTGCATATAGCCGACTAAAATACCATCCTCAATCAGAGTGGTGCAGCTGGTCGGCGTACCTTCATCATCAAATGTCAGACTGCCCCGCCTGTTGTCAAGGGTACCATCATCCACAACGGTGACGCCTTTGGCCGCAATCTGCTGCCCCATGAGCCCCGCAAATGCCGAGGTGCCCTTGCGGTTAAAGTCGCCTTCCAATCCGTGGCCGATGGCTTCATGGAGCAGAACGCCGGGCCAGCCGGGGCCAAGCACTACATCCATTTCGCCCGCCGGCGCCGCAATGCTCTCCAGATTGACCAGGGCCTGGCGCAGGGCCTCATCGGTCTGGCTCTGCCAGTTTTCGGTGGTCAGAAGCTGGCTATAATCATACCTGCCGCCGGTGCCCTGATACCCGCTTTCCATCCGCGCGCCGTCTTTAACAACAACACTGACATTCAGGCGAACCAAGGGGCGAACATCGCGCACGCGGTGGCCACCGGGCCGAATGATCTCAATGGTTTGCCATTCTCCCGTGATCGAGCTGCTGACCTGACAGACCTTGGGATCGCGGCCGCGGGCGTAGGCATCAATCTCTTCAAGCAGGCTGATTTTATCCTTGAAAGCCATGCCCGGAAGAGGGTTTTCTTCGGAATAGAGCTTTTTATTGGTGCCTTTAGGGGGAATAGCGAGGGTGACATCCCGGCCCGATTTGATGGACTGAACCGTTTCTTTGGCACGTAACAGGGCATCTTCGCTCATATCTGAGGAATGGGCATAGCCGCTGACCTCGCCCTGAACAGACCGTAGGCCGAATCCTTTAGTGGTATCATAGGCCGCAGATTTTAAGCGGCCATCGTCGAATGAAAAGCTCTCGGATTGAGCATACTGAAGATACAGCTCTCCATCATCCATGCCATGCAGAGATTCGTCAACAATACGCTGGGTGCGGACGCTATCAAGGCCTGAATCTGAAAAAAAAAGCTGATCTGATGTGTTATTGTTCGCCATATGGATCGTATACTCGTTCTATTTAAAATATATCCTACAGTAACTATAAACGAGGCAGGTTATCATTTGCAAGAACAGGTTTTTTTTCGGATGACGATAAAAAAAACAAGATTGTAAACCATGATAAATAAATATCTTGATCTAGGTCAATGCTCATCATATTAATGAAATTGATAATAGTATCTTGAGCTGAATCAATTTTATAGTTATAAGATTCGAAATTATCGTATTTTTCGGGGTGGAACCAGAAAATTATATCATCGGGATATGCGATTTTTATCTTGATTCATTTGTGGATTTAAGGGGTAGGACGGATTATGTCTCTCAATAAAATACTAAGTACCGTGGCTGTATTCTTGGTCACTCTTCTGTCAGGCGGCGGCGTTGCTCTTGCCGATGGCATATATAAAGCTAAGCCCGATCAACTGGGCTTCATGGAGCCGGCAACGCAGGTCATGCGCGATATCGTTTCGTTTCATGATGGTTTGTTGATCATGTGTATCGGCGTTTGTCTGTTTGTGTTGATTTTGATGCTATATATATTTATCAAATTTAATGCCAAGGCTAACCCAACGCCTTCCAAGACAACCCATCATACGGGACTGGAAGTCGTTTGGACCATATTGCCGATTATTATATTACTCGTTATTGCCGTGCCTTCTTTCAGATTGCTGTATCTGCAGGATGTTATTCCGGAAGCAGATCTGACGGTGAAGGCGATAGGCAATCAATGGTATTGGACATATGAATATCCGGATCATGGTGACTTTTCTTTCGATTCTGTCATGTTAACCGATGAAGAAGCCGCCGCAGCCGGGCATCCCCGCTTATTGGGTACGGATACCCATATAGTGGTGCCGGTCAATAAAACTGTGCGGATGATTATCACGGCGAGCGATGTTCTTCACGCGTGGGCCATTCCGGCATTTGGTGTGAAAATTGATGCTGTTCCGGGCAAGTTGAATGAAACCTGGTTTAAGGCTGAGCGTGAGGGCATGTATTACGGTCAATGTTCTGAACTTTGTGGAAAAGATCATGGGTTTATGCCGATAATGGTCGAGGTGGTTTCTGAAGAGAAATATAACGCCTGGATTGAAATGGCCCGCGAAGAATATGCGGCGAATGAAACAGATAACCTGACGCGGGTGGCTTCAATGCTGCCGGCTCAGCAGTAAGGGATCCGGTATAATGGGTAGCGAAGCACACGGCACTCCAACAGGCTGGCGCCGTTGGGTACTTTCAACAAATCATAAAGATATTGGTACGATGTATCTTATCTTTGCAATTCTGGCTGGTATTATCGGCGGCGGTCTTTCAGGCCTTATGCGCGGCGAATTGATGGAGCCGGGGATTAACTTTCTCACCAGCTTTACCAATGGTGACGTCGAGGCCGCCAAACATTTCTTCAATGTATTGATCACAGGCCATGGCCTGATCATGGTCTTCTTCATGGTGATGCCCGCCTTGATTGGCGGATTTGGTAACTGGTTTGTACCGATTATGGTCGGTGCCCCGGACATGGCGTTTCCGCGCATGAATAATATCAGTTTCTGGTTGTTGCCTGCGGCCATTGCCCTTCTGGTATTGTCGATTTTTGTCGAAGGGTCAACATACCCGGGCGTTGGCGCTGGCTGGACGGTTTATGCCCCGCTTTCCACGTCAGGTCATAGTGGCCCTGCGATGGATTTGGCGATTTTTTCCCTGCATTTGGCGGGTGCGTCATCCATTTTGGGTGCTATTAACTTTATTTGCACGATCTTTAACATGCGGGCACCAGGCATGACATTGCATAAAATGCCGTTGTTCGTCTGGTCGGTGCTGGTTACGGTGTTCCTTCTTTTGCTATCACTGCCGGTATTGGCCGGGGCGATCACCATGCTGCTTACGGATCGTAATTTTGGCACATCTTTCTTTGATGCGGCTGGCGGCGGTGACCCCTTACTCTATCAACATTTATTCTGGTTTTTTGGTCATCCGGAAGTTTATATTCTGATCTTGCCGGGTTTTGGTCTGGTTAGTCATATTATTTCCACCTTTTCTCGCAAGCCGATTTTCGGATATTTGGGAATGGCTTATGCCATGGTTGCTATTGGTGTCGTCGGCTTTATTGTCTGGGCGCATCATATGTATACCGTGGGTATGGATGTGGATACCAAGGCTTACTTTACCGCAGCGACGATGGTGATCGCGGTGCCGACCGGCATCAAGATTTTCTCGTGGCTTGCCACCATGTGGGGGGGATCTATCCGATTTGAAACGCCGATGTTATTTTCCCTTGGCATGATTTTTCTATTCACCATCGGCGGTGTAACCGGTGTGGTGTTGGCTAATGCGGGCATTGATACGGCGATGCATGATACATATTATGTGGTGGCCCATTTCCACTATACCATGTCCATGGGGGCTTTATTCTCCATGTTCGCGGGTTGGTATTACTGGATTGGCAAAATGAGCGGTAAGCCATATCCGCAATTTGTTAGTAAATTACATTTCTGGCTGACGTTTATCGGCGTGAATGTGATTTTCTTCCCGCAGCATTTCTTAGGCCTGGCCGGCATGCCGCGCCGTATCCCGGATTATCCGGACGCCTATCATTATTGGAACTATGTATCTTCTGTGGGTTACATGATCACGGGCGTTGGCACATTGGTCTTTCTGCTTGGTGTTTATATGACACTTCGTTCGAAAGAACGGGTTGGCGATAACCAGTGGGGCGAGGGCGCGACGACATTGGAATGGACATTGTCTTCACCGCCGCCTTTCCACCAGTTCAACGAACTGCCGCGCATTAAATAATATAGTAATGTGAATCGGGCCCTGAATGGGTCCGGTTCGCAAGATTTAACTTCTAACCGGGTTTTAAGACTGAACATGCAGATAGTAGCACCGACATTGGACGAGAATAGCAGAAATGCCAGAGAGGATTATCTTCCCGGGGCGGGGGACTTTTTTGCCCTTCTGAAACCCCGCGTGATGTCTCTGGTGATATTTACGGCCGTCATTGGTATGGTGATGGCCCCCGGGGATATTCATCCGGTGATTGCCTTCACGTCTATTCTTTGTATTGCGGTTGCTGCGGGCGCTGCGGGTTGCCTGAATATGTGGTATGAATCCGACCTTGATGCGCTTATGGAACGCACGGCGGGTCGCCCTATCCCATCCGGGCGTATTGATCGTCAGACGGCACTTCACTTTGGGGTTGCCCTGTCTACGGCATCTGTTTTGATGATGGGTCTGTCGGTGAATTATGTTGCCGGCGCGTTGCTACTGATGACAATATTATTTTATGTGGTGGTTTATACCATCTGGCTGAAACGCCGTACGCCCATGAATATCGTTATTGGCGGCGCGGCAGGGGCTTTCCCGCCCATGGTTGCCTGGGCCGCCGTTACAGGTGATGTCAGCATTGAAGCTATTGTCATGTTCGGATTGATTTTCATGTGGACGCCGCCGCATTTTTGGGCGTTGGCCCTGTATTCCTGTAAAGATTATAAAGCGGCGGGTATTCCGATGCTGCCGGTGGTGGCCGGTGAGGCAGAAACCAGAAAACAAATTTTGATTTATACGCTGCTTATGGTGCTGGTTTCCATTTTACCGTGGTACATGGGGTTTGCCGGGCCTGTATATGCCATTACAGCGATTAGCCTTGGGGTTATTTTTATTTATTTCTCTCTATCTTTAATCTTGAAAAAAGACATGAAAACTGCGAAGAGAACCTTCTTTTATTCGATTTTTTATCTGTTTTCTTTATTCGCGGTTATGGGCGGGGAAGTATTGATCGGAAGGATGGTCTGATGCCATTACATGAAGAACATAAAAAACGTGCGGGCCGTAATTACGCTTTGGGCGGAATTCTATTGGCTATGGTTGCGCTGTTTTTCTTTATAACTCTTGCAAAACTGAATGTGATTTAAGCGGTTATGACTGCATATGTGCCTTCTCATACAGCAAGTAATAAAAAAACCGTAGTGGCTTTGCTCGGTCTTCTTGCTTTTATGTTTACGCTTGTTGCGATATCTCCGCCGCTTTATCGATTATTCTGTCAGGTTACGGGATTTGGCGGGACAACGCAAAAAGCAGAATCCTCTACTGGCGTTATTCTTACCCGGGACATGTCTGTTCGGTTTAATTCGGATGTGAATCAAAAACTGCCGTGGTATTTCAAGCCGGTTCAGCGGTCTGTTTCAGTCAAGGTTGGTGAGGAAGCGCTGGTTTTTTATAAAGCGATCAATACCAGTGAGGAAGTGATTACCGGTACGGCGACCTTTAATGTAACACCATTGAAGGCGGCGCAATATTTTAACAAGATTGAATGTTTCTGTTTTACAGAACAGACGTTGGCCCCGGGAGAGGAAATAGACATGCCAGTCACTTTCTTTATTGACCCGGAAATAGCCAACGATGAATCTTTGGACGAAGTAAAGGAAATTACGCTTTCCTATACTTTTTTCAAAGCCATAGAAGATGAATAGGGGAGGCCGTGTTGTGGGCAGGATAATTTCTGAATACAGCATACCCCTCACGTAATTTTAATAACCAAGGTAATTAAGGGATCAAAATGTCAGATTCGCATGCACCAAAACATGATTATCATCTCGTAGACCCAAGCCCATGGCCCATAGTCTGTTCCGTTGGCGCTTTTCTTATGGCCGTTGGCGCCGTGATGTATATGCACGAAATGCCTCTGCTGTCCAGTATGCCCGGATCATACAGCGCGCTGTTTTATGTGGGAACTATCATTGTTGTGTTTGGCGCCTATAGCTGGTGGGCTGATGTGGTTAAAGAAGGCGAACATGGGGGGTTTCACACCCCGATTGTGCAGCTGGGACTGCGATATGGCATGTTCCTGTTTATCATATCAGAGGTCATGTTTTTTGTGGCCTGGTTCTGGGCATATTTTAATGCCAGCATCTTCCCCACAGAAGCCATCGGATCTGTCTGGCCGCCCGAGGGAATTCAAACTCTGGACCCCTGGCATTTGCCACTTGTGAATACGCTGATTTTGCTGGCATCTGGTACGACGGTAACTTGGGCGCATCATGCCCTGCAGGAAGGCGACCGTAAGACATTCATCAATATGTTGATCTTTACAATCTTGCTTGGTGCCTCCTTTACGGCTATTCAGATTTACGAATATTCCATCGCAACCTTTGCTTTTGATGAGAATATCTATAGTTCCACATTTTATATGGCAACGGGTTTTCATGGGGCGCATGTTCTGATTGGAACGATTTTTCTTCTGGTTTGCCTGTTTCGGGCCATGAAAGGTCACTTTAAGCCTGAGCATCATTTTGGTTTTGAGGCCGCTGCCTGGTACTGGCATTTTGTTGATGTTGTCTGGCTGATTTTATTTGTCAGCATTTATGTGGGCGGTGCCGGCGTGACCGGCGCGCATTAGCCGGCGGATAGATGAAACACTTTTGAAAATAAATCAGTCTCGCCCGTTTGGGCGGGGCTGTTATGCGTTTAACCGGCCGGGTTGGCTCTATTGCCTGTTGCCATTATTGCGGATGCATTCGGGTAAAATATTTATGATAGCCCGGCACTATCATGTTAAGGCAGAGGAAGATAAGTTTGATCAGCAAGTATAAGTTTAAGCCGCGTTTATGGCCGACTATCATGACCATTCCCATGTTGATTCTGCTGTGTCTGCTCGGCAATTGGCAGGTAGAAAGACTTCATTGGAAATTGGATCTTATTCAAAAGCTGGAAACACGTTTTGGCGTGCCGCCCGTTGATCTGCCGGTAACGGTTCAGGCGCCGGATGACTGGGTTTACCGGCATGTGACGGTTACAGGCCGCTTTCTTCATCTGCGGGAAATGCCGCTGTATAATGTTGGCCCCACGGGAAAGCCCGGTTTTGATCTTTTTACGCCCTTGCTGGTTAAAAATCACAATGGCGGCAGTAAATTTATCATTATTAACCGGGGCTGGGTGCCGGAAAATCTGAAAGAACAGCTCTCTCGGCCGGAAACAATTAATGCCGGAGAGGTTCAGGTGACAGGCTTACTGCGCAAAAGCTGGCAAAAGGAACGTTTCGCCCCGGAAAATGATATTGAGCATAATTTGTGGTTTTATGCCGACCTGAATGCGATGGCGGATGCGCAACATATGACGGAAATATTTCCTATGTTTCTATATGCAGATAAGGATTCCAATGATGAGATCTATCCCATCGGGGGGCGTAGTCAGTTGAATATTGTCAATAATCATCTTGATTATGCCATGACGTGGTATGGTCTGGCGATTGTATTGCTGATTATTTACGTCTTGTTCAATGTTCGCCCGCGAGGACAGTCCGAAGATCAGTTCTGACTTGCATCATCATCCTAAACTGGTAGGATTTGCAGCCAAATTCATTATGATTCGGGGCTAATGCCCATTGTAAGCCACACATAAGAGGGTTAAGAGTGAAATATATCAGCAGCAGGGGCCAGGCCCCTGAACTTGGATTTGAGGATGTTCTGCTTACGGGGCTTGCCCGTGACGGCGGACTGTATCTGCCGGCAACAATTCCGCAATTAAGCCATGACGATATCAGGTCTTTTCGCGGCATGTCCTATCAGGATGTGGCGTTTCGCGTAATGAAACCTTTTGTATGTAACAGCGATAGTAATATTAGCGAAGATGATTTCGTGGAAATTATTGCCAAGGCCTATGGTTCATTCCGTCATAAGGCCGTGGTGCCATTGGCACAGCTGGACAGTAATGAATGGATTTTGGAATTATTCCATGGTCCGACGTTGGCTTTTAAAGATGTGGCGCTGCAGCTTCTGGGTCATTTATTCGATCACGTGTTAACGAAACAAGGCCGTAAGGTAACGATTGTGGGGGCCACATCCGGTGATACGGGGTCGGCGGCCATTGACTGTGTCAAGGATCGTGCCTGCGCCGAGATTTTTATGTTGCATCCCAAGGGCCGGGTATCGGACGTTCAGCGCAAACAGATGACTACTATATTGTCGCCCAATGTATATAATCTGGCCGTTGATGGAAATTTTGATGATTGCCAGGCTATGGTCAAGGCGTTGTTTAATGATCATGCTTTTCGGGATGAGATCACTTTATCGGCGGTTAATAGTATTAATTGGGCCCGCGTTATGGCGCAGATTGTGTATTATTTCACCTCTGCCGTGGCCCTTGGTGCACCGGACCGGGAAATATCCTATTCGGTACCAACGGGGAATTTTGGCGATATTTATGCCGGCTATGTGGCGCAAAAAATGGGCTTGCCCATTAAGCAATTGATTGTTGCCACCAATCGCAATGATATATTGACCCGGGCTCTGACAACGGGGGATTATACCGTTGGGACGGTTCATCCGACGATTAGTCCAAGTATGGATATTCAGGTATCCAGTAACTTTGAACGTCTGTTGTTTAATCTTTATGATGGGAATGGTGATGATGTTTGTCGTTTGATGAATGGTCTTGGCCAATCGGGCAGCTTTACAATCGATCCGGCAGAATTGGCCAAGGCGCAGAAGATATTTGATGCCGTGCAGGTCAATGAAGAAGAAACGGAAGCCGCCATTCAGGCTATATATAATCAGACGGGTATGATGATAGACCCTCATACAGCTGTCGGTGTCAAGGCAGCATCAATGAAGAATACTGATAAGGCAACGCCTATGGTGACGTTGAGTACGGCCCATCCCGCAAAATTCCCCGAGGCTGTGGAGAAGATGAACGGGCACTATCCGGAATTGCCCACTCATATGGCCAATTTATTTGAGCGGCCAGAAAAATATGATCACCTTGATCATGATCTTGATGCCTTGAAAACATATATTCGGAAAAATTTATGACCGCTGAAGTCACCATACTTGATAATGGTCTGCGTGTTGTGACAGACACGATGGCTCATGTGGAAACCGCGACCATCGGGGTTTGGACAGATGTGGGCAGCCGCCACGAGAAGCCGAACCAGAATGGCCTGTCTCATATGCTCGAGCATATGGCCTTTAAAGGCACAGAGAAAAGAACAGCCCGTGATATTGCAGAAGCCATTGAAAATGTGGGCGGCTATCTTAACGCTTATACCTCCCGCGAACATACCACATATTATGCAAGGCTACTTAAGGAAGACGTGTCGCTTGGGCTGGATGTCTTGGCGGACATTCTGCAAAATTCCGTCTTTGACGGGCAAGAGCTGGAGCGTGAGCGGGGCGTGGTCATTCAGGAAATTGGCCAGGCCAATGATACGCCCGATGATATTGTTTTTGATTATTTCCAGGAAGCCGCCTATCCAGACCAATCTGTTGGCCGGCCAATATTAGGGACCACTGATCTGGTTAATAGCTTCAATCGCGCTGAGCTGGCCGGATATATGTCTGATCATTATAAAGCAGAACAGATGGTGGTGGTTGCCTCCGGCAATTTTAACAAGGATGATCTTGTGAGCCAGGTGGCTGGGCAATTCTCGAAACTTGGTCATGCGCGGGACGTGACGCGTGAGCAAGCCACTTATCACGGTGGAATTGAATTAGACGAGCGGGATCTGGAACAGGTCAACCTGTTGATTGGGTTTGAGGGTGTTGCCTTCGAAGACCCGGATTTTTATGCGGCGCAGATCATGTCAATGATATTGGGCGGCGGCATGTCATCACGCCTGTTCCAGGAAGTGCGTGAGAAGCGCGGTTTGGTATATTCTATTTATAGCTTTATGCAGTCCTACGTCGATGGCGGCAGTTTTGCCATTCATGCCGGCACCAGTCCGCATCAGGTCAAGGAGTTAATCCCTGTGATCGCCGAAGAAATGCATAAATTATCGCAGTCTGTTTCAATGGACGAAGTTATCCGCGCCCGGGCCCAGATGCGCGCCGGGTTGATGATGTCGCTTGAAAGCACCACCAGCCGTATGGAACAGTTGGGGCGGCAAATGATGATTTTCGGGCGGCCTATCCCTCATGACGAAATCATGACACAAATCAATCAGGTCGATGATGTGGCGATCATGCGCTATATGGATCGGATGCTCACCAATAATAAACTGTCCCTGGCCGCCGTCGGCCCTCTTGCTCACCTCGAAGACTACGATAAGATTGCCGGGCGTTTTTAGAGCTGCCGAATTCTGGTCATTCCGTACGGGCTTCTACAAATCAAGAACAGGGGCCTTCTGATGGTCGATGATTTTTAGCATGACTGTCGGCAGGGCAAGCTCTTCCATGCAGCTGAAGGGGAACCAGCTGCCTTCCTGCAGGTCGATCATTTCCAATAGTTCAAGCCGGATGACTTTGAGTTCCAGATGAAAATGGGTAAAGCTATGGCGTACTATGCCGGGTATTTCCGTCCAGTTGGCGATGATCGGTATTTGCGGCATGGGCAGCGCATCCCAGTCCGGCGTTTCCAGCCAGTCAGAGGAGGGTACCTCCATCATACCGCCGAGCAGGCCACTTTCGGGCCGCCGGCAGAGCCAGATATGATCGTTATATTCCGCCCAGAAAGCATAACCTCTTCTCGTCGGTTTGGCGCTTTTCGATTTTCGCTTCGGCAATTGATCGGCGGTACCGAGGGCGTTAGCCTGGCATTTTTCTTCCCAGGGGCAGCGTTCGGAACATTTTAAAATCCTTGACCCACAAATATCAGCGCCCAGATCCATGACCGCCTGGGCATAATCACCCGCGCGGTGCAGGGGTGTCATGCGTTCGGTCAATAGCTTTAATTCAGGCTTGGCTTTGGGCAGGGGGGTCGTTACATTGAACATGCGGGCCATAACCCGTTCAATGTTGCCGTCCATCACCGCGGCCTTTGTGCCAAAGGCAATGGCCGCAATTGCCGCTGCTGTATAGGGGCCAACGCCGGGTAATTGCAGCAACTCTTCTTCACTATTGGGAAAAATGCCTTTTAATGTATTGGTGACATATTGCGCGCATTTATGCAGGTTGCGGGCGCGGGCGTAATACCCAAGCCCGGCCCACATGCTGAGCACTTCATCCAGCTCCGCTTGTGCCAAATCTTCGACCTTTGGCCATTTAAGAAGAAATTTCTCAAAATAAGGGATAACCGTTACCACAGTCGTTTGCTGCAACATAATCTCACTGAGCCAAATATGATAAGGGTCTGGCTGTACTGCGCTACCGGGGCTGATCCGCCAGGGCAATTCCCGCGCATGCTTATCGTACCAGTCGAGCAGTAAATCAGCTAGCTCAACAGGGTCTTGTGAAGGGTGAGTATGTGAAGAGATAATGCTGTCCATAAACCTGTAATTTTATAAAAAGAGTGAGACTATACATGACTTTATAAATGAATCCAAGGATGGGATAAATGAATCCAAGAACGGGAAAAATGAATCCAAGAACGGATTTTTTATATAATCCACAAGCGATGATATGCCAGGCGATGCCTTTGGCAGAGGATAATCGGATGAAAAAGGCCAGCTCACCATATTTTTGTCATAATACTGTATATTATGTCTGAAACAGGTATATTACGCATATGTCAAAACAGGGCACATATAAAATGAAATCCGTCGCTGATGCTACCCGCAGCGTGAGCAACAGGGCCTTTCGCCGTTACGGGTTTTCTCAGCGTGAGATCATATCCCGCTGGCCGGATATTGTCGGCCCTGCATTGGCAGATTGCAGCCTGCCGGAGCGGCTTACTTTCCCGCGTGATGAAAAGCGCGGCGGTAGCCTTTATGTCAGAATTCAGGGCAGCATGGCACCGGAATTACAACATTTTGAACCGATGGTCATTGAACGGATCAATTCTTATTATGGCTATCAGGCGGTGGAACGGATGATTTATCGTCATGGGCCCGTGCCCACCCGTTGGCGAAAAACGAAGAAATTGGGGCCCAGCTTGACTGATTCTCAGGAAAAAGACTTAAAATGTCATTTGGAAGCTGTGACAAATGCGGAATTATATAAGGCGCTTTATCAATTAGGCCGCGAGGTGATTTCGCTCAAAAAACCGGAGAAAACAAAGAGCAACCGTCGCTTTACCCGAAGGGGAAAAGGAAGCCATATGCCGGAATGAAGATTCTTTACTTGATTTCTCCCCCGTTAAATTTTTATACTTTCATACAACATATTGTGGATAAATGATGACTGAACAACTATATAAACGAATTTCTAAGGTTTTTGCCCTGCTATTGGCCGTGACATTTTTAGTAATGGCCTCTTTGGTAATGACTTCTCTGGCAATGACCTGGGCGAATGCAGATGAAAAAGCGCAAAACCAGCCCCAGAATCAAAAAAGTGATTTTCTGAATTATGATATGGTCCTCGGCGATAAGAATGCCCCAATCGAGATTATTGAATATGCCTCGACCACTTGCCCGCATTGCGCAACCTTCCATAGTGATATTCTCCCGGAACTGAAAAAGAAATATGTCGACACTGGAAAAGTGAAAATCATTTTCCGTAATTATGTTTTTAGCAATCCGTTTGACGCTTTTGCGGCCTCTTTGAACCGCTGTGTCTCAGAAAAAAAATTCTTTCCGCTTTTGGGATTATATTTCAAACGCCAGAAATCATGGGTGAAATATAAGGAATTTAATGAGCTGAAGCCTTATGGTAAATATGCCAGTCTTGGTTTTGCCAAGGGGGAAGCTATTAAAATTGCCAAGATTTCAGGGATGAAAGAGGTGGATGCCTATAAATGCCTGGCCCGCGAAGATATATTGAAATATCTCATGGACGGCAACAAAATTGCTCAGGAGAAATACGGCGTTCAAAGCACGCCTGCTATAATTGTTAACGGTAAGAAATTGGATTCATATGATTTGGAGACTATTGAGAAGGCTATCCTGGCGGTGAGTGAATGAATGTGGCTCAAATCATGACCAGGAAACTTACATATTTTATTGCCCTGCTGGTGATCGGCGGCGGCGTTTTGGCGGCCAGCATATTCGTACCGTCGCAAAATATGGGGAGCGCAAATGCGGAACCTGAAATCATTGTTGTTTCAGAGGAAAAAATCATTGTTGCTTCGGAAGAAGATGAGGCTGATTTCCTGAATTATGACATGGTCATGGGCGATCAGAATGCGCCAATCGAAATAATTGAATATGCGGCCCTGTCCTGTTCGCACTGTGCAAATTTCCATGCGGATGTGCTGCCGGCGTTAAAGGAAAAATACATTGATACTGGCAAGGTAAAGCTTGTGTTCCGCAATTTTATTTTCGAGAATCCCTTCGATGTTTTTGCCGCAAGTCTGACACGCTGTACAACCGAGGAAAATTTTTTCCCGACGGTAAAAGCCTATTTTGATTCCCAGAATATTTGGCGGAACCATCAGGAATTGAAGCGTATTTTCGCGGCGGATGGCCGTGAGGCGGCCATGAAATTTGCTCGGGACGAAGTGGCAAAGGTCGGCGAAAAGTCTGGTATAAGCCTGGATGATGCAGAGAAATGTTATGATAATGAAGGGGTGATCAATTACCTGCTTCAGGTGCGGCAGGAAGCTGTCGAAAAATATCAGGTGAATAGTACGCCGACAGTGATCGTGAATGGCAAGAAGATTGGGGGGCATAATTTTGAGATTATAGAAAGAGCCATTGCAGAAGCTAATAAAGCAGGTGGATATTAGATAGGAAAAGAGGGAAGATTGGATTTTACGCGCCTTCGGTTATCCGGTTTTAAGTCCTTTGTGGACCCAACCGAACTGATTATCGAAACTGGCCTTACCGGTGTGGTTGGCCCGAACGGTTGCGGAAAATCCAATCTTCTTGAGGCCTTGCGCTGGGTCATGGGGGAAAATTCTGCTAAAAGTATGCGCGGGGATGGCATGGATGATGTGATCTTTGCCGGAACCGCAACACGGCCCTCGCGAAATTTGGCCGAAGTGACCCTGTCTATTTTGAATGATGACCATGCTGCGCCGGCTAAATTTAACGATGAAACACAATTGGAAATTTCCCGGCGTATTGAACGGGAAAGCGGCTCGGCATACCGGCTAAATGCGAAGGATATTCGGGCAAAGGACGTGCAGCTATTATTTGCGGATGCCTCGACCGGGGCCCATTCTCCGTCATTGGTCAGTCAAGGCCGCATCGGCAGCCTGATTAGTGCCAAGCCAAGAGAAAGACGTAAGATATTAGAGGAGGCCGCCGGGATTAGCGGGCTGCATTCACGGCGTAAAGAAGCTGAAAGCAAACTTCGGTCGGCGGAGCATAATCTGGAACGTCTGGGCGATATTGAAATCCAATTGAATGATCAGATCAGGGGGCTTCAGAAACAGGCCCGTCAAGCGATCCGATATAAGAAAATCAGCGGCGAAATCCGGACCCTTCAGGCTTTGATTAATTATATGGCATGGCTTGGCATACAGGACCATAAAGACATATCTGAAAAAGAACGCCGCAGTGTGGTGATACAGGTTGCGGCTATTACCACAGACCTTGGTCGATTAAATAAGGCGCAGGCCATTCTGGCCGCGAAATTACCGGCACTTCGTCAGAAAGAAGCCGAATATTCCGCAGGATTACATCGTATCAAAGTAACGCGGGATGGTCTTGATGGTGAAGAAACCCGTCTGACGGAAACCCAGACCAGGCTGAAAGGGCTTTTGGCGCAGATTGATCAGGATGAAATCCGTGAGAGGGATGTGATCACGGATACTTCGTCAATCCTTCGGCGGCTTCAGGCAGAGAAACAGGATCTGCTGGCGCAGGTTGAAAGTCAAACCGGGAATGTGGATGATCTGTCCGGGAAATTAAAGGCCAAACAGACAGCGACGTTGGAAGCTGAATGGAAACTTGAGGAGCTGACCCAAAAACAGGCTCAACAAGCTGCTGAAAAGGATAATTTGTCCCGTAATCAGCTTGAGACTGAAAATCGGCAAAGGACTCTGGTCGAACAGCGCGCCACCATTGAAGAACGTTTAAGCAGACTGGAGCGTAACAATCTGTTTACGCAAGCCTTATCCAATGCAGAAAATGCCCTGGCCGAAGCGGAAAACGCGATTAGCGTGATGTCCCATAAGGCGCAAGAGGCAGAAGATAAGCGCCAATTGTTTCAGCAGAAAGAACAGGATGCGCGCGACATTTTACAATCTCTTCAAGGGAAGAAGGCCCGAATTCAGGCAGAAAAAGAAGGCCTGGAAGAATTCCTGTTCGGCGGCGCGGCTATGGCTGAGGCCGGCGATAGATGTTCAATTCTGGAAAAATTTTCTGTAACACCTGGCTATGAAACGGCTCTTGGGGCCGCCTTGAATGAGGATCTGGAAGCACCGGATGATGTGACAGCACCGGTTCATTGGCGCAGTCTTTCTGATTATGATCATGCGCAAGCGCTGCCCATCGGCGTGCGAAAAATGACGGATTTTGTCAGTGGCTCAAAAATACTCGCCCGCCGCATGTCCCAGATTGGGGTTGTTGCTACCGAAGCCGAGGCGCTATCTTTACTTAATCAATTAAAACCGGGACAAAGACTTGTCAGTATGAATGGCGGGATGTGGCGCTGGGATGGTTACTGTGTGTCGCCGGATGCGCCAAGTGTGATGGCCGTTAAGCTGGCTCAGAAAAATCGCCTGATAGCATTATCCGGCGCGTTCGCGAAAAGCAAGGAACGTGTGGGGGAGGCTCGCGATACCCTGCATAAGGCACAAGAAGAATTGGAACAGATCAAGGAAGGCACCCGTGATGCTCGTCTTCTTTGGCGCAGGGCTGAAGAAAAGGCTGTGCAGGCCCGTCGCAGTTTGACTGAGGCAGAGAAGCAGGCAACACGTCACCAATCAGAAGAAAGCACGTTGAAAGACCGCTTGGGACATTTGATTGAGGACCTTGACCGGGTGCAAGTGCGCAGTCAGGAAATACGCCGAAACCTTGCGGCCTTGCCTGAAGGGGAGGATCTGAGCCTGGAAATCCAATCTACCCGGCAGGACGTGGAAGATAAACGTAAGAGCCTGTCCGAAGCCCGCTTTCATCATGACAGTTTTATTTCGCAAAGCGCGGCGCAGCGCGATCGTTCTGGACAGATTGAGACCGAGTTGTCCGCGTGGAAATTACGCATTGAAAATGTGGAAATTCATATTAATGATCTGTCTAAGCGCCGGGCCGATAATTTGGCCGAACTGCGATCATTGCAAAACAGGCCCGGCGAAATTGTAGAGGAACGCCGAAAGTTAAACCATCTGATGGATCAGGCCGAAGATAATCGAAAGCATGCGGCGCGGGAATTGCTGGAATGTGAAGATGCTCTGGCCGGAAAAGACAAGGAAGTTCGGGATGTGCAGGGGAAATTGTCTGAAGTTCGAGAACAAAAAGTGCGCTTGGAGACTAATCTGGAGCAATATAAGGAACAGGAAGCCCATCTGAAACGCCGGATATTTGAAGAATTTGATTGTCGTCCAGATCTATTGCCGGAACTGGCCCAAATTGACCAGGGCGCGGCATTGCCTGATTCAGCGTCAACCGAGAACAGGCTTGAACGGCTGAAAGCGGAACGGGAACGTCTTGGCGTGGTAAATTTGCGGGCTGAAACGGAACTGACGGCGCTTCAGCTTCAACTTGACAGCTCCGTATCTGAACGGGAGGAGCTGGAACAGGCCATAACGGCTTTGCGGCGGGCAATATCTGACCTTAACCGGGAAGGCCGCACGCGAATTCTTAAGGCCTTTGATAAGGTGAATGAACATTTCAAGCAGCTGTTCAGTACATTGTTTGGCGGCGGGGAGGCTTATTTGGTGCTGACCGAATCCGATGATCCGCTTGATGCGGGTTTAGAGCTTATGGCGAGCCCTCCCGGTAAAAAGATGCAAAATTTGGGACTGCTTTCTGGCGGAGAACAGGCCTTGACGGCCCTATCGCTCATTTTCGCGGTATTCATGACGAATCCCTCGCCGATTTGCGTGTTGGATGAGGTAGATGCACCGCTTGATGATGCCAATGTGGCGCGATTTTGTGATCTTTTGGATAAAATGTGTGAAAATACATCGACCCGTTTTCTGATTGTGACCCATAACGCGGTCACGATGTCCCGCATGAACCGACTGTTTGGGGTGACAATGGCAGAGAGGGGCGTGTCACAGCTGGTTTCTGTTGATTTGGACAGCGCCGAAAGAATCCGGGACCGAAACCACAATATTGTCAGCGATTCCCTTTCTGCTTAATCGCGAGATATCGACATATTTCATCGCCCATTCCCTGACCGTAAAACCCTTTGGATGTGGGGGCGGGGAAAGGAAGGTTACGATAGTGTTTTTGGCTCTTGACAGGCAATTGTGCAGAAACTATGTTGCATGAAATTTTGCAGGTGATTTTGTAGGCAAATTTATGGCTATACACGTCAAGGAGTTACTTTGAGGGAAGATAACAAACCATCTTCTGAGAAAGAGTCAACACTTGAGGAATTGGGTGCCCGGGTTAAGGACGCTCAAAGGGCAAATGCGCCAAAGGCTGAGAGTGGAATTAACGAATCACACGCTTATGGTATGGCGATGCGCCTTGTGGCGGAATTGGTTTCGGGGTTGATTGTCGGCTTGATAATCGGCTGGCTTCTGGATCAGGCACTGGGAACGAAGCCATGGATGCTTATAGTATTTATTTTTCTCGGCCTTGGTGCCGGAATTTTTAATGTGATGCGTGCGGCAAAACAAATGGAAGCTGCAGCAGCACGTAAACGGGAAGAAGCCGACAAGGCTAACAGTAACGAAGGAAAACACAGTGGCTAGTCCGCTCGCGCAATTTGAAATCAAAACGCTCATCCCGCTGCAAGTGGCCGGATATGATATTTCGTTCACCAATTCAGCCCTTTTTATGGCGATTACCGTTGCCGCTGTCATGTTTTTCATGATTGCGGGTATGCGTAAAGCCGCGCTGGTGCCAGGTCGTTGGCAGCTCAGTGTGGAAATGTGCTATGAATTTGTGGCTAATATGCTTCATGATACAGCTGGCCGGGATGCACGGAAATATTTTCCGTTTATATTCACCCTGTTCATGTTCATCCTGTTCGCCAATTTAATTGGCATGCTGCCCTATTTCGGCTTTACTTTTACCAGTCATATTGCGGTAACATTCGCCATGGCATCCTTTGTTTTTATCGGGGTGACAATGATCGGTCTGGCCCGGCATGGCTTTAAATTTTTCAAGCTTTTTGTCCCGGAAGGCGCACCGTTGGCTTTGATGCCGCTTTTGGTGTTGATTGAACTTGTTTCCTATTTGTCTCGCCCGATCAGCCTGTCAGTACGGTTGTTCGCTAATATGGTGGCCGGCCATACCATGCTGAAGGTTTTTGGTGGTTTTGTGGTGGCCCTTGGCGCATTAGGTGTCGTACCCTTTGCGTTTATCGTGGCATTGACCGGGTTGGAATTGCTTGTGGCTTGTTTGCAGGCTTATGTATTTGCCATTCTGACCTGTATGTATTTGAATGATGCCTTACATTTGCATTAAAGCATTTGAAGGTAAAATAGTTGTTTTAATGTTTAATTTTTTAAAAATAAGAAGGAATATAAAATGGAAGTAGAAGCTGCAAAAATGATTGGTGCGGGTATTGCCTGTACAGCTCTAATTGGTGCTGGTATCGGTATCGGTAATATCTTTGGAAGTTATGTCTCAGCAGCGATCCGTAATCCTGCGGCGGCCCCCCAATTCTTTGGTAATGCCATGCTCGGATTTGCCCTTGCAGAGGCGACAGGTCTGTTTGGTCTGGTTATTGCCTTCATTATCCTGTTCACCTAAGTTTTTAACGAAACTTTTTGATTATACGGGCCTGATCCGCGATTTCTGGATCAAGGAGAGAAGATAATGCCACAATTAGACCCCGCTGTTTTTCTGCCCCAGATTTTCTGGTTATTTGTGATTTTTGGACTGATTTATCTGTTCATAGCCTATAGTGCTGCCCCGAGGATCACACAAGTTCTGGAACGTCGTCAGGATCAGATTTCTTCGGATCTTGAGGAAGCGTCAGGCTTGCAGGCTGAGGCTGAGACCGCAAGAGTTGCCCATGAAAAGGCTTTGGAAGAAGCGCGGACAAAGGCAATATTAATGGTTACTGCCAAGCGTGAGGCTATTAAGTCAGACGTGGAAGCGGAATATGCCAAATTAACAGAAAAATTAGGCGGGGAACTCGCGGCTGCGGAAGCGACTATTTCTGCCGCGAGGGATAAGGCGCTTGGAGAGATTCAGGCAATGTCGGCGGATATAAGCAAGGAAATCATCCAGTCTGTTTCCGGGCTTGAACTTGATGAAAAAACAGTTTCAAAAAGGGTCGCCGCAAAATTTGATGCGGTGAAGGAGAGGGTTAATGGCTAATCAATATCCCACCATCGAGGGTCAACTGGCTACCACCACGGCTTCTGAACCAGGTTATGATGCTGCGCTACTGGTTCATTGGTATCAGGACCCGGCTGTCTGGGTTGCTTTGGCGATTATTACGTTCTTTCTCCTGATGATCTGGAAGAAAATTCCAGCCATGATCGGCAAGATGCTTGATGCGAAAGTCAAGGTAATAGCTGAGCAGTTGGATAATGCGCAAACCTTGCGCGAAGAAGCTTCTGCGCTTTTGGCTAAATATCAGCGCGATCAGCGTGATGCAGAAAAAGTCGCGGCAAAAATGATTGTAAATGCTAAGGCCGAGGCAAAACTTCTGGCTGGAGAAGCCAAGCTTCACGTTAAAGAGATGATTGAGCGCCGCACAAAATTGGCTGAGCAGAAAATCGCGCAGCTAGAGGCGAACGCGCTTAAAGACATTCGGCAAATGGCCGTTCAGATTGCGAGCGCCTCTGCCCGCGAGCTGATCTCGGAGAATATGAAGAAGGCCGACCATGATGTTTTGATTAAATCAAATACGGAAAAGCTGGACAGTCAATTGCATTGATTTTTTGCCTTTTGCAGGCAGTATAGCCAAAATAAAACCCGGATATGATCAAACAAATCCGGGTTTTATTTTGGTTATTTTCTTAAAGCTTCCTGAATATTTTCCAGTTCATGACTGCGAATAGGGCGGCCATTCCATGTTATGGATACCAGCAGTGGGGCATTCTTATTTTCAGTTTGTTTAAAAAGGCATGATATATTGTAGGGAATAGGCACTTTATAATCATTCCAGGCTTTAAAGGCAATTTCGGCGTTTACATAGCCAGTTCCGCCGTTACTTTCACGAGAGGATTCTTTCTCGAAGCTTGACGAATGCTTCAGGCGGTTTTTGGAAATTTCTTCGCAAGTTTCAAGATATACAGACTGTGCAGGCAGGAAGTCACAGGCTGACAGGTTGAGCAGCAGACAGGGAATAAGAAATTTTCTCATATTTCAGGGCCTGCGCGGCGGGATTTCCCCAGTGAATTAAACTTTTCCAACATATTGTTGCCATCTATCTTCAAAAATATATAAATCAACCTATATAATGCTTTAGGGTCAGGCCCTGTTAATTTCATACAATTCTGTTTTCTTATATAACAAAATAGGTAGAAAACAAGCGCCGGCAATGGTTATTTCATTTTTGTTCTTCGTGCCTATTTTGTTATATAAGGGAAGCCTCTCGGGCGCGGCAAATTTTAAGTGTCCTTTGGAAAAGCCCCTTGACCATAGCCCTGCTATGCCCTGCATGTCTTTTCCAAAGGACACTTAAAATTATGTTCGCCCAGAATGTGTGAACTTAACATGGATGAAATTAACAGGACCGGACCCTAGGTAAAGAAACAACCGACTGGATATATTTATGAAGCTGCGCCGCTTTTTTCTTTTCTTTTCAACAGTGACGGCTTTTTTGCTCGCTCAGGTCACCATCGTGCAGGGAGTAGATCGAAAGACACCTTCCTCCCGGGCCGAGGTGCAGTTATCTTATGCGCCAGTGGTCAAGCAGGCCGCGCCTGCGGTGGTTAATATCTACACCAAGCGGGTGGTGAAAACCTCGCGCCGATCCCCCTTTGCCAATGATCCTTTCTTTCAACGTTTTTTTGGTGATAGCTTTGGCGGCGCGCCGCGTGAACGTATCGAAAGATCTTTGGGTTCAGGTGTGATTGTTGGGGCAGGCGGGGTTATTGTCACCAACCATCATGTTGTTGAGGGGGCCGATAAAATAACCGTTTCCCTTTCAGATCGGCGGGAATTTGATGCGGAGGTTATCCTGAATGATGAAAAGACAGATCTTGCCGTTTTACGGATCAATACGGGGGGGGAAGACCTTCCTGCGTTGACTTTTTCTGATTCTGACTTTATCGAGGTTGGCGATCTTGTGCTGGCCATTGGTAATCCTTTTGGGGTGGGCCAGACGGTGACAAGCGGTATCGTATCCGCCTTGGCGCGAACGCAGGTGAGCGGGCAGGATTATCAATTTTTCATACAAACGGACGCGGCGGTTAATCCGGGCAATAGCGGCGGGGCCCTAATTGGGATGGACGGCGCGCTTATTGGTATTAATACGGCGATCTTTTCCAGGTCCGGTGGCTCTAACGGTATCGGTTTTGCCATCCCCGCAAATATGGTCAAACATGTGGTATCCTCGGCGATAGCTGGTGGAGATCTGGTGCGGCCCTGGTTTGGCGGCGGCGGGCAGGCGGTGACTTCGGATATTGCGGAAAGTCTGGGTTTTGACCGTCCGGGCGGTGTTCTTGTGAATAATATCTATCCTGGCGGCCCTGCTGAAAAGGCCGGGCTTATGCAGGGGGATGTGATTTTAACCATTGATGGCAAGCTGGTCTCAAGTCCTGAAGCTCTGCGGTATTACACGGGGCTGGAGGCTGTCGGGGGCACGATTCCCTTGGAAATAATTCGTGGTGAAGAACGCAGAATATTACATGTCCCTCTTATGGCAGCACCCGAAGATCCGCCGCGTTCCATTACGATCCTTAAGGGGAACCATCTCCTTACCGGGATGAAACTTGCGAATTTGTCACCAGCCTATGCTGAAGAAATAGGCGTGAGTCTGTATGAGAAAGGTGTCATTGTTTTAGAGGCCCCCCGCGCTGTCTCGCGCATGACAAGTCTGCGCAGGGGAGATATCTTTAAATCGGTTAATGGCCGGAAGGTGAGAACCCTTAAGGACGTCAAAGATGCCCTGAACCAGAGTCCTGTAAATATAGAATTTAGTATAAACCGCGGGGACAAAGCCGTTAATTGTGTCATCCGGGCGAAAGGAAAATCTTATTGTGATTAATCGGGGTCTTTTTCATGAGTGATCTGTTCACATCGGCGGGACTGGAGCAGGATGCCCCGCGTCCCTTGGCGGATAGACTTCGGCCGAAAACCATGGAAGAGGTCGTGGGGCAGGATCATTTGATCGCCTCTGATGGGCCAATTGGCCGGATGCTGGAGGCGCGAAAATTAACATCCCTGATCTTTTGGGGCCCGCCGGGGACGGGCAAGACCACGATGGCGCGGCTTTTGGCTGAAAAGACCGATCTGTATTTCGAGCAGATTTCCGCCGTTTTTTCAGGAGTTGCGGACTTGCGCAAATCTTTTGAGGCTGCGGCAGGGCGGCGAAGGGCCGGTGTGGGAACCTTGCTGTTTGTGGATGAAATTCACCGGTTTAATCGTGCGCAGCAGGATGGTTTTCTGCCTTATGTAGAGGATGGGACAATCATACTTGTGGGCGCAACAACAGAGAATCCTTCTTTTGAGCTGAATGCGGCTTTGCTGTCGCGAATGCAGGTCTTAACGCTTAATCGTCTGGATGATGGCGCCATGGCGGAACTGCTTGTGCGGGCTGAAAATATGATGGCTAAAAAGCTGCCTGTGACGGAGGAGGCCCGCGTGCTGCTCTATAGTATGGCCGATGGTGATGGCCGCTATTTATTAAATCTTACGGATATTCTGCTCAGTCTTGAATTTGAAGACATATTAGATGCGGCCGCCTTGGTGAAAATTCTGCAAAAACGTGCCCCTGTTTATGACAAGGACCGGGACGGCCATTATAATCTGATTTCTGCGTTGCATAAGTCCCTGCGGGGTTCCGATACGGATGCGGCGCTTTATTGGGCGGCGCGCATGCTGGCGGGCGGCGAAGATCCGCTGTATCTGCTCCGGCGGCTGGTACGCTTTGCCGCTGAAGACATCGGTCTTGCAGATCCCAATGCCCTGGTGCAAACTATGGCGGCGAAGGATGCTTACGAATTTTTAGGCTCACCGGAAGGCGACCTTCATGTGGCGCAGGCGGTGATTTACCTTGGCAGTGCGCCTAAATCCAATGCCGTATATATGGCCTATAAGGCGGCGGGCAGCAGAGCAAAAGAAACCGGATCGCTCAGCCCGCCCATGCATATTCTTAATGCGCCAACCAAAATGATGAAAGACTTGGGGTATGGTAGAAATTATGCCTATGACCATGATACGGAACATGGCTTTTCGGGCCAAAATTACTTCCCGGAAGACCTGCCGCGTGAAGAATTTTATCGCCCCTTTGAGCGCGGTTATGAACGCGAAGTTAAAAAACGACTGGATTACTGGTCACGGCTGAGGTCTGAATTAAAGGATGATACATAAGATCATCCTTTAATCGCAAAAAATGTACCGATCGGTATTATGGGTGAGGCTAAAGATGTAAAATAGAATAGCTCAGGCAGATTTCCTGTAAATCAGATTGCTTTCGCCAGGAGTTTTGAAAGTGCCGGTGATTTAAATTTTGCAATTTCATCTAAGGTCAGGCCATGCAGTTCATGAGGGAAAACCAGCCAATCATTGGTTTCATGGATATAGTAATCCGGCACCCGTTCGGTTTTCCGTTTTTCCGGCTTGTAATAAACGGTGGCTACACGGGTGTCTGCGGGCATATTGCGGCGGCATTGTTCTGATAAATCGCGGATGATGGCATCAACGCTCAGGCCTGAATCGAAAACATCATCAACGATTAAAAGCTTGTCTTCGGCATTGATACTATCGACGATATAGCCAAGGCCATGAACCCGAACAGTCGACGTGCGCGTTGCAATACCGCTATAGGATGAGGTGCGAATAGCAATATGATCCGATTTCAGGCCCCGGTAATCCAGATATTCCTGTACGGCAATCCCGATGGGCGTGCCGCCCCGCCATACACCAACGATATAGTCCGGCTCAAATCCACTTTCTAAAATCATGTGGGCTATTTTAAAACTGTCATCCAGCAAATCATCTGCAGATATATATATTTTATCCATTATGGGCCCATTTTTACAATTTGAATATTATTCTTAAATTAGGGTCAGGCCCTAGATGTCCCAACGGGTGATCATGCTGGTAACATCAATCAGCCCGATTTCCTTTGCCAATGCCTCATAGGTCAATAACCCGGCCTGCGTATCAACAAAAGAGATGACAGAGACCGCATTAACAGAGGCGGCATAAAGAGAGATATCCGGCGCATTGCCCGCTGAAACAAGGCTGGCCAGCGTTGATGAGAAGCTATCTCCCGCGCCGTTTGACCCGCGCATAACAACCTCCTGCGGCGGGCAGTAATATAGGGTATTGCCCTGCATAAGATAGGCGCCCTTGCTGCCATCTGTAATGACGACATAATCCGGCCCATGCGCGGCAAGTATTTTCATGCAATCGACGAGCCCAAGAGAAAAACCGCCAAATTTAAATCCTGCTTTGAGCAAAGGCGGCATATCTTTGGTTATTGGCAAAGAGGATACCGCATATTTCCGGTCACCTGAAATCAGCTTGGGAACCAGAGATTCGCATTCAACTTTATTGATGGACAGAAGGTTGATTGCGTTTAAATTCTTAAGAAAGTCATCGCACAGGTGGGTTAATTGCCGTATGCCCGGGTTGGATGCAATGAAGCAATCGGCTGCGGCGGCGCGGGTCACAATGCGCGGAAAATGATTGGCGGACTGATTGCTGAGATTTGTGATATATACCAAGCCGTATTTTGTGAAATCAATTGCGGCCACATGGTTTGCCTCAAGGCAGCAATTGGCGCCCCGATGGGTGAAGATTGCCGCGTTGCGATCATGGGATGAAATATGAACAGCAATGCCGCTGCCGACATTGGCGGCAAGCTGTATATGGTCAAGCGAGATATTTTCTTCCACCAGACGTGCCGTAATTTTTTTTGCGTTTATATCTTCGCCGACCAAGGACAGAATATTCATGGGCATGCCTAACCGGCTCATGCAGACAGCGGTATTGGCCCCGCCGCCGCCAACATAAGTATCAATGCTCTGAGATTCAACTTTGCGGCCCTGTTCCAGCATCAGAAAAGATGCGGTCATATTGTGCAGGGTCACCAATTCAATATCATCGTCGGCAATGACGGTAATAATATCGATCATGACGCTTCCGATGGATAGGGCAGGACGGTCAGGTTGGTGTAAAGTTGTCATGCAGGGGCCTTTTGATTAAGATAATAAATCACGCATAAAATGTACCAGCAGACGGCTGATATTGCCATAAGATTTTTCAGTTTTGCCAATCCAGGATCCGGGCCTAGGCCTCACGATCACGTTGTCTTGAATCTTTTTGGTTATTTTTTCTATAGTTCTGCAAATTGTTTGTTATATAATACGTCATCAATGATTAAAAACTACGAGGCCCGGCACGAAAATTACGGAAACCATTTTCGATATATTTAGAAATCTTAGGCAGAAATCTCGGGCAGAAATAACCGGATATTCGAGGACTGCTATAAAATTAAAACGGGCAGAAAACACCCATTCCGCTGGACAATCAGCATAGGAGAAAAAAAATGGAGATAATCACTTATGATGTCCCCGCAGAATTTGCGAAGAACAGCCATATGGATAACGACAAATATCTGAAGCTTTACCAGCAATCAATAGATGACCCTGAGACATTCTGGGGTGAAATGGGCAAGCGGATTGACTGGATCAAACCCTATACTGAGGTCAAGGATACGTCTTTTGCGAAGGATGATCTTCATATCAATTGGTATCAGGACGGTACCTTAAATGCCAGCGTCAATTGTATCGACCGTCATTTGCCCAAGCGAGCCGATCAAACAGCCCTTATTTTCGAGCGGGATGATCCATCACTCTCAAGCGAAATAACATATCAGACCCTTTATGAGGAAGTCTGCCGTTTCGCCAACGTTCTGAAATCCCGGGGCGTGAAAAAGGGCGATCGTGTGACACTTTATATGCCGATGATACCAGAGGCAACCTACGCCATGCTCGCCTGCGCCCGTATCGGTGCGGTTCATTCGGTGGTATTTGGCGGTTTTTCCCCCGATGCTTTGGCCGGGCGCATTAAAGACTGTGACAGCCACGTGCTGATCACCGCAGATCAAGGTATGCGCGGCGGCCGCACGGTTCCCCTGAAAGCCAATGTGGACGAGGCTTTGACGCGGGAAGATGTCACCGTCAAGAGCGTTATTGTGGTGCGCAGTGGGAACGGGGATGTTGCGATGAAGCCGGGCCGCGATGTCTGGTATCAGGATGAGGCTAAAAATCACCCCGCTGACTGCGAACCGGAAGAAATGAACGCGGAAGATCCTTTGTTTATTTTGTATACCTCCGGCTCAACGGGCCAGCCCAAGGGCGTGCTCCATACCACGGGCGGTTATATGGTTTATGCGGCCCTGACTCATGAATTGGTTTTTGATTATAAGGACGGTGATATTTACTGGTGCACGGCGGATGTGGGCTGGGTTACGGGTCATAGTTATATTGTTTACGGTCCGCTGGCTAACGGCGCGACCACTCTGGTGTTTGAAGGCATTCCGACCTACCCCGATATGTCCCGTTTTTGGCAGGTTTGTGAGAAGCATAAGGTCACTATCTTCTATACCGCGCCAACTGCGCTTCGGGCCCTGATGGGAGCCGGGGATGATTATGTCAACAGATGTGATCTGTCGTCTTTGCGGGTGCTTGGCACAGTGGGTGAACCGATCAATCCCGAGGCCTGGAACTGGTATTATAAAGTGGTCGGTAAGGAAAAATGCCCGATCGTGGATACCTGGTGGCAGACGGAGACCGGCGGCATTATGATCACACCGTTGCCGGGGGCCACGGCTTTAAAGCCGGGCTCGGCAACGCGGCCTTTCTTTGGGGTTCAGCTCGAACTGGTTGACGGGGATGGCAAAGTGCTGACCGGGGAGGCAGAAGGAAATCTATGCATCACCGACAGCTGGCCTGGTCAGATGCGCACGGTTTACGGCGATCATGACCGTTTTATTATGACCTATTTTTCCACCTATGAGGGGAAATACTTCACCGGAGACGGCTGCCGCCGTGATGCCGATGGCTATTACTGGATCACGGGCCGGGTGGATGACGTGATTAATGTCTCTGGCCACCGGATGGGCACGGCAGAGGTGGAAAGCGCCCTTGTTGCCCACGAGGATGTGGCAGAAGCCGCCGTTGTAGGGTATCCCCATGATATCAAGGGGCAGGGGATTTATGCCTATGTTACCCTGATGGCGGGGATTGATCCGGGCCAGGAATCCCATAAAATGTTAAAGAATTGGGTGCGGCGGGAGATTGGTCCGATTGCGACACCGGACCATATACAATTTGCTCCCGCCTTGCCCAAAACAAGATCCGGCAAGATCATGCGCCGCATATTGCGCAAGGTGGCGGCCAATGAACATGACGGGCTTGGCGATATTTCAACCCTTGCCGATCCGTCAGTGGTTGATGATATTATTCATAATCGTCAAAATAGATAATATTATACAATGACTAAGGGTGCGACCGCACCCCGCCGCTTGTGCGGCGCAGTCTGCGTGGCGTCTGAACGCCCTAATAGATAACATCTATTAGGATAAGAATAATTAAGGGTGCGACCGCGCCCCGCCGCTTGTGCGGCGCAGTCTGCGTGGCGTCTGAACGCCCTAATAGATAACATCTATTAGGATAAGAATAATTAAGGGTGAGACCGCGCCCCGCTGCTTGTGCGGCGCAGTCTGCGTGGCGTTTGAACGCCCTAATAGATAACATCTATTAGGATAAAATAACTCAATGCGCCTTATGGTGATGGTATGACGCGCCGGCGCCTTTGGGGATGCGGATGTTTTCGACGATGTCTTGCACGGCTTCCGGCGGGGCTTTGGTCACGCGGCAGATGATAACCGCGACTGTAAAGTTAAGCAGCATGCCCAGGCTTCCGATACCTTCCGGCGAGATACCAAATAGCCAGTTTTCGGTGTGATTGGCCTCGGGATTGATGAATTTGAAATAGACGATATAGCTCGCGGTGAAAAGTACTCCCGTGATCATCCCGGCAATCGCGCCTTCCTTGTTCATGCGTTTGGAGAATATCCCCATGATGATCGCCGGAAAGAAGGAGGCGGCGGCAAGGCCGAAAGCGAAAGCGATCACCTGTGCCACAAAGCCCGGTGGATTAATGCCGAAATATCCCGAGATAGCGATAGCGATGATTGCCGCCATCCGGGCAAACATCAATTCCTGTTTGTCGGAGATGCCGGGCAATAGAATTTTCTTGAACAGGTCATGGGATATGGAGGTTGAAATGACCAAGAGCAAGCCCGCCGCTGTTGATAGCGCGGCCGCGAGACCGCCGGCGGCCACGAGGGCAATTACCCAATTGGGCAATCCTGCGATTTCCGGATTGGCCAGCACAATGATGTCGCGGTCAATATATAGTTCATTGGCATTATCGGTCGGCGTATTATGGAGTAGCCGCTGACCATGATCGCCGATATTTTTTGAGAAATCCGGTTTGCCGTCAAAGGCTGTGCCCGCGACATACTGGATTTTCCCGTCCTTGTTTTTATCCATCCAGCCTATGAGGCTGCTGGCCTCCCAGTTTTTAAACCATTCGGGCGTGGTGCTATAGTCCGCGTTGCTGACCGTATTGATCAGATTGACCCGCGCGAAAGAGGCAATGGTCGGGGCGGTGGTGAACAGAATGGCAATGAAGATCAGGGCATATCCCGCCGAAATTCGCGCATCGCGCACGCGCGGCACGGTAAAGAACCGGATGATCACATGGGGCAGGCCCGCTGTGCCAACCATGAGGGCAGTGGTGATGAAGAAAACATCAATGGTTGATTTTGTGCCGTCTGTATAGGCGTTGAAGCCCAGCTCCAGCGACAGGCCATCCAGTTTATCGAGCAGATAAAGCCCGCTGCCGTCATTCAATGTGCTGCCAAAGCCCAATTGCGGCACCGGATTGCCGGTCATCATCAGCGAAATGAAGATCGCCGGTACCATATAGGCAAAGATTAATACGCAATATTGCGCGACCTGAGTATAGGTAATGCCCTTCATCCCGCCCAGCACCGCATAGAAAAACACCACCGTCATGCCGATCAGCACGCCGGTTTCAATTTCAACCTGCAAAAAACGGGAAAAGACGATGCCGACGCCGCGCATTTGTCCGGCGATGTAAATAAAGGAAATGAAGATGGCGCAGATGACCGCGACCAGCCGCGCGGTGTCGGAATAATACCGGTCACCGACAAAATCGGGCACGGTGAATTTACCGAATTTTCTGAGGTAGGGGGCGAGGCATAGCGCGAGCAGGACATAACCGCCGGTCCAGCCCATCAAATACATACCGCCGTCCCGGCCTATGAAGGAAATCAGGCCGGCCACGGAGATAAAGGAGGCCGCCGACATCCAGTCGGCCGCCGTTGCCATGCCATTGGCCAGCGGATGAATATTGCCGCCGGCCACATAAAATTCATCCGTCGACCCGGCCCGCGACCAGATGGCAATGCCAATATATAACGCAAAGGTCAGCCCGACGATCAGGTAGGTTAAATTCTGTACATCCATTATTTTTTCTTCTCATTCACATGGCGCAGGCCAAGCGCGCGCAGCTTATCACGCCCTTCGTCGGCCTTGCCCCATTTCTTTGATACTCGATCAAAAGTCCCGAATTGGGTTTCATTGTCATAGCTGGCACCGGTAAAATCCGTTGTGTCATCGACAGAGACCCCTTTCAAATTCGCGCCTTCGAGATGGGCTCCCCTGAGGATTGCGCCTTCGAGATGGGCTCCCCTGAGGATTGCGCCTTCGAGATGGGCTTCCCTGAGGATTGCGCCTTCGAGATGGGCTTCCCCGAGGTCTGCGCCTTCGAGATGGGCTTCCCAGAGGTCTGCACCTTCGAGATGGGCTCCCCAGAGGTCTGCGCCTTCGAGATGGGCTCCCATGAGGGCTGCGCCTTCGAGATGAGCTCCCCTGAGGTTTGCGCCTTCGAGCTGGGCTCTCCAGAGGGTTGCGCCCTCGAGATGGGCTTCCCAGAGGTCTGCACCTTCGAGATGGGCTCCCCAGAGGTTTGCGCCTTCGAGATGAGCTCCCTCGAGGTCTGCGCCTTCGAGATGGGCTCGCCTGAGGTCTGCGCCTTCGAGATGGGCTCGCCTGAGGTCTGCGCCTTCGAGATGGGCTCCCCAGAGGTTTGCGCCTTCGAGATGGGCTTCCCAGAGGGTTGCGCCGCGGAAATTTACCTTGGTTAAGTCTTGGCCGGCCAGAACTATGTGCTTCGGAAAATAAACCCCGGGGATTTGCAGGCCGGTCAGGGGGAAATCCGTGCGCAGGATCGCGCGCCAGTCTTCCGCCAGAATCTGTCTTTCCGCCTGTTGCAGTGGGCCGGGTCCTTCCCGCAATAATCTTTCTTTCAGTTCGTCGCTCCAAGGGATTGTTGCATCTAGGCCCATGTCAATGGCCGAGGCCGCCAGCCGGGCGCGCAGAAATTCATAGGCCGGGCGGCGGAAACTTTCGCCGTAGTCGCCGCGCAAAAAGACCCGCAACTGATGCAGGCCGGCAATTTGCAAGATTTGCCGGGCTTCGGCGCTGAATTCTCCCTCCATGGCCCCGGCGGCGCGGCGCTGCGTTTCCTGAAAATCCTTTAGATTGGTGTCTTTGCGTTTATTGTCGATATCCGCCCGCACATTATGATCGCGCCAATACCAGAGGGCAAACAGGACGGGCAAGGCCATCAAGATAAATAATTGCGGCCCGATCGCCCGCCAAGTGACATCGGGGATAACAACCTTAGCTATATCGTCTCCGGTAAGAAAAACCAAGATATGCCGGATGATATCGTGGCCAAAGCAATATAAAAACAGAAAGGTCAACCCCGTGACAATCAGCAGGGCAAGGGGCCGTACGCCATAGAGCATTTTGCCCAACCCCGCAACGCCCGCCCAGACAAGGGCGATGATCACCCGAAAATACCAATAGCCCTTGTGCCAGAAACCCTTTGGCTGTTCCGCCCCAAGCTTTGGATATAACAGCAGCAGCCGCACCCGAAACCAGGGCCGGATCCGCACCGCAAAAAATAGCTTAATTTTAAAAAACTGTCGTTTCAGCCATCTAATAAATTTATGCCCCGTTTCTTTCACGTCTGCCCCGTATTATCATTTTTTGGGTTATTATTTTCGGGGTCATCAGCTTCGGAAATGCTGTCTAGGAAGCTTTCGCCCTGGCGGTAATAGTCTTTGTCTTCGACATAGTCATCCCCGGCCTCATCAACGCCGTATTTGCGGTCGAGCTTGTTCATTTTATAGGCATAGATAAAAATCAGAATGACGAAGACATAGATCGCGCCCTGCTGGGCCATCCAGAAGCCAAATTTAAACCCGAAAAAGCGGAAGTTGTCCAATTCATCAATGAATAATATGCCCATGCCGAATGACACGGTGAACCAGATGCCAAGCAGCACCAGCATCAGCGCAAGATTCTCCCGCCAATAGGCCTTTGCATTATCTTTCTCGGAAACTGCCATATCCTGCCCTTTGTTATTATGGAAAAAGATCAGATGATTGTGGAAAAGACTAGCAAATATTCCCGGCAGGGACAACTTTCATCTGGCACAGATCGTCCATAATATTTTTGGCCGTTGCACTATGGTCTGAAATTAGATAATAAAGAGCAAATCTATCCGTCAATTTTAAGGTGAAAAGCGACAAATGGCCTCTTATCAATATAGTTATGTCATGAAAGGTCTCAGCAAGACCTATCCCGGTGCAAAAGCAACCCTGAAGGATGTGACTCTTTCGTTCATGCCCGATGCCAAGATTGCTGTGATCGGTATTAACGGCGCGGGTAAGTCCACATTAATGCGCATCATCGCCGGGCAGGATAAGGACTTTCAGGGCGAGGCATGGGCCGCAGAAGGCATCAATGTGGGGTATCTGGAGCAGGAACCGCACCTTAACCCGAAAAAGACAGTATTTGAAAATGTCATGGAAGGTCTTGGCGATTTAAAGGCCATCGTTGATGAATTCAACGCGATTAGCCTGAAATTCGGCGAGCCTATGAGCGACGATGAAATGAATGATCTGATCGCCAAACAGGGCGCGCTTCAGGATCAAATCGATGCCGCTGATGCCTGGGACCTGGACAGCCGTGTCGAGCTTGCCATGGAAGCCTTGCGTTGTCCGCCAAAGGATTCGGACGTGACAATATTGTCGGGCGGGGAACGTCGCCGCGTTGCACTGTGTCGTTTGCTGCTCTCCAAGCCTGAAATTTTATTGCTTGATGAGCCGACCAACCATTTGGATGCCGAATCCGTGGCGTGGCTCGAAAATCATCTGAAAGAATATGTTGGCACCGTCATTCTGGTAACCCATGATCGCTATTTTCTGGATAATGTGGTGAATTGGGTTCTGGAAATTGATCGCGGGCGCGCGATTCCCTATCAGGGTCACTATTCCAGCTGGCTGGAACAAAAAGAAAAACGCATTTCTCAGGAAGAAAAAGTCGAGGCTTCCCGCAAGAAAACCATGAAACGGGAACTGGCATGGATACGTCAATCCCCTAAAGCCCGTCAGGCCAAAAGCAAGGCCCGTATCAATGCCTATGATGATTTACTTGCCGCGGCCCAGGAAGGGCGTAATTCTGATGCGCAAATTCAAATTCCGGTGGGGCCGCGCCTTGGCAATATGGTGATTGAGGCTGAACATCTGTCCAAGGGATTTAGCGACAAGTTGTTGATTGATGATTTGAATTTCCGTCTTCCCCCCGGCGGCATTGTTGGCATCATTGGGGCCAACGGCGCGGGTAAAACCACGCTGTTTAAAATGATCACGAAATTGGAGCAGCCGGATTCCGGGTCACTGAAAGTGGGGGAGACCGTGATGCTGGGATATGTGGATCAGAGCCGTGACGATCTGGATGATAATAAAACTGTCTGGGAAGAAATTTCCGATGGCCTCGATGTGTTTGATTTTAATGGCCGTGATGTTCATACCCGTGCCTATGTGGGTAATTTTAACTTTAAAGGCAGCGACCAGCAGAAAAAAATGGGACAGTTGTCCGGCGGGGAGCGCAACCGCGTTCATTTGGCTAAAATGCTGCGAACGCCTGCGAATGTGTTGCTGCTCGATGAGCCAACCAATGATCTTGATGTGGAAACCTTAAGCGCGCTTGAGGCCGGCCTGGAAGATTTCGCCGGCTGCGCGGTTATCATTTCCCATGATCGCTGGTTTTTAAACCGTATTGCCACCCATATCCTGGCCTTTGAAGGCAATTCAGAAGTGGTCTGGTTCGAAGGTAATTATGAAGATTATGACAAGGATCGTCACAGAAGACTTGGCGCAATGGCCGACCGTCCTCATAAGCTCCAGTATAAAAAATTGACGCGGTAAAATCAAAACAGCCCAAAATCTGTTCCCGGGCCCCAAAATCTGTTCCCGGGCAAAGGTTTATCTATTCGTAATTTCCACGCATCTAACAGGCATGAACAATAGAAAACATATAGGAAAAAGCGTGGTAAATAGAAATAAGGCTAAACTCATAACACCAGTACTATCAGCAACAGTAATATTTCCCAATGGTGCCTGGAATAAAAGTACTGTGAAAATTACGGCCACCGGATCAGACAATATCGTCACCAAAATGGGTGTTAATCTTGCGATGACAGTAAGCTAATTTAGTCGTTATTTAGGGCGCTGTTTCTTTCGACCTCTTTTTTGGACCTGAAGGGTGCGGTTTAACTGTTTCTCTAGACTTTGCAGGAACTTTTTGCTGCCAATGGGTCGGCCAACTATTTCAGCCCGGCGCAATTGTTCAAAATCCTGATCATCATATGAGTTCTCCAGAAAGCTGGTAAAATTTCCCACTCTGGATAAGGCCGGGCTGACTTTCGTTATTTCGTCGTCTTTACCGGCCATGTGGGCATGTACACTCGACCACTTCCATTGTTCTGCTCTTGCAACCAGTCCGGCCCTAACCGGATTGAGGCTCACATAAGCAAAGGCTCTGAGCAGGTGAGTTTCGTCCATTACCACTGAACCAAAACGACCCTGCCAAAGATGTCCTGTCCATTTGTTTCGGGCGTTGATACGGGCCGCATAACGACGGTGGGCGTTGGCGACGCTCTGGCGCAGTCCGTCCTCGTGCGAAGGTACAATAATCAGATGCACATGATTGGGCATTAGGCACCAGGCCCAAATCTCGCTGCCCGCTTTATCTGCGGCATCCCTCAGCATTGTCAGGTAGGCCTGATAGTCCTCGTCGCAAAAGAATACCGTCTCCCGCCTGTTACCGCGCTGAGTAACATGATGGGGCAATGTGGGAATAACAATACGAGAAAGCCGTGCCATGAGGTCAAACTTATAACAGTATTGAAAAAAATGCAATTAATTCGGTTACTGTCACCGTAATTCTTACTAAAAAATTCCCTATATCCTGGCAGAATTTATACTTTTCTTCACATTGTACGAAGAATGTTTGTCCAGCACCAGTTGCGCTGGAAGGAAGCCTAAAAATAAAAGACAAAAGAAATACGCTAAGAACACATAACATTGGCACAAATAATAATTTTCTAGGAATGATCCTCATCCCCCCAACTCCATGACTTTCCGCTCCCCACTCGCCGGATCTGTGTGGTGGAATTTGAATTTTTTGGTTTTGAAGGGGCCGGTGATGAGGTCGGCAAGCATTTGGTCGGCCATTTTATTTTCCGGCGTGTGGAACGGGCAGATCAGATCGACGCGCTCTGGAGCCTCATCCGTATATCTTATATTATATTGCATATTTTTACTTCCCTAGAATTATTTAATGCATTGATAATGAATAATAAAAAATAAATTTATTCTTGCCATATCTATTTTCTAATTCGGTTACTGTCACCGTAATTCCACCGTAATTCTTATTTTCTAATTCGGTTACTGTCACCGTAATTCTTTAATCCCCTTTTTTCACTATAAAATCATTAATGAATTGCCCGATTCTGGGGGCTATTTCTCTAAAATCACACATATATTTTCGCGGAAAACCTTCCACCCCAATAGATATGGCCGACTTCTTTGACAATAATATTCCAGAATGCATCAATACCCGACATCGCCGGACGCCATTCACTGGCCATCCCTGACAATTAAAATATAAATCCCCTTCCGGGTTTTTTAGATCCTGATAATAATAAGCATAACGTTCAATACCGCGCCGATTTCTTTCTCTAACCCTGGGATCTGAGATATATTTTGGATCAATTCTGGGGAATTTATCATTCCGCGCCTCCCGATATCCGCAAACATATTTTCCTGTTTCAACCATCATTCCCGTCTTGATTTTACCTATATCATCACCAACAACGACCCGCCGGACCCCCCCAACTATCCCCATAGAAACCCTCATATACATCAAATGTTCCGTTTCTTTCAGATGGGCATTTTTCGGTATATTAGGCTTTAAGGAAGGAAAATAAAATTGCACCAGAAACCGTTTTTGCTCGCCTCCTCGGCGGTTTTTCTTGGATAAATTTAGAAATTTAGGCCCCAGATAATCATTCGGCACCAAAAAATCCACACTGGGGAAAGTCGGATGCGTTACTGTAATTGCCACTTTCTTACCTTGCTCCCCCGATGGGTTTTTATTCTCAGTAATAAAAAATGCAAAAACTAATGACGCAGTTCCAAAGAACAAAGCAACTATGGTCAATTTTTTTATATTCCAGTGCCTAACATCCCTCACCCCCCCAACTCCATAACCTTACGCACCCCTGTTGCGGGATCGGTGTGGTGGAATTTGAATTTTTTGGTTTTGAAGGGGCCCCCAGAATCATTTAAACCCATGAGGTCGGCGAGCATTTGGCCAATGATACTTTCTGGCATTTTATTTTCCGGGGTGTGGAACGGGCAGATCAGATCGACGCGCTCTGGAGCCTCATCCGTATATCTTATATTATATTGCATATTTTTACTTCCCTAGAATTATTTAATGCATTGATAATGAATAATAAAAAATAAATTTATTCTTGCCATATCTATTTTCTAATTCGGTTACTGTCACCGTAATTCTAATTCGGTTACTGTCACCGTAATTCACCGTAATTCCACCGTAATTCCTGCTGTCTACTATTATTGGTGAAGTCATATCATTTTTCCGAAATAATTATTTGCAATTTAGGTTATTTAAAAAAACATGGTCTTTTTCTGAAAACTGTGACGTTATTAATCTTTGGCGATTTTCAAATTTAAATTGATGGATAGCTGAACCTTTATTTTTCTTCTGATTTCTAGATTTTTGATTAAGGCAAATTTGATATGAATTAACCTTTGCCCATAAATATCTGTTGTCATCAGGGCGGTAATATTTTACCAATTGGGAAAATATTTTACCTGCTTTACTTTTTAATCGCGTTCTCTCTCTACGTGATTTCTCTGAGTAACCTTGTACTAGAGAATATAAATGGAAAAGGGTTTTGGCAATTTCCAAATCAACCTTCTTTAAGTCGTGAGGCGCACATATTTTTTGGATTTTTTTATAAAGATTATCTATCTGTTGAAGGGTATCGCGCGTATTGTCGGTGACTTTTGTGGTCCGTCTGAGGTTTATTATCAAATACTCCAATTCCATCAAAGTGTATGAAACATCAACCCCCTGATTTCCCCCCATTATTGTACCATTAACTAAAAAATTTTTAGGATATAAATCCTTATATTTTGTATCTTCATAATCAAACATAAAATCCATGATTCGAATCGTATCACCAGCAGGTACTCTATTAACTTGCAACCGATTAAAATAACTTATTTCATATTGCAAAAGTTCTCCTAAAGATAATCTGGCCATGAAACTCTTACTTTTCTGTTCAAATGAAACTGAAGGAGAAGACATTTGATCCAGTAGTATTTTAATTATACTTTTTATTTCTTTAATATCATCCCGAAGCATATCAAATGCTATATCTAAAATTTTATAGTCTCGTGTGATTTCCCATAAATAACTTTTTTGCAGAGCTAGCTTTGCACGGTCCTGAAAATACCGTTCTAATTCATTATCCGCAAAATCATTAGATAGACCCTTTTGCTCAGGGGGCCTAATCCTGCGCAACAATTTTTCCTGTAGCTTAAGAGAACGTTGATATGGATAATCCCTCATAAGGAAAAAATGTGTCAGAAACAAACCTCTTGCAATCGCAATTTTGCGATACAGCCTTCTGTTGGTGTCATTTTTTTCATATTGCAATAACCTAAATTGTTCGTCATATTGATCTGAAGAAAACAAAAAATAACTGAGTTCCTTTCTATCAAACTTCATGCCTTCAATATAATTCCCCATTAAGGAAATACTTGAAGAAATACTGAAAGGTGGTTTAAAACTCGTACCCCAGCCACATAAAGCATAAGGCCCTCTTTCTATTCTCTGACTTGCCATAAGCTGACTATGTGATAAAATGAACACACACGCACTTATAAAAAAACAGTTAGATTTCTTTTTCATAACGCTCATCCCCCAAGCTCCATAATCTTCCGCTCGCCATTCCCTGGATCGGTGTGGTGGAATTTGAATTTTTTGCCTTTGAAGGGGCCTTGGATGAGGTCGGCGAGCATTTGGTCGGCCATTTTATTTTCCGGGGTGTGGAACGGGCAGATCAGGTCAACCAGCCATAACGCCCCGCCTGCGCCGTGCGTCACCCCGTCTTCGGGATCGAGTTTCATACCGACGGCCCATTCGTCGGGGCGGAGGCGGCCGGTGCCGGATTTTAGTTTTTCTTCTGCCTCCGGTGATAGATAGGCCCAGAGCGCCACGCCCAGGGGCTGCGTGCCATTACGGAATATCCGATATTGTTCGAGCAACAACGCCGGCATCACCATCCATTCCAGATCACCAAGAGAAAAATGCTTGTGGCCCGGGCTTTGGGTCATGATCCAGACAATCTCCCCCAGCATGCGGGCGACTGTCATGTCATTTTTAGTGGCCTCAGTCGCCGGCGCGTGGCTTAGGCTTTCCTCGTATGAACTCGGGCGGCCCTTCTTGATACCTTCCGCCTTAGCAGAGCTAAGGCTTGGCGCCCTTGCCTCAGCGCTTGTCGCGCTTCGGGTCTGTTTGTTGGCTTGATGGAGGGAACTATCGTCGCTATTACTTTGATTCTCCGCTTTAGCAGAGCTAAAGCTAGGCTCACTACTTGAGTTCCCCCCGTGTCCGTGGGACACTCCCCCCTTGTTATTAGCCCGGCCCGGTGTGGCAGAGGCGTAGAGGCCTTTGGGGATTGCTTGAGGTTTTGCCGGAGACTTTACCTGAGAGTTTGGCGCAGATTTAGCGGGTGACTTTTTGGGGGATGTTTTCTTACTCATACCTTATTTCCTGAACTGATTCTGTAAATTAATGATAAAATGATGGTCCCCCACAAGCACAACATACCACGGCCCACAAAAAAACCCACGGCGGTTAAAGGCCGGGCCTTGCGGGCGGTCTGGCACTGTGATTCTGTTAAGTTAATCCCCAATAAACGCATGAAAGTGAACGACTCATAATTGACGTTAACAAAATATTAATCTTAAAATACACGCCTGACAAGAATAGATTTATCGTATAAAGGGTGGAATTAAAACAGGACAGGCTCAAAACCAATGAGAAACTTGTCTGAGTATTTAATTAACATGTCAACGGCGGCGTGAAAGCATGTCGCCAATAGGGGCCCCGTACAAACCACACGTCATGCATCACCACCAAAAGGGAAGGTAACTTCGGGCCTATAGTGAGGTGATCCTGATTGTCTGAACCGTTTGGCCGTGAACCGCGCCGGCAAATCCGGCGCGGTTCAGGCATTAACTTTTATTTTCTTCTTGTTTCAGACTTGTTTTCCGCCAGAGAAAAAATAGCACAGGTACGACAAGCAGGGTCAGAAGAACGGCACTGACCATGCCGCCGATCATGGGGACAGCGATACGGCTCATGACTTCTGAGCCGGTTCCCGTGCCGTATAAAATGGGCAGCAAGCCCAAAATTATGGTTGCCGTCGTCATTATCACTGGCCGCACCCGCATTCCGGCGCCCTGCAGGACGGCATGAGCCAGATCTTCATGGCTTGGGTGTGTGCCATTCCTGTTGTTGTCTTCCCGCATGGTTTGATAGGCCTGATTGAGATAAACCAGCATGATAACACCGATTTCCACGGCCACACCGGCCAGCGCGATAAATCCGACCCCGACGGCGATAGAGAAGTTAAAGCCTTGCAAATATAATAACCAGATACTGCCGACCATGGCCAGGGGGAGTGTGCCCATGATAATGGCCACTTCGACGAAGTTTCGGAAGTTGATAAATAACAGAATGATAATGATCCCCAGAGTGACCGGTACCACAAGGGCAAGCTTTTCCTTGGCACGCACCATATATTCATATTGTCCCGACCACTCTATGGAATAGCCCGCCGGCAATATAAGTTTATCATCGACGATTTTCTGTGCGGCCTTCACATAGCTCCCGACATCAATGTCCTCAATATCGATGAAAGACCAGCCATTTAAGCGCGCATTCTCACTTTTGATAGCCGGAGGGCCGTCTTCAATCAGAATATCCGCCACATCGGCCAGAGATATACGCATGCCCCCGGGCGTGACGATGGGCAGCAGGGATAATTGCTCAGGCGAGTTGCGGTAATCCTGCGGATAACGAATATTCACAGGATAACGTTCCAGACCCTCTACTGTTTGTGTCACATTCATGCCGCCGATTGCGGTGGCAACAACCTGTTGTACATCGGCAATATTAAGCCCGTATCTGGCGGCTTTTTCCCGGTTGATATCCACTTTGATATAGCGCCCGCCCGCAACACGTTCGGAATAAACTGACGCCGTACCAGGAACATCTTTAAGGAGGGCCTCCAACTGTTTGCCTATTTGCTGAATTTCTGACAATTCAGGCCCGGCAATTTTGATCCCGACAGGGGTTTTTATGCCCGTGGCCAACATGTCTATCCGGGTCTTGATTGGCATGACCCAGGCGTTAGTGACACCGGGTAATTTCACCAGAGCATCCAGCTCTTTTTTGAGGCTGTCGAGCGTTACGCCCTCGCGCCACTCTGCACGGGGCTTTAGCTGAATGAAGGTTTCAATCATGGTAAGCGGCGCCGGGTCAGTGGCGGTTTCCGCCCGTCCCACCTTGCCAAATACCGTCATGACCTCGGGAACAGTATAGATCAATTTGTCTGTTTGCTGGAGAAGTTCCCGGGCTTTGCCTATGGAAATGCCGGGGTAGGTTGTTGGCATATACATTAAATCTCCTTCATCGAGCGGCGGGATAAATTCACTGCCGATTTTATCCAGTGGCCATGCGCCGATGGCGAGGACGGCCAGCGCCCCAAGAAGGGTGATTTTCGGAAATTGTAATATTTTTCTCAGAACGGGCATATAGATCGCCGTTAATAGTCGATTGACCGGATTTTTATGCTCCGGAAGAATTCTTCCCCGAATGAAATATCCCATCAAGACCGGCACCAGCGTGATTGCTAATATTGCCGATGCTGCCATGGCATAGGTCTTGGTGAAGGCCAGGGGTGAGAACATGCGGCCTTCCTGCGCTTCCAGGGTAAAGACTGGGACGAAACTGACGGTAATGATCAGCAGACTGAAGAATAATGCCGGGCCAACTTCGCAGGCAGATTTTGTCACGATATCCCAACGGTTTTTGCTGGTGAGCGGGGTGCGCTCTATATGCTTATGCATATTTTCAATCATCACAATGGCCCCGTCGGTCATGGCACCAATGGCAATGGCAATACCGCCAAGCGACATGATACTGGCATTCAGCCCTTGCAAATGCATGATGATGAAAGCCGCCAGAATGCCGACCGGTAAGCTGATAATGGCCACCAGGGAAGAACGGACATGGAAGAGAAACACGATGCAGACGAGAGCAACCACGAAGAATTCCTCAAGCAATTTACGCCAGAGATTTTTAACCGCCCGTTCGATCAGGGCGCTGCGATCATAAACGGTGACCACCTCAACGCCTTCTGGCAATCCCTTTTTTAATTGTTCCAGTTTGGCTTTGACCCCATTGATGACATTCTGGGCATTTTCGCCGTAACGCATCACGATAATACCGCCTACGACTTCGCCTTCGCCGTTAAGTTCGGCGACCCCGCGCCGCATTTGCGGACCCAGACCTATTTCGGCGACATCTTTGAGCAACAGGGGCGTCCCATTTTCATTTAACCCGAGAGGAATGTTTCTTAAGTCCTGCGCGCTTTGCAGATAGCCTGTGACACGGACCATATATTCGGCTTCGGCCATTTCGATGACAGAGGCCCCAATCTCCTGATTGCCCCGTTTGATGGCCGTCTGTATATGAGATAATGGCATGCCAAAGGCACGTAATTTCTCCGGGTCGACTTTTACCTGATATTGCTTGACCATACCACCAATGGCGCTGACTTCTGATACGCCGGGAACGGTTTGCAGTTCATACTTTAAAAACCAGTCCTGAAGGCTGCGCAGCTGGCTGATGTCATGTTTTCCACTTCTGTCCACAAGAGCATAGAGATAAACCCAGCCTACGCCTGTGGCATCTGGACCCAATTGCGGTCTGGCATTAGCGGGCAGGGACGGAGCCACCTGACTTAGATATTCCAACACCCGGCTTCGGGCCCAATAGAGATCGGTTTTCTCATCAAAGATGACATAAATGTAACTATCCCCAAAAAATGAATACCCCCTTACCGTAACGGCACCCGGGACAGACAACATGGCTGTTGTCAGGGGATAGGTGACCTGATCCTCTACCACCTGAGGGGCTTGTCCCGGATAGGTGGTTTTTATAATCACCTGAACATCAGACAGGTCCGGCAGGGCATCAATTGGTGTTTCCTTCAGAGACATCAGACCAACAGCAACGATAATAAAAGTCGCGAGCAAAACGAAAAATCTGTTGCCGATCGACCAGCGAATAATGGGTTCAATCATTTTTTTGCCTTCTATTGAGGGTCGCTATAAGGGGTCATGCGTTTAAAGTCTGAGGTTTTACTGGATTCAGAATCAAGCAGGAATTGTGCGGATACGACAATGCTTTCACCGGCCTCTATACCAGACAGAATTTCCGCAAATTGTTGGTCATAACGTCCAATCTTGACTCTAACGGACTTGAAACGACCATCGCCAAGGGCCAGAACCACACGGTCAAAGCTGCCGGAGCGAATAACGGCCTCTTTCGGGACGAGCAGGCTATTATCCGGGGTCTGCGTATGAATAATAACCTGCGCGAACATGTTCGGCTTCAATTCATGATTTTCATTGTCAAAGCGCAGCCGAACCTTGACGGTTCGTGTTTTGGCATCCAATGTGGGGTATATATAGTCAATTTTCCCGGACCAGGTTTTTCCGGGCAAATAGTCCAGTAACATGGTGACCGGCTGGCCTTTTGATACCTGGAATGCCTGCCTTTCAAATACTTCTGCTACGACCCATACCTGCGCTAACGTCCCAATTGACATTAAGGCTGTATCGGGCTTTACGAAAGACCCTTCCCGAATATTGAGGGTATTGACCACACCGGATTGCGGCGCATAGATAGTGATATTCCGGGTCACTTTTCTGGTTTCTTTTAAGCTCTGAATGGCTATTTCCGGTAGCCTCAGGGCGTTTAACCTGTCTTCAGAGGCCTGTATCAGACGCTGATTATTTCTGCCGAGGGCAAGGATGAGTTCTTCCTGTGCGTTGACCAATTCCGGCGAATAGATTTCGTAAAGTGGTTGTCCCTGGCTGACCGGGGCACCGGCGGATTTTACATAAAGTTTTTCGATCCAGCCTTTCACTCTGGGATGAATATAGATCAGCTGATCTTCATCATATTGCACATAACCGACCGTTCTGATTTCCGTATGGAGAGTCTTTTCCTCTGCGATCATGGTGCGCACCCCAAGGTTATTGATCACTTCCGGCGATATGGTGATGGTGCCCGGTCCTGTATCAGCGTCTAGAGCTCCGTCCTTATAAACCGGGATCAGATCCATGCCCATAGGCGATTTGCCCGGCTTATCCCGTTTATAGTTTGGATCCATGGGGGCGACCCAATAACGAGGCTTTTTTTCATCGCCCGTTGAAGTCTGGCCTTTTATGTCCGTGGGGGGGTGCAACAAAATGTTGTAAGTGACAATTGTAAGTGCCGAGCCTAATAGCGCACTGGCGATCAACAGACCTGTCTTTTTTAGGTTTAGGGTCATTTTATATCTCCTGTGCGACGCGGCCCCATAATGATTTCATCGGCATTTGTCATAAATAAATAATTTAATTGAAGAATGGTTTTCTGTCGTTCCACATCGATATTCAAAGCCTTAACTGTGGCATTCATTTCTGCGATACGCGCCCGCATGACTTCGGAAAAATCACCATCGTCATTGGTATATGCTGTCAATGAAGCTTCCGCCTGTTCAGACATTTGTGGCAGTAATCGGGTGTGAAAGATCTCCTGCCGCTCATTCAGCCGTAACAGTTGGGCTTTTGTTGTTTCAAAAGAAGCCATTAACTTTCTGAGAAGTTGCCATTTTTCGGTTTTTACGGCTGATGTCCTTGATATGGCAGATGAGACTTCCTTGTCCTGACGGCGCGCCGTGAAAAGAGGAACGCTAAAGGTTACGCCCACTGAAAAAAGGTCGGACCTGTCAACGCCCATTCTGTCACGGGAACGATAGCCGTATCCGGTATTAACGCCCCACGCCGGTTTGTATTTTTGTTTGGCAAGATCAATACCGGCTTTTCTGGTTCTGATTTTCTGCTCGATGACCGATAGTACCGGATGCCCGGATATTTTCTCGAAAAGCACGGCCTGACGGGTCGGATCTGGTGAAGCATAGAGTTGTGGGTTAAGACGTTTGATGTTTGGTAATTTTCGGGCCAGCAGGAAATCTGATGTCTGTTGCCGGTTTTCACTTTTCTGGTTTTCCAGATATTTATCCAGAAAATATCCATTAAGCCATTCTGAAAGCTGTTGCTGAAACATTTCCTGCCTCTGATGCAGAATTGTCAGGCGATCGTCCAGCCGTGTCAATTCCAGCTGGGCGCGAATAACGTCCTGCTGCCGGCTTTTCCCCAGTGCGGTTGAATAGTTGGATTGGGCGATATCCACCAATTGCTCAAACAGAGGTATGTTCTTTTCAATTATGTCAATGCTTTCCTGTGCGTTGTAGGCATTTAGCCAGAGATGGCCAACGGTGACGGTGATTTTTGCCCGGCGGTCTTCACGTTGGAAAGGAAACTGGCTTCCTTCTAGCTCAAGCTGTCTTTGTCTTTTGGCCAGACTGTGACCTGCGGGAAACATTTGTGATATGCCAATCTTGGCATTGGTCATGGCCGCCTGACCAAAATTAAAGCTATCGGCGGCCAGATTTGCTATGCCAATGGATATATTGGGGTCCGGGAGTGAGCCGGCGGCGATGCTCAGGGATTCAATAGAGTCCTGCGAATGTTTATTGCCCACGAGCCAGGGGTCTTTTAATATGGCCTCTTTGATGGCCATCTCCATGTCTATAACTTTATAGACGTCTTGCGTTGGCTTGCCGGCATGTGCAGGCATCGCAGAAAAAAACAGGAAAACTTGCATCAACAGGAGCCAAACATTTAATGCCGGACTCAAATTAAACTTGATTTGCGGGGTAATTTTTTCCATTAAGATTGCGCCTTGTAAATATTTCAGGTGAATATTTCTGTTTCAGGATACTGACCTCAACGAGGTGATATTGAAGGGGAAGGGGCAAGCGTCTTGCGCCGAAGAAATTCGGATAAGACATAACCGTTATAATGCAGGCGGACTTGCCCTATGTTACAGAAAAATCGGCGGGCGGTATAAGGCGTGAGGCGGCTGGTCTATTCCCAGAAATTGGGGCAATATGTTGTGTATCTGCGAAGTCATTTGTCCGTCATTATGCGGCGCAGAGGGTAATATAACAGATGCACAATGTCCCAGAGGACAGTTGCAATTCTGATCGCAACAATCTGAATTAATAGAATTCATGCAGTCATTTATAGATTCTGATCCAGAATCTGATGAATGATCCATTGTCGCCATATGCATGTTAACGGATTGTTTTTCCATGTTCATGTGGCAAGGCATAGCAGTTGCTGATGCAGATTGGCCAACAAAAACCATTAGCATCAGAATAACCGTCATAATTTTGCTTTTAAATAACCACATTGGAACAACCAATCATTTATTTTAAGTGTTACAGATAATGGTTAAAAATTCAATATTATTTTTTAGTTATGCAACTTAATTAAATATATTCAAGACTATCAAAACCAACGGTTTGTGAGGACTATAGTTTCCGTATGTAATTTTTTATGGAATGCCCTTAAGTTAATCCAGGATACAACAAAAAACTGGAAGCAAATAGCCATTTTTCATATTTTGGTAATTCTGAGCCGGAGGGCGTTACTGACCACGGACAAAGAAGACAGGCTCATGGCGGCAGCGGCAATAATCGGGGACAGAAGTATGCCGAAAACCGGATATAAAACGCCAGCGGCGACCGGCACGCCGAGGGTGTTATAGACGAACGCCAGGAATAGATTTTGTTTGATGTTTCGCATGGTTATTTCTGATAATCGTCGGGCCCGGACTATGCCTGTCAAATCGCCTTTAACCAGTGTTATGCCTGCGCTTTCCATGGCGACATCTGCCCCGGTTCCCATGGCAATCCCAACATCGGCTAACGCCAGAGCGGGGGCGTCATTGACACCGTCTCCGGCCATGGCGACTCTAGACCCCATCGCTTGAAGCTCCCTGATGATTTCTGCCTTGCCTTCCGGCAGGATATCGGCTCTGATTTCATCAATATTAAGGCGACTGGCAACAGCCATTGCGGTTGTTTCATTATCGCCGGTAACCATGATTATGCGCAAGCCCTCTTTATGCAGGGCATCAAGAGCTGCGTTGGTTGTTGGCTTCATCGGGTCTTCTACGGCAACAAGGCCGGCAAGTTTCTTGCCGATGGCAACATACATGACAGTTTTACCCTCATATCTCATGCGATCTGCCCGGCGTTTGATATCGTCTGTGTCGAGGCTTAAGGATGCCATCATGGCACGATTGCCCAAAGCCATATGTTTGCCGTCAATAATCGCCTGCACCCCCTTGCCAGTGATCGCATCAAAATCTTGAACCTGTAAGAAATTGACTTTCCTTTCCACGGCTGCGCTTACGATCGCCTCTGCCAAAGGATGCTCGCTGCTTCTTTCCAGACTGGCCGCGCCGGATAGAATTTCAGTTTCAGAATAGCCATTCAAAGGGACAATATCTGTCAGGACCGGTTTGCCAATGGTCAGTGTGCCTGTTTTATCGACAATCAGCGTATCCACTTTGGCAAAAACTTCCAACGCCTCGGCATTTTTGATCAAGACGCCCGACTGCGCCCCCCGCCCGGTGGCAACCATAATAGACATAGGTGTTGCAAGGCCAACGGCACATGGACAGGCGATGATCAGAACGGAAACCGCGGCAATCAGACCGTGGGGCAGGGCGGGTTCTGGCCCGAAGGTAAACCAGACGGTAAATGCTGTTGCGGCTATCAACAGAACCACGGGGACGAACCAGCCGGCGATCAAGTCAGCATATTTTTGGATGGGCGCACGGCTACGTTGGGCTTCGGCCACCATATTAACAATCTGTGATAACGTGGTTTCGGCACCAACGCGCTCGGCGCACATGATAAAACTACCTGTGCCATTAAGCGTTGCTCCTGTGACGTGGTCGCCAACTTGTTTTTCCACAGGCACAGGTTCGCCGGTCAACATGGATTCATCGATGGTTGAATGCCCTTCAGTGACAACACCGTCAACCGGAATTTTTTCTCCAGGCCTGATACGCAATTTATCGCCGGCAACTATTTGGTCAAGGGGCACTTCTTCCTCAGTGCTATCGTTATTGAGTCTGAGGGCAACTTTTGGGGCAAGGTCCAGTAAGGCCCGAATGGCGCTGCCGGTTTTTTCGCGTGCCCTGAGTTCCAGAACCTGACCGAGCAGGACGAGAACGATGATGACGGCTGCAGCTTCGAAATATACCGGAACCAGTCCGCTCTCGGTTTTTATGGTATCCGGGAAAAGCGCAGGGATAAAAAAGGCAATCAAACTGTAAAGATAGGATATGCCGGTTCCTATACTGATCAGGGTCCACATATTAGGGTTCATTGTCTGAATGGATTTCCATCCCCGGATAAAGATGGGAGCCGCGATCCAGAATATAATGGGCGTGGTCAGAAAAAACTGTATTGTCATAGACAATTCTTCAGGGATCAGGCTTTTAAAATCAGAGCTGATATGCCCGCTCATTTCCAAAATCAGAACAGGAAAGGCCAGGACAAGTCCAACCCAGAAACGGCGGGTAAAATCAATAAGTTCCGGATTGGGGCCTTTCTCTCCCGTCGGAATCCCCATAGGTTCCAGTGCCATGCCGCATTTAGGACAATCGCCGGGTTCATCACGAATGATCTCCGGGTGCATAGGACAGCTATATTGGGTTCCCGCAGGCATGGTCTCCGCAGGCGGTTTGCCCCCAAGATATTTTTCAGGATCTGCGGCAAATTTATCTTCACATCTGGAAGAACAGAAATCATACATATGCCCCTTGTATTTGTGATGATGATCTGTTTTTTCAGGATTTACAGACATACCGCAAACGGGATCCTTGACCGTTGAATGATCTGTATCGGATTTCTTTGAAATTTGGCCGGCATCCATAATCTGAAGTTCCTCATAACGTGTAAACTGGGTTGTCCTGGATTTTGAGGGGCCATCTGCCAATCTCCTCATATAGGCTGAGCCTTCCAGGTCTAGGTAGCAGGCAATTACGCTCATAATAACGCATGGTGTTGGCGCCGGTTTTTCCCGTAAGCTGTCCAATAGTCATGTCTATCATGATGATACAGCTTGCCGTATATGACAAGCTGTATCATCATGAATATCGATTTTCTAACGCAAACGCTTTGGGTCTCACGAAAAAAATGGGGGAAATTTTGGATTCAAGTCATGGATAATCAGATAAAAGATGCTATGTTTTTTTGATGAACCAATGTCATATGAAAATTTAATGGCTGGATTGGTGCAGCTGGAAAAATTAATGAATAAGATGTGAATTAAACAAGATGGTTCTTAGAATTAGTAATCGTGATATGCGGCATTTATGGCTTGACACAAATGGACTTGCGGGAGCAGGGGCGGGTGCGCTCAATATTACGGACATTATAAGGAAATTGGGATTTGTCCAGCTTGATACCATTCAAAATGTATCGCGGGCGCACCACCATATATTATGGAGCCGCAATCAGAACTACCGGGAACCAATGTTGGATGAATTGCTCCGTTCCAAACAGGATATTTTTGAACATTTTACCCATGACGCGTCGGTTTTACCGATGGATTTCTACCCTATGTGGGAAAGACGGTTCAGGCGGCTTAAAGAAAAGATTGATGCGTCCAAATATTATAAAGCCATGCAAAATAATGTTTGGAAGGATGACGTAAAAGCACGTATTGCAGCAGAAGGCGCCCTTTCCACAAGGGATTTCGGCAGCAAGGCTCTGGGCAAGAAGAAAATGTGGTCCCGCCCGCCTCATAAACATGCTTTGGATTATTTATGGTACGCCGGGGAGCTTTCCACATCACATCGGCAGAATTTTCACAAATTCTACGATTTGCCAGAACGTGTTATCCCGCAATATATCAGAGCGCAGGAAATTCCTGATGCGGAACAGGTTGATTGGTTATGCCAAGCCGCGTTGTCTCGATTAGCTGTCGGTACCTTGAAAGAGATTAAAAGTTTTTGGGACGCGAAAGATATAAAAGAAGTGAAGGCATGGATGGCGGAAAATCCAAATAAAATAACGCCCGTTGAGTGGGAAACCGGGAATGGGTCTTATATCAAATCATTTGCTCTGATGGATATTGAGGAACGCTTGAACAATATGTCGCAGCTTTCTTCTCGTATGAGGATTATTAATCCTTTTGATCCTGCGGTCCGGGACCGAACACGTTTAAAGAATATTTTTGGATTTGAGTATAAAATAGAGATTTTTGTGCCAGCCGCAAAACGCCGGTGGGGCTATTATGTCTATCCTTTACTTGAGGGGGCGTGTTTTGTGGGACGGATAGAAGTTAAGGCAGATCGTAAGGCCGGATGTCTTAATGTCATTAATTTCTGGCCTGAAGAAGGCGTTAAATGGGGCCGGGGACGGCAAGAGAAATTGGACCGTGAACTTGCCAGATTTGCCGATCTGGTAAATTTAGCCGAAGTGATTTGGTTGGGGAAGAAATAAAGAAGGCTTGAGGAAATTCTGCTTTCGCCTATTGTTATTTATGGGGCTATTACCATAAAATATAGCAGAATGTAGATGTTTTAGTAGATTCTCAGTAAAATTTAACTTATTTTATACAAATATATTTATTATCCAGCATTATAAGCTAGCATGGCATCCCTTTGATATTGACGGGAAAACCTGTGTGAAGTAGACTGTGAATAAAGTAAGGGACAAGAAAAATGAGCGGAACCACAGTAACAAGAGCCGATTTAAGCGAGGCTGTTTACCAAGAAGTTGGACTATCAAGAAATGAATCGGCAGATTTGGTAGAAGCTGTTCTCGATGAAATTTCTCAAAACCTCGTTAAGGGGGAGAATGTGAAAATCTCGTCTTTTGGCAGTTTTATTGTTCGCTCAAAAGATGGCCGTATCGGCAGAAACCCTAAAACAGGGGAAGAAGTTCCGATAGAGCCCCGAAGAGTTTTGGTTTTCCGGCCATCACAAGTACTAAAAACGCGCGTTAGCAGTCGTCGTTGAAATGTAAGAAATTATCGTTGTTTTGGATAGTGCGGGGGAGTGATGGCCAAGGTCAGGCTTTTTTGTGAAAATGGAAAGTCAATAAATGACATCCCGTGCAAATAAATCACCAGATGCTTTTCGTACCATCAGCGAAGTCGCTGATTCAATGGGGGTGCCGCAACATGTCTTGCGGTTTTGGGAAAGTAAATTCAGTCAAATATGCCCCATGAAGAGGGGAGGCGGTCGACGCTACTATCGGCCAGAAGATATTGAAATTATTGAATTAATTCGTAAATTACTCCATGAAGATGGCTATACTATCAAGGGGGCCCAGAAATTACTGAAAGAACAAGGGGTTAAACATATTCTTGAAAACTTTGAGGCGGAAACTCAGAATAAAATTTTAAATACTGCGCCAAAGGTCGAAAATACGTATGAATCTCAAATCCTGACCATCGCCCAAAAAAGAAGTGCGGCGGCGGCTATTAAAGAAACCGATATTGTGCCCTTCTTGAAAAAACTGAGAACCCGCCTTGAAAATATCCGTCAAAATTTAAAAATATTATGATCTTAAATCTCAAGTTCGCACCAGATTGGCGTGTGATCAGAGGCTCTTTCTTTCCCGCGCGGAATTCTGTCTATATCACATTTTCTTAATTTATCCGCGGCCTGCGGTGACAGCAAAAGATGATCAATGCGCAGGCCGTTGTCTTTTGGCCATGCGCCGGCCTGATAATCCCAATAAGTATAATTATGGCCCGCAGGGAAAAAATGCCTGAGCGCATCAGTCAGCCCAAGATTGAGCAATTGATAATAACGCGCGCGGGTTTCCGGTTGCATCAGTGCATCGCCGGACAGGCGAACAGGATCATAACAATCTTCATCCTTGGGGCAGCAATTATAATCCCCGCCAAGGACAAATAATTCTTCCTGGCTCAGCAAGAGTTTTGCCCGTTCAATAAGGCGATCCATCCATTTAAGTTTATAATCGAATTTTGGTCCGGGAAGCGGATTGCCGTTGGGCAGGTATAATCCGCCTACACGTACCGTATTAATTGTCGCTTCAATGTATCTGGCCTGTTCATCGCTGTCATCACCGGGCAGGCCAATCATCACGTCTTCTATGGGATATTTGGACAGGATGGCAACGCCGTTATAACTTTTTTGCCCATGAACAGCGGTATTATAACCAAGGGCCTCAATTTCCATGTAGGGAAAATTTTCATCTTGGCATTTCAGCTCCTGAAGCATGACAACATCTGGATCAGAATCTTGTAGCCATTCCGTCACTCTTGGCAAGCGTGCCTTGACTGAATTGACATTCCATGAGGCAATTTTCATAAAGGCACCTTGCTTAAGGGAGGTTTTAGACCGCGAAAGAAGAGCCGCAGCCGCAAGATGCGGTCGCATTGGGGTTTCTAACCACAAACATGGACCCTGCCAGTTCTTCGGCAAAGTCAATTTCGGAACCGCTCAGATAGAGCAGGGACAATCCATCGACCAGCATGGTGGCCCCTTCACGAACCACAACCAGATCATCATCCTTTTGCGCATCGACAAGTTTAAAGTCATATTGAAAGCCGGAACAGCCGCCGCCATCCACTGAAATGCGGAATTTCAAATCAGGATTACCTTCCTTTTCGCAAAGAGCGGTGATACGCTTAGCCGCGCTAAGCGACAAGGTAACTGGTGTTTTTTCTTCGATCATTATACTAACTTACTCTTAGGTTGATTTATATATTACACTATATATGTAGGTAATGTATAAATATTGTCAATAAGTGATAAAATAGGCAACAGAAAAAATGGAAATACAGTATTTATGAATTCTGATTTTAGACTCTTTGAGCCCCGGCCGGAATATGCCCCCTATGCTTGCCTGGCGCAATCCAGCCGAGGGAGACTTCATCCGGAGGAAGAGACGACAACCCGTTCACCCTTTCAAAGAGACAGAGACCGGATTATACATTCCGGCGCCTTTCGGCGTCTGATCCATAAAACGCAGGTTTTTGTCTATCATGAAGGCGATTATTACCGAACCCGGTTAACCCACTCCATCGAAGTGGCGCAAATTGCCCGTAGCATCGCTGTTGTCCTTGGCCTGAATGATGAAATCGTCGAGTCTTTGGCGTTGGCTCATGATTTTGGTCACACGCCCTTTGGGCATTCCGGGGAGGAAGCCATGAATGCTGTCATGGCCTCATTTGAGGGCTTTGACCATAATGCACAGTCTCTGCGGGTTGTGACAAAGCTAGAGCAAAGATACGCCGGGTTTGATGGGCTAAATCTTACATGGGAAACCTTGGAAGGCCTTGCCAAACATAATGGCCCGCTTTGCGCTAAAGACCAGTTTGACAGTTTAAATGTGATTTTACGCAATTATAATGATTGTCATGATTTGGAATTACACACATTTTCCAGTGCCGAAGCACAGGTCGCGGCGGTTTCCGATGACGTGGCCTATAACACCCACGATATCGCCGATGGTATCAGGGCAGGTTTACTGACAATGGACCAATTGGAAGAATTGCCGCTATTGCGGGACATAATTAAGGAAGTACGCAGCAGCTACGGCACACTTGATGATGGGCGGGAAATCCATGAGGTCGTTCGGCGGCTGATTAATCGAATGGTCAATGATATTCTGGTGGAGAGCAAAAAAAGGATTGCTGATCTAAAACCTGAAACCGTCAATGATATTCGCGGCGCGACCAGAAGTGTGATTTCATTTTCTGATGAAATGAAAGAGTTCGATAAAAGATTGAAATCTTTCCTGATGCAGAATATGTATCGACATTATAAGGTAAACCGCATGTCGAGTAAGGCAAAAAGGGTGATCACCGATTTGTTCGAACTGTTTCAGGCTGAGCCGGAATGCCTGCCGACAGAATGGCAAACACGGCAGGTTATGGAAGATACACAGGTTCGCGCCCGCCATGTGGCGGATTTTATCGCTGGGATGACAGACCGATATGCTATTTTGGAACATAAAAGATTATTTGATACATCGTTGTTTGAATTATGAATATTTTTGATACTTATTTTGACGCTCTGGAAACTATAGTGTCTGACCTTGGGAATGCCAACAAACTGCCCGGCAATCTTGACTTAAAAAATGTGACTATTGAGCCACCCCGCGATTCTTCTCACGGTGATATTTCCACCAATGTTGCCATGGTGTTGACCAGGCAGGCCCGCATGAAGCCGCGGGATATTGCCCAAATGATTGCCGATGAGCTTGGGGGCATGGCCGGCGTAGAAAAAGTGGATGTGGCGGGTCCGGGCTTTATAAATATCAGTTTACAGGAAAAGGTGATCCAGTCACAGGTGCCGGACATCCTGAAAGCCGGGAAAGCTTATGGTCGTTCAGAAATTGGGCAGCAGGCTAAAGTCAATATAGAATATGTCTCTGTCAATCCAACTGGCCCGCTTCATGTTGGTCATTGCCGGGGGGCCATATTTGGTGATGCTTTGGCCGCTTTAATGTCCTTTGTTGGATATGACGTTACGCGTGAATATTATATTAATGATGCGGGCAGTCAAATTAACGTGCTGGCGCGGTCCGCTTATTTGCGGTACAGGCAGGCCCTGGGCGTGGATATCGGCGAAATTACGGAGGGCTTATATCCCGGGGATTATTTGATTCCGGTGGGACAGGCGCTGGCGGATAAATACGGCGATCTCTGGCTGACAAGCCCGGAAGATGAATGGCTGAATGAGGTCCGGCAGTTCGCAACTGAAGCCATGATGGATATGATCCGCGCAGATCTTGAAACGCTATCTATTAAACATGATGTGTTTTTCTCGGAGTTAACCTTACATAAAAACGGTCATATTCAATCAGCCCTGGATAAGCTCGCTGAGAAGGGATTAATTTATACTGGGGTATTGGATGCGCCAAAGGGCATGGCACAGGATGACTGGGAAGAGCGTCCGCAAACATTGTTTAAATCTACTGATTTTGGCGATGATGTGGATCGGGCCGTGCAAAAATCTGACGGGAGCTGGACTTATTTTGCGGCCGATGTCGCTTATCATCATGATAAAATAGCGCGTGGCTATACAAATTTGATAGATGTCTGGGGGGCGGATCATGGCGGTTACGTCAAGCGTGTTGAAGCCGCCATAGATGCGTTAAGCGGGGGAAAAACAGATTTTGACGTCCGGCTATGCCAGATGGTTAAATTGTTGAGGGACGGCAAACCTGTTAAAATGTCAAAACGTTCAGGAAGCTTCATCACCATGCGGGATATTGTCAATGAGGTTGGCAAGGATGTTGTGCGTTTCATTATGCTAACCCGTAAAAACGATGCTTCGCTTGAATTTGATTTTGCGCGCGTTACTGAACAATCAAAGGATAATCCGGTATTCTATGTGCAATATGCTCATGCAAGGGTATATTCAGTTTACCGTAAGGCCATGGTAGCTTACCCGGATCTGGATATTTCCCATGCGGTTTTGGCAAAGGCTGATATGAGTATTTTAAACGACAAAAGTGAATTGGCGCTGATTAAAAATATGATGAATTGGCCGCGCTTTGTCGAGAGTGCCGCCCTCGCACGTGAGCCTCATAGAATTTCGTATTATCTTTATGAACTCGCCTCCGAATTTCATGCCTTATGGAATAAAGGTAATGATAATCTTGATCTTCGCTTCATAATCGAAGATGATAAGGCCAAGACTATTTCGCGGTTGGCGCTTATCTCTGCGACGGCGAATATCATTGCGGCTGGCCTCGATATTTTGGGTGTTGAGCCTGTTAAGGAAATGTAGGTAACCATAATCACGGGAAGGGATATATTATGTCAGATGAGAATGGAAGATCATCATGGCTACAGCCATTGCCGGAGGCGTATGCCGACGAGGGTGATATGACAGGCCGCCGCATGTTTGTCGCCGCGTTAACGGTTATTACTTTAGCCATCTTTGGTGGCTTGATCTGGTACAGCTACCTGAAAGGCACCAATGACGGCCCTGTGCCCGTCGTGCGGGCGGATAATTCTGTTATAAAGGAAAAACCGGAAAACCCCGGGGGATTAGAGGTGCCTGACCAGGATAAGAATGTCTTCAACCGCGTTGAATCCGGAAAAGCCGAACATGATGGAAATCTTGGTGCCAGTGCTGAATTACCTGCTGAACGCCCTGAAACCGTCCTCTCCGAGACGGTTGCTAAAAATATCACGACGGCACCGACAGTGCCAAATCAGATAGGTAGCCCCACGGCCCGGCCCGAAGACGTTGCCAAAGCGGTTGCCGCAATTGCCCCCTCTGTCAAGGGCAATAATGGTGGCTTTCTTGTTCAGCTTGGCGCCTTTAGTAAAGAGGAAAGCGCGCAGAAGCTCTGGGCAACCCTCAAAAATGAGAATGCCGCCCTTCTGATGGGCGTTAGCCCTGATGTGATGATGATTGATTTGGGCAAAAAGGGCGTGCTTTATCGACTTAGAGGGAAAATGACCAGCACAAAGGGGCACGCAGAGGATATCTGCACCGCGTTAAAGGCAAAGAAGCAAGCCTGTATTGTGGTGGTAAACTAAATGGCGAGACCTGTCATACTGGATTGTGATGGCCTCTCTTTAACCGCTGATGAAAAAGCTGTTTTTAAGGAGCTGGATCCTTTTGGATTTATTTTATTTGCCCGAAATTGCCAATCACCAAATCAGCTTAAAAGGCTTACTGATGAAATGAAGCAGGCTGTCGATCGCGAGGATGTGCCGATTCTCATTGATCAGGAAGGCGGGCGTGTTTGCCGCCTTAATCAGGAACATTGGCGAAAGCCCCCAAGCGGTGAAGCTTTACTTGATTTATTTAACAAAGACAGTGAATTGGGTTTGAGGGCCGCTAACGTCAATGCCCGCCTGATGGCTGATGAATTAAGGGATTTGGGCATAACGGTTAATTGTTACCCGCTTCTGGATTTATATTTCTCCGGCGCAGATAAGGTAATCGGGGACAGATCCTACGGCGATAACGTCAATATTGTTGCGCAATTGGGGGCGGCGGCTTGTGAAGGCCTCTTATCCGGCGGCGTTTTGCCGGTTATTAAACATATTCCCGGTCATGGGCGGGCCACAGTTGACAGCCATTATGACCTGCCAATTGTGGATACCTCCCAGGATATATTGTCCGAGACGGATTTTGCCCCCTTCAGGGCGTTAAACCATATGCCCCTTGCTATGACGGCTCACATCGTTTACGCGGCCATAGATGCCGAAAATCCGGCGACATTATCTGAAACAGTGATCCGCAGAGTCATTCGGGAGGCTATCGGCTTTAAAGGCGCGTTGATTTCTGATGATGTCAATATGAAAGCGCTTAAGGGCAAATCCTCAGTCAATGCCAAACAGGCCTTAAGGGCAGGGTGCGATCTTGTGCTGCATTGTAATGCGCCGCTGACTGAACGCCGGGAGGTGCTCGAAGCTTTATATGATTTTAATATCGTTAATGAGAGCTGGCTATCGGATGTGTTTAAACGACATCGTGAGGTTTCTGAGGTTGATGGGAATGAATTGCGGAAATGGCTGGAAACCGTCCTGTAAGAATAATGTAAATGTAATTTTAAGTAAATAATAACTGGATTTCACCGATATGGATTTTTTGCAGCTGTTGCCTGTGATCGTTTTGCCGCTGCTTTTAGCGATAACATTTCATGAAGCCGCTCATGCATGGGTGGCATATAAACTTGGTGATAATACGGCCAAATTGCTTGGACGGGTAAGTTTTAACCCAATTGTTCATATTGATGTTTTTGGCACGATAATATTACCGTTAATGCTGTTGCTGGGTGGGGGATTTTTATTTGGTTACGCAAAACCTGTTCCGGTAAATTTCAAGAATCTGAATCATCCCCGCAGAGATATGGTGTTGGTTGCCATAGCCGGGCCGGCGGCAAATATAATTTTGGTGATATGTGCGGCTCTTTTACTCCATGTGGTTAATTTTTTACCTAATATGGCCGCTGTGTGGTTGGTGGAAAATATTAAATATGCTATCTTTATAAACGCCCTCCTTGCGGTTTTTAATATGTTGCCAATTCCGCCTCTGGACGGGGGGAGGGTGGCCGTGGGCCTATTGCCTGATATACTTGCCCGGCCTTTGTCACGAATTGAGCCATATGGTATGTTTATAATTATCGGTTTATTTCTGTTGCCGATGCTTGGACGGGAAATAGGTCTGGATTTAAATATTCTTATGTCGGTGTTGATGCCTGCAATTGATCTGGTTCAACAGCTGGCGGTATGGGTTGCCCCAAGTTAATTTTAAGAGAATGCCCCAAGTTAAAATTTAAGAGAATGCCCCAAGTTAATTTTAAGAGAATGCCCCAAGTTAAAATTTAAGAGAATGAATGAGCGACAAAGAGACAGGACAGCAATCAGAATTTGACATAAACCATGCGCCGCACAGCCCATCGGATGGTGAAGAGGTTTTGATACTTGATATTGATGGCTTTGAAGGGCCACTTGACGTTTTGCTTGCGCTTGCCAGAACACAGAAGGTAGACCTCAAACAGATTTCTATTTTGGAACTTGTGCAGCAGTTTCTGAAATTTGTTGCAGATGCCAAGGTCCAGAAGCTTGAAAAAGCCGCGGATTATCTCGTGATGGCGGCTTGGTTGGCTTATTTGAAATCACGGTTGCTCTTGCCCGAGGAAAATTCAGAAGAAGAATTCTCCGCAGAAGAACTTGCCGCACGATTGACCTATCAGCTACAAAGGCTCAGCGCAATCAGAGAGTCATCGGCGCGGTTAATGTCGCACGACCGATTGAATCGTGATGTTTTTGCCCGCGGTATGCCGGAAGCGGTGATCGTCAGCAAAAACGCAACATTCGACTTAAGTTTATATGATCTGCTTAGAGTTTATTCTGATCATAAAACGCGGCACGCCGTTGCAGATATTCGTATTCATAAACGTGAAGTCTATACATTGGATCAAGCGCTGGAACGTTTGAATGGTATGATTGGGCTGGCCATTGACTGGACGGATTTATTTGAGTTCCTGCCAGAATTTAATATAAAATCTCATATGGAATCAAACATGGGAGATGATATGGGGCGCTCCACTAAAGCCAGTTTGTTCACAGCTTCTCTTGAGATGGCCCGTTCCGGAAAGGCCGAAATTGTGCAAAAACAGGCTTTTGGCCCGTTATTTATCAGAAAAAAAGATTGTTAGAATTCAAAGAGGATTAAAAACGCTCATGGAAACAATTGAACAGATTCGAATCATTGAAGCCCTGTTGTTTGCCAGTGATAAACCCTTATCCTCTATCGCGCTCGCAGACTGTTTACCGGAAGGTGTAGAAATTGATAACCTGGTGAATGATTTACAGCGACACTATGAGAAGCGCGGCGTAAATCTTGTGGAAGTCGCCGGAAAATGGATGTTCCAGACGGCTCCTGACCTTGCCTTTCTGCTCCGTAAAGAGGTGGCTGAAGAAAAAAGACTGTCACGGGCGGCTGTGGAAACGCTGGCCATTATCGCCTATCATCAGCCCGTCACGCGGGCCGAAATAGAAGAGGTTCGCGGCGTCTCATTAAGCAAAGGCATAGTCGACGTTTTAATGGAAGCACAATGGATCCGGCCTATGGGACGTCGCAGAACGCCTGGAAGACCGATGACATATGGGACAACGGAGAATTTTCTGATTCATTTTGGCCTTAGCAGCATAAAAGATCTGCCCGGCCTTTCTGAACTAAAAGCCGCGGGATTTCTGGCAAATGTAAATACGTCCCGGCTTAACTTGCTCGGGGATGAAAAACCGAGGGAGGGGCAACCTGAATTACCAGGTTCTGCGCCAGATTCAATTGAGGTATAATTCCAAAAATGAGTTCAGGGTTCAGTAATAAAATTTTTTTATGTTGCTTTCCCCTTCAATTTCGTTGATTTTCGTCAAATAAATTTCACTGCCAAGGCATAAGATGTAAATCATTTAGGTGGTGTGAAGAGTCTTCAAAATAGGAGAATTTCAATGGGTTTAAGTTTCTGGCAAATTGCCATCGTCGTTATATTGCTGGTCTTATTATTTGGTCGGGGAAAGATTTCTGATCTGATGGGGGATGTCGCCAAAGGCATTAAAAGTTTTAAAAAAGGTATGTCTGAGGAAGATGCTGACCTGACCCAGACATCGCAGGATCCCAAAGCCATCGATCAAAAATCTGAAACGGAAGTTAAAGACAATAAGTCTGAAAAAACAAATAATTAATTTTATTTCCAGGATGTGAAATGTTCGATATTGGCATGATAGAAATGTTTATGATTGTTGTTCTGGCAATCATTGTTGTCGGGCCAAAAGATCTGCCTGCCCTGCTTCGTAATATTGGTCGGTTTATATCGAAAATAAGGTCTATGGGGCAGGAGTTTCAAAGCAGCATCAAACAAATGGCGGATGAGGTTGAATTGGAAGACGTTACGCAAAAGCTGAATGAAGCTGGGAATATTCCCCTTGATAGGGATGATACAACGCCAGATATAAAACCGGAAACAGAGCAAAAGGATCCGGGATGAACAGCCCCATAGAAAATCAAGACAAAACAGACGAGCTTGATGATAGTGCTGCGCCGCTTCTGGAGCATCTGGTAGAGCTTAGGCGGCGGTTGATCTGGACGGCGGTCTATCTTACTGTTGCTTTTGTTATTTGCTTTTATTTCAACGAAGAAATCTATGTTTTTCTGGCACAGCCCTTTGTCGATGTCTCCCTGAAATATGATCAGGATCCCAAAATGATCTATACGGGTATGCATGAAGCCTTTTTTGTCTATTTAAAAATTTCGTTTTTTGCCGCTTTTTGTGTTTCCTTTCCCTTGATCGCCGTTCAATTGTGGAATTTTATTGCGCCGGGATTATATGGTAATGAGAAAAAGGCTTTCTTGCCCTTCCTGATTGCCACCCCGGTATTATTTCTCATGGGCGCGGCACTGGCCTATTATTTTGTCATTCCGAATGCGTGGAATTTTTTCATGTCGTTCCAGTTGGGCGCAGAGGGGGGGCCTTCAGAAACACTCGGGACTGCCGGCGGTATAAGCAAGGATCAGTTGGCGGGGGTTTTATCTATTGAATTATTGCCTAGCGTCAGGGAATATTGGTCGCTTGTCATGTTGCTTGTTTTGGCTTTCGGTATTAGCTTCCAGCTCCCGATTTTACTGGTTCTTATGGCCCGGGTTGGCCTGGTAACCGCCGCCGGGCTTGCCGCTAAGCGTAAATATATGATTGTTGCCGCCTTTGCTTTTGCCGCCATTATGACACCGCCTGATCCGGTTAGTCAGATTGGACTTGGCATACCGATACTTATTTTATATGAAATCTCAATTATTTTTATTCGCTTAACGATTAAGGACAAAAACAATGTTTGACATCAAGGCTATTCGGGAAACCCCCGAAGCTTTTGATCTGGGCTGGAGCCGGCGTAATATTGCGCCGCAGTCAGCGGATTTAATCGCGCTTGATACATCTTTGCGTGAAAAGAAAACTGAATTACAGGAATGTCAATCCCAGCGGAATATAGCATCCCGGGAAATTGGTCAGGCAAAATCAAAAGGCGAGGATGCCGCCGCACTTATTAGCCAAGTTGCTGATCTTAAGGCGCGAATGGCGGAACTGGAAGAAGACGTCCGCCAACTTTCCGATCAGCTCATTCACAAGATGTCCCGTTTGGATAATATCCCACAGGATGATGTGCCTGATGGTGACGGTGAAGAAGATAATCTTGAAGTTTGCAAATGGGGAAAAATTCCTGAATTGGATTTTGTGCTAAAACAGCATTTTGATCTGGGTGAAGGCCTTGGCATGATGGATTTTGAGGGTGCGGCTCGCATGTCCGGTGCGCGGTTTGTTATTCTCACAAAAGACCTAGCTAAATTAGAGCGGGCGCTATCGTCTTTTATGTTAGACGTGCATACGTCAGAATTCGACTATCAGGAAACAAGTGTGCCCCTGCTGGTGCGGGATCATGCGCTTTTTGGCACAAGCAACCTCCCTAAATTTAAAGAAGATCTGTTCGAGGCGACCACAGGGCATTTTATGATCCCGACTGGCGAGGTACCGCTGACCAATATGGTCCGCGAGGATATACTGGCAGAAGAAAAGCTGCCGCTTCGCTTTACAGCAGTTAGTCAGTGTTTTCGCTCAGAGGCAGGTTCGGCAGGCCGCGATACACGCGGCATGATCCGGCTGCACCAATTTAATAAGGTGGAACTGGTCAGTATTACAACCCCGGAACAAAGCGCGGAAGAGCTGGAACGTATGACCGGGGCCGCTGAAGAAATACTCCGGCGGCTTGGCCTGGCATATCGTAAGATGATATTATGTACCGGGGATATGGGCTTTGCCGCGCAAAAAACATATGACCTTGAGGTATGGCTCCCGGGACAGGGGGCTTACCGTGAAATTTCCAGCTGTTCCAATACCGGGGATTTTCAGGCGCGGCGTATGAATAGCCGTTGCCGCCGCGCGGGTGAAAAGAAAACCCGCTTTGTTCATACTTTGAATGGTTCCGGTCTTGCCGTCGGTCGTACTTTGGTTGCCATATTGGAGAATTACCAACAGGCCGATGGCAGTATCCTAATTCCAGAAATCCTCCGCCCCTATATGGCTGGAAAAAAGATCATAGAACGCGATGACGGGTGAATACCATGACTGATTCCCTCTCAGAACGCATATTAATTACCAATGATGACGGCTATCAATCGCCGGGCCTTAAGCTGTTGATCGACATGGCCAGAGCAATCAGCGATGATGTTTGGGTTGTCGCTCCGGAAGAAGAACAAAGCGGCAAGGGTCATTCCTTATCACTGCATGAGCCTGTACGTTACCGCCGGATTGAAGAAAAATACTTTTCGGTGAAGGGAACGCCTACGGACTGCGTTATGATGGCAATCCATACCTTGATGCCGGAAAAACCGACTTTATTGCTCTCCGGCATTAACAGGGGCGTTAACTTGGCAGAGGATATGACTTATTCCGGCACAATTTCCGCGGCAATGGAAGGTACCATATGCCATATTCCTTCAATTGCCTTTAGTCAGGAAGTGGCCCGGAATTATTCACATGATTGGTTTCAGGTTGCCAGAGATCATGGACTTTCTGTCTTGAAAGAATTGATTTGCCTCCCATGGCAGGCGGGGGTCTTTATGAATGTTAATTTCCCACTTTATCCTGATAAACTCAAGGGCATAAGAACCACCCATCAGGGTTTTCGGGATGATGCCGAATTATTCATTGAAGAACGCGAAGATCCGAGAGGCGCTAACTATTACTGGATTGGTTTCCGGCGGAAATATGGTATGCCAAAACCCGGGACTGACCTTGAGGCGATCAAGGATGGTTATATTTCGGTAACGCCGCTGCATCTTAATCTGACACATGAAGAATCTGTTCTATCTATTAAAGAAAAAATGAATAAAGAATTTTAATAGCCCGCCTTTTGTGGCCGTTTTTATGGCTCAGGAGCTTGGGATGATATTGGACATGGGTACCGGATCCCGCTATCAATCTATACTTTTGGCTATACTTCTGGCGAAATTATGGTGCTGTTTATTCACTATTGAATGACATTTGTCTGTTGATATTAAGTAGTAGACTTTTTACAGTGTCTTCATGAAGATTTATAATTTGTCCTTGAAAGTTTTTATTATTTTAGGCGTGAGCGGTATATTAGCCGCCTGCCAGGAAGGCCATTCCTTTAGTACAAGATATGAGAATGGCATTCCGGTGGACAAGGCTGTCCGAAAAACACCTGAGTCTGTTCCGGCGCCGCGTGATAAACCAATACCGAAAAAAATCACAACAAAAAAAATACAAGTCTTCCCGGAAAAACTCAAGGGCAGCCATGCCGTTATTCATGTTCGTAAAGGGGATACGATCTATGCTTTGTCAAGACGACATGATGTTACTGTTCGGGAAATCATTTATGTCAATGGACTTAAATCCCCCTATCTTTTATATCCGGGACAAAAATTAAAAAGCCCGGCAACGGCAATTCATATCGTCAAAAAAGGTGATACTGTCTATAGCCTGTCTCGCGTATATCATGAGGATATGACAACCTTTACGCGGATTAATAACATAAAAAGACCTTATGTGCTGACCATTGGCCAAAAATTAAAAGTGCCGGGAAGCCGTCCGCGTGATGAAAAGAAAAGAACCGCCGCCCAAGCTTTGAATGATCTTCCGCCGCCGCCGCAAAGTAGGCAGGGGTTCATGTGGCCCATTAAAGGTCAGATTTTATCTTCTTTTGGCCCCAAGGCAAAAGGATATCACAATGATGGTATTAATATCGCGGCCAATTCCGGCAGCTATGTCAGGTCCGCGCAAAATGGTACCGTTGTTCATGCCGGTAGTAAGATCAAGGGATTCGGCAAATTAATCTTAATTCGTCACAGCAATGGCTGGATCACAGCCTACGCGCATAATTCGTCCATTTTGGTTGCCAAGGGGCAGGCGGTTAAACGGGGCCAGTCTATTGCACGGGTTGGCCAAACCGGCGGCGTTAATCGACCGCAGCTTCATTTCGAAATGAGAAAAGGGTCCCGTGCGGTTAATCCTGTGAAGTATCTTGTAAGTTAATTTGATGGCGTCCGGCCAGATCCTGTATGAATTGCCATGCAACGCGGCCAGATCTTGCGCCCCTTGTTCTGGCCCATTCCAGGGCTTGTGTTTGGGTTATTTCCTTGTCCACATCAATTTTATAAAATTTAAGATAGCCCTCAACCATAGATAAATAATCCTCTTGACTGCAGCTGTGAAAGCCCAGCCACAGGCCGAACCTATCGGATAAAGAAACTTTTTCCTCCACTGATTCTGCTGGGGCTAATGAGGCGGCACGTTCATTTTCAATCATATCACGGGGCATAAGGTGGCGCCGGTTTGACGTGGCATAGAAAATGACATTTTCGGGTCGTCCTTCAATGCCGCCTTCAAGCACGGCCTTAAGTGATTTATAGCTGCTGTCATTTTCGTCAAATGAAAGGTCATCGCAGAAAAGGATCACCCTGCGGGATGTGTTTCTAATGTGATCAAGAAGGCGCGGCAGACTGGGGATATCTTCCCGGTGGATTTCAATGAGGGCCAGAGACGCCTTATCCTGCGTGCGAATTTTTGCATGTAAAGCTTTGACAAGCGAGCTTTTCCCCATGCCGCGCGCCCCCCAAAGCAAGGCATTATTCGCCGGAAACCCATCAGCAAACTGCTGGGTATTTTGCCATAAAATATCCCGCACCCGGTCAATAGCCTGTAATAAATTTATATCCACATGCTTTACAGATAATATCGGCACCAATTGATCCGGGGCGACATTCCAGACAAATGCATTGGACGCGTCAAAATCAGGCGGCGCCACTTTTCTCGGGGCGAGCCTTTCAAGTGCTTCTGCAATTCGCGTTAACATATCATTTTGCTCATTTCTTATCATTTATACTTCCTTACCATAAGGTGGGCGGGTAATAAACAAAATAGACTGCAAAATTATGACTTGTATTCGGGATAATATTTCCAATATATCATTGAAGTTGAAAAATAATCTGTGGCATGTATAGTGCCGCCTTTGAGTATATTTAAAGGGAGAAAAACATGTTTATATCGGAAGCAGTTGCACAAACGGCTGGCGCGGCGGACGGGGGAAATGCATTGATGCAATTCCTGCCGTTCATACTTATCATCGCGGTATTTTATTTCTTGATGATCAGACCGCAGCAGAAGCGCGCAAAAGAGCATAGAAATATGGTGGAAAACTTGCGCCGCGGCGACAATGTGGTGACATCGGGCGGAATTGTAGCCAAGGTATCAAAAGTTATTGATGATAATGAGATAGAGCTGGAAATTAGCTCTGGTGTGAAGGTGAAAATAATCCGTTCAACTATTTCCACGGTTATTGGCAAGCCGGCGCCGGCCAATGACACTGTAGAGAAAAAATAACCCGAAATATAACCGGACATATCTATGTTAAATTTCCCTCGATGGAAGATCATTATGATTACCCTTTTGTCCTTCATGGGCATAATGGCGGCTGTTCCTAATTTTTTGACCGAGGATCAGTTGAAAAACTATCCGGATTTTTTACCCTATAAGCAAGTCACTCTCGGGCTTGATTTACAGGGCGGCGTTCATCTGTTGATGGAAGCGGATTTGACCGAGGTTAAAAAAGAAAAGCTGGAGTCCAAACGGGCAGATATCCGCGATGCGCTTCGGGCGGAGAAAATTGTTTTACGAAGTTCTATTCGCAACAATGCCATCCATTTTAAACTAACCGACAATAGCCAGACGGAAAAAGCTCTTTCTGTCATTGAAGATACTGTGGAGATGATTGGTGGATCATTAACCGGTATTGGTATTGCGGATATTGAGTATGATGTGGAAGCGGGCGGCGTGATCGTTGTCAGATTGACTGAGGAAGGCCTGATCATACACAGTGATGAGGTTATAACGCAGTCCATAGAGGTTATACGTCGCCGTATTGATGGTATGGGCACGACCGAGCCGAATATTCAAAAACAGGGAACGGGACGAATATTGGTTCAGGTTCCGGGTTTTGACGATCCGCAAAAGCTAAAAGAGATTATTGGTAAAACGGCTAAATTGTCTTTTCAACTTGTCAATAGCGCGATTGGTCCTTTGGACAGGATACCGCCTGGAAATGAGCGTTTTCCCATGGCGGAAAGTGAACGCAGGCCGGGCGCACCAGAGTCTATCGTTGTCAGCAGGCGCAAAATACTGACCGGGGAAAACCTTGTTGATGCCGGCCTGGGCTATGACCAGGATAACCGGCCCGTTGTCAGCTTTCGTTTTGACCGGATTGGCGGGAAAAAATTTGCTGATGTTACGCGTAAGAATGTCAACCGCCAGTTTGCCATCATATTGGATGGTACCGTGATCAGTGCGCCAAATATCCAGTCACCAATTTTGAGCGGTGCCGGAATCATCACCGGGAATTTCACGATTGAAACAGCCAGCGATCTTGGTCTCCTGCTGCGGGCAGGGGCCTTGCCAGCCCGTTTAACTGTGGTCGAGGAAAGAACCGTCGGGCCAGATCTTGGGGCTGATAATATTGAGGCTGGTAAGATTGCCGCCGTTATTGGTCTTTTGGCTGTTATGGTTTATATCGTGCTGAGTTACGGCGTATTTGGATTGGTCGCGAATTTTGCCCTGATGATAAATATTGGTCTTATTCTTGGTATTCTCTCTACACTTGGTGCGACATTGACCATGCCGGGAGTCGCCGGAATTGTGCTGACTGTCGGGATGGCCGTTGATGCCAACGTCTTGATATTTGAAAGAATACGCGAAGAATTCCGCAAGGGTAAAGCGGCCCTCTCGGCGCTTGATACAGGCTATAACAAGGCCTTTAGCACCATTATTGATGCCAATGTGACAACCTTCATCGCCGCCTTAATTCTTTTCCAGTTTGGATCAGGGCCCATCAAGGGCTTCGCCGTAACGCTTGCCATCGGGATTGTAACATCCATGTTCACAGCGGTTAGTATGTCCCGTATGATAATATCCTTCTGGGCCGTTCGAAAACGCCCGACAACATTGAAAATATAGGGAACCCATGAAATGTTATTAAAATTGGTTCCGGTAAGTACAAATATCAGATTTATAGATTATCGTAAATTTGCCTACGTCCTTTCAATATTAATGATCATCGGATCTTTTTGGTTGTATTTTTCCAAAGGCCTGAATTACGGGATTGATTTTGAAGGCGGAATCATGATCGAAATTGGTACCGAAGGCCCAGCGGATATCGGGGCAATTCGATCCGTCATGTCAGGCTTGAAAATGGGCGATGTCAAGGTGCAGGAATTTGGCGCGCCGAACGACGTGTTGATCCGTTTAGAGCATCAGGAAGGCCTGACCGTGGATGAGGTCGTTGAGAAAGTCCGTGATGCTTTACCAAATGCCGTAAAGGGTGAAATTAGTTACCGCCGTACAGAAACAGTTGGGTCAACCGTTTCCGGTGAGCTTATTGCGGACGGTATTATGGCGGTTGTGCTCGCAATCGGTGCCGTGCTTGTTTATATCTGGTTCCGATTTGAGTGGCAATTTAGTACGGGAGCCGTCATTGCCCTTATCCATGATGTCATATTGACCATTGGCATGTTTTCCATTACAGGGCTTGAATTCAACCTTTCAACCATTGCGGCCATTCTGACTATCGTGGGCTATTCTCTGAATGATACGGTTGTCGTTTATGACCGTATTCGAGAAAATCTACGCAAATTCCGTAAAATGCCGATGGTCGATCTTTTAACCTTAAGCATTAATGATACCCTGTCCCGGACTGTCATGACCTCTGTCACCACGTTGATCGCGCTATCTTCATTATTCTTCCTTGGCGGGGAGGGGCTGCACGGATTTTCTGCGGCGATGATCTGGGGTGTTTTTGTCGGGACTTATTCTTCTATATTTATAGCGGCTCCTGTATTATTATGGGTAGAACTTCAGCGGGAAACTTATGATGATGCAGAAGAGACAAATATGGAAGTTCTTCCCCCAAAATAAAGGCTGGTTTTTTGGAATTTAATGACGTCACATCACAAAGTGATACCAGCTTATCCTCTTATGGTAATAATGGTTTCCGAATTGGCGAGCAGCATTATGAAGGCTCGATCCTGATTACGCCCAAAGGTTATTACCCCTGGGATGTCAGCGATATTTCGGCATTTTCTTATGAAAGTCTTAAGCGTATTATAGACCAACAGGCTGAGATAGACATTCTCTTGATTGGTACCGGTGATACTATGGTTTTCCTCAGCAAGGCCCATAGAAATAGGCTTGAGGCGGCTAATTTCTCAGTCGATGTCATGGCAACGGGTGCCGCGGCGAGAACCTATAATATTTTACTGGCAGAGGGCCGGAAAGTTGCCGCGGCCCTGATTGCGGTTGCTTAATAAATATTACCGTAGCTTAATAATCTGGGGGTCACGCGTTGGGATCACGACTTCTTTTCTTGGAATTTATTTGGTTAGAAGGTGATTATAACATAATTATTTTCATCTGTAACCTGTAGTAGATTACCAGGTTTTTGGGAAAACCAGCCCGACCTAAAGATTTTTAGCAAAAATTAATTGAATAATGCGTGATGTGGTCGTGCCTTAACCAGACCGCGCAGCACCGCGGCTAGAGGCTGCCAAATTGGGAATATTCTTACCGCGCCCGCCTTTAGCGCCTTTGTTTAATTGAGCGTTAAATTTACCCGCATTATGTTTTTGTTCCGCGACGACAGCGGGGGTAGAGGTTCCCCCCGCCTCATGCGCTCGGGCTAATCTTTTTTTCTTGCGCTCACGTGCTCTGGCTTTGCTCATCGGACTTCCCTTTATTCAGTTAATATATACATTAGCCTATATTCGGAAAAAAGGGAAGATAGACTATTATACATATGATTTTTGGCGGTTTTAAGGGGTAGATAACACAGGAAAATCCGCCCCTACTTTTTCTTTTCTTGCCAGATTTTCATCATATGATCATAGGACTTCTCTATATGTTATAGGGGGTGAATATCGGGTTGAATCTGCGATGTTCGCGCTATTTCGCTTGTCAACAAGTGTATTAATGATATGTCTTTTAACTCACTTGTCCAGAATAGGGTAGCTACATCATAGGGTAGCCAGCTCATACAGGATTCTGGTCTTCTTAAGCTAAGTTGCCGTCAACAAAGAACAATGGGCGGCGCTGATGAAATCAAACGCATACGAAACATGTAAGAAAAACTATTTAAGCTAGTGCGGTGTGTAAATTAGAATTTTTGAAATTTGTAAAAATTATAACCTATTGATTTTATTAATTAATGAGGAATTATTACCAATAATTACATATTTTTCCTAAATTTAAGGCCGGACAAGGCATGCCCGGCCTTATAATTTTCTTCATAGTATCAATTTTTAAAACCCGGGAGGGTTCTGAACTGATATCATGGAATAAAGCATAGGGATGGACAGCATGGTATTCGTCCGTGAGAATAGCATGGCCCGGCGTCCTGCAGCAGGTTTTGCGGCGGCGTCGGCTTCAACAATGCCCAAGGCAATTTTTTGCGCAGGCCAGATGATGAACCAAACATTGAAGGCCATGATCAGGCCGAGCCACATACCAAAACCGATGCCCGGTTGCTGTAAAGTCATTGCCTCATGCATATAGCCATTCATGGCTGCGAGGATCAAACCAAAAAATACGGTTCCCGCAGCACCCCAGCGGAACCAGAATAGAGCCTCTGGTGCAATAACCTTACTGATGGCTGGTTTTTGTTCATCCGGAATTTTCGGCATGCTTGGTATTTGGACAAAGTTAAAATACCATAGGATACCAATCCACATGATACCACAAATTACGTGCAGATAACGCACGAAGAATACAATAAATTCTTCCATTTTATATTTCCACCCTTAATTCATTTTTTTCTGTAAATCGGAGATGGCCTTTTCAGGGCCCGATTGGTTCATACTCTCCAGTTGATTTGTCGCGAAGACCATAATTACAGTCAGGACGATGCCGGCAACAACTGTTAGCGGCAATGATTCGAGAATTTTGCTCATTGTTATTTCCTGTGTTATTTCCTATTATTATTTTATATACCAAGTTTATAAAATCACTTTCGGATTCTGCTAATACCCCTTCCGATAGAATTTTGTCCCTATTTGGGCAAGGGCGAGCGTAACAGTTTCTTTGCCATAGGTCAAAATATTGCGACACATTATCAACAAGTAGAATTTATTTAAGAATATTGGGGTCATTTGCCCCCGACACAACAAAGAATGAATATGGTCGAAAACAGTGAAGCCCACCTATATTGTCAATCATTGGTTAAAGAACATGATCATGACCGTTACTTGACTATTCTTTATTCTCCTGTTGTAAAACGTCCGGCTCTTTTCGCGCTTTATGCTTTTAATTATGAGATTTCCAGAATAAGGGAGATTGTTTCGCAGCCCATGCTCGGCGAGATCAGATTACAATGGTGGCGTGAAGCCATAGATGATATTTTCCAGGGTATCACACGAAAGCATGACATATTACCCGCCTTGTCAGAGGCAATAGATCAAAATGAAATTTCTCGGAATATCTTGATGGCAATGATTGATGGCCGCGCTCAGGAGCTTTATGAAGAGCCACCACAAAATACGGCTCAACTTGAGGAATTTTTATCTCAAACGGCGGGTAATTTATCTTGTCTGGATGTGCATATTCTGGGACAGCGGGATATTGATGATCTCGCGCGGGCCTTGGGCATAGCCTGGGGCTACCTTGGTATCATTCGCAGCGTTCCCTCTCATTTATTTTTGAAAAAAGGCGATATTCCAACGGATTTAAGGGATAAATACGGGCTTTCACAATCCAGGTTTCTTTCACCTGATCAGGCGGATAAAAATAAACCCATCATTGAGGCTCTGTACCAAAAAGTGCAGATGAACCTGGATTTTATCACAGCCCACAAAGGGCGTATTGGTAAAGCGTCCAGATCCGCTTTTCTATTGACGTCACTGGCGCGAAGTTATTTAAAGACCATAAGAAAATCCGATTACAACCCCTTTATCATTGCAGAAAAGAGGGGGGCCTTGCCCCGGCAATGGCACCTGTTAACATCGGCTTTCCTTAACCGTATTTAATCAGGATGTCGCGTCCAGCCATTTGGCAAGCGCGTCCAGCGCGCGAATTGACTTGGCGGGTTTACGGTCTTTTCGCTTAATTTTTTTACCCTCAAGAACCGGCATGATGCCAAAATTAATATTCATCGGCTGAAAATTTTTCCGTTGCCCGGCCCCGGGAATTTGCCCGCCGGTAATATAATGTATTAACGCGCCGAAAGCCGTTGTCATGGGCGGGGCGGGGATCGCCTGTCCCTTGCGCTCTGCGGCGGCGAACCGTCCAGCCATCAATCCCATAGCCGCACTTTCGACATAGCCTTCGACACCGCTGATTTGCCCGGCAAACCTTAAATGCGGTATTTTCTTAAAGCGTAAATTACTATCAAGAAGATTTGGACTGTTAATGAAGGTATTTCGGTGCAATCCGCCTAGGCGGGCAAAACGCGCTTTCTCTAATCCGGGGATTTTCTGAAAACTTTGCACCTGGGCGCCGTATTTCATTTTTGTTTGAAAACCGACCATATTATAGAGGGTTCCTAACTTATTATCCTGGCGCAGTTGAACAACGGCATAAGCCGCCTCATTGGTATTGGGGTTGGTCAGTCCAACGGGTTTCATAGGGCCAAAACGCAAGGTCTCGCGCCCCCGTTCGGCCATAACCTCAATCGGCATACAGCCATCAAAATAGGGCGTATTTTTTTCCCAGTCCTTATAATCATATTTTTCTGTATCTATGAGGTCATCAATAAGGGCTTCATACTGTTCTTTAGACAGAGGTAAATTGATGTAATCCGCCGTATCGCCTTTATCATATCGTGATTGATACCAGGCTTTAGAGAAATCTATGCTGTCTTTATAAATAATCGGGGCGATGGCATCGAAGAATGCAAGCTCATCTTCTCCTGTGATGGCCAATATGGATTCAGCCATGGCATCAGACGTTAGCGGGCCTGTGGCGATGATTACATTATCCCAGTCTTTACAGGGAATGCGGGTGACTTCCTCTCGAATCATGGTGAAAAGCGGGTGCGATTCTAGGGCTTGTTGAACGGATTTGCTAAAGCCTTCGCGGTCAACGGCCAAAGCACTGCCGGCCGGGACACTGTTTTCTTTAGCGGCAGACATAATCAGGGAATTACAGCGGCGCATTTCCTCATGGAGTAAACCAACCGCATTATTTTCATAATCATCAGACCGAAAGCTGTTGGAACAAACCATCTCGGCAAGCCCGTCTGTTTCGTGAACATCGGTTTTTCTCACCGGGCGCATTTCATGAAGGATAACGGGAATTCCCTGCATCATGATTTGCCAGGCAGCCTCTGTGCCGGCCATTCCGCCGCCAATGATATGAATTTCTTTAAATGCCATGAACCATCTTCTCCTGAATGAGATGGGTCATATCATTATAAGGTTGGCAGGGCCACAGAAAAAACGTCTGCTTTCTGGGTAAAAGCAGACGTTCAGTCACAATGGAGATATATACAATGTTTAGTCAGTGTGTAATCAGATATGGTTGGGTATCTGTTACATAAGCATCATATGATACTTATGGTTAACAGAATGTTAATTTTAATAAAAAATATAACAAAATTCTATATATAATTCTTAAGGTATTGTCCGGTATAACTTTTTTCACATGCGGCTATTGTTTCCGGCGTTCCTTCGGCCAGTATGTAACCGCCGCCATCTCCGCCTTCCGGGCCAAGATCAATGATCCAGTCACAGGTTTTTATAACCTCCAGATTATGTTCTATAATAACCACCGTATTACCTTGATCAACGAGGGTATGCAAAACTTCCAACAGTTTTTTGATATCTTCGAAATGAAGACCGGTGGTTGGCTCATCAAGAATATATAACGTTCGGCCCGTTGATCTTTTTGATAATTCCTTGCTAAGCTTCACGCGCTGGGCCTCTCCGCCGGACAGGGTGGTTGCGGCTTGTCCCACTTTAATATATCCCAGACCGACTTTTTCCAAGGTGGCCATCTTGTCACGGATGCTGGGAACAGCGGCAAAAAAGCCTGCCGCTTCCTCTACTGTCATATCTAGTATGTCAGAGATGGATTTACCTTTAAATTTCACCTCAAGGGTTTCCCGATTGTATCTTTTTCCGTGACAGACATCACATTGGACATAAACATCCGGCAGAAAATGCATCTCAATCTTGATTAACCCATCCCCTTGACAGGATTCGCATCGTCCGCCCTTGACGTTAAATGAAAATCGGCCCGGTTTATAGCCTCGGGATTTTGCTTCGGGCAGGCCTGAAAACCAGTCACGAATAGGGGTAAAAGCCCCGGTATAAGTGGCGGGATTTGACCGGGGCGTTCGGCCAATGGGCGACTGATCAATATCAACGACCTTGTCGATAAACTCCAGCCCTAATATGGCTTCATGCGGGGCCGGAATATTTCGGTTATTATTTAACCTGCGGGCTACGCCCCGATAGAGCGTATCCACGGTAAGCGTTGATTTTCCGCTGCCGGAAACGCCGGTGACACAAGTCATGGTGCCAAGGGGAATCGCGCTGGTTACGTTATTGAGATTATTGCCGGTCGCGCCCTGAATAATAATTTCTTTGCGGTTTTTTCCGGCCATGTGACCCTTGCGGCGCTCCGAAGGGACACTAATGGATTTTTTACCCGATAGATATTGACCCGTTAGGCTATTCTTATTATCCAATATGTCCTGTAAACAGCCCTCAGCCACAATTTCGCCGCCATGTTCACCGGCACCAGGCCCCATATCAATAATATGATCTGCATTTCGAATGGCATCTTCGTCATGTTCAACCACCAAAACCGTATTGCCCATATCGCGCAGGTTAAACAGCGTTTCCATAAGCCGGTCATTGTCCCGTTGGTGCAGGCCGATGGAGGGTTCATCCAGCACATATAAAACGCCCGTCAGACCGGATCCAATTTGGGAGGCCAGGCGTATTCTTTGAGATTCGCCGCCGGAAAGGCTACCGGATTTACGTGATAGATTGAGATAGTTTAAACCGACATTATTAAGAAAACCAAGCCGCGCTGTAATTTCCTTTAAAATCCGGCTGGCAATTTCCCGTTCTTTACCATTGAGCTTATTCGGCAACTCGTTGAACCAGGCAAAAGAATCGGCGACTGAAAGTGCGGTAAGCTGGCCAATGTGATGATGATCGATCTTTACGCAGAGGGCTTCCTGTTTTAAACGGTACCCCTCGCAAGACTCACATTCTGAAGCACTTTGATATTTGCCCAGGTCTTCCCGGATCATATTACTGTCGGTTTCCCGCCAGCGACGTTCAATATTGCCGATTACCCCCTCAAAAGCCTTTTCGACCTTATATTCCTTACGATCATCACTATAGGTCATTACGATAACCTCAGCCCCGCTACCGTAAAGAATCACATTTTGCACTTTTTTGCTCAGTTTTTCCCACGGGTAACTGCATTTGAATTTATAATGCTGGCCTAGGCTTTTTAACGTCTGGGCGAAATAGGGCGCGTTGGATTTTGACCAGGGAGCCAATGCGCCGTCATTTAAGCTTTTTGAACCATCCGGTACCACGAGCTCCGGGTCAAAATAAAGCCTTTTGCCCAGGCCATCACAGGTGGGGCAGGCGCCAAATGGATTGTTGAAAGAAAAAAGCCGGGGCTCAATTTCCTCAATGGTGAAACCGGATACCGGACAGGCAAATTTGGCTGAGAAAAGCAGCCGCTCACCGGTTTTCTCTCCACTTGCATATTCTACCAGGGCAAGACCATCTGCGAGGTTCAGTGCTGTTTCCATGCTGTCTGCCAGCCTTGTTTTCATATCACCCTTAACCACAAGGCGATCCACGACCACCTCGATGGTATGTTTAATCTTTTTATCAAGGATGGGAATTTCATCTATTTCATAAAAGACACCGTCAATTTTTACCCGCTGAAAACCCTGGCGCTGTAATTCGGCAAATTCCTTGCGGTACTCACCCTTTCTGCCGCGAATGATCGGTGAAAGAAGATAGAGACGGGTGCCTTCTTCAAGGGCGATGACCTTATCTACCATTTGGCTGACGGTTTGACTTTCGATGGGCAATCCTGTTGCCGGAGAATAGGGCACCCCGATTCGCGCATACAGCAGACGCATATAGTCATAGATTTCTGTTACTGTACCAACGGTTGACCGTGGATTCCGGGACGTTGTTTTCTGTTCAATTGAAATGGCGGGGGATAGACCGTCAATATGATCGCAATCAGGTTTTTGCATCAATTCAAGGAATTGGCGGGCATAGGCAGACAGGCTTTCAACATAGCGGCGCTGACCCTCGGCATAGATGGTATCAAAGGCAAGGGAGGATTTTCCGGATCCGCTAAGACCCGTTATGACCACGAGCTTATCGCGGGGAATTTCCACATTAAAATTTTTCAGGTTATGCTCTCTGGCACCCTGAACAGAAATTTTGGTCAGCATGAGATATCCTGTATATCTTTATCGTTATAATAGTCATTCTTATATTTAGTGGCTTAAATATAGTGGCAATTTGGCGTTTTTTGACAATAAGTCAAGTTCTTATTTTGTTCTCATTGAATTTTACGATAACAGTAGCTATGCTACAGTCAGGTATATCAATCAATGTTAGGAAAAATAATATGGCCGGTAGTGTCAATAAAGTAATTCTTGTCGGTAATTTGGGCAGAGACCCGGAGGTGCGTCATACACAAGACGGCAAACCTGTTGTCACCCTTAATCTTGCTACGTCTGACACTTGGAAAGACAGAAATACCGGCGAGAGAAAAGAAAGAACCGAATGGCACCGTGTGGTGATTTTCAATGAAAATCTGTGCAAGGTTGCGGAACAATATTTGCGTAAGGGCTCAACACTTTACATCGAAGGTGCCTTGCAAACGCGTAAATGGACCGATCAGGCGGGCGTTGAAAAATATACAACAGAAGTCGTATTACAAAGATTCCGCGGGGAATTGACTATGTTGGGTGGCCGCAGTGATGGCGGCGGTTCATCTGGAGGGGGCGGTGATTATGGCCAATCTTCCTCGGGCGGCGATGACGGCACCTCGGGAGGGTCATTTGGCGGCGGTTCATCTGATCTTGATGATGAAATTCCCTTCTAGGATTTCGTTTCGAATTTAAATTTTCTAAAAACCCCTGCATTTAGGCTGCCGCTGCGATCAATGTCAGGGGTTTTTTAGCTTAGAAATAGTAAATGATAAAAATTACTCATAAAATATCCTTACATGAGGATGAGATCGAAGAGCATTTTATCCGGTCTCCGGGTCCTGGTGGACAAAATGTCAATAAGGTTGAAACGGCGGTGCAAATTCGTTTTGACGCGTCAAAATGCCCAATGCTGGCGCAAGATGTTTTTGAGCGTCTGAGAAAAATAAGCGGCCACCGGATGACAGCGGCGGGTATCATTATTATTACAGCCAATCGTTTTCGCAGTCAGTTAAGAAATCGGGATGATGCGCGTGCCCGGCTTGTTGAATTGATTAAAGAAGCCGCCGTGCCGCCAAAAAACCGCCGTGCGACCAAACCCAGCAGAAGCGCCAGGATCAAGCGGGTGGAAACCAAAAAAAAGCATGGGATTCAGAAGAAACAGCGCCGCAAGAACATCTCTCTTGAATGAGAGTTTCGGCACCAAAGACCGGGCTGACGTGAGCTTATTCATAAGTTCACGTCAGCATAATCTAAATTAACCGGTCAAATAGGTTATCGGATTGAAAAGAGTCTAGAAACGGTAAGACATACCGATGGAAACAACCGGATAGAATTTAAAGAAATCAATGTCATCGGCGACATTTTGTTCTTCTCTCGCTATTTCGGCCAGAAAGTCTGCATTGTTGGACAACGTCCCACCAACGGAATTAAGGTCAACACGTGGCGTTCCAGTAAAAATAACACCTAAATCCGCAGTGAAAGCCCAATTGCTGTCTCCTGATAGAGCACTCCCCCAGCCAATCCCGACATAAGGCGAAATATCCCTGAAGTTGATAAGACCATTTAAAGTACCAACTTCGGCCTGGGTAAAGCTTTGATTGCCGATATCATAAAAATCACTGGCTTGGGCCGCGCCTTCAAAGCTGTTTTTGTCCAGAATGCCGCCGCCAGTGATACGAAAATTACCACCAAACGCATGCCAATCCACAAGTGCGGTAAAACTGTTTAATTTCAGGTCAAAATCATAATCCGTCCCGTCTTCTTCCAGGGTTTTGCTGAGTTTAAAATAATTTGCGCCGACCCTGACACTAAGGTTTTCCGCAAGCCCGGCTGATAGCTCAAGCCCTATGCCCAAAGTGCTTGCTTTCAGACTTAGCGCAACATTTTCTGCCATCGCGGCTGGCGCTATAGATAATGTTGATAATGATACTGCAGCGGCGGCAAGGACTTGTTTATGGTTTAATTTAATAGACATATATTTTCCTTATTCTTGGGTATGGTGTTACTTTATTTTTAGTCTTAAAGAATAAAATTCAAATTTCCTAAAAGGGAATACAGGCTAAGGGTTTATAAATGATGAATAACTATTAAATAAACGGCCTGAGAAGTCAGGGCTTGCAGTGGGGTTGAAATTTGCGTATTTTGCGGCGGGTACACTATATATTTTCTTTTGGAAGGACTGTTTAATGGCGTTTATCGCTGATTCACTAAGCCGGATTAAACCATCACCGACGATTGCCGTATCCACAAAGGCTGCGGAGTTGAAAGCGGCGGGTCATGATGTTATTGGATTGGGGGCCGGGGAGCCTGACTTTGATACCCCGGATAATATTAAGGAAGCGGCTATTAAAGCCATCTGGGACGGTCAGACCAAATACACAGCGGTTGATGGCACGCCAGAAGTTAAAAAAGCTGTTTGCGAAAAATTTAAGCGTGATAACGGCCTGCATTACGAATCAAATCAAATCACGGTTAATAATGGGGGGAAACATACAATATACAACGCCCTGTTGGCCACAATGAATATTGGTGATGAAGTCGTTATTCCCACACCCTATTGGGTATCCTATCCCGATATGGTCCTTCTTACCGGTGGAACACCGGTTTTTGCGGAAGCTACAATCGAAGATAATTTCAAGCTTCAACCCGAAATTCTGGAAGCCGCTATCACCGAAAAAACCAAATGGGTGATTCTGAATTCGCCCAGCAATCCGTCCGGTGCCGCGTATAATGCAGAGGAAATGAAGGCCTTGACGGATGTTCTGCTGAGACATCCCCATGTCTGGATTATGGTTGATGATATGTATGAACATATTGTCTATGATGATTTTGAATTTGTCACCCCTGCACAGGTGGAACCCCGATTATTAGACCGTACCCTGACCATTAACGGCGTTGCCAAGGCCTATGCCATGACGGGTTGGCGTATTGGTTTTGCCGGCGGGCCCGTTGCCTTGATCAACGCGATCCGTAAAGTCCAGTCCCAGAGCACCTCTAACCCTTGTTCTATATCCCAGGCGGCGACGGTGGAGGCACTGACCGGAACTCAAGACTTCCTGAAAGAACGCGCCGCCATATTTCAGAAACGCCGGGATATGGTGGTCGAAAGGCTCAGTGAAATAGAGGGCATAATTTGTCCATCGCCGGAGGGGGCTTTCTATGTCTACCCATCCATCGCGGGCTTGATAGGAAAAAGAACGCCCGATGGTACCGTAATTAAAACTGATCTTGATTTCTGTACTTATATCCTGGAGTCCGAAGGGGTGGCCGCCGTCCACGGGGAAGCCTTTGGCTTGTCGCCTCATTTCAGGGTATCCTATGCCACTTCTGATACGATATTAATAGAGGCTTGCCAGAGAATTAAACGCGCCTGTGAAGCCTTAAGTTAATTTTTGTACGTGATGAGCTGATTTATGACAATTGATCTGGTAATTTTTGACTGCGACGGCGTATTGGTTGATAGCGAAATCATAGCAAACGAAATCTTAAGGCAAGCACTCGTTGACTGCGGCCTTCATTTAACTATTGATGGGGTAATGGCGGAATTTGTTGGTTTGTCTATGTCATCGGTCGTTATAAAAGCGCAAAAGATGCTCGATCAGGCGCTGCCGGATGGGTTTTTAAACAACCTTCAGGAAAAGACCTTCGCCGCTTTTGCCGATTCTCTTGAACCTGTGACGGCTATTGAGGATGTTCTGCAGGCTTTATCAAAAATGCCGCAGAAAATTTGTGTGGCCTCCAGCGGATCTTTTGAGAAAATGGATTTGACCCTTGGTCACACAGGCCTAAAAGATTACTTTCAAGGCCATATTTATAGTGCGTCACAGGTGAAACGTGGAAAACCATACCCTGATATTTATCTATATGCCGCGGCGCAGATGGATTGCGATCCTGCACGATGTCTCGTGATTGAGGATAGTCTGCCCGGCGTTAAGGGGGCTGTCGCGGCAGGTATGGAGGTTCTTGCATATTCAGTCAGAGGGCAGGATAAAAAACTGGCCGTTGCCGGCGGGATGGTCATTTCCAGCCTGCATGATGTCATTAAATATCTTGAATAGCACAAATTAACGGTAAGAATGATTTTTTGCCGGAACGTCTCATATTATTTCTTTCACATCTTATTATTTTATATCTTATTATTTCATATCAGGCAAAAAAAAATGCCGGGTTAAAAAACCCGGCAAGTTAAAATATAGGGAGGCTTCATGTCTTGGGAGACAATGAAACAGTTATGCCTCGAATAGGGGAGGACTAAAGGCATAACGCACTGAAATAACTTGGGAGATATTTCAGGTTGATGCTGCGTTGCAACATCTGAAATATAATATAGGGATTAATAATTTATTTACTATAGCTATTATGACAACCCAGCTATGCAGCCGGCGCAAGCCTCAGGACGTAGGTAGATGATATTAGAAACGTTCTTCTTTGAACTGTTCAATAATATATTCCTTAAAGACTGAAATACGGCGCGAATTTCGGGCTTCCTGCGTATATACAAGATAACCGGGGAAGGCGGGGCCTTCCACATGACTTAAAACACGAACAACATTTGTCGAGCCTTGTACTAAATAATCCGGCAAGGCCGCAATTCCCACACCTGACTTTACAGCCTGCAGAACACCATAAATACTATTGATCCGTAAAATTGGTGTGCGCTTTTCACCATTTTTACGGGTCAGCACCCAGTCAATGTTCTTGATCGGATTTTGTGCAAAATCACCATAGGCAATAATATGGTGATGATCCAGATCATCCATGCTTTCTGGTCGTCCTTTACGGCTGATATATTCTGGTGAGGCATAGAGATGATGATGAAATACACCAAGCTGTTTTTGGATCAAATCCAGCTGCTGGGCCGGGTGAAAACGAATGGCCACATCGGCTTGCCGCGTGGTGAGATCAAGATCTTTGTCCGCAACAATGAGCTGAACCTGAATTTCCGGATATTTTTCAATGAAACTTCGCATATGATTCATCATCCAGGTCGAGCCAAAGCTCAAAGTGGTTGATATTTTTAGTTCACCGCGCGGAACGTTGGTTCCTTCAATCAGCTGTTGTTCAGTGACATGGATTTTTGCCATGACTTCCTCAGCTGTTTTAAATAATGATTCGCCTTCGTCTGTCAGGCTTAATCCCCGGGCATGCCGGTTGAACAGACTGGTATTTAAATCCTCTTCCAAAGATTTTATCTGGCGGCTGACCGCAGACTGACTAAGAAACAGTTTTTCTCCCGCGTGCGTGAAACTGCCGGCGGAGGCAACAACGTGAAATATTCTTAATTTGTCCCAATCCATAAAACGATTATCTCAATTTTTCTAATGTGCTTAACTTATAGATGATTTTCGGTGATTTTTAAGAAAAATATTATGGCGGGAATATTATAGGGTTTGCGCAAGAAAGTTTTCAGCTTCCAGAGCAGCCATACAGCCCATTCCAGCCGCAGTGACAGCCTGCCTGTATATTTTATCGGTAACGTCTCCGGCGGCATATACGCCGGGGATGTTTGTTGCCGTGCTATCAGGGGCTTTCAGGATATACCCGTCATTATCCATTTCAACCTTGCCGGCAAAGATACCCGTTGAGGGCTTATGGCCGATGGCAATGAAAACGCCGTGGGCGTGAACTTCACAAATTTTCCCTGTTTTGATATTTTTGATCATAACACCGGTAACGCCGCCCATGGGGGGGTCATCACCAATAATTTCTTCGATAACGGTATCCCAGATGACCGTTATTTTTTTATTGGCAAATAGACGGTCTTGTAGAATTTTCTCGGATCGCAAGCTATCTCTTCTATGGATGAGCGTAACTTTTGAGGCAAAATTGGTCAGGAAAATGGCTTCTTCAACGGCTGTATTACCGCCGCCAACCACGATGACTTCCTTGTTTCGGTAGAAAAAACCATCACAAGTCGCACAGGCCGAAACCCCGAAGCCCTGAAATTTTTGTTCTGAAGGTAATCCGAGCCACATTGCCTGTGCGCCCGTGGAAATTATAACCGTTTCTCCAATAAAAATATCGCCGGATTCGCCCGTGCAGACAAATGGTCGTTCGGAAAAATTAACATCCGTTATCATATCTGTGATAATTTCGGTATTGACGTTGCGGGCCTGTGCCTCCATTTGCGCCATCAACCATGGGCCTTGAACGGGATCAGCAAAGCCCGGATAGTTTTCCACATCTGTTGTAATGGTCAATTGTCCGCCGGGCTGCATGCCTTGGACGACAATCGGGTTCAGGTTTGCCCTTGCCGCATATATTGCCGCCGTATATCCGGCGGGTCCAGAACCGATAATCAGAACTTTTGTGTGATATGTTTTAGTCATTATTGTTTTCCATTAGATTTATACCATTACCCATTATATTTATAGCATTACCCATTACATTTATAGCATTACAATGTCCCTGCGAAATTTAAAGGCTTTTGAAACATATTCAACGGTTGAATGAAAAAAATATTTTTTATAAGATAAATACTTTGTATCAAATTATATGATAACTATCCGTTTTCATTATAATAAATTAATATTTTCATCTTATATTTCATCCTGAATAAATTGGAATCATATCTTTTAAAGCGTTTCTCTTGGAAAAGGCCCCTGAAAAAGGCCCTGAAAAAGGGATGGATATAAAAGTGAGCTATAAAATGAAGATAATAAGCGATAAGTTAACTCAACTGGTAGGTTTCCTTAAAATTTTTTATGTGAAATTACGTACTGATGTTCGCGGGATGTCCGGGATAATGTTGACCATGTCAATAATTCCGACCATTGGTGTGATCGGTATCGCGACGGATGTGAGTCGAACCTATATTGTCAAGACAAGGCTGAGTACAGCACTTGATGCCGCGGCTCTTGCCGGCGGCAAGAATCTTTTCGCAGCCGACAGAGAAGCGCAAATTAAAAAATATTTTGATGCAAATTTTCCGGCTGGTTTTATGGGTTCTTCCGTAACCGGGCCATTTGAGGTTGATGCCGATGGTAATAACCTTCCTCCAGGATATGTTTATGATGAGGATGAAAATACGTTAAGGCTGACGGCGGATGCTGTGGTGCCAACCATATTTATGAGCGTGTTTAATTTTGATGAAATGAATGCAGGAAGTGACACTGAGGTAACGCGGGAAACTGCGCTGCTTGATGTGGTTTTGAGCATTGATTTGTCTGGTTCCATGCTCAGAAGAATTGACGGAACGGTCACCCCAAATAATTCGGAAAGCAGAATTGAACATGCCAAGCGTGCAGCGATTGACCTTGTTGATATTCTTTATGGTGATGTTGCAGAAAATCCCTTGTTAAACATCGGTTTGGTGCCTTGGTCTGGGAAAGTGAATGTTACGCAATATGATTCGGAATACGGCTATAGTTCACCAGGCGTAAGTCTGCCGGCGGCGGATCTTTTTACAACCCAGGACATAATCGGTTCACCTGATAATCCCTATAAGGAGGAGTTTTATCGCATTGATAAAAATGGTGACGGTGATATCTGGGACGATGATGAAGATCTTGTGTTGAAGAACTGGACGCCGCAGATCGATAAAGTTTATTTTGCTCATAACGCCCCGACAGTACCGTTGCTGGCTGAACCGCCAACAGGCTGGAAGGGTTGTGTTTATGCTCGTTTCGCCAGAACCAGACCCTATGACGATCATCAATCCTATAAGGATGATCAAGCTGAGGCTGAAGCCGGTGATATATTTGATGGGCCATTTGAACCTGTGGGCGGCCCGGCCTGGGTTGGCTGGTATCCCATGGGGCGCGAAGGGGAAATAAGTTCCTGCGACTTGAGAAGGTTAAATGAAGTGGGATACAGCTGTACAACTTGCCCGGCTTATGGCGTAACGCCGTTGCAATATAATAAAGCTGATATGGTGTGGGCGATTAGAGAATTGGCTGTTGGCGCAGGCAGTTATTACACCAATATTCCCCAAGGTCTTGCCTGGGCCTGGAGACTCATTACCCCCGGCAAGCCATTTGATGAAGCAACCGTTGTTGAAAATGATGGTTATGTAAAGCATAAAGCGATTATTTTACTGACGGATGGTTCAAATTCAGTACGTACCGGTGATGCCTATAACCGTGGGTTTCATACCCGCACTCGGCGCGATAAACGGCTAAGAGACCTGGCGGATGCGGTGAAAAATAAAAATGATGGCGATCCGGATAATGATGATGAGATTCTGATTTATACCATTCAGTTTGCCAATAGCAGTACGGATCTGGTTGAGTTGCTGAAATATGTTGCTACGGATGAGGAGCATTATTTTCATGCACCGGACCGCGAATCTCTGGATGCCGCCTTTAAAAAGATCGCCGACGATTTGTCTAACCTGCGTTTGTCAAAATAAGGCTTTGGGCTGAATTTATATTTGTGTAAAGTGCAGGCTCAGACGCTATCTTTACAGATTATAAAAAAGCCTGGAGTATGAATGAGCTGGAAAAATTTTCCCGATCTGGGCCGGCAGGGACAGATTACTTATTTGACAATGCAGGACGGTACATCACTGCGCACGGCCAGTTGGCCTGCGCAGGAGGGCAGCCGGGGAATTATCGTCCTGGTTAACGGTTACCGCGAATATATGGAAAAATATTCCGAGTTTATTGGCGAATTTTTGCAGCGCGGGTTCGCCCTTTATACCCTTGATAACCGGGGGCAGGGTCTGTCGGACAGATTATTGCCCGGAAGATTCAGAAGTCATTCAGAAGGCTTTGGGCTTTTCTCAAGCGACCTGCAGGAAGTCATATCCAGACTGGTCATGTCGGATCCGCGCGCCAAGGAACTTCCCCTGTATCTTGTTGGCCATTCCATGGGGGGGCATATCTGTCTGCGTTACATGCATGACTTTCCGGGTATTATTGATAAGGCTGTGCTGATGGCCCCCATGATTGAATTCAGATTGGGGGGGGAAATTGTGAGAAATATTTCAAAGTTTCTTATTCGCCTTGCCTGCCGAGCAGGATTTAAAAGACATTTTGCTTTTGGCCAAAGCGCCAAGCATTCAGAAGCCAGCTATTCAAAAAAACGAGACTATATCAGACAGAAATTACTCACCCATGATAAAAAAAGATATGCTGTCGAGGCAGATATAATCAGCGCCAATCCGGGCCTTTATGTTGGGGGATCAACTTTTGGCTGGTTGAATTGTGCGCTCGATAGTATTCAGAAAATACAGAAGCCCGGTTTTATCGCGGCGATTACGGTGCCAATTTTGGGTATTCTGGCAGGAGATGATCAGGTGGTGGACAGTCAGGCCAGCGTGAAATATCTCTCGGGCAATGACAATATCCGTCTTGTGACCATTCAAGATGCGCGTCATGAAATATATCGGGAAATTGATGAATATCGAGAACAGCTTTGGCAGAAAATTGACGGTTTTCTATGCTTTAAGTAAGGTAAGAACCTGGGCATGTAGTTCGGGCGTCGCCGCTGCCACAACCTGCCCCCCCTCTGCGGCAGAGCCGCCGGTCCAGTCTGTTATGATACCGCCTGCACCTTCGATAATGGGGATCAATGCCTGAATATCATAGGCCTCCAAACCACTTTCAATGACCACATCCATAAAGCCCGTGGCAACCATCGCATAGGCATAACAGTCATAGCCATTGCGGATCAGGCGAGCTTGGGCGGCAACGCGATGAAAGCACCGGGCATCTTCGGCCGTGCTGAAAAACTGTGTGGGGTCAGTTGTTGAAATGGTCGCTTCAGATAAATCCCGGCAGGGCCGACAGTTAATTTTTTGCCCGTTTAAATAGGCCCCTTCCGGTGTTCCAATGTAGCGTTCTTTTAAATAAGGCTGATCCAGCATGCCATACAACGGTCTTGCCCCGTCATTCAGGGCGACCAAAGTCCCCCAGGTCGGGATACCGCAGATATAGGCGCGGGTGCCATCAATAGGATCGATGACCCAGGTCCAATGTCCGTTATCCTTATTCCGGCCCTTTTTTTGGTCATGGCCCTGTTCTTCACCCAATATACTATGATCGGGATAATATTGATTTATCAGGGATCGAATGGCTTTTTCAGTATCATGGTCAGCTTTGGTCACGGGATCATAGTCGAGGCCCAGTTTCTGACCCTTGTTTGTGACATTGATCGGTTTTTTGAACCTCGATAGCGTGATTTCTGCGGCGGCATTAGCCAGCCTGTTGAGAAAGTCTGTATATTCTATAATTTGATCGGCTTGGGTGGGGCAATCCATATCACAGACTCCAAAAATAAATCTTTGGCTATTGTGTCGGATAGTGGAGGGCATTTGTCAAGCCTCAAAAGCCTGAGGGATAATCAAGGCAGGTAAAATCAGTTGCCTATGCGGGGCTCGCCGTTGCGTGATGGACCGAAACTTTTTTGTAACGTCGTTGTGCTGCTTTCAGCGATCGCTATGGCCTCACTCAACAGGCTAAGAATTTTGACATTGTTATCCATGACTATTTGAGCCTCTGGGCGTTCATCTTCCATGATTTTGGTTGTGCGCAGAAAAATATCCTTACGAATAATTTTGAGGATATCCTCCATTTTATATCCGTCTGGTTTCTCGTCTGTTACCAAAAAATGTGTCATTTCGTGCCCTTAATACTTACCTGAATTTATGGGAAGTATTAAGTATGAACAAGAAAAATTAAATATCAGTAAATAAATGGCCAGCTGGTTCGATAAGGAAAAATATTTATTCTACTGCCCTGGCAGCTTTCTTGCGCTCATGTGGGATCAGGAAACGCTTTCGTAAGCGGATGCTCTCCGGCGTGATTTCCACCAATTCATCATCATTAATATAGGCAATGGCCTGTTCAAGGGTCAGCTTGCGAACGGTGACAAGCTTAATCGCTTCATCTTTACCGGACGCCCGCATATTGGTCAGCTGTTTGCCTTTCAGGACATTGACATCAAGGTCATTGTCCCTGCTATGTTCGCCGATTATCATGCCCTCGTAAACCTCTTCACCCGGATTAACCATAATGGTACCACGGTCTTCAAGGTTAAAGAGCGCATAAGCCACCGCCTTACCGGACCCCATGGCAATCAAAGCCCCGAAACGGCGTCCGGCAATCGGGCCTTTATAGGGGCCGTAACTGTGATAAATACGATTCATGATACCGGTTCCCTTGGTATCGGTCAGGAATTCACCATGATAACCGATCAAACCACGTGAGGGTGCAAGGAAAGTAATACGGGTTTTCCCGGCACCGCTGGGCCGCATGTCGGTCATTTCACCTTTGCGCAGGCTCATTTTCTCGACAACAACCCCTGAAAATTCATCATCCACATCAATGACGGTTTCTTCATATGGCTCTAGTCTTGTACCTGTATCAGGGTCATTTTTATAAAGCACTCTGGGACGGGAGATGGAAAGTTCAAAACCTTCCCGGCGCATGGTTTCGATGAGCACACCAAGTTGTAATTCACCGCGGCCTGCGACTTCGAAACCATCTTTATTTTCGCTTTCCGTAATGCGGATAGCGACATTGCCTTCGGATTCCCGCTCCAGCCTGTCACGGATCATTCTTGTCGTGACTTTGGTGCCTTCGCGGCCGGCAAGGGGGCTGTCATTGACCGTAAAACGCATGGACAGGGTGGGGGGATCTATCGGCTGTGCCACAAGAGGTGTCGTAACCTCAGCGGCGCAAAATGTATCCGCCACGGTGCCGACGGAAAGGCCGGCGATGGAAATGATTTCACCGGCAATAGCAGAATCCACCGGAACACGGTCAAGCCCGCGAAAAGACATGAGTTTGCTGGCGCGGCCGCTTTCAACAACTTTTCCAGCCTGGTTTAGAACCTTGATCTGGTCATTCACCGTGATTTTACCCGTTTCGATACGACCTGTCAGTACCCGGCCCAGGAAATTATCTCGGTCAAGCAGGGTGGCCAGCATGGTAAAGGGCTGGTCGATATTTTCCTTGGTCATCACCGACGGTTTCTCAAAATGTTTGAGGATCGTCTCCAGCAGTGGGTCAAGATTTTCCCTTGGCCCGTCCAGTTCATAGTCTGCCCAGCCATCCCGGCCAGAGGCAAAAAGGGTCGGGAAGTCCAGCTGTTCCTCATTGGCTTCAAGACTGACAAACAGATCAAAAACTTCATCATGAACGGCATCTGGCCGTCGATCCGGCTTATCAACTTTATTAACAACAACGATTGGCCTAAGGCCCAGCGCCAACGCCTTTGATGTGACAAATTTTGTCTGCGGCATGGGGCCTTCTGCAGCATCCACCAGAAGAATAACGCCGTCTACCATGCTTAGGATTCGTTCAACTTCACCGCCAAAGTCGGCATGACCCGGTGTGTCGACAATATTAATGCGATGGTCTTGCCATTCAATGGACGTACATTTGGCAAGGATTGTTATACCGCGCTCTTTCTCAAGGTCACCACTATCCATGGCGCGTTCTTCAACCCGTTGATTTTCGCGGAAAGTTCCGGACTGACGAAACATGGTATCCACCAAAGTGGTTTTACCATGGTCAACATGGGCGATAATAGCAATATTACGTAATGACATCTGTTTTACCTAAATTTGTTGATTAACCTGTCGCAAAAATCTATTAATGATGCAGTGCAATAAAACAGGGTAAAAATTCGGCGCAGTATACTGTGATTGTATGTAAAGTCTATGTGTATTTAATTGCCGTTATGATTTATCGTAATCAAGGGTAACAAAAGTCATGAAAGCTATGATAGTCAAGGCGTGTGGGCCGCTCGAAAATTTGACGCTCGAAACAGTGGCAGACCCCGAGGCAGGGGACAATGATGTTGTGATTGATGTTAAGGCCTGTGCCGTGAATTTCGCTGACAGTTTAATGGTGGAAGGCAGCTATCAGGTCAAGCCGGCATTACCCTTCAGTCCCGGTCTTGAGGTTGCGGGCGTTATATCCCGAATTGGGCCTAAAGTCACAGGCTGGAAGGTCGGCGATAAGGTACAGGCCTTGACCAATTGGGGCGGCTTTGCAGAAAAAGTCGCGGTGCCGTCCCATGCATTATGCCCGTTGCCTGATGACATGTCTTATGTGGAGGCGGCAGCCTTTGTGGTGGCTTATGGCACCAGTCATATGGCACTTGATTATCGCGCAAAGCTTCAAAAGGATGAATGGCTTGTGGTTAACGGTGCGGGCGGTGGAGTTGGCCTGACAGCCGTTGAAATTGGTAAACTTAAGGGTGCACGGGTCATTGCCACGGCGGGCAGTGATGAAAAACTTGCCATCGCCCGCGAAAAAGGCGCTGATTTTACTATAAATTATAAACAGGATGATGTTCGGGCCAAGATCAAGGAATTTACCGGAGGCAAGGGGGCTAATGTCGTTTATGACCCTGTTGGCGGCGAAGTATTCCGGCAGAGCTTGCGGGCGATGGCACCGGAAGGCCGGATGCTGATCATTGGTTTTGCCAGCGGGGATATTCCGCAGATTCCCGCAAATCATTTGCTTGTAAAAAATATTGAACTGATTGGTTTTTATTGGGGGGCTTATAAAAGATTTAAAACAAAGGTGCTTCAGGAATCCACACAACAATTATTTCAATGGCATAGGGAGGGCAGGCTTAGGCCCCATATCAGCGCTACTTTTCCTTTGGCGGAAACAGCTGATGCCATCCGTGCCTTACGTAACCGGTCATCTTCTGGAAAGGTGGTTGTCACCATGGACTAGGGGGCCTGGGCAACCAATTTTTTTTTGGGTTCATTAGTTAAGTATTAACAGTGCTGATTTATAAAAAATATTTTAGATGTTTAATGTAAATTAGGACCCGTTCTTGCTATGGCTGTTTTATCCGAAGAAGACCTTGAGAATTTATATGAGTCAGAAGCGCTTGATGAGGCTCGCGAAGTCGCAGAAAGTCTCGAACTGCGCCTGCAACAAATGATCAGCTGTGACATCAGCAAGGAAAAAGCCAAAACACTTCTGGTTCAGGATAGTTCTAATCTACGTCTGAAAGTAAAGGCCGTCAATCTTCCGGGTTTATCGGCCATATGTCAGAGATTGGATGATTACCTTTGGCATATTGACGTTATTTCCATGCAAAATATCCTCGATTTGCAAGTTTTTAGTGACAGTATTACCAAGGCGTTGGATGGTAGCGGCGGCGAGGAATGTGATATTGCCGAAGAAATCCGTACTTTGCCGCATCATGCAACTTTTGATATTGCCGATATTAAGACAATACACAAGGATGTAACCTTAGTGTTACCAAAGAAAGTTGCCGCCAGAGTAGTAGAGCGTGAATTGGTGGAATGTGGTTATCGTGTTACCACAGTATTGGACTCCTTGCAGGCCTTTGAAATCATTCTTGATACCAAACCGGACCTTGTTATTTGCAGTGCCGTGTTGCCGCGCCTCAGCGGTATCGATCTCATATGTGCGCTTCATGCCATGCCAGCTACCGAGAAAGTTCATACAGCACTGTTAACCAGTTTAGCATTGGATCACCCGGATCTTGGCAAATTGCCAAAGGCGGCATCTATTATACGCAGAGGCGAAGATTTTGGATCAGATCTTGCCGATGTGCTGCAACGATTTGACATTACATAACCATATCCCCTATTAAATTTAATTTTCAAAGGCACGTCATATTGGCAACGTGCCAATAATGTTTGACTTTTTAAAATGAAAAATGTTACTCATGAGTAAGGTAATTTTATTGCCAATATTAACGATATATAAAAACTAGAGGGCAGCATGCAGGAAATTTTGGCACAACTGGAAGAAAAACGCGAAGAGGCCCGTATGGGCGGCGGTAAAAACCGTATTGATACCCAGCATAAAAAAGGCAAGCTCACGGCCCGCGAGCGTATTGAGGTTCTTCTTGATCCAGACAGCTTCGAAGAATATGACATGTTCATGGAACATCGTTGTGTTGATTTTGGTATGATGGATCAAAAAATATCCGGCGATGGTGTTGTTATTGGATCTGGCACGATCAATGGCCGCCTTGTCTATGTATTCAGTCAGGATTTTACGGTTTTTGGCGGATCTCTTTCCGAAACCCATGCGGAAAAAATATGTAAAATCATGGATATGGCCATGAAGGTCGGCGCGCCTGTCATTGGCCTTAATGATTCCGGCGGTGCCAGAATTCAGGAAGGCGTAGCCGCTCTTGCGGGATATGCTGATGTCTTCCAGAGAAATATTATGGCATCAGGCGTCATCCCGCAGATATCCGTGATCATGGGCCCATGCGCGGGCGGGGCGGTTTATTCGCCGGCGATAACAGATTTTATTTTCATGGTAAAAGACAGCTCTTATATGTTTGTTACGGGGCCTGATGTTGTCAAAACGGTGACCAATGAGACCGTCAGTCAGGAAGAATTGGGCGGGGCTATTACCCATACGACAAAATCAAGCGTTGCCGATATCGCCTTTGATAATGATGTGGAAGCTTTGAAACAGGTGCGGCGACTTGTGGATCTTTTGCCGGCAAATAATCGTGAAAAATCGCCTGTTTTTCCCACCTTTGATGACCCCAATCGTGAAGAAATGTCCCTGGATACATTGATACCGGATAATCCGAACAAGCCCTATGATATGCATGAGCTTATTCAAAAGATTGCCGATGAGGGTGACTTCTATGAAATTCAGCCGGAATATGCCAAAAATATCATCACCGGCTTTGGCCGCATTGAAGGTAGGACAGTAGGGTTTGTTGCCAATCAGCCCATGGTGCTTGCAGGTTGCCTGGATATCAACGCATCACGAAAAGCCGCGCGTTTTGTACGTTTTTGCGATTGCTTTAATATTCCAATTGTCACGCTGGTTGATGTCCCGGGATTCTTGCCGGGCACCCAACAGGAATATAATGGTATTATCAAGCATGGGGCCAAATTGCTCTTTGCTTATGGCGAGGCAACGGTACCTAAAATTACCATAATCACCCGCAAGGCTTATGGCGGTGCTTATGATGTCATGGCATCAAAACACCTGCGCGGCGATTTGAACTTTGCCTGGCCTACGGCTGAAATTGCTGTGATGGGTGCTAAAGGCGCTGTGGAAATTATTTTCCGGGCCGATATCGGCGATGAAGAGAAAATTGCGGCACGCACCAAAGAATATTCCGATAAATTTGCCAACCCATTTGTGACAGCGGGCAGGGGGTATATCGATGATGTGATCATGCCTCATGCCTCGCGCCGCCGGATTGCAAGAGGACTTCGTATGTTGAAAAACAAGGAACTCAGCAATCCATGGAAAAAACACGATAATATTCCGCTTTAAACCATAAGAAGAACAAAAACATGTTTTCAAAAATTTTGATTGCCAACCGTGGTGAAATTGCCTGCCGTGTCATTAAAACAGCGCGAAAAATGGGCATTAAGACCGTTGCTGTATATTCTGATGCCGATGCCGAAGCCTTGCATGTTTTAATGGCTGATGAAAAGGTTCATATTGGCCCGTCACCTGCCGCAGAAAGTTATTTGATTGCTGATAAAATCATTGAGGCGGCAAAGAAAACAGGGGCAGAGGCCATACATCCGGGTTATGGATTTTTGTCTGAAAATGCAGATTTTTGCGAAAAACTCCAAAAAGCCGGTATTACTTTCATCGGGCCGGGGGTAAAAGCTATTGGCGTGATGGGGGATAAAATCGCCTCCAAGAAATTTGCGGCTACCGCCGGTGTCAATACGGTTCCGGGCAGCACTGAAATTATTAGGGACCCTGACCATGCCGTTCAAATTTCAGGCGAAATTGGCTATCCGGTGATGATCAAGGCCTCTGCGGGCGGCGGCGGTAAAGGCATGCGCGTTGCCTATGACGAGACGGAGGCCGCTGAGGGTTTTACCTCTGCAACGAACGAAGCAATTTCAAGTTTTGGTGATAATCGCGTATTCATTGAAAAATTTATTGAAGAACCGCGCCATATTGAAATTCAGGTTTTGGGCGATAGTCATGGTAATGTCGTATATCTGGGAGAGCGGGAATGTTCCATTCAACGCCGCCACCAAAAGGTTATCGAAGAAGCCCCAAGCCCGTTTCTTGATGAGACCACAAGAAAACATATGGGTGAGCAGTCCGTTGCCTTGTCCAAGGCCGTAGAATATCAATCAGCCGGAACGGTAGAGTTTATTGTCGATAAGAACCGGAATTTTTACTTTCTGGAAATGAACACAAGACTGCAAGTCGAACATCCTGTCACTGAATTTATCACCGGCGTTGATCTTGTTGAACAAATGATTCGCGTGGCAAACGGGGAGAAATTATCCTTCGCTCAGGAAGATATTAAACTTAACGGCTGGGCCATGGAATCCCGGGTATATGCTGAAGATCCCTTGCGGGGTTTTTTGCCATCCATTGGCCGCGTCGTGAAATACTCACCGCCAGAAGAAAGTGAAAATATTCGCGTTGATACGGGCATTTATGAAGGCTCGGAAATTAGTATGTTTTACGATCCGATGATTGCAAAGCTCGTTACTTACGGCGAAACCCGGGATCAGGCTATTGCCCATATGAGGCAAGCTCTGGACCGCTATTACATCCGGGGCCTGAACCATAATATTGCCTTTCTTGCCGATGTTTTGAACAGCAAACGGTTTCAGTCCGGTAATATCACCACCAATTATATTGCCGAAGAATATCCTGATGGTTTTCAGGGCGGTAGTTTAACGGATGAGACCAGAAAAATCATGATTGCCGCCGCGCAAACGGTTCATTCTTTCGACGTCGGCCGACAATCTCATATCTCCGGGAAAATGAATAAGGACGCGCCAGATTACAAAGACAACTGGACTATCACTATTGGAGGTAAAAACTATAACACCTCATTTTACGCCACAGAAGACGGTTGCGCCGTCCTGTGCGAGGATGAAACCCATACTGTTATAACCGACTGGCTGCCCGGTAAGCCATTGTTTGAGGCGAATATTAATGAAAACGAGATTTGCGTCGAAGTTGATAAATTACTTGATGGTTATCTGCTGGCCTATAACGGCGTAACAGAGAAAGTTTTTGTGCGCACGCCGCGGGAAGCTGAACTTGCGGCACTGATGCCGGAAAAAATGCCGCCTGACATGTCTAATTTCCTTTTATGTCCTATGCCGGGTCTCATCGTTTCCATTGCTGTGGGAGAGGGGGATGAGGTTAAAGCCGGACAAATTCTTTGTGTGGTGGAGGCTATGAAAATGGAAAATATCCTGCGGGCTGAAAAAGACGCTGTGATCAAGAAGATCTCTGCTAAAGCCGGTGATAGCTTTGCCGTTGACGAGGTGATTATTGAGTTCGCATGATGTCAGGTCATATAGCCATCGGGGGGCTTTGCCGTATTTTTAGTGATGGGCGTGCCTCATCAGAGCTAATGTATATCCTGTTGTTATACTGAGCGTCGTCCCGGCAACACATCCGCCCGCCGCCCAGTAGAGCAATCTTTTTGCCGGTTCATTATAATCGGCCATTATTATAGGCCGTAAATATTAGACTTAACTTTTTGTCGCTTTAGAGTTTCGGTTCTTGCTCAGAACTTCTGAGGACACATTGAAATTATAGAGCCGCGCGATCCCGTCCTTTACTTTGAAGGTAAAGCTTTCCCTTACCGTATCATCCTTTTCATATATGGCATCATAGGTCAGTGTGATGGTCGCCCCTTCTCTGATGCTGTTTTCTGCGGTCCAGTTGGCCAGGCTGGAACTTTTATGCTGGCCAAGCCCGCTATGAAGCCGGCCCAGTAAAAGGCTGAACTTATCCTGAGAAATAAATTTTTTAAAATCCGGGTTTGCCGCCTTATGAATGGCCTTAAAAGCTGCTCTGTTATAACGATCATGAAAATCTGCTACAGCCAGTTCTGCAAGATCCGTATCCACGGGTAACGAGCAACTGGACAGCATCACAGGCAGCAGTAATAAGCAACAGATATTCTTCCAGATCATGGCGCGCTTATTCTCCAAAAATAAAGGCCCATTTATGCTTTAAGACCGCATCAACCTCATGCATGGCCACAGGAAGACCCAAATCAGCTAAGGATGTTACCCCGTGTCCGGAAATACCGCAGGGGACAATCCCGCTGTAATGGTCAAGATTTGGCTCAACATTAATGCATATCCCGTGAAAGCTTACCCATTTGCGCACCCGAACGCCAATGGCCGCAATTTTTTCTTCGGTTTTTTCTTCTGGTTTTTCTTTTTTAGGGCCATCACGCGTGACCCAAACGCCAACGCGACCCTCGCGCCTTTCTGCGGTAACGTTAAATTCTGCCAATGTCACGATAATCCATTGCTCCAGTTGAAAAACATATTTACGCACATCACGCCCGCGCCGGGCCAGGTCAAGCATCACATACACCACCCGCTGTCCCGGCCCGTGATAGGTATATTGGCCGCCGCGACCGACATCATAAATGGGAAAACGATCTGGTTGCAACAGGTCAGAACTTTTGGCAGAAGTCCCCGCGGTATATAAAGGCGGGTGCTGCAAAAACCAGACCAGCTCAGGCGCCGTGCCCTGATGAATATCCGCGACCCTTTGCGCCATAAAGGCCATGGATTCATCATAAGATGTCAGGCCGTCTGTGATTTTCCATTCAAGTGGTAAGGCCGTATTTTTAATGCTGGTCATGCTTTTCCTGTTAACTGAATAATAATTATGTTATTCCATTGTAATATATATATCCATTTTTAAGACATAGATTAAGGGTAAAAATAATAATGTCACAAGCAATTGATGATGTAGATGTTGAGCTGACAGTTGTATTAGGCCAGACTTTCATGCCAATTCGGCAGCTTTTGAAACTTGGACGCGGTGCCGTTATTGAGCTTGAAGGTCATCAGGATCAGCCTGTTAAAATTTATGCTAACGGTGAAATGATCGCCAAGGGCGAAATCATGGTTGCCGGTGAAAATGTGGCTGTTAGTATTACGCAAAGCATTAAAAACTACCAACGTACTTAGGGTCCGGCCCTAAGCGGCTTTTACTTTTTTGGGCTTATGTGGTATATATAACACTAAAAATATGTCATATAAATAAATATACACACTTTACTTGATTTATTGTGCCGTCCACCCTAAATTACTGTTGTACAGTAATGAAGGAATTGGCTATGCCATTATCGCAGCACAAGACAGACATCACACCGCGCGCAAAAAACTTCACTGAACTTATGGCTGAATACGGTCATTTGAACAGTTTGGCGTTGCTGGATGCTATGATTAATCGGGAATTCAAGGGTAATATTGCCCTTGTATCTTCTTTTGGTGCGGAGTCTGTTGTTTTACTGGATATGGTGGCTCAGGTTAATGCGGCAACGCCGGTTATCTTTTTGAATACACAGAAATTATTTGGGGAAACGCTTAAGTATCGTGACACCATTGCGAAAAAACTGGGTCTGACCAATATTATCACGGTAAAGCCGAAGCCGGATGATGTGAATAACGAAGATAAAAATGGATTACTATGGACACGGGATACTGATGCTTGCTGTGATCTTCGTAAGGTACGCCCGCTGGCCCGGGCGATGAATGAATATGGGGCCTGGATAACGGGCCGAAAAAGATTTCAAACCACAGAACGCAGCATGATCCCGTTAATTGAACAGGATGGCTCAAAATTCAAGATTAATCCTCTGGCGCATTGGGATCAGGATGAATTGGATCAGATCATGGAAAATAAAGGCCTGCCGAAACATCCCTTAGTGGCAGAAGGATACCCTTCCATTGGCTGCATGCCTTGCACAAAAAGGGTTGAGGCAGGGCAAGACAGGCGTATGGGCCGCTGGGCCGGTCAGGGAAAAACCGAGTGCGGAATTCATATAGGTGAAAATATTTGATTATTTGGTGATAATTACTGTTGCTAAAGCTGCTGTGGTTTGTTACTTCACGCTCAGTCAAATTCTACTTTTCGGACTTGATTTGATTCAAAGTGTGCGGCCGTGGCGGAATTGGTAGACGCGCAGCGTTGAGGTCGCTGTGGGATAATATCCCGTGGAAGTTCGAGTCTTCTCGGCCGCACCAAGCCTATTCCTTGCAATTCTTGCTATATAGCCTTATCTGTTACTATATGCGGAATACGGGCTGTTTTTCTTCCCCTCTAAAATTACATATCTTGCTATTTGTTGCTATATTTGCTTAAATAGTGCGTAATTTTTGCGTATTATTTGCGTAATTGAAAAGTCTGGGTGGAAAATATGGCATCGTTTCGACGTATTGGCAAAAAGTGGCAGGCCGAGGTCCGAATCAAAGGCAAGGCGGCTCGCAAAACATTTATGTCAAAGATTGAAGCACAAAGCTGGGCGGTTGAAAAGGAAAAAGAATTCGGTCGCGGACATGATATCATTCACGGTAAGACTCTGGGCAATGCCTTTGATCGATATGCTCGGGAAGTTTCGCCCACTAAAAAAGGCGCGCGGTGGGAGATTATTCGGCTGGAAAAATTACAAAGATTACGGCTGGCCAATATCCAAATGAATATCCTATGTGCTGATGATATTCGGGAATGGATGAACGAAGCTGGCCAGGCATTGGCAGATGCTTCGGTATTGCGTGAATTACAAGTCATTTCGGCAGTTTGCGAACGCGCGCGGCAGGAATGGAAATGGATCGCCCAGAATCCCTGTAAAGAGGTACGCAAGCCCCGGAAGGCACCGCCCCGTGACCGGCGGATATCCCAAGATGAAATAGAGCGCATACTGCTCGCTCTGCAATATGAGGATGTTGCCGCAGTTGTAAATACCCGGCAGGGAATTGCCGTGGCCTTTCTTCTAGCCCTTGAAACTGGGATGCGCCAAGGGGAAATATGGGGCCTAACCTGGAAAAATGTTTATCTTGATAAAAAATATGTCACGTTGCCGGATACAAAAAATGGCTTTAAGCGCGATGTCGCTTTGTCAAGTCGCGCGGTTCAGTTGATTGAAAAAATGCGAGGTGGCACCAGCAAAGGGCGGGTATTTGAATCCAATCAAGCCTCGTGCGGCGCGGTTTTTCGGCGGGCTGTTATTATGGCTGATATTAAAGATTTGACGTTCCATGATGCCCGACATGAGGCATGTACGCGGCTGGCCCGCAAGCTTGATATGCTGGATCTTGCCAAGATGATTGGCCATCGTGACCCACGCAGCTTGATGATTTATTATAATCTGTAATAGTTCAGACTCTATCTGACAGTTACCGATTTCTCAGCTAGTGACTGTCAGGTTAAATTTGGTCTACAAATTTATCCATCCAGATTTGTTTTCCATCAATCAAAGTCTGCATAGGGGTT